>Ga0209986_10004970_pt1 | contig 11131 bp, 11 predicted proteins | sample BlataG_FD_183168 | JGI IMG/M metagenome (GOLD analysis project Ga0209986, IMG submission 183168) | Deep subsurface microbial communities from Black Sea to uncover new lineages of life (NeLLi) - Black_00105 metaG (SPAdes) (version 2) | ecosystem: Environmental > Aquatic > Marine > Oceanic >...
GACTTCTGGAGGTCATCAAGGCAGCCGCCACCAAGCCCTTCGGTTTCATGCCCTTTTACCCCGGCCCCGGAACGGGTGGGCACTGCATACCTGTGGACCCCTATTATCTCTCCTGGAAAGCTCGTGAGTACGATTTCTACACAAAGTTCATCGAGCTGGCTGCTGAGGTCAACCAGAGTATGCCCTATCACGTGGTTGAACTCATCATGGCTGGCCTCAATCGCCATAGTCAAGTCCTGCATGGCGCCAGAGTCCTGATCTTGGGCGTGGCGTTCAAGAAGGATGTGGACGACGCTCGAAACTCTCCGGCTGAGCGGATCATGGAGTTACTGCTGCAACGCGGGGCAGTGGTCAGCTACAATGATCCCTACGTGCCGCGTTTCCATATAGGCCGCAGCGTGTTTTATCAAAAGGAGCTACACCTCACCTCGCAACCTTTAACCGAGGATGTTCTGAGAGAGAGTGATTGCGTGGTCATTGTCGCTGGTCACAGTTGCTATGACTGTACCTGGATTGTACGCCATTGTTCTTTGTTAGTGGACACGGTCAATGCCACACAGGGCACAAAGAGCCCGAGCACTGACATCGTAAGGCTAGGTGCACCTTGGGACATTGCCCAGAGTGGCCCAAGTTAGTGTGTTCCTGTGTGAGTCCTAGGACGAGTCAGGATTGGCTCTTGCCTGCAACGCGCCCGGATTGACCTTCATAACCTCTTTCAAGGTAAGCAGCTCCGGGTTTCAGGGGAGTCAGCTCGGGGTTTCAGCAGAGGCAGCTCCTCGCGCAGCATCCGCTCATCTGCACCTGCGGCGCAGATGAGCGGAGTGGGCATGCTGCCCGATGGCGGTTTTCAGGGTAGTTTCTCTCTTTGGCAGGTAACGAAAGGCGCGCTGCAGTCCTTTCTGCGGCCACGCAATGCGGAACGAGGCCTGGTATGCTTCCGAGCGATACTATGCCCCTTTCATTGAGGTAAGCGGAGGACATGTGGAGGAACAGACAGAGCTGGCAAAGGACACACCATTGCTTCAGGCGAGTAAGAGTGCCTCCAAGCCAGCGCCCAGGTGGCGAGTGGTCGCCCTTCTCTTCTCCCTGGCTATCACTGTGCTCATCTTTCTATGCCGGGACCAACTGGCTCAGTTCAGCACCTACGGCTACTTTGGAGTCTTTGTAGTCAGCGTCGTAGGAAATGCTACTCTTCTACTACCTATGCCTAGCCTAGCGGCCACTTTCATGGCCGGTGGGATTTTCAACCCTTTGCTGATAGGCGTGGTATCGGGCGCAGGCATGGCCATTGGCGAATTGAGTGGCTATCTGGCTGGCTATGGAGGTAGAGCAATTATCGAAACACAGAACAGAGAGATGTACGACCGCCTGGAAGGTTGGATGCGTCGTCACGGGTTCCTGACCGTCTTTGTACTATCTGTGATACCCAATCCCATCTTTGACTTGGCCGGTATCGCCGCCGGAATACTGCGTTTTCCGCTCTGGCGCTTTTTGCTTGCCTGCTTCCTGGGCAAGACAGTAAAGGGAATAGCCTTTGCTTTCGCAGGAGCGCAGTCACTACAGTGGTTTGAGAGGTTTCTGCGCTAGCACCTTTATACTCCAGCACTGACATTTATCCGAAGGAGAGCCTATGAAACCTTGCCCATCCGCTCAGTCCGCTTGATCCGCTGACTACAACACTAACACTTTCCATGAAGGAGGCCCTATGAAACTCGACTACAAAAAGACCTTACTGCTTGGCTTCGGCTTCTTTGGCATCAGCCTGATCTGGTCCATATACAACTCGTACGTACCGATTTTCCTGCGCGAATATGATCTTCCTCTGTGGCTCGTGGGATTGGTTATGACCTTTGACAACATCGCTGGCGTCACTATCCAGCCCTACGTGGGCTTCCTGAGCGATCGCACCCTCACACGTTTCGGACGACGCATGCCTTACCTGATGATAGGCGCACCCATTGCTGCTGTCTTCTTCAGCCTCATTCCCGTGCTGCACCTCGCTATCCCCATTTTCGCTCTGCTCATGGCAGTGATCATCATTATGAACATCGCCATGGCCATCTTCCGCACGCCCACAGTAGCCTTGATGCCTGACATTACTCCCTCCCCATTGCGCAGCAAAGCCAACGGCATCATCAATTTCATGGGGGGATTGGGTGCCACGCTGGCTTTTCTCGGCGGGGCCTTCCTCTACCGTGCAAACAGGGGATTGCCATTCTACGTCAGTGCGGCCATCATGCTGGCGGCCACGGCCATAGTTGTGCTGGTTATTCGCGAACCCAAAGAACGTGAAGAGGGACCCAAAGAGCAGCCAGGTGTCCTGGCAACAATTCGCGAAATCATCACCGGCCAGGAAAAGAGCGCCCTTTTCATTCTATTGGCTATCTTTGCCTGGTTTGTGGGCTACAATGCGATAGAGACCTTCTGGACGACGTACGGCAAAGAGTTCCTGGGCATCCCGGAAAGCTCTGCGGCGGCCATGCTCACCTATGTCTCGGCTGCTTTCCTGGTCTTTGCCCTGCCTGCTGGCTTTATTGCCACACGCTTTGGAAGACGCCGTACCATCCTGACGGGCCTGACCATGCTAGTTGTGTTCCTGTTGGGCGGCTACTTTATTACGAACATGACTTACCTGACGGCCATGCTGATCCTTGCCGGCATCGCCTGGGCCTTGATCAATATCAATTCGTTCCCCATGGTCTCTGACATTGCACCGCCGGGCAAAATTGGCTCCTATACGGGCCTCTATTACTTCTTCTCCATGTTCGCTGCCATCATCGCTCCACCTATCGCTGGGGGGCTTATGGACCTTTTCGGACACCGAGCCTTGTTCCTGTTCTCACCCTTGTTCATGGTGCTGGCTATACTATGTATGTTGCAGGTAAAGCGAGGCGAGGCACAAGGCGCGGCCTGATTCCGCTGCATACTGACACAAGAACGCAGGGATTTCTTCGCAAAAGCTACTGACCTTGCCCGCCCAAGCGCGATGCACGCAGCCTTGCAGCACGATACGAGGTCCGTCATAGCACTGCTGTAGCGCACTCTGCTTTTCAGCGGATACGAGGCTTCAGTGAAAGCCGTGCGCAAGGAAACAGGACGCCCATGCGTCCATATAACAAAGCCACATCTGTATCACAATATGGACAGGGCATTTGTGACCTGGGGGAGGAAACATGAGTACTGGCATTCTGGGCACGCGGGCTGGTCTGGTTGCCGACATAAACCTGATTCTGCAAATCGCCATTCTAATAGTGCTTCTCATGGGCTGTTTTCAGGCCAGGAGACGTAATTTCAGCGCTCACGGCAGGCTGATGACTGCGGCAGTTATCGCCAACACCATAGCGATCATAGCCATCATGAATCCGGCCTTCTTTCGCATTTTGCCTGTTGCCATACGCAATCCTGAGGCCCAGCGTCCGACGACGCTGTGGCCGCACGCCGCAATCGGCGCTTTGGCTGAGTTGATGGGCATCTACATCGTCATTCTCATGAAGCTGGAGACATCCAGGCCTCCGCGCTTGCGGAACATCAAGTGGAGGATGCGCATTACGCTCCTTCTCTGGATAGTGGCTTTGGCAATGGGCATTGCACTGTACTTCGTGAGGTACGTATAGCCTATCAGCTCTGACAAAAAGCTGTTTTTGAACGTCTCCTCGCAACCAGAATTTCTTCTGAGGAGACGTTCGTTTTTCCCGAGCGGGAGACGTACTGCGGGTATCGGCAATGCCAAACACCTGACCCTATCGCCCCACCACGGCTAACTATCACCACAAACTTGGCCCACCCTTCGCAAGTTGCTGAGATTGACTTTGCACCTTGTATCTGTTATACTTTTTGTGAAAAAAATCACTCACCTGAGACCCGCTGTTCGGCATTCAATACAGAAGGAGGATGAGATGGGCGCGATACCGGCTTTTCTTCTGAAAAAGCTGTACGCGAAGGGAAGCCTCAAGAACACGGCTACCGGCTTCGAACTGGCCATCCAGAACACCCTGGCTCCAGGCACCATTGTGGGCTGCGCTCCTCTGCAAGTAGATGACACAGAATATGCACTGGAGCAAATAAGCCTGGTTCTGCCCGACGGCACCAAGGTCTCTGCCGCAGACATTTCTGCGGAATCACCGTTGAGCTTCGCCCTTCGCGACAAGGTAACCATCCAGGTGGAGGGCAACTCTCTGCCAGCCGGTCCACACAAGCTGACGATATCCCAAAAGACGATGGAAGCCGGAACGCTTGAAATCTCTGTGCAAGACACCATCGCCTAAGCCACTATGGATAGTTGGCAGGAAGCATGGCATGTTCGCATAAATCATTTCCCGCCGCAGATAGGATTTGCCCGCCCAAACGACACACTAGCTGTAAGCCTGACGGGATCTCATTGTGCACTCAATTGCGCACATTGCGGGGGGCACTATCTCAATGGCATGGTCGCCATCGAGGACGCTGACGCTACTGGTATGACCAGTTGCCTGATCTCGGGCGGGTGTGACCAGCGGGGCAGGGTGCCTGTGACCTCGCATACGGCCCTGGTGATGGCCCTGCGGCCTGGTCGTATTCTAAACTGGCACGTGGGCTTTGTTGACGAAGACGAGATGCGTGCTATTGCTCCCTGTGTGGACATCATATCCTTCGACTTTATCGGGGACAACGAGACAATCCGTGAGGTATACGGTCTTGATCATACGGTGGACGACTATACGTGCACGTACGCTATGCTGCGCCGACATGCCACAGTGATACCTCACCTGACCCTGGGCTTGCGCGGTGGCCAGTTTTGTGGGGAGTATCGAGCGCTGCACACTCTCAAAGCGCTTGGCCTGGATGCCCTCGTTGTGCTGGTCTTTATCCCGACGCCAGGCACGCGCTATGCGCACTGTCAACCGCCGCCTCTGGCTGAGGTAGCTGACTTTCTGCTCGCCGCGCGCTGTGCGTTACCGGATACTCCTATTTATCTAGGCTGCATGAGGCCCGGCGGGCGTTACCGCCGTGACCTGGACCCATTAGCTGTATGGGCTGGAGTGAACAAGATTGTAAACCCTGCTCCCTCTGCGGTTCGATTGGCGACAGAACTTGGATTATTTATCAAGTGGGAGAGCGAGTGTTGCGTCATTCAGAGACCGTGACGACGTCGGAGTCATTCATCCGGTCTCGCGCGGGACGAGCGGTCGGCGTATCCGCAGGCACCGCCGCAGTCTTGGGCCTGCACCGCATCCGCCAGGCGGATGCACCGACTACTGCGTATCTGATGGTCGGCGATCGCTGCCGCTATGATTGTGCCTTCTGTGCCCAGGCACGCAGCAGTTCAGCGCGCTTGCACTTTCTTTCTCGCATCGCGTGGCCACCTTACCCCCTGGAACAAGCATTGCACGCCGTGGCTAACAGCTTCGTACAGCATAAAATAGCGCGCTGCTGTCTGCAGGTGACAACATCTCCTGGCTACCTGTCGCAAACGCTCGCCCTGGTGCGGCAACTCCATGCGCTCTCTCCCGTGCCGCTTTGTGCATCAATAGTATTGTCAGATCTAGACAGTGTTCGCGCTGTGCTCGAATGCGGGCTCGAGCGCGTCAGCCTGGCCCTCGATGCTGCCTGTGAACGGGTCTACCGCGAAGCCAAAGGCGATGACTGGCATCGCCGGCTTGACCTCCTGCGTGCGGCGGCGCACCTTTTCCGTGGTCGCATTGGGACCCATCTGATAGCCGGGCTTGGTGAGACGGAGCAGGAAATGGCAACCATCCTCCAGGAGATGGTGGACCGGCAGGTCACAATTGGCCTATTCTCCTTCACGCCTGTTCCAGGCACAGCGTGGGGCAGGCGACCGCCTCCTTCGGCGTCGTCGTACCGGCGTATCCAGGCCGCTCGCTACCTGTTGACAGCAGGAGCCTGCCGTGTGGAGGACTTTTGCTTCTCCCCGGCCGGCCAGATTGTGTCCTACGGGCTGAGTAGGGCGAGGCTGCGTGAGTTGCTGGCCGATGGCCGCGCATTCCAGACCGCAGGCTGTCCTGGCTGCAACCGTCCCTACTACAACGAGCGGCCAGGAAGGGTAATGTACAACTATCCACGTCCCCTCCATGCCGAGGAGATAGAGGCAGCAATGTCATCGGTTATGGCTGAAGTGGCGTGCAAGTAACCCTTGTCTACCCTTAGTCAATGGTGATCAGGAGGAGGGCATGCTCTTTGCCCAATGGCGTCTGATTTTCACTGGGGCTGCCGATGGCTATGTGAACATGGCCATTGATGAAGCGACCTTGACCCTGGTGGGTGAGCGCCGCGTGCCGCCAACGCTGCGCATCTACTACTGGGACGTGCCCTGCTACACTGTGGGTTATCTGCAACGCATCTCGGACTTGGTCCCCCTCTTTCGGCACAGCGAGTTCAAGTGCGTACGCCGCTTGACCGGTGGGCACGCCTGCCTGCATGGGGGCGATCTCTCCTACAGCCTCACCGCCTCCATAGCTGATACGCTCATTCCGTGTAGTGTACTCGCCTCGTACGAGCGCATCTCTTCGGGAGTGATCGAAGGCTTGCGGCTCCTGGGTATTGATGCTCACTACAGCCCGCCAGTCGAGGTGCACGTGGATGGGCATGTAATAGCTACGGCTGCGCAGGCCCGGCGGCACGGTGTGCTCTTGCATCAAGGAACTGTCGCGCTGGGGCCATGCGCGGTTGAGGGAGAACCTATATTGCCATGCCGGACTCTGACACCGCTAAGCGAGCTCGTCGGCGGGGAAATCAACATCGAGGATGTGATGCAGGCCCTGAGCATGGGCTTCAGACGGGCACTTGGGGTGGATCTAAGTCCCAGTGTCCTTTTCGCTAAAGAGAAGCGCCTGGCTCGACAGCTTTTGCGCGAGAAATACATGCAGCCTGAGTGGAATTTTGGTCGTTAGCACTTCAATGTGCATTTGACATATGCGCAGCGGAAAGTCGGCTCCCGGGCGAGATTCGATGCTGTTGACGCCAGTTCGAAAGCTTCTGGAGGACGCCCGACAGCCAGTTAGGCAAAGCTCTCTCAAAAGGGGACCTAGATCATGGGGCCGTTAACAGTAGGAAACTCAGCAAAGCTATACTGTCTAAACTGGATAGAGAAGTATATCGCTGACAAAGCAAGCGAAATCAAGATTCTCGATCTGGGTTGTGGGGAAACTCTCAACTTTACCAATTTGCTAAAGTTGTATCCGGGCGTTTGCTACGTTGGCATTGAACCAGATAGACAATGCTACCTTCGAGCACAGACACACCTTAAGGGTCTCAATGCAACTGTGGTAAACTCTTATGCCTATAATGTACATGCATTGCTTGGAGAAGAATTTGACATAGTTGTCTCCTTCAGCGTCTTGGAGCATGCCTACAGGAGGACAGATTACCTGCGTTCAGCAAGAGAATGTCTAAAGGAAGACGGTTACTTTCTTGTAAACTATGACGCTGGGCATTTTCTTTTCCTCTCCGTGACTGATAAACTGAAGAACTCATGCGTCCTATACTAGCTCAGCTTGGCATTGAGAGGTATTATCAGTCGTTTGTAAAGGAGCGTCATTTCTTGAGAATGATTGACGACGTTGGTTTTACCATAATCGATGCCAAGTTCTTCAACGCTTATTCATTGAAAGGCGCTTACAAAGTAGCCCCTCAGGATCGCCGATTCGATTATATGCGTCAATGGCTTGCATTCGAACTTGAATTGAATGAATTGGGAATCCACTACACGGACTCATTAGCCGGCTGTTTTGGGACGCGGAATTTCATTCTCGTTCATAAGCAATGACGAAGGGCAGCTTTGCCTAACAGGCCCATCCACCGTTCGTGTCACTCAGTTAAGCGCCTTCCAGACTTTGCAACACGCAAGATGATTAGACAAGTGCCACTGCTGCATTGACCAGCAGATGCTCTTGGTGCAAAACTCGCACCAAGGCTTGTTATCACACTTGCTTTTCACGAGCTGTAAGATTGCAGAGAAGCCAATTATCAAAAGGAGGACAACCAAAATGGTAAAGTATGCTAAGGATCGGCACTACCTGCCCACCCATGAATGGGTGAAGCTGGAAGCGGATGAGGCAATCGCTGGTATCAGCGACTATGCTCAGCACGAGCTAGGCGACGTGGTCTACGTTGAACTACCGGAAGTGGGCGATACATTTGCCCAGGGTGAGGCCTTTGCTACTGTAGAGTCCGTCAAAGCTGCCTCGGACGTCTATATGCCTATGAGCGGGGCGATTCTGGCTATTAACGAGGAATTGCAAGACTCGCCCCAGCTCGTCAACGAGGATACGTTTGGCAGAGGCTGGTTTATCAGATTCCATCCCTCGCAGCCCGACGAATACGAGTCCCTAATGGACGCCAAAGCTTATCAGGAGCACTGCCAAGAGGAAGCGGAAAGGGGGGGCTCTTAGATGTCCTATGTTCCCAACACAGACGCTGACCGTGGAGTCATGCTGAAGGCTATCGGCGTGGAGAGCATCGAGGACCTGTTTCGTGACATCCCTGACTCCCTTCGTTACCCCCAATTGTCCTTGCCCACGTCGGTCTCCGAACCAGAGATTCTGCGCGAACTGCGCGAAATCAGCGAGTACAACGTAGACCTCGATCACGCACCCTGTTTCCTGGGTGCTGGAGCCTATCGTCACTTTGTCCCCAGTGTTGTCGGGCACATGGTTGGGCGCTCCGAGTTCTACACTGCCTACACTCCCTATCAGCCCGAGGTCAGCCAGGGCACGTTGCAGACGATCTTTGAGTATCAGAGTATGATTTGCGCGTTAACTGGTATGGACGCGGCCAATGCATCACACTATGATGGGGCCACGTCACTGGCTGAGGCGGTGATCACGGCTGTGAGTGCGGCTCGCGGGAAGCGCCGCAAAGTCATAGTCTCAGCGGGTGTACATCCCGAGTACCGAGCCGTTGTGCGCACCTACACTCAAGGCATGAAGTTGACGGTGATTGGGGATGAGACGGATGCCACTGACGCCAGCGTATTAGCCGGGATGGTGGATACGGATACGGCGTGCGTCATCGTGCAGAACCCGACCTTTCTGGGATACTTGGAAGAGCCAGCAGCTCTGCGCGCACTGGCCGATGCGGTTCACGCCGCAGGCGCGTTGTTCGTAGTCAGTGCTGATCCCATCTCTCTCGGCCTGTTCGCGCCACCCGTTGACTACGGTGCAGACATTGTCTGCGGAGAGGGCCAGGCTCTGGGCGGTGGACTCAACTTTGGTGGCCCCTACCTGGGCTACTTTGCCTGTAAGAAGCAGTACGTGCGCAAGATGGCCGGGCGGATCGTGGGTCAAACGGTGGATCGGCGTGGTGAGCGGGGCTTTGTGTTGACCCTCTCCACACGTGAGCAGCACATCAGGCGCGAGAAAGCGACTTCCAACATCTGCTCCAACGAAGCGCTGATGGCCTTAGCCGCCGCTGTCTACCTGACAGCCATGGGCAAGACCGGCTTGCGCGAGGTGGCCGAGCTCTGCTACCACAAAGCGCACTACGCTGCCAACAGGTTGTCAGCACTGCCCAGCTATGAACTCCTGAGCGAGCGGCCCTTCTTCAAGGAATTTCCGCTTAGATGCCCAAGGCCAGTTGACGAAATCAATGACTACTTGCTCAACGAGTGGGGAATCATCGGTGGCTATGACCTGCAGCGAGATTACCCAGCGCTGCCCAATACGATGCTTGTATGCGTCACAGAGATGAACACGAAAGATGAAATTGATGTCCTGGTCGAAGCGCTCGCCGCTATGGAGGAGGAAGCATGAGAGAACCACTCATCTTTGAGATCAGCTCCCCTGGGCGCATCGGAGTGAACCTGCCAAAATGCGACGTTCCGCAGGCTCCCCTGCCCCAAGGGTATCTGCGGGAGGACCTCCCGCTGCCTGAGGTGAGCGAAGTGGACCTCGTGCGCCACTACGTCCATCTTTCGCAGCTCAATTACGGGGTGGACAAGGGCTTCTACCCCCTGGGTTCCTGCACGATGAAGTATAACCCAAAGGTGAACGAAGATGCAGCCAGGCTGCCAGGCTTTGTGCACACACATCCCTATCAGATCCCTTGCATCGTGCAGGGCAACCTGTTCCTGATGTACCAACTGCAAGAGTTCCTCAAGGAGATCAGCGGATTCAGCGCCGTATCATTGCAACCAGCAGCCGGAGCACACGGTGAATTGGCTGGCGTGCTCATGATGCGGGCCTATCACGAATCGCGCGGTGACCACAAACGAACGCACATGCTCATACCCGACTCGGCGCACGGCACCAACCCGGCCTCAACGACGATGGCCGGGTATGAGACGGTGCAGATTGTTTCCGATGCACGTGGCAATGTGAGCCTGGATGATCTACGGGCCCACTGTGACGACACCGTGGCTGGGCTGATGCTCACCAATCCAAACACGTTGGGCCTGTTCGATGAGCACGTGCAAGAGATTGCGCGCCTGATCCACGAGTGCGGCGGCCTGCTGTACGGCGATGGCGCTAACCTGAATGCCATCATGGGCATTGTCAAGCCTGCCGACCTCGCATTCGACGTGATGCACTTTAACCTGCACAAGACCTTCTCTACTCCTCATGGTGGAGGCGGGCCAGGCGGCGGGCCGGTGGGCGCCAACGACGTACTGGCTCCCTTCCTGCCAGGTCCTGTCGTGGTCAAGGACAGGCTGGACGAGGAATGTCAGTCAGACGATGAGGAATGGGAGGAAGAGGAAGCCTATTGCTACCACCTGAAGACGCCTGCATCTTCTATCGGGCGGTTGAAAGCCTTCTACGGCAACTTTGGCGTATGTGTGAAAGCCTACACTTACATCCGCATGTTGGGAGCCGCTGGATTGCGCCAGGCCAGCGAAAACGCTGTCCTTAATGCCAACTACCTATTGAGCAGGTTGAAGAGCATCTATCCGCTGCCCTATGACCGTACCTGTATGCACGAATTCGTGCTCTCTGGGCGTCTACCAGATGCGCCGGATGTCCACACTGTAGACATCGCCAAGAGGCTGATGGACTTTGGATTCCACCCACCGACGGTTTACTTCCCGCTGATCGTTCCTGAGGCACTGATGATCGAGCCTACGGAGACCGAAAGCAAAGAAATGCTGGACGCCTTCGCTGAAGCTCTGATTCAGATCGCCTACGAAGCGAAAGCCAAGCCA
>Ga0209986_10004973_pt1 | contig 11130 bp, 27 predicted proteins | sample BlataG_FD_183168 | JGI IMG/M metagenome (GOLD analysis project Ga0209986, IMG submission 183168) | Deep subsurface microbial communities from Black Sea to uncover new lineages of life (NeLLi) - Black_00105 metaG (SPAdes) (version 2) | ecosystem: Environmental > Aquatic > Marine > Oceanic >...
TATCTATTTCATGGCGTCCAGGCTATTCGTCCATAGCCTGGCACTACCAGGTAATCGTAATACACGTACACATAGATTTGTGTTACTCTAACCGCTCCGACAAGAATACCCGATGCTTTGCTTTCTATCTGGATGTTCATCTCCTCGACGTTGTTCTTGCTTATTGGTGTTTGTGTCGGATCATCATAAAAATAGAACTGCTGATTGTACAGTACGTAACCTGTAGTAAGATTATGAAATGTAGGGGTTATTGTTCCGAAGCCTGTAGGGTAACACGCTACCTGCCAATTCTCAGGAAAATGGGTTTTTCTAGCTCGTATGAAGAAGATTAATCTCTGTACTCTCAGAGCTTTATGGCCCCAGATTGTAGCTATTGTTGTAGGGTTATACGTATCTTGCTGACCGGATCTGTTAGACTGAACATAAGTGACGTCTTCATCGGGTGCTAAATCGTCAACCTCGGTATAATGAACGTTTCCAGCTGTAGATGTCCAGTTGAGAGGAGAGTCGTCACGAACTGGTCGAAGTGTAGTAGTTTTCCAAGACATAATTATCAACTCAGTTAATCTGTAATGTCCTCATATCCAATGGTGATGAAGAGATCCGGCGTTACACCGCTCACGTAATCGTAATAAAGAGCGGTATTCGTGCTCAATCCCCATGGGCGTTTAAGATTCTGTGCTACAGCTCCGCCTGCAGCTGCGAGATAGTAAGCAAAATACGGGGATCCTCCGGAGCCGTTCCTTATTTTAAACTCTACGTCGACACTATCGCCGTTAACGACATAAATATGATGAATTCTAAGGTGATGACCTGCACCTGGTGCAGCGATGATATTGCCATCTGTACTCGATTTGGCTACGCCCGTGTACACGATTTCGTCTTCCTGGTTGTCGAGTTTCTCTACAGCATCTTTAATGCTGTCATCTACCTGTGTAACCGTCACTCTGAGTTTTGTAGGATCATCCTGGTGCGTATTTCCTGACATTTTTAATCTCCTTAGGGCTCGTTTTGAGTGACTATCACATTGTCGACATGAACAGACTCAGCCGTACCACTTACATTCTTAATTCCAATATTGATATGAAGATAACGAGCTGCAGTAGATGCAGTTTTTCTGGGTAGATATGAAGAAAGATCGTGTGTTGTACCATTTAATATAAATCGTACATATTTCTCTTCTTCAACATCTACTACGAGCTTCCATAAATTGAATACATCCAAACCATCCTTTAATTTTACACTAGTGGCAAATGTAACATAGTTTGCGTTTTCATCATAATACTGTAATACCTCCGTGGCTGGTAAATATCTGATAACTACACTATATCTAGATTCCCCATTATAATAGATTAATGCGAGAGTAATTTCATCCAAATCATTATTAGTTGTGATTGCTGCTTCTACACCATATTTTCCTGCTGCAGGATATGCTAACGATTTTACAATGTCAGTCATCGAAGGGTTTGCAGTTCCAGCCGTGAGCTTTAAGCTATTTTCTCCTAGCAATGCTATTGTAGCATCTAGCGCAACAGCACTTCCTGCCCCAATTGCTTGAGTAAACCAATGTATATTTGCCGCCTCAAAACCATCGTACCAAAATATCTGGCCTCGCCTGTCAAAAAGACTCAAAGATCCAAGCCTGGCCGCAAGCTCGTTATTATCGATGTTACCGAATACTGTAACCATTTTATATTTAGACGTCCAGGGCGGTAATGTATGGCCCATCTAAGCCTCACCGCCTAAAAGAGACTCGAGATCTTCCATTTCTTCTATAGATAATTCCAAGGGTGAAACTGGATCGCTTCGTACTATTATCGGGTGAATATAATATTCATGTGGGTAACTGTCGTCATCATTCCAGGCGTAGATGTGGAGCTCGTACGGCATTATGTCCAGTTTGATGTTATCGATTATCGGGGAAGAGCTGAAGAATCCGACAATAGCATCGAGCTCACCGTACGGCATTATCTTAAAACCGCCGTATTCGATTCGTACGTGCAGCTGGTCCGCAGCCTCCGGATCAAAAAAGATAACCCAGGACTTTATAGTTCCCTTACTCACCTTCATAATTTGATGATCCGGGCTATCTTTCGTCGTCTGCGCCGGGACGCTGCGAAAATGTCCGAAAAGCAATTTAAATACGCCTCCGGACGCCGTTCACATAAAGATAGATCTCCTCGCCGGCAGTTGTGTTATAAAACTGAGCCCGGATCTTCTGACCTCCACGAAGGACAGCCAACCCACTGAAACCAACACTTTGAAACGGGTTGTCGGCGCTGTCTTTGCACAGGATCCTGAAAATCTCTGCGCTGACGTAGCCAACGGCGGCTTGTGTAATGTCAGAGCCGTTATTGAAAGCAACTATGTTATGAATGTAGTAAAGCCAGCCATCATCGAGTATATCCGTTTCTAAGAAGTCTGCAGAAGTCCCTGCTGCGCTAAGATTTTGTGCGTAATCATCATACATCTCTACATCTAAATATTTTAGTAACTCCCTGTTGGCATAATATTCTATTCCAAGTCGTACTTCTTCAGATATTCGAGTAACTCCTGGCGCTTCGTCTTCGGGATCTCCTTCTTCTCTATCTTCTTCGGCGATTCTATAACCTCCTCTTCCTCTTTAAAGATACGGGTGTCTCTACGCTCAAGAGGCGTTAATGTCATGCGGATCACTTGAACGGTATCGAAAAACCGTTCGCAACCATGTAAATATCGTCACCGCTTGTAGTGTTTGTAAACACGGCTTGCACCTGGGCACCCTCGTTTAGAAAAGCAAGACCGATCCAGTTGACCGTCAGCGTAGCTGCAGGCTTGCCTGCTTGCAGGGTATGAAAAAGACCTCTTTGGACATAGCCAACTGCAAGGTTACTGCTGACTGTGGTCGTAGCATCAAAAGCTGTGATATTGGTGATCACATGCAGAAAATTGGGCTCGAGCTTCTCACTGGTAAGTTTATCCACGGCACCATCCGCTCCGGATTCATCCTCCAGGTAGATGCTTATCGGCATTATGTCATTAACCCGCTTCAGAGCTGTCAATGCAAATATCAACAGCTTCATCTGGTCCTCTTTAATTTCCATCTATTTCTCACCGTCCTGTTATCCATTATAGGCATTTTAGTATAAAAAATAATAGTGGGGAAAAATCCCCTATGCAGTTCTTAGGTACTCGGCAACTATGTCCGGTGTACTGGACGTGCTTGCGCTGGATCCACTTGTCAGCTCGAGATCCATGTCTCTGTTTGGATCACCGGTCAATATGTCGGAATCTCCAAGAAGAGCTCTCATCGGGACGTACCACATGTGGAACGGAGCCCATCCGATCGCTGTACAATATGTTTGCGAAAGGAGACTGCACGCCGATGGCGTCGCGAGATCGTATTTTGAGACAGTTTCAACGCCTTTATGTGTAACATCATAACCGTAACAGTTAGGCATCGCCTGGCCGTCTATTGACTGCAATATTAAATGCAGTAAATAGCCCATGTGCGTATCGAACTCGTCGCTATCTTCAAGGTCGGTCATCCAGCTGTACTGGAACGGCTTTTTGAAGATCTGCTGCTGGAAGTGCATGATCTCTTCTTCGTAGAGATGAAACGGCACCCATGCGCCATTGTTCACATCGAGTTTGATCTGCTCCACGTCCTCGGTCCAATCCAGAGCGTCATAACCTGCAGCAACACCGAAACCGATCATATTCTCGTCAGTATCGAGATTTATGATGTTCACGGTGCTTGTCGCCTGTGTAAACTCTTTCACGATCCGACTGCGCACGTATCCATGTCTGAGACGTCCAGCTTCTTGCTGCATCTGCGCAAGAAGGCTGATCTTCAGCGCTGGAGTCGTATCAGCTTCCGTAGTCATCCCGAATTTTGTGGTTGTGATGCTATAATCCCAGGTGATCCGTATCTGCGGGTTACCGAAAACGCTCATGTCGGGAGCGTATTCTTGCCCGTCATATGTTCCACCCATAGGGATTATGAAATGATCGTATCCTTCGACCGAATTATCGTTTTTCTCAGTAGATCCCAATGGATTGTGTCCATGAATCATACTTAAGGCTTTGATCTGGTTACCAGTAAGCGCTTTTATCTCATGTCCACCGTCGACAATCTCGATCTTAGTAACAGCGTCACTTATCGGGTTTGGCGGTGCATTTGAGCCTGTCGGCGTGCTGAACATCGTAAGAATGAGCTCTTTCATAAAACCGGATTTCGGCAGATCATACTGAACTGTACCGGTCTGACCTGATTCTGCTTTCTTCCTTTGTAGATAATCCCACCTAATTTGAGGCATTTATATCATGCTCCTGGGGATTATTTCTTCGTAGCATCGTGCACGGCTTTCGTCACGGCTCTCACACGGTCAATATTTCTCTCGTCACCAGCTGGATAGCGTTTTGGTAGAGATACTCCGCTAATAGCAGAAAGAACTGGCTCCATTCCTTTCTGATAAGCAGGTTGAGCAACGGCTACTCCGCCTCTCCATCTGTCAGGACCTTTCTCGGTCGTGTTATTACGCCATTTAGTATTTCCAGCGTCACGGACTCCACGCCCGAATCTTCCTTCGTTTGCAGCTTTAATAACTCCTTCCTTGTAGGTGTCCTCAGCTGCAGCCGTGGGCCCTTCCCAATCGACTGAAGGATCCGAAACTCCTCTCTTGTAGTCTTCACCTGCGATGTCTACTCTTCCTTTCCATTTTGCAGCGACATCTGAGCTGCTTGGTACTTTTATTCCCATAATTTCCTATACCTCCTAGTAAGGCCAATCGCCTTATATGTAGTAACTCAAATCTGGGTAACTACTTAAATATTTTTTGTTGGCGTGTACACCCCACACAGTATGCGTGTCGGACGGGCGTATATTTTATATATAAGTTGTGTTATTCAGTATCATGGAAGAAAAATATAATGATTTAAGACCAATTTGTAAAAGAATGATGGAGGAAAAATGGAAATACAAAATAGAGACGAAGAAATGGCTGCAGGCAACGATGCGGGGTATGACACAAGACGAGCTTATCCAGCAGCTGGACGAGCTAAACTACAAAGAACTGGCCATGGCAATAGGAGCAGGCATCGGAGGCGACGCCTGGCGTTTCGCCATGGATAAAAAGCGGAAGATGAACGAGGAAAGATCCGCAGTAATCGCCAAATACGAATATACATACAATGTAAATGGAGAAGTAGACGCAGAACAAGAAGGAGAAGAAAATGGTACGAAAAGAGTTCAAGCATCTAAAGGCAGACGAAAAAGCGATAGCTGAGCGATTCGTGGCCAATGGGCTGCTAGCGGGAGAGTATATTTATGATGTCACTCTTGACGTTCCGGATATCAAGCCGCCTGCGTGGTGGACCAAGAAAGAACTAGATCACTGGAAATACCTACGTGCTAAAAAAATAGATTTATTAGTAAAACAAGAGGATCGGCATTGGATCATGGAGATCACGCCGAAACTGTCCAAAGCAGCGATAGGAGGCGTAGCAGTCTACAGAGACTTGTACCAGAAACAGTACAAGCCTAACGTTCCGGTTTTCGTTGGAGTTATCTGTGAATTGGACGATCCGGCATATGCGCCGTTTGCGAAAGAAAGAAACATTCGGGTTTGGGTAGTTTAGCAGACTCTTTTTATAGGGGGATATGCGTATACCACTATTGGTGATAACGTTGCCAAGAAAACCGAGAAAATGTATTTATTGTAAGAAGGATATGCCGCCAAGTAAAGAGCGGGTGCAGAAATATTGTAGTGACTGCGGCACGAAAAACATGCTACAGACGAGCAAAGACATGCGTGCTAAAAAAGGACCACGCTATGAGAAATGGAAAAAAAACCACGCTGCAGGGCTAATAAAGTATCTAGAGAGATAGGATATAATGAAAATAGAATGTGATTGTGGGGAAATAATTACGCAAGAACGAATCATTTGCCTTGATGATGGTGATGCTATTTTCTTTTGTCCTAATTGTGGAGAACTTAGATTAGAGGGATAAGAATGGTCGGTGGAAAGATGGTTGACATGGGCGTAATGCATGAATTGCGGTCTTACGTAAGTTCTAGAAACGCTCTGATTCTATAACTATATTATTCTAGTAATATTAGTAAAAAGGTAGTATTGATCATAAACTTTCTCGTAGACCGTTGATCAGCTGCAGCTGGATCTCCGGGCGCAGCTGGGAAATTTAGATAAAAATGCTTCTTTTGAGGCTCTAAAAGTATTTAGAGCTGTGGGCGACTCAAAATAAAGGGGAGGATATCCACTGAAGAATGGACGCCCACGTCTCCGTAAAAAGCGGGGAAAAACAATCTACCATCCTTAGGAGGGGAGTAAATGAAACAAAACCCCGCTTAGTATAATACATGTAAGTTTAGTTATTAAAGTTATTTATGCGTGTATACGAATGTGTTGTCTCCTAGTACCAAAAAATCAATAATAAATCTAAAACCGCTCCCTGCTCAGCGTGTCCTAACCATTTAGGGCTCGCAATGATTAGCAGGTTACGCATTTAGCCCTCACCTTCGCCCTACTGAGGTCAAAGGGAGCGGTTTATGTTATTTTTGGTGATTGTGCTTTGGGTGACGTAAATTAACTAGGTGGATACGAATACGTTTACAAGTTAAAAAGATATCCGTCTAAGGCGAAAGCCTGGTGCAGTTTGCATTATCGGGGCTCTGAGGCGCCGAGCTGCACTTTTCAAGACGCTCGGCTTAGAACTTTGTTAAGTTCCTTTGAAGCACCAGGATTTTCTTTAAAAATTCAAAGAGTATATGATATCGGTGAGTCCTGGTAAAAGATATTTTGGTGATATTTGTGCATATACTCGTGATTGCGCCATGCCACCCTTGCGGCTGCACGTATCACCCGTCATCTATCCGTCCTGTAATTCCCTAGCTTCCTTACAGGAGTGGAATGATTCGTCCGATACGTGTCAAAATTCGATTGGTCGACCGTACGAATCACCACTACGTGGTGACCCCGCAAGGGTTTTGACTGCGGGTGGCATGGCTTTTGGAACGTTATTAGATCGCTCGGATTTCGCTACGCTCAGCCGGGCGACGAAAATACGAAACGACGCCGCCTCGGTGCTGTTGGTGAGGGCGGAAACAAACATTCTCCTGTCGTCTAATGTTTGTTTTTTCAACCAGTGGTTGAAGACGAAAAAGGGACTTTCAGTCTGGATGGAGAAATGTTGTTTAGATGTAGTTTTAATGTCGCTTTAAATTGTTGTTTTGGTGTTTGTCAATTTTCAAGAAAGAGAGTGACCCTCACGTTTCAAATGGAACTTAAAAAATGTGAGTCCCAGAGCAAAACGCACTTTTTAGTAGTATAGTATAGTATATAAAGTATTATTCTATTTAGTTAGTTAGTTAGTTAGTTAGTTACATGAGAAGTCATGGGGTCTGAGTAGGAAGGTGGTAAGATAAGAGAAAATAAAGTACAGGTCAGTATGTGGATTGAGAAGCAGTTGAAGCATAGGGTAGAGAACGAGGGTTTAAATCTCACGGAGTTTGTAAATAGTTCTCTGGAGAAATATTTTTCGGTGTCACATGTGGAGGATATCAAGCGGGAGATCGATTCTAAGAAAAGAGAAATAATTGCTCTTGAGAGGAAGATGGAAGATCTTAATGCAAAGACAAATGAGGATAGCAGCGAAGAGCGGATAGCTGAGAACGCACTGGAGGATATGAAGCGGTCTTATGTTATGCGGCGTAACCAGATGATTGATAAACACCACGATGAAGGGTGGATACTGTCTCCGAAGAATAGCAAACGATGTGTTTTTATAGGGAAGAAACCGGATGAAGTTTTGGAAATATTGGAGGTATGGTATGATGAAATCTCAAAACAGGGTAGGAAGAAGAAGAAATAAGGGGGATGGTTTTCCTCTTCGTTCATTGACTGAAAACCAGGCTTTAGAGGAAGAGATCTATCGGCGTCAGTCAAAACGTAATCATGGCTGGCGACCTGGTGAAGGTATGTTAAAATCGGATGGTAAGCTATGAACGCAAAAGAACATAAGGAAAGACACAAGAGACTACATGCGTCTTTAGATGAATTAGTCGCTGATTTTATAGATCACACTGAAGGATTACCAAGTAAAACAACTCTATTAGCTTTGATGAATTGGTCTTACGAACAGACACTAAAACCAACACAAGGAAGGGGTGATAAGCTATGAGATATAATGAATGTGTAACGCATTATCGGCTGGAGTTGGAGCTTGGTGCAATAACTTTAAAGGAATACATCGAGAGATGCCGAGACTGCCAGCCAACTAGAAGTGGGTTTAAATTAATAATGCGTTACGAACCCGTCCCGGAAATTGATAGGTTGCGAGGCATGACACCAAAGATGCATGCCTATTGTAGGAATGTCGGTATCGATGACGTCCCGGATCTTAAAACACGGTGGAAACTGCAAAGAGATCCTCGTTATTACCCTAATGGAAGGAGGCATCAAAATGTGTAACCCAATCCTCAGCCACCTGGTCGCTTATTCCATAGGCCTGGTTACTGGCTTTATCGGTGTGATTGCAGTATTCACGTATGCAATGAAGAGAGCTCTTAAAATACGTCCTCCGAAGTTAGGTAAGGTGTAGTAGATGGAACTTTTCAGCGAGGAGCATGATCTTGTACGGTTGATGGCTGAGGAATTTATAACGGAAGCACGAAACATGGGGATAGTAAAAGACTGTGAGGATCAGATACGGGCTTCTCCGCATCCTGTTTTTACACCTTGTATGGATGTATGTCTGGATGTAATCGAAGATATCAAGCATGAACGAACTAAGGACCTGCTGCATAGTATGATTATCTTGATGTTCTGGAAGATGACGTACAGCTCGAGTTTCAGGCCTCCGGCAATAGCGATACTTGAGAAGCTATCGAAGGTTTTGCCTGAGCTGAATTATGTACCGTATAAACGGGATCCTAATCATTGGAGTGTCAACAGATACGAACAGAACAGGAAGAAGAGGGAACGTTTAAATAAAGAGAAATAGTTTAGTCTGAGTATGGCCAAACCATGGTTTAGATCTAAGACTAAGATCGGCGGTGTGCTTTTAGGCGCATCGCAGATACTTAGCGGCATCGGTGGGTACCTGCAGGGAGACGTAGATGGTTGGTATGCCCTGCAGCAGATCGCAATCGGAGCGGGTATTATCGTCGCTCTGACGGGGATCCGTGATGCTTTGGGGGAAGTGTTCAAGGAGTAACGATCCTTGGTCTGAGAAAACCCATTTTCTGGTAATAAAACCATAATTTTAAATAGCATTAGGCGTATACACGGGTGTAGGCGATAGGATATGGAAACAAACTTGAAGAAGAAGTATAGTAAGAGTTTGACTTGTCCGCATTGCGGTAAGTTCATACTCATAGAGGCTGGAGACAAGATCCTGAAAGCTGCGGTGTCTGCAGAGAAGGAGCCGTACGTAAAGGTCGAGAAGGATCTGCAGACGAGCTTGGACGGAGACCATAAGAGGGAGCTGGCGAAGAAGAAGAAAGGGACCGCTAAGCGGTCCTGTAAAGACTGCGTCTTCACATATATAAGAGGCCCGCTGCAAAGAGAAACATGTAACAGTTGTATAAATTATAGCAACTGGGAGAAGATAATCTGAGGTGATGTGATGATACCAGAGGATGAAAAAATAGCAGTTCAGGAAGCAATGAAACAATGGGGTGGAAATTTTGTTAAATGCTTAGGAGACGCATTAACATACGCAGATCTTATAAATGCACAGAAAATTAAAGATACGTGGCCGACATTCTGGGCAGAATACAGACGTGAGGGGATGAAAAAGAGATGAAATCAGAGAAAGAATACAAGAAGATGGAAGCAGATATCGTAAATTGTTTTACTAAACACGAGTACACGGCTGCAGAAGTTTACATGGTGTGTGATGAGGTGATGTGATGAGCAACGCATACTATGAAGGAATTACAGTAGCAATCTACAAAGCATATGGCTCAGAAACTGGATACCTGCTTGGCATTGAACCACAACACAGGAAGGCAGTAACTAAAATAATTGAGCTGGCTACAGATAAAGCGTTTGAGATAGCGGGATTACCTTAAGGAGAGATGATTAAATGGATGATGACAAGCACATAGAGCGCCAGGTCTCACTATGGCTGAGATGCGAGGCGCTGATGCAGAGTAAACTCGGTCAGATGCCTACGTTTGAGATGACAAACTCGATTTACCACGAAACAAATAAATGGCTGATCTCAGATAGAATACAAAAAGAGCGTGAAGGCGGGCGTACCGATCAGGAGAGCAGAGACGGGGAGCCAGCGACGCAGAAGCAGCTAAGTTATATCAAAGATCTAGGTGGAGTTGTAAGAGACGGAATGACGAAGGGCGAAGCTAGTACGATGATAGAGGCTTTAAGAAAATAGTTAACATATCGAGGCTCCGGGATTGTTTTGTAAGAGTCCATCCCATCCCCTGCAAATTGCCTGGGGCCTCGTCCGAGTTATTATTATTGAGGAGATATAGATAAATGACACTAAGCAGCCTGTCGATTCATTGTCGTAGTACGACGAACCCGGATGATACTTACACAATTTATGTAAATAGCCATTACAAAAGCGTGACCTGCAGCTGCGTCGGCTGCAGGACGCACGGGTATTGTAAACATATAAAGTTCTATAAGGGCTTGATAAACGATTTCCTGCACGAAAAGGGGTACTTTGAGAGGGAAAAAGAATGAAGATGAACAAAGGCCATTATCCTAAATGTAAAATCTGTGGTAATGAATATTTACCACAATCGGTTTGGGGCCAAAGACAAGGTCTGTCTGAATCGGGCTTGTGTCCTGCTTGCTCGTACACAAGAATGGTTGAAGAACCATCTAAAAAAGGGTACTTTGAGAAGGAAAAAGAGGAGAAGTAAATGCCTTCTGAGCGGGAAACACTAGCATTTCTAATAGGAATTATAGAAGGTATGTTAATATTAACGTTTATGATCCTAATTGTAAAAATAGTCTACATGTGATATTATTCTGTTTCTTCTTCTTCTAGCTCAGGTCTAAAATTCTCAAGATGATATCGTGGCATTACGGCAACTCACTCCAAATTCCTATGCGCCTGGCCTTAGCAAGTTCTTCAGCTGCAAGAAGACGAGTTGGATT
>Ga0209986_10004974_pt1 | contig 11128 bp, 14 predicted proteins | sample BlataG_FD_183168 | JGI IMG/M metagenome (GOLD analysis project Ga0209986, IMG submission 183168) | Deep subsurface microbial communities from Black Sea to uncover new lineages of life (NeLLi) - Black_00105 metaG (SPAdes) (version 2) | ecosystem: Environmental > Aquatic > Marine > Oceanic >...
ATGCAATTGTACCATTGTATACACTTTTTTCTATAAAAAATTTTTTTAAAAATTATTTTTTTCAAAACCCTGGTACAATTGGTACAAATCAAAAAAGTATTATATACCAATGGTTATTTGCTCAAATTTGTACCAAGACCCCTTGGTACAATCAGGTACAATTGGTACAATTGTTAAAAAAGCTAGTAATACCAACGAAATAGGGGGTCGCGCACATGATTTTATTTATTAATTTATTACTTATGAAAAAAGGGGTATACAGAAATCCATGAGAACACCTAAAAAATCAAAATACAAACACGTTGATATTAAAAACAAAAGATATTATTTTTACAAAATAACATGGGCAGATATCACAGGAGATTCTTCTCATGCTGATTTACATACAGCAGAAGGTATGATGCCAGCAATTATGGTTACTCATGCATACATATTAAGCAAAGATAAAAAGAATGTTAGAACGTTTGCATCTTACGAAGTTAATGATGAATTATTTTCAGATCGTAATGTGTTTCCAGTTGGGTGTATTTTAAAGATGGAGAAAGTTACTCTTTGAGTAATTTTGTGTCAGCAAGTCTTTGTTGATTAAGTTCTCGGAGTCTTTTAATTTCTTCGGACATATCTTTGATATCCATATCACTAGCTTTTAAATGTAAGTGAGTGTCCATGAATTGACCAGTAGCCTTACCAATTAAAGTTTCAAAACCTAATGCATCTTTAATCTTACCATCATCTACTAATTTTTGAGATAATACTTGCTGTCTTCTAACATAATTGTGTTTGGTAACAGCAAAAGCTCTATTGACTTCAGCTGATCTTCTAGCAATATATTTTTGAATCTTAGGATTTTTCATTAGTTCTGATCCCTCAATTCTAGCTCTATCAGGGCTATATCCAGCATGCTTTGCAGCATCTGTAAATGTAGTTCTACCTTCATTGAATATTAAATATTCGCAGAATCTTCTTTGCATTTCAGTCAATCCTTCAGAAGGATGTGATGCCTTTTTTTCAACAATTTCTTGACTCATAGTTGCAATATATATGTTTATGGGATATATATCAAGATACTTATATGATTGACGGAAGAACATTAAAGAAAGGATTAGATAAATTTTTCCAATCTCCTGTTTGCTTAGATGCAAGGGTTCAAATTGAATTACCCAATGGAGAATTTTTTGACATTACCGGTGCGAAATTACTTGAAAATAAAATTATTGGTAGTAATGAAACCCATAGGTTGGTATTGACTTGTGACAAACCGAAAGTAAAAATGGGAAAAATTTTACGTATAGTTTAGCCAGAGGTTACCTACTTGAAACCAGAGGCAAAATTATACAATGATCTTAAAAAGAATATTACAAAAATTAGTTGGAATAGACTGGAGAATCGCAGCTTACTTGGGACTCCTGATCTATTGGCCTATCCTCCTAGTGCTAACTTTTTCACACTAGAGTTAAAGGTAACAAAAAGTAACAAAGTGCGCTTTAGTCCGCACCAGGTTGCCTTTCACGTGAAACATCCTAAAAATACCTTTGTGCTTGTTGCCTGTGCCCCGGAAAAGGGACTTATTCGCTTGTACGCTGGCTTGAAAATTCTGGAGCTTGTTGACTCTGGCTTGAAGCTTGAACCCTTGGCTCAGGGTTGGCCTGCTTGTCGACTGTTGCTTGAGAGCTTGTGAGCTTGCGACCCTGCTTCCTGAGTTCTTCATAATATTTCGGGTGTCTAAACACGTGGGACATCTTTCAATTTTACCTTTGTTATACCTAGAATCCTGAGCTGCGAGCTGCTCAGGGTCCGGCCTTTATTAATATTTAAAAACGACTCCGGCCGCATATAGTGACCATCCGCGGATCTATACATAAACGTATATTTTGTTTTATGTTTTATCATTAGTGTTTACCATAAGTTACATTAACAGTCGACTTGTCCCAGCACGCTCTGCAGCTTCCGCATTGGTTCCCTTGTTCGGGAGCCGGGCAGGTTCTGTTCTCGTCTTTGGTAGTGACTGAGCTCGTCCAAGGCCACGCCTTCGGCGCTGGTCCATCAACCCTGGATCCTGACAACCTTATGATCAGGTTACCTGGCACCGCTTCCGGATCCGCTGGCAGGTATTGCCTCTCCTGAGTCGGTAGCCAGTGCAGCGTCTCGGGTGTTTGCTTGCACACTTCAAAAATATTTTTTAGATGCTTATCGCTTTGGATGTCGCCGCTATCATGCCATCTAAAATATTTATGCTTTTTAATCAGGGTCACCATTGCATCAACCCACAGCGGTGACTCGAGCGCGTCCAGTCGACGTTGCAACGCTGCCTTAACGTTACTAAATCGATACCGGCCCCGGTTCAGGGCATAGCAGCCATAGCATGGTGTGCCTTCAATCTTTGCGAGCTTTTGGCCAGTCTGGCAAACCCAGGCCGGCAGGTTATAGGCCGGTCCTGGCATCTTGCCCGGCTTGCTCAGTCCGCCTGTTATCTTTCTTGCTTCTTTCATTAACATAATTTTTTCTCCTATAAAATCTTATACTAAACGCTTGAGAGCTTGTCAACTGGCTTGAGGCTTGAAACCTAACCAGCTTGAAAGCTTGCTCATTATTGGGAGGGCCCACCCCAGTGGGGTGCACTAGTCTCCTAGTGCACTTTTTACCAACCCACCGTTGGACGCCCGGTTCAGGGCCTCCAGGTATTCGGTTGTCGTTAGCCCAACCTGCTCCAGCAAGAAAAATTTCTTGTCGGATTGCAGCCCAAACCTTGGGTCCTGAATATACCGGACCGCTTTGTCCAGGATCTCGTGGCGCTTGCTGCCACCGGGTTGAAATTCAGGTTTTAATTTTTTTGTCATGATTGTCCTTTCTGTTAATAAATCATCCTACAACATCCCAGCTCAGCTGTCAACTAAATAATTTTCTTGACAGCTTGAAGCTTGTGAACTATGGGCGGGCCCACCCTTGCTTGAAGCTTGTGAACTATGGGCGGGCCCACCCAAAAAAAATAAAAAAATTTAATTTGGGCTAGTGGCCAATAGGCGATCTCCTTCCCAATCGATCAACGAGGAGACACTGCAGTCCAGTCACGTCACGACCTAGAGTATAGCCCAGAAATGTCCAGGCGCCCTATACTAGCCCAAATTTTTTGAGGGCTTTCGCCCTCAAAACTTTACCAAGAACAATCGTAGCCGATTTGCCGACCCTCTTTGACTTGTTCTTTAGCCCATTTTAAAAATTCTTCATCTTGGGCTTTGTATTCTTTAACTTGTTCTTCTTGGAATTGTTGACCCCAAAAGAAACCATCACTAGCGAAACAATCCCAATAACCATTTTTAATTTGTTCCTCTAGTTCCTTGATTAGATCTTCAGTAATTGTAACACCACCTTGACCACCATTAAAACCCAGATGTTGCAGGTCGTCATGTGTATTGTGGTCTTCATTTTTTTTCTGTTTATTGAATTGTTTAGCAAAGAACACCTGTAGGCGTGCGTGCTTTCTCCAATAAAACTTTTCATGGACTTCGCCTTTACTATCTCGAAGTCCTGCGTATTGATCTAGTCCCATTTTCTTTCTCCTTTATTGATTTGCTTTGTGTTACCATATCCCAGAAGATCTTACAAGCTTAATATTTTCAATGAAAATATTAAGCTAGGCTTGTTGCTCGTTGCCTGATCGTTTATTTTTTTTGGGCGGGCCCACCCAAAAAAAAAACAAAATCCTAGTTTAGAATTAATCTAAACTAGGATTTTTCATCAAGGACAGATGAAACTATAAATTAGGTTGAGATTGATTATTAAATTCTTCTTCAGTAATTTCAATCTCTCTATTGGAAACCATGTTTTTCCAAAAGTAAGTCATATCGTAGCCTGTACCACCACCCCAATTATATCTTCTTCTCTTTGTCCACGCATTTTCTTCTGTTAAGATATATGGCTCGTTAATCCGACCACTTACTTGATCAATGGCTCTATCCATGAAATCCCTTGCCCAATCATCATAGCAATTCAATGAGCAGAAATTTCCACCCCCATAATAAAATGATGATCTTCTTCTAGTTTGATTTGTTTTATTTTCTTTGGAACCTCGTTTCCTGTCCTTTGTGTCGTAAGTATGGCACTTATGACTTTGGCAATATTTTAACGCCATTTCTGTCCTTTCTGTTTGGGTTGAGTATTCCACTCTGGAACTACCTCTCAACCCAATACTATTAATTGTGTTAAGTTTTTTTAAATAACAGATTTTAATATAATATCCTATTGACAAATTACAAGACTTAAATTAAATTAATTTTAAATCAACCAATAAAAAAGAAAGAGGACAAATGGCTAGAATGAGACTTAACCAAGAATACCGAAACAAGATTGCAAATCGTATTAAAGTACACTTGCAACAAGAGGACACTCAAGAAAAAAGAAAGTATGATACTTTAAAAGCAGATCAAATTGATATCAATGATCAAGCTTGGAGTGTTGCAGAAAAAATAGTAAGACGACACTACACAGAAGAAGATGTAGAAAAAGCTTATTATCTTCAAAACAAGTTTGAAAATGTTTCAACGATTGCAAAAGATAGTTGTTTCCATTTTCATTATTTAGGCAACAAAGAAAAAACAAACTATAATGGCGAAACTGAAATAGAGGAAAATGTACCAATAGAAAAACATTTTGATTTTAGATTAAATGGCGATATTGATACCGACAACAATTATTCTTCTAATAGAGATTTGTCTTATGGGTTTGCTTTGTTTAGAGATGAGATCAATGCACAAGAAGATTGCAACGCAGATATCTTAATTGAACAAGCTGACAAAGACGACAATCCACACAAAAGAAAGTTTGTTGAGAACAACGAAAAATATCTTGGCTTATCTGGTGGAAGAAATAATGAAACCAAGTATGGCAAGGATTGGAACGAAAAATATCAACTTGATTTAATTGGTCGTGATTATTGTAGAGATCGTTCTATTGCGTGTGAAAAATCCGAGTTTGATTTTTTAATTTCTTGGAAACAACAAAAGTCAGCTTTTGTTATGGCTCATACTAAATGGATTGAAAGTATCTTGAAACAAATGAAAGAGATCAAGCTAGGATTAAAAGGTTATAAATGGCTTGATGAGGCGATTGAGTTAGCTACTGAACTTGGGCTAGATATTACTGACGCAGAAATAGTTAGAACTAATAGTACAGGGCTCGTTATTTACAATCCTAAAAATCTAGCTGAAAGAATAAAAGGTATGAAAAATACTGAAAAAACTAGAGAGCAGAAGATAGCAGAAAGAGTTGCATATATGCAACAACAACAAACTAATTCTGATAACTTGAATTAAGTTGTTGATTAACTATGGGATTAGTATAAGCTAATCCCATAACAATTAAGTTATAGAAAGCGAGAATAAATGATAAATAATAAACCTTTTACAATCACTTACTATTCAGCAAGTGATAAGAAAACAATAACAAGAAATGCATTATGGACAGATAAATGTAGATATTGGTTTTCAAAATCGGGTCGTATGTTAATGACCTATTTTGACATAGACGCAGATGGTTATAGAACTGCGTCGGATAGTTGGTCAATTAGATTGTAGCCAACACTCGCTTTGCGTGGCTAGGTGAGATGCAGAAATCTAGCCATGCAATAATTACATAGTGTGTACCGATAGAGGTACCACAACATGTTGATTTTTTGCTTGAAAATTCCGGGAGGGCCCACCCTAATCTGTAGTAGGGGTCCCAAGTATGTACATATATGTAAGATTTAGACTCTTATAGCCAAGGTTTCAAAAATAGGTTATATAAAAAATATTATAAAAAATTTTATGGAAAATTTTTCAGGATTGACTCCAGAAGAAAGAGCACGACTTTTGGATTTAGAAAAGAGTGTAGAATTAGATAAAGCCAGACCAAAGATCAAAAAAGACTTTTTGAGTTTCGTCAAATACGTTTGGCCTGAGTTTATTGAAGGTTCTCACCACAAAAAAATTAATAAAAAATTTAATGATCTCGCTAGCGGGAAAATTAAACGTTTGATTATCAACATGCCGCCAAGACACACAAAGTCGGAGTTTGCCTCATACTTACTCCCGGCATGGATGGTTGGCCTCGATCCCCGGTTAAAGATCATTCAAGCAACACACACGGCTGATCTTGCAATCGACTTCGGCCGTAAGACCAAGAACCTGGTGGATCAAGAAAACTACAAACAATTATTCGACACACGTCTAATGGAAGATAGTCAGGCAGCAGGGAAATGGAAAACCGAACAAGGTGGTGAATATTTCGCAGCCGGTGTTGGTGGAGCAATTACAGGTCGTGGTGCTGATCTTCTGATTATTGACGACCCGCACAAAGAACAAGATATTAAAAAAGATAGTAAGTCGTTTGAAAAGGCATGGAACTGGTATACGTCAGGTCCACGTCAACGTTTACAACCAGGAGGTCGTATCGTTTGTGTTATGACACGTTGGAGTACCAAGGACCTAACGGGTCAATTGATCAGGGCTCAGGGAGAAGAGAACTCGGATGAATGGGAAGTTGTAGAACTACCCGCACTATTACCAGATGGTAAACCTGTTTGGCCGGAATACTGGACCAGGGAAGAATTAGAAAAAACCAAAGCATCTATTCCTGTTAACAACTGGAATGCACAATATATGCAACAGCCAACCGCTGAAGAAGGTGCAATATTAAAACGTGACTGGTGGATGAACTGGGAACACAAAGATCCACCTAGTTGTGATTTTATCATACAATCATATGATACCGCTTTTCTTAAAAAGGAATCTGCCGACTTTAGTGCTATTACTACCTGGGGAGTCTTTAAAGATGATGATGGTAGGGCTAATATAATATTATTAAATGCTTTCAAAGATCGTTATGAGTTTCCAGAACTTAGGAAAGTTGCTCATGAGGAGTATTTGTATTGGCGGCCTGACATGGTAATCGTAGAGTCTAAAGCCTCTGGTATCCCTCTAACCCATGAATTAAGAGATATGGGAATCCCCGTAATTAACTTTACGCCGAGCCGAGGAAATGATAAACATGCTAGAGTAAACTCAGTAGCACCGCTTTTTGAGATGGGTATGATTTGGGCTCCTATGCACGAACACTACGCTCAAGAGGTTGTGGAAGAGTGCGCATCATTTCCGTTTGGAGATCACGATGACTATGTCGACTCCACAACACAGGCGATTATGCGTATTAAACAAGGTGGCTTAGTTCGTAACAAAGATGCTTATGAAGACGAACCTTTGCCGGACAGAAGTAGATTAGAATATTATGGCTAGAAAAGAGATAGTAAATCAAATTGTAAAACTTTATCAAAAGCTTGGTGGCAATGTATCTGATATTTTAGGAACTAAAACGAATGTTAGTTTCATTGGTAAAGGTGAGCCTGAAATATTAAAAATGGATTTGAATACTAATGCACTAGGTGTATTACCTCAGTCTAAAGCAATCGAAGAATTAAAAGACTCAGTTCAGTATGCTGCTGGAAATAAATTAAATGATCTTCAAGCAAGTAAGTTATTAGAAAACATGTCTAAGATGGATGAGTTCTATAACCCACCTCCAGGTCCATCGAATATTACAGACCTTGCTACAGGAACTAGAAATTTAGATGCAGAAGGTTTGATGTCATTAAGAGATGATATTGATTTACCAGAAGGTGTTGACCCAAGAGATACAATCCTACCAACAGGTGCAGGACTTGAGGCGATTAAGTCTGTTAAGAACAATAGTTTAATTGTAGATGACTTAGTAGATAAAGTTTATCAAATGTCAGGTGTTGCAGAAAATGCAAAACCAGTAGCAAGAGCAAACGCTAGAGATTTTTTAAACAGAGTAAAAGATTTAGAAGACCCGGAGTTTCCAGGTGGCACAACTCTATCAGGGGTTATGGAACCAGATGATTTAAAATTTGCAACCGAAGGCGGCGGTGGTGGATTAGGAGATCCATTATTACTTGTTCAAAAATACTTTGGACCAAAAGTTGCATCGGCAGTTGCAAAGCTAGACTCACCAGATGACATACAAGAGTTTGCAGAAAATTTAGTTAAGATAAAAGATGCAAAAGGTAATTCAGTAACAAGTAGATATTTTGATCCCGAGTCTATTAGCCCTGATGATTTTGAATTTGCAGAAGGTGGACGTGTACCTATGTTTGCTGGTGGTGCAGCAAGAATGGGCTACCAAGCTTTAGCAAAATACGGAATCAAACCAAAAGACATATCAAGACTATTTGCAAGTCTAGGTACAGACAAAAGTTTAGTCGGAAAAGAGAAAACAGAATACTTTAGAATGTTACACAAAGTATTAAAAAATCCTGATGACTTTCCAGATGAGATTTTAGATATTCAAAAACAATTAGGTATAGACATTCCAGGACTTAAAAGCGGCGGTCTTGCCGGCATCCTGGAGGTGTAATGGCTAAAACCAATGTTGAAAAACTAAAAGACTATTTATCTACACTAAAACCGGGAGATAAGGTTCAACCTGCTGTATTAGCCCGTAAGTATAAAGTAAATAGACGATACCTCTACACTATTTTAGCAAACGAGTTTCCTGAACTAGAAACTTTAGGAAGAAGCGAAGCTGGAAAAATTACTCAAGAAAATTTAACTAAGAAAAGAAAAACAACTCCTGTAAAATTTCCAACTCCTGTCGGAACTCTTAGGTCTGCGGACTCACAAACGAGAGATTATATTGATGTAAGATGGCCAAGTGAGAAAATTAAAAATGAGTACATAAAAGATTTTAAGGAAAAAAGATCTGATGTTAGAGGTAGAAAGGGTTTAACAAACGATGAATTTGCAAAAAAATACTTTGGAGAAATAAATACAACAACAAAGTCTAATGTTGAAAGAATCAATAATGTTTTACAAAAAAAACTAGGTATTGAATATGAAGATGCTCCAGAACAAGAAGTTTTTAAAAAAAGATTGAAGAGGTTAGATAATACTGTTGGACAAAAAGCAAAATACCTACATGGAACAGATGCATTTCCCTTTCATCATATAATGCCAATCGGTGGAGAAGTTGATTTAACAACAAACGATGTTTCTATTCTATCTAAAAAAATGAATTCTAAATTAGCCCCCTACAATAAAAAACTAAATGACATAGCTGATGCTATCTCTAATAATTTTAATGAACAACCAGATGGTTATTTAAAAAGAATAGATGAGTTAAATAACAATGCTGAACAAATAATAGCAAAAGCTACAAAAGAATTACCTAAAAAATTTCAACCTTATATTGGTTTTACTAAATTAGATGCAATAACAGATGAGTATGGAACTCCAATAAATTTACAGCAAACAAGAGTGGGTGCTGTAAAAGAAAAAGGAATACCATTAAGAAATTTGTCAAATGAACAACTAACAAAATTAAAAAACTCAATTAGATCTTTAAGTGAAAAAGAAAAAATAGGTTATTGTAGTCTGTTGTCTCGAGGAGGTTTGCCCGGTGATTGTTCTGCTGCAATTGATAATGATCCGGTAAAGGCAGCTCAAGTTTTTGATCAAGCACCTGCAACTAGTAGTGCAATGACAAAAGTTAAAAACGCAGCAACAGGTTTTTTAAAGTCAGGTGGTTTTAAAACATTTGGTATCGGTGCCGGTGTTGGAGCTGCGATAGGATTAGTCAAAGCATTTAGAAACGATGATCCAACAACTTATTTATCAAACGAAGATCAACAGAAAAGTATGTTAGTTGATATGGCAACACAACCTATTACAACAGACTTTGAAAGACCTGCAATATTAGATTATCAATTACCTGCATTAGGTGCAACACTTGCAGGAACAACAGCGCTTTCCGCGCCATCAACAATCAAAGCAAGTAAATCAAGAGCACTTGGTATTGAAAGAAAACCAAAAGGTTTTGTAAAAACAGGTGCAAGAGTTTTAGGAAGAGGACTTGGAGTTGCAGCATCACCTGCATTACTAGCACCGTTTATGGCGGGAGATATTGCTAGTCAGGTTGCAGAAGGAGATTCAATTACAGATATTGCAACAGATCCATTAAATTATACTTATCCAATATTTGCTGAACAAACAGATAAATTAACTAGAGGGCTAAACCCAACACTTAGAAAAGCTGCTAGATTAGGCTTACCAAAAGTAGCTCTTCGAGGTCTGTCTAGACTAGGAATAGGTGGACTAGGTGCCTCTTTAGCTATACAAGGATTAGGATTATTAGATGACTAAAAAATTAACAACCACAGTTCCACCACTTAGAGGACCTAATCCACAGGGGTTGAATGTTCCTACAAAAAAGATTATAGTAGTATCGAACTCGGAGAAAAATAATGTCAACAATAGACAAGTCTCTACCAAACGTAGAGCAGGAAATAAAATTACCTAGTGAAGAAGAGATAGCAGAAGCGTCTCAAGATAACATTGAAGAACAAGTTGGGCCAGAAGATATCCAGGTCGAACAAGATGAAGATGGTGGTGCTACAATTACTTTTGATCCTGAAGCTGTAAATCAGCCAGGAACTAATGAACACTTTGACAATTTAGCAGACCTATTACCTGAAGATGTTTTAGGTAGATTAGGTTCTGAACTTTTTGAAAACTACACACAATACAAAGCATCAAGAAAAGATTGGGAAGATTCATATATAAAAGGTTTAGATTTATTAGGATTTAAATACGAGACAAGATCTCAACCATTCTCAAATGCAAGTGGTGCAACGCATCCAGTTCTTGCAGAAGCAGTAACACAGTTTCAAGCTCAAGCTTACAAAGAATTACTTCCAGCGACTGGTCCAGTACATACTCAAATTATGGGTATACCTTCTAGACAAAAAGAAGAGCAGTCAACGAGAGTAAAAAATTTCATGAACTATCAACTCATGAACGTGATGAAAGAGTATGAACCCGAGTTCGATCAGTTACTTTTTTATCTCCCTCTTAGCGGCTCTGCTTTCAAGAAAATTTATTACGATGAAATTCTTGACAGAGCCGTGTCTAAATTTGTTCCGGCAGATGACCTGATAGTTCCATACACTGCAACATCTTTAGAAGATGCAGATTCAATCGTGCATGTTTTAAAAATGTCAGAAAATGAATTAAGAAAAAAACAAGTGTCTGGTTTTTATAGAGACATAGAAATTACACCAGGCTATGCACAAGAAACAGAA
>Ga0209986_10004976_pt1 | contig 11128 bp, 9 predicted proteins | sample BlataG_FD_183168 | JGI IMG/M metagenome (GOLD analysis project Ga0209986, IMG submission 183168) | Deep subsurface microbial communities from Black Sea to uncover new lineages of life (NeLLi) - Black_00105 metaG (SPAdes) (version 2) | ecosystem: Environmental > Aquatic > Marine > Oceanic >...
TGTGATGGTGGACTCAAAGAAACAGGAAGAAAAAGTTCGGCAGCACAGGCTGAAGCCTGTCAGGTTCTTCAAGCCCGCTTCGCCACTGTTTTTCCCCCGTGAGGTGCAGAAGAAATATGATGTGTGTTTCGTCGCCATTCATCCCAAGGACAGCAGAAAACGGGTTGGGTGGGTTCACAAGACTTGTCCGAGAGACCTGAAGGTTCTCCAGTTGGGAAATGGTTGTCGAGCGCCCAAGAATTTCACGGTTAAGAAGTGCTTGCACAACAAGATGCCCAAGGCCATGTCAAAGTGCAAGGTGGGGATAGTCCCGTACACTGATGAAGACAGTGGCCCAAGGGTGATACCGGAATTTCTTGCTTGTGATGTTCCTGTTGTCGTTCGAGAAAGTGTTCAGTGGAGTCCTGATTTCTACGTGGGAGCAGAGAAGGCGAAGAAGGGTGATTTCTGGGCGACGGTAAAGTCTATTATTGAGAGCGGCACAACGATGTCGAAGGTGAATCTTAGTGTAGATGAGGCATCTGCTCATCTACGAAAAACCATTGAGGAGGCAAAATGTCAGACTTGAGCCGGAAGGTGTTGGACCGAATCAACGCTATTATGCAGCCTGTAGCAGACCTACAGGGCAACCCATTGCGATGGTTTTTCTGCTTTGGAACTCTTGAGGAGTACATAGCTGACATGACGTTTGAGTTGAACTTTGATATAGACATCGGGCTCTTTTATGGCGACACAGATGTTGGGGCCTTTACTCGTGTGTGGGAGGGGATGGGATATAAGCTCACCAAGAGGGTTATCAATGATGTAACCAAAGAGCCGTTCAATCTTCACTTTGAACCAGTTATGGAAGACACGAAGAAAACGCCTACCGTTGATGTTTACTTTTGGTATGAGCACAAAGGGATTATGTATCACACCTATGACGTGAAAAAAGAGGGGCGCGATATTCCAAGCTCTTACACATTCAAGGGCATTCCCAAAGAATTCATTGTTCCTCCACAGAGCCAGATTGACGAGATACGCAAATCTGGTCCTGAGATGTCTCAGATGCTTGACAAGAATGGCATTTGGCATTACGATGTTTTTGGTGACCACAGTGGATATAAGTTCCGGTGTCCATTTGCCTATGGAACTCTCTTGGACGAATGGGACCCGGGTTGGAGGTTTAGAGATTATCGAAGGGGACAGAGTAAAAGTCGTTGGATAGTGAAGATGAAAAGCTGCTGCGAATGGGGGAAGAAATGAGCTACTTCACCCTTGAGAAGAAGAAGAAAGCCGCAACAGACTTGGAGACTATTCACAGGTGTGCTGAGAAGGCTGGCATCAGGGAACATTTGTGGATAGGCTTTGGTCTTGTTTTGGGGATTGTGAGAGACAGGGACTTCATTCTCCATGATAACGATGTTGATATGTGTGTGAATGCTGACAAGGTGACCGAGGAGCAAGAGAAGGCGTATCGGTCATACCTCCGCGAAGAAGAGATGTTCTTTGCTCGGGGTGGTTCGGCGCGGAGAAAGGACACTGACCGTCTGACGTGGTTCACGTTGAGGAAGAGAATGAACAGGGCCAAGTTCTGCCATTGGTTTGGTTTTCCGTGGAATGGGTACTGGTGGTGGTCCAAGGGTTCTAAGTGGGTGAAGGAAAAGAAGTTCAAGCACAAAGAATGGCAGTATACCGGGGATGCAGAAGCCATCATGTTGGGGACGCCTCTCGCGTATGTGGAGAACCTCATCACCGTTGATTTCTATGGGCTGAAGGTGCAGATTCCCGGGAAATACGGGAGCTATTTGGATGACAGGTATCCTGGGTGGCGTGTTCCTCGTATAGGGGGCGCGTCTGCCAAGAAGATTGTGTGTGTTGTGAACAAGTGGGCTGACCAGTCCACATGGAAGATAAAGAATCACTATTAGAGGAGGCAACATGGCAGGCTCAAGGAGCTATGCGGGGACACGGGAAGACGGGCGCTGGCGTTCCATGGTTGGCGAACTTTCAGAGGCAGAGCAAGAAGATGCTGATTTGGAGAAAGCTGAGCGGAAGCGCCTGAAACGCGCATCGGGAGTTGAAGCAATAGTTCAGAAGGCGGTCATTGAGCACGAAATGAAGTACCACGGAAGGGATGGAAGGGATGGGGTAGACCCCGAAGTTGGGGATGCTGACGAGGAAGAATAGTTACCCGAATCTCGCTCTCTGTTGACAGGACATATGTAGTAGATGTATTATTGGCTTAATACCTTTACTATCTATGAAATATAAAGTCTTGTGTCCCAACGACAAAGCCCACCGGGGTTACACTAAGACTTTATTTATCTTTGAGCCGTCTCGAAACGGCACTCCAAGCAAGCTATATCTCCATTGCGATGACATGCACTGCAAGTCGTGGATGCGTATAGAATTCAACGACTTAGGTGGTGTTCGCATAATCAAGCTGCCCAAGGATTATCACATAGATTTCGAGCGGTGTCCTACGCTTGTTTCTGGCGAGTTTGAGAGGAAAAGCTATGTCCCTCGACACTGACAAAACCGTAAATGTTGCAACGGTTTACCCTTACAGTGAGCTTAGGTCATCGACCTATCAACGAGTTCGGGACATTGAGGACATCAACGACAAGTGGGTGGCCGCATATAGGAGTGACCGAAACAGGTTGTTTGACAATCTGAGAGCCTATTTTTCCATCAATGGCGGGTCATGGGAGAAAGAGGCTTTGGCCGATCTTCAAAGGCAGGGGCGTCATCCTGTGTCGTTCCCTATTGCCCACCAGAAGATTCAGACTCTTGCTGGAAGCATTCAATCTCAGAAATTTGACTTTGATTATTTCCCGCTAGACCAGACGAAGAACAAGGCGATAGAGGACATGAAGTACCTTTATCATGCCGATGAAAACGACTACAATTACAAGGCATCTGAAAACGTCACTCTTCTGCGTGGTCTTGTGCATTCCGGTTACGAAGAGATGGAGATTCGGTATGACATTAGGCCCACAGGGGGAATTGGCTTTGCGGCCTGCCCCCCGGGGCAAGTTATCAAGGACCCATACTGGCAGACGCATGACCCGGCTCATTGGCGCAGGGCTATCAAACATGCCTATTTCTCTCCCCGCGAGATAATTGAACGTTGGGGTACGAGGGATGCTGATATTCGCAAAGAAGCCAGGATGAATGCCGAGGGCGGCGAGGACTACTTTGATGTTGGAGAAGTAGACCTTTACCGTGATGCCAATGACGAGTATGGTTCCAAACATCTTGTTATTGAGTATCGTGAGCTTCGGAAAAGAAAAACTACGCGCCTGCACGGGAGACTTCCTGGTGGCGGATGGGTGTCGTTCCCGTTGGATGTAGAGAAACAGGAACTCGATATTTTCATGTCTGTCTATGGCATTGAAAGCTATGAAGATATTGTGGAACTTCCGTATGAGGACGATACCCTGTGGCTGGAGACGATTGTTCCGTCCTTGACGCGCAAGTCCTTTCTGTTTCATGGAAAGCACAATGTTCAGTGTGGCGGAATTGGTCTGTTTAAGTTTAGTGCTTGCAGTGAGTTGGGGGTTGACCGTGGAGTTATGGACTCCATTGTGGATATCCAAAGGACTTTGGACTACCGGGAATCCAAGAAGGATGATATCATAGCGTCTGGTGCTGCCGGTGGCTTGATGGTAAACAAGGAGAAATTTGAGAACCCGCCAAAGAGTCTTCAGGAAATTAAGGAGAATCGCACTCGTCCCGACTATGTTCTTTCGGTTGATGGCAATCCCAGTGAAGCCATACAGCTAATCCCGAATGCACAGGTTGACCCTGCTATCCTCAATGATATCATGGGCTTAATAGACATGTTTGACAGGGTTTCCCCTGTGGTTCCTGCTATGGAGGGTGCGGCCACGAAGAACGAGTCTGGTATTCTTTTTGAACTCAGGCACGCCGTGGCTAAACTTGGGACGTTGATTCTTTATGACAATTGGCAGCAACATCTTAAAAACAAAGCTGTTGCGTGGTATGTTCAGGCTAGAGATACGTACAAAGATGTGTATCGAGAAGCCTTAGATGACCTTGGTGAAAATGTTGAGTATAACTCGCCAATATTCATAGACACCGAGGATGGACGCAAAAAAGGCTATTCCAACTCGGTGTCAGCACTTCCTCCTCGGGCGCAAGTGATTGTGACGCTCAAGGAAGATTCTCCTTCTGAGCAACACGCGAAGCGATTCTTGTATTTCGATATGGCGAAGATGTTGAGTGCTAATCCGGAAGAGTCGAGGAATCAGCTTCGGGTAGTTATCAACGAGATGATTAAGACTCTCCCGTTGAGCGCAGAAGAGAAGAAGAAATACAAGGCTATTGCTGATATGCAGCAGGAAATAGATACCATGGACTTGTTCCGTCAGCGGGAGGAACTGAAGGCAGCGATACTGAATGACAAGGTGCTTCAGAAACAAGCGTCAGCAATGTTGGGAGAGATGGGGCAGGGACAGCAACAGCCTACTGGTGGTCCGTCGCCCGTGACGCTTGAAGGCAATGCGCCTAATATTGGCTTGAATCCAGAGGATATACACAATTTAGCTACCGTTCCGGGTCAGGATTTGTCGATTGAAACGTCTCGGGGGGAGTTTACACCATGATTCCACTCACCGGCCAAAGCAGACTGCCTATCAGCCTCCTGATAGGGAGAGTCCCACTGCAAGGCCAAACAGAAGGGATTGAAGATGGCTGAAGAGACAGCCGTGTTGTCGTTCGTCTCCGAGGAGGAGAGGGACAGAGCGTTGCTTGATTTGCCTACGGAGCCGTCTGGAGGCATCATAGATGTTGATGCTTGGCAGGCGGAAATCGAGGCACGCAAGCAGGAGATTCTACAGGCTTCCATCAAGGCCGTTGAGAGTGAAACAGAGGAGCAGCCCACTGCGCCGACTGAGACTCCTGCGGTTCCAGCAGAGCCCCAAGCTTCTGCTGAAGAGGAAGAGTATGTGGATTTCGGTCGTATTAAACGCAGTGAATTGCCGGAAACGCTTCAGAAGTACAAGAATGCTGGCGACATCCTGAAACAGGCTGGGCATGCCAGGAAGTATGCTGACAGCTTGGAAACGTGGCGTAACGATACGCAGAAAATTCTTCCGGAGCTACAGCAGAAGGCAAAGCAGGCAGAAGATTGGGAGAAAAAGGCAAAAGAGCTTGAGGCGCAAATTAAAAGCACCAAGCCGCCTGAATCCCATCCAGCACCCATCCCCAAGGCATCATCGTCTCCGAGTGCTATTGCGGAGAAATTGGCTGCGCTTCAGGGGATGTCTGATGATGAATTGCTTGCTGACCCTGAGAAGTTCGGGAAGTTTCGTGTCACGGTTGGAGATGTTGTTGGTGAGCTTGGAACCGCATATGAGAATCTTGGGAAGATAAGCACTGATTTTGAGGCTTATCGGACAGAGACTCAATCCGCCCTCAAGAGTTTGGCAACGAAGGTGGACAAGCGGGAACAGGTGGATGAAGAGCAACGGAAGCGAGCTGCTCTGAAAGAGATGCAGAAAAATGCTCTTGCTCAGATAACTGATTTGCAGTCGAAGAGGTCAGAGTTGGCTACCTCAAAGCCATTGCTTTCTGAGAATGGACCGTGTGTTGAGCGCGATGTGCAGCGGTTTGCAGACAGGATTGCCCAAATGAAGTTTGGGCGTCCTGCTCAGACATGGGCAGAGAGGAATTCTTTGGTAGGTGCTTACCTCCGTGGGGACCCAGAAATGCGTGCGTTCTGTGATAATTCGGGGATATCTCCCGAAGATGTTGATTCATCTGAGCAGGACATGAGGAATTACGCAATTCTTGTAAATGTGGATAACCACATGAAGGGTCAAATGGTGGACGAGTTTACCGGGGAAATAAAGCAGCTTCGGAACCCTGTAAATCAACAGCCTGTGAACTTTCCTGATTCACTTGCGGCGTACAAATATATCCTCGATTCAAAGGGGATAACCCAACAGGAAATCGAGAAGCGAATACTTGAGGCTGAGAAAAAGGGCCAGGATACTGTGACTCGGTTAGCTCAGCAGCAAGCAAATGCTCCGAAGACTGTTGGCAACGATGGTGGTGTAGACCCGAACATGACTGGTGAGGGTTTGACCACTGAAGAGGCCCTGAAGATTGTTTCGCGTCTTACCGGCGTTGGCGGAGACGAGGTTGCAATACGAGCCATGCGCGGGGATTATGGCATGTTTGACGATCTTAACAGGGCATACAAGGCATTAAATTGGCCCCTGATGCAGCCAGATGAAGACTGGCCCAAACGGGGTTGAAAAGCGCACCTCCGAGGAAACGCACGGACAACATTCATAACGTCTTTCGGAGGTATTGAAAGTGGCTCTTAATCAGTATAATGCGCTTCCGGCTCCAAGTCAGATTCGGAAGTACAGCCTTGACCTTCAGCGTCAGGCGATTTCCAAGGACATCTATGTGAACCTTCGTGCAGATGCCGTTGTGTATCAGCACGAGGAGCAGATGTCCATCCCCAACGGGATTTACCAGAAAATTTCCGGTGGGGTGATGAGCGGTTCAAACAGTGTTCGGGTAACGTTCAAGGAAACGGTGAACGCCAACATTCTGCGTGGACGCGCAGTGGCGGTGGGGACGGAAGTTGCCCCTGCTACGTTGACGGGTGACCTTTTCAGGAACAACTACCGCTTTGTCGTACAGGCTCCTCCGGGCTACGGCGAAGATAGGCTGGACGCAGAGCCGTACAAGCTCTACGAGACCCATGTGAAGGACCTCTCTCCTCATGCTGCGGCTGAGGAAGGGCTGGAAATCCGCATGGCATATCTGGAGACTTACGGCTGGAACCTCATGGCTGGCTCGACGGTTAATCTGTGTCCTGCACAGTGGAACCGTCACTTCTACGTTGCGGGTGTTCCGACTCTCGCACAACAGCCTGCGTTCCATCCGACCTATGCCACGTACACGAACCGTATTGTGGGTGCGATGAACCTTGCGTCTGGCTTGACGGGAACGTTTCCTCAGACGGCGGCTCAGATGCTCAGTGGTCTGGTGATGGACCAGCTTGCCCGCTTTGCGTGGCAACGCCGGGTTCTCCCACTGGTCATCAACGGCCATCAGGCGTTCGTTTTGTCCATCAGCGACCTCCAGGCTATTCGGTTCTCGAATCCCAATTTCGTGGACACGCTTGGTAACCGCTGGGTGGCCATGAACAACCTGGATGAGAAGACTCAGAACTGGTATGGCATACTCGGACGTTGGGCTTCGGCGGCTGGTCCTCACATCTACGTTGTGGTAGATGACCGGCTTCCTTCGCTCATACCTACGGGTACTGCGGAGCCGTTCGGTCTGACTCCGGGCTACATGTGGCCCACGGACCTTGACCTGCGGAACCTTGACAATCCGCTTGCTCGTGACGCTTCAATTCTGCACGGAAAGGGTGGTGTTGTCAACTTCGAGCAGGAGAAGATGCACATGATTTCCGATGACTACGACTACAACATCAGAAATGGTGCTGGGTATGCCGGAGTCAGAGGGATTCAGCAGCTTCAGTTCGACACAACTCCAGCCGACCCCACAGGGGCGGGCCGCATTCAGATGGGCTCAGCCATTGTGGTTCTTGGCCGGAGCGAGACGCTGTAACTGCGTTAGTTTTGTGGGGGGGAGGGGCAACCCTCCTCCCTGAACCCAACCCAAAGAGAGGGTGTAATGAACACAATCATCAGAGACATTCAGGTACAGCAGGAAGAGCAGCAGAGGTTGCGGCAACTTGAACATGCGCGTAGACAGGGGCATTCGTTCATCCGTGTACGGTGCAAAAACCCTGCGTTTTCAAGGATGCACGCAGTCCATGACATTGTTCCGTTTATGGTACGAGACGCCAACGGGCAAGAGCAATGGAAGTTTAGGCCGGGGTCAAGGATTTTGGAGTGTTTTGAGGACCAGCTTTCTGGTGACCTCATTCAGGATGTTCTTGACGATGGATTCAACCGACAATTTCTGGCCAAGCATGTAGACTACTACGAGGTAATGGACAGAAAAACGAGAGAGGAAGTTGAGGCACTTATCAATGTGCCTTATAGCATAGAGGAGTCTGAAATTTCGTCGATTGACGATGAAATTAAGCGGCTCCAAGAGCAGAAGGAAAAGCTCAAAAAGGAAGAGGCAGCGAAGAAGGTTCAGGGTTCTGAGCAGAAGAAAGAAGAAGCGCGGAAGCGGATGGCTCATGCTCGTGCTTCACGTAAGCGCAAGAATCTTTCTGATGACCTAAACAAGCAGGACGCGAATGGCAACGACAAGTCAACTCCTGACGTGGATTGAGCTAGAGTGTCATGGCTGGCAGCGCGAGGGTCCCCGTGGCTCTCGCGCACTTCTCAATGAGGCCCATCGGATTCTTCTTGTAGACGAGACAGATGAGAATATCGTTTACTCCAATGGCAATCTTCCCTACTTTGTAACTCAAGATAGCGTTTTTGATTACAACTGTCCTGCTGATTGTTGGAGGACCAAGGCCATTGTTGTGGATGAGCCTCGGAATCTTGGATACAGCATTCAGGATGATGAGGATTTGGCGTATGAGGAGATGCGTATAGGGCCGTTGCAGTATTACCGGCTCCTTAATATCCGTTCTGAGGCCGCTACTCCGTCGGCTGTGGCAACTGTGTCGTTTATCGGGATTAACCCCGGGGCCACGACACAGACCTTCCGTCATGCTTACTGGCGTCTTCCTCGCCAGATTCTTAGCGATGCGATACAACATCAGATGCCGGGAACAACTGATGTTGAATATCTGATGCCTGCCACGATGAAGCTGATAGACGCCATTAACGACCACGCGAAGATGGAAGAGGCGCGTAGGTACATACGAATGGAGTTAAAGCCTCAGATTCGCCAGGAAAAGAGCATGGGGGAGCAAGGTTATCCCCGTTATTCAAGGAAGCGTAGCTACTAATGTCTGTTGCTCGTGAGTTTGATAAGCGCAAGTCGATGCCCATTGAGTTTACCGGGGCACCGCTGGGGCTTATCAAGAATGCGCCACACAATGAGCTTCCCCAAGGGGCTGTCGCCGGTCTTATCAACGCGCATTCATACTCGCATGAGTGGAGACCAAGGGGCGCGAGCAAGATACACTCTTCTCTTCAGCCGCCAAATGTTAGAACTGGACTAAGGGGAACACAGGTTGGTGACATAATCACGTCTCCGAATGCTGCATTTACCGAAGGCGATGTCAGTTGGTATTGGGTGTGGCCTGGGGATGTTTCTGTTCATGTTGAGATTCAGGAATATATCTCAGCTACTCAGGTGCGTGTTGGGGATTCGTTTGACCGTTCTGGAAACGGGTGCTCGATACACGGAAGGTTGAATCACTGGAAGTATCACCGCAGGGCAAAGCGGGTAGTTTGGCAGTGGGGTCATCGGATATATATCGGTGACTGGAGACAATTGAGTAGGACAGAGGCTATTGTTGTCTCAAGAGAAGTCCCGTCCAACACATTGTCTGACTGGTCTGATTTGGGTGACAGAAGGGTTCTGTACAATTCGAGGGGAACATTTCTGGTTGACATGGCCCCAAGTCTCCCTACGGCTTTTAAGAAGAACACGATTGTTCCGAGAAGGCTTATTGAGGACAATGGTGACGAAGAGGCTGTATTCGGGGAAAGAACGGAGTACAACCACAAGTATTACATCACGTATTCTATGAGCCGTTTGAGTGAGAATGGGATACGGGATAGGACTACTGCGGGGGTTGAGATACTACAGGAAAGTGGGACGTGCGAGCTAAATGCCGGTCTCTCGCCCCCGCGTGATTATGGTATCGTGTGGACAACGAGAGAGATTGCTGCTGGATTCCAGACACAGGGAAGGCTTGTGGGTGGTGTCATGGCGGCGGCTCAGTTGGACCCCAATTACTGGAATGGATTGGCTGCTCCCGGGGCGAGTTTTGCTCTGACTTTGAATGGCGAGGAGAGGAACTTCATCGTTGAGACGGGGGCTGCTGAGTGGGATGTGTCTTCCATGGATGAGGTAGCTACGGCATTTGAGTCAGCCATTCAGCAGGCTTGGCCACTGGCTACCTGTAAGTTTCATGCCGATGGGTACTTCATTTTCACGTCTGGGAAGCAGGATGGGAGCACCCTTTCCTTTGGTGGGAATGGTATTGGCGGGACTCCTGTTGGTGCGCTGATGCGGATAACGCAGGATACTGGTGCAACGCTGGACAACAATTATGTGTATGCTGCCCCTTTGGCTACCGGGCTGTATGAGATACCAAAAGATGCGCTGGGGAACTATGAGTGGCACTGGACTCACTATGTTCCCTATCGGACACGAAGTTTAACAGGGAGAGATTCGTTTACCATAGATGCCGAGGGCAATGCGAAGCTCAACGATCCCACTGAGTTTACATGGGACTGCGAGATACGTGTTGCCGGGGCTTTCTATGCGTGTCTTGCTAGGACTGGGTTGGTGACTGCTCTTGTGGGTGAGTTCCAGCCATACGATGTCGGCACGCCTCTTGAGTGGGAAGACGGCGACAGAATGACTATTAGTCGCTATGTGGATTCTACTCATGTGTATGTCCAGATGACAGGAGATTACTATTATCTGGACAGCAAGCCGTGTCAGGCGGCGGCGATAGGTGACGGCAGGGTTCTCATGGCTTCTCAGTCTGATGATGTGGTGACTATTGAGAGTACGTACAACACTGACAGCATTGCTGATGCCGATGAGAGAAAGACAATACATTGGAGCAGTGGGTATTACAGTATTGTCAGGGAGAGGATTGATGCCACCCATTTTCGTGTATGGGATTCTGAGTCAAAGCAGATGCAGGGGATAACGCTTGACCCTCGCAGAAGGGTGATTTCCCTGCGCTCAACGGATTCGGAGTTGCGGTGGCGACAGGCTGATTTGCACACGGGGCTTTTGAGTCACAGGTTTTGGATTGAGATGCCAACGTGTAACCTTGGGAAGACTGTTCCCGGGTTTATGATTACAGCCAGGGAAAATGGAAGCCTGATATTCTACTCTCAGATGGGTAGCGAGAAGACGTATATCAGTGGGTATCATCTTGCCAGTCGGCAGACTATTGACAAGGTTGAAGGGTCGATAACGGCTTTGCGCGTTATGCCTGACCAGTTCATTGTCTGGACGAAGGATGCTACGTGGG
>Ga0209986_10004977_pt1 | contig 11127 bp, 10 predicted proteins | sample BlataG_FD_183168 | JGI IMG/M metagenome (GOLD analysis project Ga0209986, IMG submission 183168) | Deep subsurface microbial communities from Black Sea to uncover new lineages of life (NeLLi) - Black_00105 metaG (SPAdes) (version 2) | ecosystem: Environmental > Aquatic > Marine > Oceanic >...
TGTCCCAACACAATTGGGACGCAAGGGCGTGGAGAGGATTTTTGAATATGAGCTTGACGAAGAAGAAATGGCTGCATTCCAGAGATCAGCTAAAGATGTCACAGACAATATTGCCAAATTGGAACTATAAACTACGCATTAAAAACTGGGAGAAAAAATGATACTGAAAGAAAAACTATCCTATCTTATACCTGAATGGCGGGAAAGGGTCTCCCTCCTGTTAAACGACAGCAGGGATTGTAAAGTCGGGGAAGTGACCATTGGTCAGGTTTATGGCGGTATGAGAGGCATTAAAGGTCTCGTCTCCGATATATCATCTGTGGATCCAAACGAAGGTATCCGCCTTCGAGGTTTTACAATACCTGAGCTTTTAGAAGTGCTACCAAAAGATAAAAGCACCGAAATGCCTATGGTCGGAGGCCTTTATTATCTTTTATTGATTGGTGAAATTCCTTCTCTTGACGAAGCTCTCGAGGTTGAAGATGAATGGAAATCCAGGTGGGATATTCCTGCCCATCTCAGCGACGTTTTACAGGCGATGCCTGAAGATGCTTCGCCAATGACATTGTTTTCTCAGGCGATTCTCTCGTTACAGGGTGAATCCGTTTTTACAAAAAAGTATGGGGAAGGATTACATAAAAGTGAGTATTGGGAGCCTATGCTGGAGGACAGCTTGAATCTCACAGCAAAACTGCCAGCTATTGCAGCCTTGATTTACAGCCTTAAACATAGGGATGGTCAAACGGAACAACAGGACCCAAATCTTGATTGGAGCGCAAACTTTGCCCATATGATGGAAGTCGCTGACAATGATTACCAGGATTTATCCAGACTTTATTTTATAATCCACTCGGATCACGAAAGCGGTAACGTAAGCGCTCACGCCACACATTTGGTTGGTTCTACGCTTGCGGATATTTATTTTGCAGCCAGCGCAGGAATGAATGGTTTATCAGGACCCCTACACGGACGAGCTAACCAAGAGGGTTTGAGATGGCTCTTAGGTGTTTACAATAAGTACGGCAGAGTTCCCACTGAAGGAGAAATTACCGAATATGCATGGAACACATTAAACGCAGGTCATGTGATTCCTGGATATGGACACGCTGTTTTGAGAACGACTGATCCTCGTTTCACCGCTTTACTGGAATTTGGTCAGAAACACTTTCTGGATGATGAAATATTCGATCTGGCAAGATTGGTTTATGAAGTCGTTCCAGGTGTACTTAGAGAGCAAGGTAAGGCTAAAAACCCATGGCCAAACGTTGATGCGATCAGCGGAACATTACAATATCACTACGGTGTAGATGATTGTAATGAATATGGATCGTGTGGATTTTACACGGTGTTGTTTGGCGTCAGCCGGATACTGGGCGTCTCATCTAATGCAGTTTGGGCACGCGCGATGGGACAACCTCTGGAACGTCCAAAATCTCTCACAACTACTGTATTGGAAGAAATAGCTTCACAGAAAGGATAATATTAATATCGTTTTGTGAAAATTATTTAGGAATGGGTGTATTTCCTGATGAAACACCAAGCCAGGAAAATACCCGTGATGGACTGACTACACCAGCAGATTTCCAGATAGGATTACCATCATCATCCGTCCCTGATTGCCGTACAGCCATTATCCACCAGCGGATTACATGCGGGACATTATCATTTACCAAGAAGGTATTAGGAACGATAAATTTTGTATCCGTCACATAATCAACAGATTTTCTACCTTCACCTTCTGTGATATCTTCGATCGTTACCGCATACGCTTCGTTTTCCCGCAGTGTGCCTACAGACGCCCATTGGAGTGTAATTGTCTCATCTGCTAAGCTAAACGGAGACCCATCCGCAGGCAGCAGTAGATTTGCGGGAGGATACGGTGGCGGTAGAGTAGGAGTTGGAGTTGGACCTGGAGTCGCATTTCGTCTACAAAGCGGGATCACTAATTGTTGTCCAAACATCACAACGTCACTTACAAGACCGTTGTATTCTCGAATCGCCTCGACAGGAACGCTATAATTCAAAGAAATACCACTCAAAGTATCGTTTTCTTGAACAGTGTATTCAATCTTCTCACAAGCTGCTTCGGTAGAATCAGCAGAGCTCAGGGTAGAAGTAGGTAACGATGTAGCAGTCGGCGTTGGGTGGGGAATGAGCAATTTTTGACCTTCATATAGAGTGCTGCAATCGGCGGGCAAATCGTTTTGCAATACAATACTTTGGATAGACACACCAAATGCAAACGCGATCCCCCCACAGCTATCCCCCAGTTTAACCGTGTATGCCAATGGCGTTGGACTCGGTTCAGGTGTATTCGTAGGAGTCGGAGGTGCTGGTGTGGGAGTGATCGTTGAAGTTACGGTTAGAGTTATAGTTGCAGTCGATGTCACACCTACTGCTTCATCAGGGCTATTTCGCAGAAGAAAATAGAATATTACTACAGCAACCAGGATGAATAACGCTATCAAACCTAATACGGCTGGTAGACCTAGTGTTACGCGGGGCATTCGACTTCCTTGGACAACCTTACCCGGGCGGGAAGGCTTATCACCTCCTGTAAGGTCTGCACCGCAAACAAGACAACGTGTAGCATCTTCCGCTACACGAGTTCCACAGGTTGGGCATAATTGTGTGGGGGTTGAAGGTATCTCAGAACTCATAATGTGATATAAGTAACTTTTCGCCCAAGCGAATTTCTAAGGCGGTAGACTTATCAAGCGATTATACCAGCCTTCGCAAATAGGTAAAGTCTGGATTAATTATCACGTTTATGTTTATAAATATTAGACCTGACGGGTTAATAACTCCTCCGTTAGATTAGTTAAAGCCTCCCCCGCTTCACCTTTTACTTCTGCTGCTTGTAATGCCTTTAAAGCTTTGCGGGTTATCTCGGTAGCACGCTCTTGGGTGAAATCTCGAGCGCCTTCGACCTCTAGCTGGGTAATCAAGGCTGGAATTTCATCTGGGGTAATCGCTCCTAGCTCCCATCGCTTCGCAAAAGGTCCATTTTTACTTAAGGCATACAACACCGGCAGTGTCTTTTTGCCGGAAATTAAATCGCTTTGCGTAGATTTACCTGTAATCAGCGAATCCCCCCAAATTCCCAATAAGTCATCCCGCACTTGGAACGCCAGACCAAGGTGGTAGCCAAAACTATGATATGCTTTTTGTATATGTGCTTCAGTAAAACCAACAAGTGCGCCTAACTCTGTGCATGCAGCTAATAATGCGGCAGTTTTTCCTTCAATCATAGACCAATATGATTCGAGATTCATACCTCGCTGCAGTTCATATGCGATATCCAGGTATTGACCTTGGGTGAGCTTTTGGCAGGCGTTTTGAAGGATTTGGGATGCCTGAATCGTGATTTCAGCATTGCTTGTTCCTTCTAACCGTAGCAAAGCTAATTGAGCGAGTGAATATATTGCATCACCAGCATTTATCGCTTGAGCTGATCCCCATAACTTCCAAATGGTAGGTCGACCACGCCGTAGAGGACTGTTGTCCTGGATATCATCATGAATGAGAGAGAAATTGTGTATCAGTTCTACAGCAGCTGCCGCTGGTAAAGCCCGTCTCCATTCCCCTCCTGTCGCTCCTGTCGTCAGTAGAACCAGTAGAGGACGTATGCGTTTTCCCCGAGCATTAGGACCAATGTCTTCACCCTCCCAACCCATATGATAGGCAAGCATACGATATAGTCCATCGTGATCTGGTTCCCTCGTCCCAGTTACAATTTCCAGCAACTCGTTTTCTATTGCCGTAAGCATTGTTTCAGCAATTGGCTGCATTGGCATTTTCACCCTTGATGTTATTGTTTATTGAGTGTAGTCTCAGATAGTTCATCAAGGTTTCCTGCTCCAACGGAGAACATACAAACCTGGATTTGGCGTTTGATTTCATCTATTGTTTGAATTGTATCATCGAGTGAAAGTGAGGCTGCCTTGAGGAATGGCTCCGCCATGCCTCCCAAAATAGCACCGAGCGCAATACATTTTGCTATATCCACACCTGAGCGTAAACCACCAGAAGCAATGATAGTGATATTTGGAACTACATGGCGCACATTAAGGATAGCATCACTGGTGGGAATACCCCAATCTACAAATGCAGCAGCCAACCGGGCCTGTCTTTCGGTCGTTGCGCGATGCATTTCCACCTGTGACCACGATGTGCCACCAGCGCCAGCCACATCAATCGCAGCCACACCTGCCTCAGCCAATCTCTGTGCGTCTAGTTCTGAAAATCCCCAACCTACTTCTTTTGCGATCACCGGAACTGGCAGATTTCGACAAACAACTTCAATTTTTCTTAATAATCCTTCGAAGCGGGTATCACCTTCGGGCTGAACAGCTTCCTGTAAAGCATTGAAGTGCAATATTAGTGCGTCTGCCCGGATCATCTCTACAGCCCGGTTACACTCATCAATACCATAACCATAATTTAACTGTACTGCTCCAAGATTCGCGAAAAGAAGAATATCAGGCGCTTCTGCCCGTACTTGAAACGTAGCGGCCAAGTCGGGCTGCTCTATGGCTGCTCTTTGAGAACCTAAACCCAATGCTATTCCGGTTTCTTGAGCTGCGGTTGCCAGGGTTCGATTTATTACACCTGCTTCTTCGGTCCCGCCAGTCATAGAGGAGATTAATATAGGCGCAAGCAACTGACGACCAAATAAACTCAGACCCAAATCAACATCTTCCAGATTGCGCTCGGGCAGCGCTCGATGGATAAACTGATAACGCTCCAACCCAGTAGTCAGGCTGGAACGTACATCCTCCTCTAAATTAATTCGGATATGGTCGAATTTTCGAGAACCAGTTGGCGTAACTTTTGTCATTTTTGGGTGTTCTTTTTGAATGAAAATATCTTACCAGTCTGGATTGGGACTGTCAACTACATATCAACGATGTAACAGCAATCGAGTCAAAATAAAAATATAACAAACCGAGGACATATAACAAACCGAGGACTTGACATATCGTACGACAAGGTTACAATTAGTTCTAATTTATTTAACCAACATATGAAGGAGAATTACACATGGCTGATACCTATACAGAGGTTCAAGTGATTATTGTAGACTTACTCGGCGTCGACGAAAGCAAAGTGACACCGGATGCGCGCTTTCGCGAGGAGCTGGAGGCTGACTCACTCGATTTAGTCGAACTTATCATGGCTTTTGAGGATAAGTTCGGTGGTGAAATTTCAGACGAGGATGCACAACAAATCTCTACTGTCGGAGATGCCGTCACTTACATCAATGAAAGAATGGTGAAAGAATAGACCGAGATTCTGGAGTCATACTTACATCTTTGGACAAATAACGAAAAAGTCCAATCCTACCCGGATCGGGCTTTTAATTTAAGAGTTTTGACTATCTTTTTCTAGTAAGCTGTTACTTCAACATACCAGGAATCTCTTCCGGGTGCTGTGCAACCTGAACGCCCGCCATCTCTAACGCCCTTATCTTATCCGCGGCCAAACCAGAACCTCCTTCAATTATTGCTCCAGCATGACCCATTCGCTTTCCGGGAGGAGCAGTTTGACCTGCAATGAAACCAGCAATAGGCTTTGTCATACGATCGGCGATAAATTCAGCAGCCTTTTCTTCTTCAGAACCCCCAATTTCACCAATCAAAACAACCTGCTCAGTATTTGGATCCTCTTCAAACATCTCCAGACAATCCACGAAATTTGTCCCATTTACCGGGTCACCTCCAATACCAACACAAGTGCTGACTCCCATGTTTTCCTGCTTGAGTGCATACAAAATTTCATAAGTCAATGTTCCAGACCGGGACACTACTCCCACATTACCTGGAATTGCAATATCGCCAGGAATAATACCAACTTTCGCTTCACCTGGTGTGAGCAAACCTGGACAATTTGGACCGACCAACCTTACACCTTTCTGGTCCAAGTAATTTCGCACACGCATCATATCTTGAACCGGGATCCCCTCAGTTATACACACAATTAAGGGTATACCCGCGTCGGCTGACTCAAACATAGCATCAGCAGCAAAGCGAGCTGGCACAAAGATAACACTCACATTGGCACCTCTGGCATTAACTGCTTGCCTGATGGAATCAAAAACAGGGATCTTACCATTCAGAACCCATTCTCCACCTTTTCCTGGAGTAACACCAGCGACCACCTTCGTACCATAGGCAACCATTTGTCTTGTATGAAAGTCACCTTCGTTTCCGGTGATGCCTTGTACCAATAAACGTGTATTTTTATCTACAAGGATGCTCACTGTACATAATCTCCCTTTGTAACGGCAACTGCTTTCTTCGCTGCATCTGCAAGAGTTTCGGCAGTGATCATATCGGCATCAGAGAGAATCTGGCGACCTTCTTCGGCATTTGTACCGACAAGCCGAATTACCATGGGTATCCTTGTTTGAACCTCATTCATTGCCGCTAAAATACCGCGTGCGACTTCATCTCCACGTGTAATGCCTCCAAATATATTAAACAAAACGGTCTTAACGTTAGGATCAGTGAGGATAATTCTCAGCGCTGCTGTCACCTTTTCAGCACTGGCACCACCCCCAATATCCAGGAAGTTTGCCGGCGAACCTCCAAACAGTTTGATAATATCCATCGTCGTCATCGCCAATCCAGCACCATTAACCATACACCCAATATCGCCGTCTAACTTGATGAAGACCAAACCATACTTACGGGCTTCAATCTCAGATGGATCCTCCACATCTAAATCCCGCATTTCTGCCAAATCTGGATGCCGGAAAAGGGCATTGTCATCGAGTACCATCTTGCCATCAACAGCTAATAGTTGATCCTCAGAGGTGATAACGAGGGGGTTAATTTCCGCTAGTGTGGCATCACTCTCACGATATGCCTGCCACAAACCATTCGCAATCTGCCCAAATATTCGCCAATGATCGCGCGGTAAATCTATACCCGCTGCGATATCACGAGCCTGATAATCTCTAAGACCAAGTAAAGGATCTATATACACCTTAACAATTTTTTCTGGTGCGTCCCTGGCTACATCTTCAATTTCCACACCTCCAGCGGAGGAAGCCATCATGACTGGTTTACGAGCACTCCGATCGTTAGTGATACCCAGATAAATTTCTTTATCAATACTTGCAGCTTCATCAATCAATACTTTGCGGACTGGCAATTCTTTTATCTTCATCGAGAGGATTTGTGCAGCGAGTTCTTCAGCCTCTTCGGGACTCTTCGCCAGCCTGATGCCGCCCGCTTTACCTCGACCACCGACTAAAACTTGCGCTTTAATCACAACTCGATCTCCCAATTCTTGTGCGATATGTTTGGCTTCTTCTGCATTAGCTGCCACTCTACCCTTCGGTATTGGGATGCCGTACTTCGCGAAAAACCGTTTTGACTGATATTCATGTAGCTTCATACTGGATTAAACTCCTTATCAACTTTTCTTTAACCCCATTAATCATGCAGGTCGATTATACCATGTCCAATTTCCCGGAACCATTTCCATATCTCTCTCGCTATTATGTTCTACATTTTCTGATTTGATATAATTACCTATATCTTTTCTCAAGCTCTTTTGCCAAACGTGCATGCGATGAACTAAAATTAGGAGTAATCAATAAATATGAAACAAAACGACACTGCTCACAGCGATTTTATTCGTGAAATTATCAAAGAGGATATCAGTGCAAACAAATACGATGGTATGGTGCTGACGCGGTTTCCTCCGGAACCTAATGGATATCTGCACATCGGTCATGCGAAATCTATTTGTCTCAATTTTGGTATCGCAGAGGAATTCGGAGGACTTTGTAATATACGGTTTGATGATACCAATCCTATTAAAGAAGAAATAGAATACGTTGAATCGATCAAGGATGATATCCGCTGGTTAGGTTATGATTGGGACGATCGTCTGTTTTATGCTTCGGATTATTTTGAGCAACTTTACGAATACGCAATAAAACTCATCAAAAAGGGGTTGGCATTCGTAGACGATCTAAACGCAGAAGAAATCAAGGAACACCGTGGAACATTCACTGAACCAGGAAAAGCCAGTCAGTACCGGAACAGACCTATCGAAGAAAACCTGGAGTTATTCGAACGAATGAGAGCGGGTGAATTTGCAGATGGATCCCGTGTTTTACGGGCAAAAATTGACATGTCGTCCGGAAATCTCAACATGCGGGATCCAGTTATGTACCGCATCCTTCATCAACCGCATCACAGGACTGGTAATAAGTGGTGTATCTACCCAATGTATGACTTTGCACATGGTCAAAGTGACTCAATCGAGGGTATCACCCAGTCAATTTGCACGTTAGAGTTTCAAGACCATCGACCACTATATGATTGGTTTCTGGATGAACTTGAAATCTTTCATCCACAACAGATCGAATTTGCTCGTCTGAACATCAGCTACACGCTTTTAAGCAAACGCAAATTACTCCGACTGGTACAGGAAGGATATGTCTCGGGGTGGAATGATCCCCGTATGCCGACCCTATCCGGAATGCGCAGACGTGGTTACACCCCAGAAGCTATTCGGGACTTCTGTAATCGCATTGGTGTAGCCAAGAATAATAGCATCGTCGATATAGCATTGTTAGAACACAGTGTGCGCCAGGACTTAAATAAACGTGCCCCCCGAGTGATGGGAATCCTCGATCCACTAAAGGTAGTGATTATAAACTATCCTGAAGATTGTATTGAAGAGATGGATGCTGTCAACAATCCCGAGGATTCAAGTATGGGCACCAGAAAAGTGCCTTTCTCACGTGTATTGTATATTGAACGGGATGACTTTCGTGAACAACCACCAAAAAAGTATTACCGTTTAGCTCCCGGACGTGAAGTAAGACTGCGCTATGCCTATTTCATCACTTGTGTGGATGTCATTAAAGATGAAAAAACGGGCGAAATTCTTGAACTGCATTGCACTTATGATCCAGAGACTCGTGGGGGTGATGCTCCTGATGGTCGTAAAGTAAAGTCAACGCTGCACTGGGTCTCAGCACCGCACGCTATCGATGCTGAAGTACGCCTTTACGATCGTTTATTCATTACTCCGAATCCCGATAATACTGAAGAGGGTAAAGATTACTTCTCAAACTTAAACCCAAATTCTCTAAAAGTACTCAATGATTGTAAAGTAGAAACAAGCCTCAAGAATGCAAAACCTGGGGATATTTACCAATTTGAACGGCAGGGGTATTTCTGTGTAGATATCGATTCGGATGATGCAAAAATTAAATTTAATAGAACCGTAGCATTACGTGATACATGGGCAAAGATTAATAAAGCAATGCAGAAGGAGAAAAAAAGTACCTGAATCAGAAATTAACAGTGGGAACACAATAAACAACCCCCCCCGATATTCGTGGGGGGTTGTTTTGCTAATATTAGTCGAATCAGCTGGGGAGCGAGGATTCGAACCTCGACGTACGGATTCAGAGTCCGCTGTCCTACCGTTAGACGACTCCCCAATGAGTAGTTACAAAAATCTTACCACGCACTTTTAGTTTGGTCAATTTTTAGGAGAAGCTTGTCGATGACATGCCATCTAGAATCTCAATTGCATTCTGGATCCGTTCCAATACTTTCTCCTTGCCGATAATCGCCATACTCTCAAACAACGGTGGAGAAACCTTTTGTCCAGTAACCGCAACTCTAAGAATTCCAAACAACTGACCCGCTTTCAGACCGAGTTCGTCCGCCAATGAGCGCAGCGGCATCTCAGCGTTCTCGTGGTTGATTTCTGGCAAACCCGCTAAAATTAAATATGCACTACGAGCTGCAGTAGCCGATTCGGATGTGGTCATTTTCTTACCAATAAGTTCCTCAGGCACCGGCTGAACATCTTCCTCAAAGAAGAATCCTGCCTTGATCACCGCATCATCTAAAGTCGTTATACGTTCCTGGATGATGGGGACGATTTGTAACAATTTATCATCTTCTACCATGCAACCAGCCGCTTCGAAATATGGCTTCAATCGATTGGCTAAATCCTTTACTTGTAGGCTTCGTATGTGAAGACCATTAAAGTGATCGAGTTTACTGAAGTTAATCGCAGCTGGGGCAGGATTACAGCGATCCAATTTGAATTTTGTGACTAAATCATCTAAAGTAAAGAATTCAGTGTGATCATCATAACTCCAACCCATTAAAGCAATCCAATTAACAACTGCCTCCGGTAGATATCCCAAGGTCTTCAAATCATTGAGAAAAATAGAGTAGCCATCCTTCATCAAGGAAGAAGATTCGCGTTTGCTCATCTTCCCTTTACCGCCCGGTTTTAAAAAGATCGACAGGTGAACCCATTCGGGCTCTTCCCAATCAAATGCGCGGATTATTTGAGCATGCAGCGCGAATGTGGACAACCACTCAGCGCTCCGGATTACGTGCGTAATGCCCATTAGATGATCATCCACCATTGCTGCGAGATGATATAAAGCAAGTCCATCGGATTTCACAAGTATATAATCGTCCAAATTTCGATTCTCAACCGTAATTTCACCTCGTAGGCTATCACATACTGTGATAGCCCCTTCCCAAGGCATCCGAAAACGAATCACATGGGATTCACCTTTTTCAACCAGCCTTAACGCTTCATCTGGATCCATTCGGCGACATGTCCCATCGTAACGAACAATTTGTTTATTTTTTATTTGTTCCTGCCGAACCCGATGCAGCCTCTCAGGTGAGCAAAAACAATAGAAGGCATGGTCACTTTCTATTAGCTGGTTGGCATAATGAAGATATATGTCTTTTCGTTCAGATTGTCGATATGGCTCATGTGGACCTCCCTTCTCTGGTCCTTCGTCCCATTCCAATCCCAACCACCGCAAACCTTCCATAAGTTCGATTTCAGCACCGGGAACATAGCGTTTTTGGTCTGTATCTTCAAGCCGCAGGATAAACTGACCACCAGTTTGATGCGCCAGCAGGAAGTTATATAATGCAGTACGTGCACTCCCGAGATGTGTTCGACCGGTTGGGGATGGCGCAAAGCGCACCCGCGCAGGTTTTGATGAAGTAATCATAATGTCTCCCTAAAACTCCAGTGTTTTATGACGCAGAATTATGCTCTCTACCAATCCAATTCCAACTAATATCGAAAGCAGAGAACTCCCCCCATAGC
>Ga0209986_10004981_pt1 | contig 11121 bp, 9 predicted proteins | sample BlataG_FD_183168 | JGI IMG/M metagenome (GOLD analysis project Ga0209986, IMG submission 183168) | Deep subsurface microbial communities from Black Sea to uncover new lineages of life (NeLLi) - Black_00105 metaG (SPAdes) (version 2) | ecosystem: Environmental > Aquatic > Marine > Oceanic >...
TGAGTTGTAGCAAATATTAAGCAATAATGTCTTGCTAAATAAAGGAGAACTTCTGCTGAAGCTGAAATTCGTTCAAGTGAATTGGTCCCCCGGAAGACTTCATCCAATAAGCAAAGACAGGGAACATTCTTTTCTAATGCGCTAATAATTCTAAGAAGAGCTTGAATTTCATCAAGATAATAACTTTTCCCCTCAATGACATTGTCTTTTCTCCCAATCAAAGTAATGATATGAAAGAAGCTTGCTTGGTATTCTTTTGCTAAACAGGTATATATGGTTTGAGCTAAGACTGCATTTACTCCAATAGCTTTCAGAAAAGTAGTTTTCCCTGACATATTTGAGCCTGTTATTAGTACACCGCCTGATTCAACAGAAATGGAATTTGGGATTGGCTTGTTCAGTAATGGATGAACTACTTCTTCAATCTTCAGAAAGGATCCTGAATTTAAAAATTTTGGTTCTACAAAGCTTTCTAATCCAGCTCTATAAGAGGCTACTGCGACCATGGTGTCTAAAAAGCCAATCGTAGTAAAAATTTGCCTTAATTGCCTCTCATATTTCTCTAACGCATTTAAAACAGAATAAAAAGCCCGAACTTCGATTAAAAAGATGATATTAAAATATTCAGAGAAATAATAATCGCTTTCCCTGCCCAACAAGCCTGTTTTCTTGGTAATGTATGATATTTTATTTAGTGACTGTTCAATTTCTTTATGATAGTTCTCCAGTACCGGATGTTTGATTTCTGTCAGACTTTTTGCACATCTGATTAACTTACCTAAATAACGAATGGAAGAAAGATGTTCGTAAATTTTCTGCTTGGTTCGGTAATGAAGGAACATATTACATAATAAAGTTGCACCAAGTCCAAACCATGCTAAGCTATAATTTAATACGCCAAACAAAATAAAAATGGGAATCAAAAATAATAAGAAGCTATACAGGAAGGCATATTTATTACGGGGAGGTCGGTCCTTCCATAGTATATCTAAATTATAAACATCTCCCTTTTTTCCTAACTTCGAAAGAGCTACTTGATATTTTTCTCTAATATCTTGTTCCTGAGAAAACAGGTTGATTAAACAATTTCTTTTATCAAGTTCCTCTTCATTAAAAAGAGGCCGTCTAAGTAATGAGTAAAGTGCAAGTTCACCTGGAATTGTCATTGTTCTGTCTATTTGGGCGTAAACTAAATCCATATCCAAATCGTTCCATGTTCTATCATCAAGCACATATTTATTATCATCTCCGGCTTGTGTTTTTTTGAAATGGGCATGAAGTTCAGAAAAGTTCCGCAATCTTGATTCTGCAACCCCCCATTTTTTTCTTAAATTTGCAATTAGCTTTGCTCTGTTAAGCCTTTGATACTGTTTAAATGATAGATAAATGAGTGGTAATGTTACCAACAAAAGCAAATAATATTTTGTATTCAGGTCAGAGGCCATTATTACAGATGTAAATATGACAACTATTGTTAAAGAGATTAGAATAACAAGTTTGATTTTTATACTATTTGTATTCAATTGTTCCTTTCCATTCAGTCTTTTGTTGACTACAAGAAACAATCATAATCAAGATTGAAAGAACTAATACAATTGAGACAATCGTAATTTTGGTTTTCATTATTCTCCCCTCTATTGGGAATCTCTATTTTATTCTAGCGTATCTTTCCATGTAGCGCTAGCTTGTTCAGCTGTCTTTTTCATAAAAGGAAGCCAAGGCTTTAGGGTTTTCGGCTTCCAATCGCCTTAGCAATTTGATAATGACAGTTATTCTATTCCCACTTCATTCCATAAACCACTAATTCCTGATAGCCACTCTCTTTACTCCGCATACAATAGAGCTGGTTGTTTTTCACCTTTACATGGCTTTGTTGCATGAATCGAAAACATGGGCATCTCTCCCTCTGACAAGCAATTCTATCCAACCGCATACGACAAAGGTTCACCCATTTCGAGCATCCGATTCAGGATAGCGTAACCAATCGCAGCTTCCCGCTTCTGAGCATCGTCATTCTTAGCTCTCAGCCGTTCCCCAATGATTCTCTTATAACGATAGAATGCGTTTTCCGCGTGACTCTGCAAATAGTATCCAGACTGATGTTTCCACTCGGACCATCCCTTGCTCCGGACCTCAGCAATATGACAGTCTCGTAGAGAAGGAACCCGGATGGAATTGTTGGATAACACAGCGTCTTTTCTCGGCAGAACGATGACCTCGGCTCCTGGTGAATTATGGCTTTGGTGCATGAATCCATTGAGGTGTTGACATTACATCGGAGGACCATCATTTTATAAGCATGCAAAGAGAGTTCAGGTGGAAATTGGACTGAAAAGGCTGAAAATTGAGGCGATCAAAAAAACCAAATTATTATACAATAATATGTGTGTTTGTTTAGTTTAGAATTGCAGCTTGCGCCGAGCATATTCCTTGGTAAATCCGAATCTCTCACTATAGGCAGCGAAGCGCTTGGCTATTGCGGCATCTGTCTGTCCAAAATCGGCCGAACTATAACTGTGCTTCCCATGCTTCCTTCTCGGATACTCCCGCACATAGGCTTGCAATCTTTCTTGAAAGGCGTCAGACCAATTCAATCCAAAATGGTCATAAATGCCCCTTACAGTACCGATTGGATCAGCAACAAGCCGTTCATAGTATACATCGTAGACCACACTAGGATGTGCATCACGTGCCGCCAAATTGCGCACAACCATGCTTTCCAAGTGGCGAATACTTGCCTCAGCCATCCTCGACACATCGAGGTCTTGAGTTACCGAACGATGCGTCGTGTAATAGAGGCTGTTGATACTATTGCATGCTGTAACCGGGTCGCGGTGTGTCTGAATTAGTAATGCATTAGGGACCGTCTGTAAAAGCTCCTCCAGTGCGTCAGTATGCGCGGGGGCCTTGAGTGTAAGGCGATGCGCTGGGTCAACAGACTGTAGAACCTGAAGTAGCAATCGATATTCATGGTATTTCTTGAGGCGGTCCTGCACGATGTACCAGTCCAGGTAGCCGTACACCGGTGCAGCAATCCAGTAAGCAAGACTGCCAAATGTCAAACCGAGCATCCACATGCATTCCTCTGGCGAGTCCGCACTTATATAATGTTTGCTATACAATTCTGGTGCCAACGTGCGCCGGAAACTGATCTCCAACTTTACACTCTTGCGGCGACTTTCCGGTTTGCCATCAGCAGCGGCACTTTCTGGTAACGGGCGCATCAATTCCCACATCGGGATGGCGCGATTAGCAGGATCTACTGCAAGCATCCGATGGAGAAAGGTGGAACCTGAACGTGGAAGGCCTATGATGATGATAGGTGGGATCAATCGAGTCTCGAAGGTCTCCGGAGAGCGTTTGCGAGCTTCGGTCAGCAGCAGACGATTCGCCAGGTTGTTGACTATCCAGTAGTGAATGCTGAAACGGCCGATGGCGTGCAAATTTGCATCGTTCTCGGCTGAATCAAGAAGTTGCAACAGGCCCTCTCGATAATATGGGTCGCCGAAATCCGTCAAGCCAGTATGTTTCATCGCTGCTTTACACACGGCGTCCTCCTCAAACTGTGCAATCGGCAGCTTTGCAGCCTTTAAGAGTTGCCCTAACCCATTCAGGAGACGGAAATGCAACGGTAAGAATGCTCGTGACTTTAGCTTCATAGAAGCACCCTTTTTTTGTTATAGGAAATTCCTTTTTTTAGATTGTTACACTTCTCTCTATATTGAAATTCCTTTGGAACTCGAGATATAGAGCGTAGTTCTTCTAAAACTACTTTCATTTCAAACCTCCTGTCTCATCTTGTTCAATTAATAAATTAAGCTTTTTCCCAAGAAAGTTGTTATAAAGTTGTTAAGAGTTTGTCAAAAGTTTGTTAAGATTTCAGCCCTTGTCATCTTTTATTTACAGTCTTAGAAAGAGATGTGAGTATTCCTGTCAGCCTCTACCGTAATTCTTTCAGTCCTTTTCCGGGAAAAAGTCTATCCTTCCTTTTATAATTTTTCCCGTGAAAACATATTTTTCATTCTTACGTGGTGATTGACGGCGTGATTTTGCTATGTTATAGGTTTTTGATGGTGTAAGATGGTGGAAATTGTACAAGAATGATAAAAAATTGTAGCGCACTCAATAACTTAATTCCTATCATATCCGGTATGGATCAATCAACTCATAGTGGTTATTTTTAATCAGGAGAAAAAAATGAAAGATCGGAAAAAAAAGACACGAAATATAACTAAAACCTTTACAAGACACTTTAGTTGTTCAGAGACAATGCATACTCTGTTAAATAGAGAGCATAGTATTGTATTAGAAGAAGTTGAACAGGCTATAGACCCATTAAGCGGGGGATTACTGGGCAGCTTAGATTCAGCTTGTGGAATATTTTGGGGAGCAAGCCTTGCTGCTGGAATAAGAGCTTACAATAAATTTGACGAGATAGATGTTGCCGGGGCTGCGGCAGTTTATGCAACAAAAAGAATAGTCGATGAGTATAAAAAGGAAAATGAATACCTTGTCGATTGCAGAGATATTCTTAGATTAAAATCGAAAAAATGGAATTTTTTTAAGTTTTTATTTAAGAACGGCATTTCAATTTGTTATGGAAATATGATTAAGTGGGAACCGCGTTTTAACGAGATTATTGATTATTCATTAAATGAGTTTGATTCAAAAATGATAACTAGAAAACCAATAAACTGTGCCTGTGATTGTATGAAAAAAGTAGCCGAAGCCATCAATTTGGATATTAGCAATTATGAACATATCCCTGCTGGTTTATCAGGAGGAATTGGTCTACATGGCAATGGTTGTGGTGCGTTAGGTGCCGCAATATTTACGCAGTGCTTGAAGTATTATATTGGAAGGAATAAAAAGTCTCGTGATTCAATGTTCCGTTCCCATTTACAAGGATTAAATATTGGAGATTCTTGGAAGAATCCTTCGAGACGATTACATCAAGCATTTATGGAAAAGTTTGGAACTATGTATTGTAAAGAAATAACGAAAACTTCTTTTTCAACTACAGATGATTTGTCCGAGTATTTATCATCTGGGGGTTGTAAAGAAGTCATTGATTCTTTAGCTTCTTTTGCCTCAGAGTAGGCTGTAGCCATTTTCGAAAGAAAGGAAAAGGTTCGGACCAAGCTAAATTATTTGTTTTAAATGGAAAACATTAAAAAACCCATTTTACGCCTTAGAGTGTCAATTTTGCTCCAAAAACCAGCCTTCAAAGAAGAAATTGAAGAGGTGACAGGTACAAAGCTATAGAAAAAGATTCCTGAAAATGTTACATTTTTTAGGTTACGTTCCGGATAGGATACATAAACGTGGACGGTTAGCTCAGCTGGGAGAGCGCAGTGTTCGCAAGGAGATGACCTTCCTTTCTTCAATCATTTTGAGTATTACATTGGTTCTAACCATCCTTTCTGGAATAGACCATATTCGGAAAGGCATTAAATTAGTCAATAACGAGGTTTCAGCATGATGATAATTATCGGAAGCATCCTGAGCTATTTAATAGGTTCTGCTCCAACAACCTACATTTTTTGTAAGATGTATAAAGGGATTGATATTCGCCAGCATGGATTGCGAAATGTGGGAGCGACCAATGTGTTTCGTGTTTTGGGTAAAGGGCCAGGAGTAATTGTCCTTTTGTGGGATATTTTAAAAGGTATCTTAGCTGTGGTGTTTGTAGCTGATATTTTGGGGACAACAAAAACATTTAATCGTATTCTTTTTGCTGTGTGTGTTGTAAGCGGTCATAATTGGACGGTTTTTTTAAAATTTAAAGGTGGGAAAGGTATTGCCACAAGTTTTGGTGTTCTCATAGGCTTGGCGATTAAAATTGCTGCCATAAGACCAGTGCTTTTGCTTATTGTTTTTATTTGGCTTATTTGTTTTTTTACAACAGGTATTATTTCATTATCTTCCATTGTAGCTTCTACATTGCTTCCTATTATTATGATAATTTCCCGCCAGCCTGTTGAGGTTGTTTGTCTTGGAATCGTATTTTGTATTTTTATTGTATTATGCCATCATCAAAATATTAAGCGTCTTCTTTCAGGACAAGAACCTCGCGATCTATTACGTTTCAGAAAGAGAAAATAAAGACTATCCTAAATCTTCTGTTGTCCTGCTTCTTTCCATTTGTTTTATCTGGAATCGTTGAATGATACGGGGAATTAAAAAAAATGCTCAATATGAAAAAAATCTTTCAGAAATATACCAAAAAGTAGTCAAAATTTGGTCAAAAACTGAAACCAGAGGCTGAGCGGGTGGGCAAGTACATGATAAGACCCATCCTCTCCCTCAAGAAGCTTTCATTTGATGAGACCGAGGGCAATGTATCTTACCAGTATGGGAACGCCAGAACGACCACCTCCCCCTCAGGTTGCCCAGCATGAACTTCTGATGGCAGCCGCAAAAAAAGGGACAGTTCCCCCTTTTTTGAGTTTTGACTTTTATTGGGTGGGTGTGGTATTAGAGAGGGAATCTGTTTTCAGAGTAAATCTATGATTAATGTCGAGAAAAGGTTATTCATATTCTTCGTGCTTATTGCTGTATTCCTGCTCACTTCTGCTGATGCGGGAGAAAAATACAGTAAACGTGCTGAAAAAGAAAAGGATGGACTGTCTGTCATCAATCAGAAAGATAATGAAAAAATAACTTACACTATCCAACGCCTTAAAGGCCCGATCACCTTGGATGCTCTGAGCGATGAACAAGCCTGGAAGGATGTTACGCCTTTTCCCATGGTTATGCATATGCCCACTTTCGGCAATGAGCCCTCAGAGAGAACAGAAGTACTCATGGCTCATGATGACGATTATGTGTATATAGCAGGGCGTATGTATGACAGCGAACCCGACAAGATCCAGGCCACTTCGAAAAAAAGAGATTTTATGGAAGCCAGTTCGGAGTGGTTTGGTGTTATTATTGATACATTTAATGATAATGAAAACGGTCTGGGATTTTTCACGACGCCCACAGGACTCCGTTTTGACGCCACTGTTTTCAACGATGCGGTGATGACAGATCCCCAGAGAATGCCGATTAATCCAAGCTGGAACACGTTCTGGGATGTTGAGGTCCAGCAGAATGATGAGGGGTGGTTCATAGAGTTCCGCATACCTTTTTCCAGCCTCAGGTTCCAGGATACAGAGGGCCGTGTGGTCATGGGATTTATATCCTGGCGTTATATTCCCAGAAAAAATGAGGGCCTAGTGTTTCCTGCCATTCCTCCGAATTGGGGAGGGATGAGCATCTGGAAACCATCGCAGGCGCAAGACATTGTTTTTGAAGGCGTTTACAGCCGAAAACCTCTCTACATTACTCCCTACATTTTAGGAGGGTACGGCCAGTCTTATGACCTCAATGATGATGAAACAGCCTATGACCGGACCAGAAAACCTACATTTGAGGGAGGATTGGATTTAAAATACGGGCTGACAAGCAACCTCACTCTGGATTTGACCGTGAATACCGATTTTGCCCAGGTCGAGGCAGATGACGTGATGGTTAACTTGACGAGGTTTTCATTGTTTTTTCCGGAAAAAAGGCTCTTCTTCCAGGAACGCTCCAGTATTTTTGAATTCAGTTTAGGCGGGCCCAACCGTCTGTTCTACAGCCGCCGGATCGGTATTTACGAGGAAGAACCAGCCCGGATTTACGGAGGTGCTCGTTTGATCGGCCGTGTGGGGAACTGGGATGTGGGTTTTCTCAATATGCAGACTGCTCCGGTAGAGGATGAAATCAGCACCGAGAACTTCGGCGTTTTGCGTTTACGGCGCCGGGTTTTTAATCCCTTTTCCTACATTGGAGGGATACTGACAACACGAATCGGCAGGGAGGGTTCTTACAATGTCGCTTACGGGTTTGACGGGATTTTCCGGATATTTGGTGATGACTATGTGACCTTCACGCTTGCTCAGACTTTTGAAGACGGAATGAAGAATAAATTCACCTCTTTGAATTCCACCAGATTTGGACTGAGCTGGGAACGAAGAACCACCAATGGATTAGGCTACAATTTGAATTTCTCTCGTTCCGGCAGAGATTTTAACCCAGGGATAGGTTTTGAGATGCGGGATGACTATTCCCGAATCGGAATTAAAGCGCTTTTCGGATGGCTTCCAGGTGAAAAATCCTTTTTACAGAGCCATAATCTCAATTTGGATGGATTTGTGTTTTTGGCGAATTCGGACAACCAGATCGAATCTGCGGAGATAGGTCCGGGCTGGGAATATATGACAAAAAAGGGCGGTATGGGGAACATTGCTCTAAAGATGTACAGAGAAAATGTCACTGAAGAATTTTCTCTCTCGGATGATGTTGATATCCCTGTAGGAAAATACACCTTCTATGGATTAAGGGGATTATACGCCACACCCATGGGCGGAATTTTTATGACTCAAATCCTTTGGGATGCCGGTTCTTTTTATGACGGCTGGCGTGTATCGATTACGGCCATGCCCCGATGGAGCATCTCTGCTGACTTTGATCTGAACGGAGTGTATCAAATCAACTTGGTTGAGTTTCCTGACCGCGGTCAGAAATTTTTAGCCCATATAGTGCGCCTTAAATTTTTAGCCACATTAACTACAAAATTCGAAGCCAGCGCCTTTATCCAGTATAACAGCCTTGGGGAGGCGGTTATCGGAAATATTAGGCTTCGGTACAATCCACGTGAGGGAAACGATCTGTATATTGTATATAACGAAGTGTTAAACACGAACCGGCATGGAAAGTCTCCGTTTCCTCCCTTCTCAGCCAACCGCGTCATCATGATCAAATTCTCCTACACTTTCAACCTGTAATAGGCCGTCCCTAAAAGGGACGTAGCAAAAAGGGACACCCTTTGTCAAACCTGATGTGGAGGGAATATTATTCTGAGGCTTAGTGTTTTATTTTATGATTTTGCCTTTAACATTATTGATATTAACGCCGCCAGAACCAGTGTCTTCGAGAATGACGTCTTTTTCAACATCGCTCACATTGATGCTGCCGGATCCGCCATCGATTCTGATAAAGGACAAGTCACGGTGCGTTATTATGGCTTATGCTGAGCTCAGCATAATACGGGCTTTACTCAAACACGCATAGAGGCAAGATGCGTGAAGCAGAAGTTGATCCCTCTTCCCCGCCCATTATTGCAGATGAGACCTTATTTGTTCCTTCCAGAGGCTGGGCTGAGATGATATTCCTGGATTCTCACCGATATTTCCTCTTTCATGCGAATCTTTTATTGACTGGATATGTTTCTTCTATGTATTATTAGTAATGGAGCAATTCAGAGGGTGGAAATTGAACGAAAATGAGTAGAAATCAAAGCAACCCCAAAAAGCAAATTCCTATGTTTTAAAAAAAGAAGTATGAGGGATAAAGAAGCGAATTTCCATTATTACACATTAGTCCGCTTTTGACATCAAATATTTCCTGTGCTATAAGTTTTTAGCAGAGCATTGGAGAGATGATAGGAGATTGGGAAAAATTGAAAATAATCAAAAAAATCCCTATAACTGGAATTTTATATAAATAAAATCTTAAAAGAGGAGATAAATAAAATGAAAAGAAGATTAATTATCTTATCAATAATGATATTCGCTTTTTTCTCTTCGGCAGAAATTAGCCAAGCCCAAGATTCTATCAAAGGATTTAGTATTAAATTTACGGGTGGATATGGCACGATGGCTGTTAGAGACCTTAACACTTTTATTGAATCCCAGGAAAATTATTTTGGTGATGCCGCGGCAGTATTAGGGGGCACAAGAGAAGGAGAGTTCAATAAGATCAATATGGGGTTTGAGTATGAAGCGGAATTCATAGTGAAATTAGCTGGAAATTTTGGAATTGGGGTTGGAGCAGGATACATTCAAAGAAGTAAGGACAATGAAATGAGTTTAAAACAAGAACTATTGGGTGAAATTACCTATTCTTTTGAGCCAAAATTCACCGCTATTCCTGTTAATTTAAATGTTTATTACTTTTATCCTGTCACGCCTTCTATGAATTTCTTTTTAAATGGAGGAGTTGGTTATTATTTTGCTAAATTTACTGGTGATTACAGGATAGATGTTGAAATCCCAGCAGAACCTTCAGAATGGTCAGAATCTGAAGGGGAGGTAAAAGACCGAGGTCTTGGATTCCATGGAGGAATAGGTTTTGAGTTTAATATGGGTTCCAATATTGCCTTTTTTATTGAAGGAAGAGGAAGGTACTGTAAATTGAAGAGCTGGGAAGGAAATGAGACTTCTACAAGTTCCTTTGGATTTACAGATAAGAGCTCAGGAACCATGTGGTATCTTGAGGAGTTCGTTTCAGATTTAGGTAAATGGTACCCCTTTATTGGAATATCAAAAGAAAAGCCATCCGATCCTGATATTAGAAATGCAAGGGAATTTGAAGGCGATTTTTCTGGTGTTTCCCTCAGAGCAGGAATAAGAATAAAGTTCTGAATTTTGGGGACGGTTCTATTTTTCTTATTCTCATCTTCCATATGGAAATCAAGGGATCCCTGATTTCCAAATAATTCAGGTTAAGCAACTAATTTATCACTCCCACTTCATCTTATAAACCACCAATTCTTTATAGCCACTATCTTTCTTTTGAGCGCAATAAAGGTGATTCATTTTGGCTTTTACATGAAGTTCAGGAAGTCTAGCGTAGCCCAGAGAATATTTTAAGCTTTTTCTCGCAATGAAAATTCCATCTGAGTTAAAAATATCGAATATGTATTCACCTGGATTTTCTCCTTCCTCGTAAGTCATGACAAAAAGCCTTCCTTCATTATCGGGAAAAAACGAGTAGAAAGGATACCAGTACTTGGGAAAATAAATTTTTTCTCCCCAACTTTTCGCCCAGGAGTCTTCGGTGTCTACAAATGGTTTCATATATTCTTTCTTATAATCTTCAGGCACCTTGACAGGCTTGTACTCTTTCCTTATCTTTCTTAATGAAGACTCCCCGGCCTAAAGGCCGGAGTTTCTTCCCTGTGGCATAATCTGGCTATGGCTCAGCTCGATGATTGCGGATATACTTCTTTACGATTTCTTCGTTAACCTGCCCTACAGTCTCGGCAAAATACCCATCCGCCCAAAAGCTGTCCCCCCACAAAAATTCTTCCAG
>Ga0209986_10004982_pt1 | contig 11121 bp, 12 predicted proteins | sample BlataG_FD_183168 | JGI IMG/M metagenome (GOLD analysis project Ga0209986, IMG submission 183168) | Deep subsurface microbial communities from Black Sea to uncover new lineages of life (NeLLi) - Black_00105 metaG (SPAdes) (version 2) | ecosystem: Environmental > Aquatic > Marine > Oceanic >...
GCAGAGAGGGAGCAATATTTCGATAGTATTCATTCTTCAATTCTTAATGAATCAGTAATATTAATCGACCCGGACAATGGATTTGAGGTTAAGAGTATGCGGAGTGGAACTGGCCATAAGTACATAAAGTATAAAGAGTTAAGCACTATATATGCTCGAATGGATTCTAATTCATTAATTATAGTTTATCAGCATATACCAAGAGTGAAAAGAGAGCGTTTTTTTGCCCAGGTAGGAGAAAAAATATGCAGTTGTACGAATACTAAAAATCTTATATATTTATCGGATAATAGAATTGTTTTTTTTATCATGGCGAAAACCGATAAATTAAAAGATAAAACTTGGAAAGCACTAAATAATTATAACAATATTAACAAAAATATATAATAGGTATTAAAATGAAATTTTTTCTATTCTCAAAAATATCATTTGAAATTCCTGATCCTATCGCTTTAATCGAATACTATTGCTATCAAAATGATTTTTATAGTAAATACGACCTTCTGGAAGATAAGAAAATTGAGGATGTAAATAAAATTGGTGCACGTATTAAAAAAGAAGTTCTTTTAGAATGTAAAATAATAACTGAAAGAACAAAGAGCTTAAGTATATTTAAATATAATCTCGAGCAGTTTTTAGACCTGGAAGAGAAAAAAAGAAATGAGCATATTAAAGAATTAAATGAATTTGTTGTTCAAAAATTGCTAAAGATTAAAGGAATTGGTTTGTCTACTACTACAAAGATTCTGCATACTCTTTATCCAAAAATTATTCCTATGATTGATAATCCTCTTCAAAAGAAATACCGCGAAGCAATTAATGATGCGTGGACGAAGAAACAAGCCGATGAAATATTTATTAATTTTTATAATAATCTAAAAATGGGAAGTAATCGGGAAAATTTAAATTACATCTTTGATAAATTATTGGAAAATAATATTCAACATTTAAGTAAGATAAGAATATTTGATATTCTTTGGTGGTCATATCTGAAAGCTGAAAGATTAAAGGAAGAACAGAGGATTAATTGGAATACGATAAGATTTACGTAGATAACTAGAAGGGAGATTTGAGACCAATAAACAGTAAACGATATTTCTGAATCTATTGATTGGTTAGACGAAATAGCCTTATCGCTTTGAGGGTTTTATTAATATTGCAAACAATGAAAGGATGAAAAGAAAATTATAATTCGCATTTTTATAAAAATGTTTAGTAAAGAAATTTTTAGATTTATTACAAAAAGGAAGGTATATTATGAGCAGATTTATTCAAGATTCCAATTCACATGGTAGTCTTAAAGACTTGCAGGTTGCTATTAATGTAAAGAAGAAATATCTGAACGCTGAAATTTCAAAAGTAATTGGAAAGCAAATGAAGATTGATTGGAAATCTCCTCTGAAGGCAGATAAATATGCAGAATATCGTGATGAAGATTTCTTAAAAAAGTTAGGGATGTTAAATAAAATGAAATATCCTTTAAACGAGTTTTGGCCTAAAAAGGGTCCTCAATGGGATGCATTAGGTGTTTACAAAGTTAGCAAGGCAGATGATGAAATTATACTGGTTGAAGCAAAGGCAAATATTCCTGAAATGGTAAGTTCTGGAACTGATGCAAAAAATCCTCAATCAATTAAAAAAATAAGAAATTCCCTTGATGAGGTAAAAAAATATTTGAGTGTTAGTGATAGCATTGATTGGACTGGAACATTTTATCAATATGTGAATCGAATAGCTCATCTATATTATTTAAGAGAAAAAAACCAGACTAAAGCCCATCTTTTATTCATCTATTTTATTAATGATATAACAGTTCATGGTCCAAAAACTAAAGATGAATGGCTTGGAGCTATTCAAACGATGGAGTGTTATTTGGGATTGGCTAAAAAACATAAACTGAGAAAATATATTCATGATATTTTTATAGATGTCAATGATTTGCGATATAAGAATTCGACTGGGACAGTTTTTTTGGACCAACAATTCGATTACTTTTTCTAACTTTTTTAAAGGGGCTACATTTATTTATTACTTGTGGGAAGAGTATTTACAGGATGATTCCTTGCGGAAGATGATGAGATTTATAAAGAAAAAGAATATGAAATTTTACCAGGTTCATACCAGCGGGCATGCCGAGATTGATACCTTGAAAAAAGTGGTAGAAAAATTAAAGCCGGGGAGAATAATCCCGATTCATACTTTTCATCCTGGTAAATATGGTGGTTTGTTTAGCCAGAAGATAGAACAGGTTTCAGATGAAGAGGTTTTTGAGGTGTAAGAGAATTTAACAAGCAATAGATAGAAACAACCTCTTTCTTTTTATAAGGAGGGATTAGATGGTCAGATCTTGCAATATAACAAATATGCTATATTGACAACATAACCAGGACTATACCGATGAAATTTAAAAGATCGGCTTATATTGCATGATTATATAAAATTCGAGTATTATCAGTCTTTATAGGAAAAATAGTAAGGCTCTAAAACGCAGTAAATATAAGGGTTTCTGCGTTTTTTTTATATGTTATTCGCCCCGAGTCCTTATTAATAGATGTTTTATGGAAATAATTTGACATTCTCCAATATATGCAGTAAACTATCTAATAGTTTAGATAAATTATATTAATAATTGGAGAGACTCCTATGAATGCAAGAAATAATCAAAAGCATACTAGAATAGGTATAGAGATGGTAAGAAAGCTATTCGAAGAGGGGAAGAGGATATTTGATATTGCGGATGCACGAAAGGCAGCATCTTATTGTGGAATAGCTGATAATTATGTTGTAGAAGCCTTACATCATCTTTCGAATAATGGCTGGTTAACCCGTCTTAAGAGAGGACTGTATGTTATCTCATCATCTTTCCCCGGCATGACTCCTGTACATGAATTTGAAATTGCTATGGCTTTGGTTCAACCTTCTGCTATAAGTCACTGGTCTGCTTTACATTTTCATGGTATGACAGAACAGATACCGCAAAGAGTATATATTACTACAACACATGCAGTTCCAATATCAAGAGCTGGGAAGATGCGGAATAAAAGTCAAAGAAGTTTTAGTAGAGAAATAAATGGTATTCTGTATGAGTTTATTAAAATAAAGCCGGAAAGATTTTTTGGCATTAAAGATTTTTGGGTCGGAGAAGTTAAGGTAACCATAACTGATCCGGAAAGAACGCTTATAGATGGACTGATTTCTCCGAAGTATTTCGGAGGCTGGGCGGAAATATATTCCGCATTTGAATCTCACATATCTTCGCTTGATTTAGCTAAGATGATTGATTATTCTTTACGGCTTGATGCGGTTATTGCAAAGAGATTAGGTTGGATAATAGAAAAGGTTGGAGTAGAAGATTCAATATTACAGAAGCTTGAAACTGTTCCTATTAAGGGTTACCGTGTTCTTGATTCTACCGGTCCCCGAAAGGGCACCTGTAATAAGAGATGGATGATTCAGGAAAATCTTCCCGGGAGAATGTTTAGATGAAACCAATAAGAAAAAGGCTGGAAGAAGCAAGGAGAGATGCTGGGAACAATGGTTGGGTCCTTTGGTTCCGGATTTACCCCCATTTAAATTAGTAATAGATGATTTAAAACAAAAAATTTATAAGTTGTTTTAGAGTTTAAACAGGGGCACATCCCATTTTCTTATACAATTAATATTTATACTTTTAAATTAGATAAATAGTATATGTACCCATATTAAGAATAAAGAGGGTATTATAATGAAATTTCTGACCAAATCTTTATATATGAGTGGACAGCAATGCCCAAGGCTTTTATGGTTTTCTTCCAGAAATCAATTGCCGGAACTTTCTTTGTTTGTTCAACATAAATTTGCCCAGGGAAGAGAATTTGAGAAACATGTAAAAAAACTTTTCCCCGACGGTATAGATTTAGGCAATCTTAATCATGGCGAAAATATTAAAGTGACTCAAAATTTAATTCATCAAGGCAAGACAATTTTCGAAGCAAGTATGGTTTATAAAAATCTTTTCTTTAAAGGTGATATCCTTGAGCCTTCAGCTGGTGGATGGAACCTCTATGAAATGAAAGCATCAACAAAAGTAAAGGATGAGCATATTCCCGATTTGGCATTTCAAAAGTATATTTGTGAGAAAAATGGGATAAAGATAAAAAATTGTTTCATTGAATATACTAATAAAGACTATATTAAGCAAGGGAATATTATTCCAAATGAGTTGGTATTGCAAGAAGATGTAACCGGGGAAGTCAATCAAATTGATGATATTGAGGAAAACTCAGAGAAATATATTGAAATAATGGAACAGGGGGAACCTCCTGAAGTCTCCATATCTAAAAAGTGCAACAGGCCATATGAATGTCCTTTAAAAGATGAATGTCGAGGTAACTTGCCGGAATATCATGTTTTGCAGTTAACTAACTGGCGGAAATATTGGGAGTTATTTGAAGAGGGAATATTAGATATAAAAGATATTCCAAAAGACGAAATATTATCTTCCAATAAAGACCGAGTCATTAAAGAAGCAGTTGATGGAAATAGAATAATAATCAATAAAGATAAAATAAGAAATTTTTTAAAAGAATTACAATACCCGCTTTATTATTTAGATTTTGAAACATTCGATACCGCAATCCCGATATTTAATCAATCAAGACCATACCAGAAAATTCCTTTTCAATATTCACTTCATATCCAGGATGAAAATAATAAAGTAAAACATTATGATTTTCTTGCCCGGAGAGAAAAAGATCCCAGGCCTGAATTACTGGTTAGGTTAGAAAAAGAAATCGGACAAACAGGGAGTGTTATTGTCTTTAATAAGACCTTTGAGATAGGTGTACTAAAGAAATTAGCAGAGGATTTTCCAGAATACGAGAGTTTTATTAAGAATATAATAAACAGAATTATCGATTTAGCAGAACCTTTTAAGAATTTTGATTATTATAATCCTATTCAGAAAGGGAGTTATTCTTTAAAGGCTGTTCTTCCTGCAATTACTGGGAAAGATTATTCGGATTTAGAAATTTCTGATGGAACAGATGCCAGCATGCAATATTTCTATAGCCACATTAAAGCTGATTTGAAAAATATAGATGAGATCAGGAATAACCTCTTGAATTATTGTTTTTTAGATACTGAAGGAATGATTTGGATAATTGATGAATTAAATAGGATAGTTTAATAATTCAGATTTCAATTCATCCTGGTAAGTATGGTGGTTTGTTTAACCGGAAGATAGAACAGGTTTCAGATGGAGAAGTTTTTGTGGTGTAAGGTGAATTTATTTTATTGATATTATTTAAATTAAGATTTGATCCCGGTAAACCCACAATACAGTTTGACATTGTAGTCAATAAATACTACGATTGTATTCAGAAAGGACTACAGTTATGGATATATTTCGTCTTACCAAATCTAAATTAAGAGAAGAACTCTTAGCACTCTATTTTACCAATCCAGATAAAAAATACTATCTAAGAGAGTTAGAGAGAATACTTAAGTTTTCAGTAGGAAATATTCGCCGCGAGCTGATTAAACTTGAAAGTGCAGGACTTTTTCTTAGTGAAAACAAAGGAAACCTCGTTTATTATTATTTAAATAAATCTTATTCCCTTTTTGAAGAATTAAAGAGTATTATCTTTAAAACTTCCGGTGCCCCCAGAATGCTTCAAAATATCTTAGAAAAATTTAATAGTATAAGTCAGGCCTTTATTTATGGTTCTTTTGCTAAAGGAGAAGAGAGAGAAGATAGCGATATAGATTTGTTGATTATAGGAAAGGTTAATGAGGATAAATTGATTGAAGAGATAGACAAATTAGAGAAAAAATTACAAAGAGAAATAAATTATGCTATTTATGGGAAAGAAGATTTTAATAAGAAGAAAGAAGGGGGCAATCCTTTTATCTTAGATATTTTAAAGGAGAAGAAAATATTTTTAATAGGGGATGAAGAGAGAATGCTTTAGTGACTGCAGAAAAATTTGTAAAAATAGTGCTGAAATTAGTTCAAAAAGATAATCCTCAATTAAGATTCAGTTTTAATGATTGAATAAATGAATTATAAATAGGACAAAAATAAACAAAAATAGGAAAACAAAAATAGGAAAACAAAATAGAAACAAAATAGGGACACCTATTTATCCTATAAGGAGGCAATAATGAAGAAATTATTTTATTCAAAATTAATTTACATCACCATAATGTTCTTTTTTATTTTTACCGCTGTCCTGGCCCAGTCTGAACTAAAGATGGAAGACCCGCTATATCAGCAAGGAAAAATATTGGGAAGGAATTTTAAAGTTATCTATCAATATTTCTCAGAAGAAGAAAATGGAGGGATGGTATTTAACAGGGGTTATCTTTATGAGAAGGTTTACTCAGATAAAAATAAATATATTTCTGAATATGAATTATTAAAAGAAGGGTTAGTTAAAGAATACGGAAAACCAATTTTAGATAAACAGGAATGGAAAGATGATGGTTATAAAGGAATGAAAGCTCTATGGGGTCATGCGGTTAGCAAAGGTAAATTAACTTTTTTGTCTACCTGGAAGACAGAAAATGTAGATATCGAATTTATCTGGAAATTCATACGAAGACTAAAGAATAGAAAAGGAACAGGGGATGTTTATTAATTATCAGTAAGTAGGTCACTTATTTAGTATAATTATACCACCAAAGGAGGAATTATATTGCTTGACAGAGAAGTTGTAAGAGAATTCTTAGAGGAAGAACTTGAGGAAATAGAAACACCTGAAGATATTTCTAAAGAAGTACTTGCAGAAGCATTCAGTAAGTATGTTGAAGATGATTATTATGAATGGTTGAAAGACAATTTCAAATCATTTTTTAATTACGGAAATCCCGATTGGAAGTGGGTAAGAGAAAAGTGCCTTGCCTTCGCTAAAAAAGACCGGGGCAATTATTCATTGGGGGATAGACGATGCACATAATATTGAAAAACGGAATCCCGGAATCCATCTTGTAGAGGAGTGGTATTTTACCCAATCAGAAGAGATTAGGAAACTGGATATTGTTTATCGAATTATATTTAAATTAGCGGGTTTGTTTCCAGTGGCTCGAAAGGCACATCGTATTTTAGTTTTTCAACTACAATAAAATAATAAAATAGAGTTAAAACAGGGGACACATCCCATTTTAATTAAAAATATTAGATATACTTGCAAAAAGAGAAAAGAGAAGTATAATAAGGAAAGAAATATACTAATCTACGGCAAAAAAGCATAATGCCGTAGATTTGTGAAAGTAAGGGAATGAAATTGAAGAATAAAATTAAAGAAAAAATCAAAGAAGTTTTTTATGTTAATCATGGCTATATTAGAACAAAAGATATAACTTCTAAAGGCATAAACAGAAAATACTTGAGAGATTTAATTAATGAGGATACTATTGAAAGAATAAAGCGGGGTTTGTATAGATGGAAGGATGCAAAATTTGATGTTGAAGAAGAACTGATTAATGTATCCAAAATTGTTCAACACGGAGTTATTTGCCTTGTATCGGCCCTAGCTTACTATGAGCTTACAACTTATACGCCGGGGGAATATACGATAGCGGTCAGGAGAAATTATAATATAAAACTACCTGATTACCCGCCGATAAAACTTTATTATTTTTCTGATAAATATTATATGGATGGAGTAGAAAAAATAGATATAAATGGAAATATTATCAAGATATATAATATTGAAAAAACTATATGTGATTGCCTAAGGTATGAAGATAAAATCAGTAAAGATATTATTGTAGAAAGCATCAAGGAATATGTTAAAAGAAGAGATAAAAACATTTCTGAACTTATGAATTATGCGGCTAAAGCAAAGGTTAAAGACATTGTTCAAAAATATATAGAGGTACTTGTATGAGAAATGAAGTAAGAAATATGGATGCTTCGGTTAAAGCAAGGCTCAAAAACATTGCTAAAGAGTACAAAAAACCTTTCAATCTTATCCTGCAGTTATACATGCAAGAGAGATTATTATATCGTTTAAGTATCTCTGAGTATAAAGATAATTTTATATTAAAAGGTGGATTGTTATTATTTTCAATGTCTGGATTTACCGGTAGGCCGACCAGAGACATAGATTTCCTGGCTTATCAAATATCAAATGATATGGAGAATATAAAAGAGGTATTTAGAAAGATCTGTAAGGTTGAATACAATGATGGTATTGTATTTAATTCTAATTCTGTTTCTGTTGAAGAAATAAAGAAGGAAGCGGAGCATGGAGGAATAAGAGTAAAATTAACCGGATATTTGGGAAAAGCTAAGGAAATGCTTTGGGTAGATATAGGTTTCAATGATATTGTTGTGCCGGAAGTTATTACAGTTGATTATCCTGTACTTCTGGACATGGATTATCCTAAAATAAAGATGTATTCTTTTGAATCTGTTGTAGCAGAAAAATTTGAAGCCATTGTCTCTTTGGGAGAGTTGAACAGCAGGATGAAAGATTTTTACGATATTTTTATTTTGTTATCTGAAAAAAAATTTGATAGAGATATTTTGCAGAATGCCATAGTAGAAACTTTTAAGAGAAGAGGAACAGATATTCTAAAATTTGATCAGGTTTTTAATAAAGAGTTTATTGAAGATAATAATAGAATAAATCAATGGAAATTATTTCTAAAAAAGATAGGTCATCAGAATATTGAATTTGAATATGTAATGGATGCTATAAAAAAATCTCTGTTACCCATATATAATAATATTAAAAAAGAAAAAGAGTGACAGGGGATAGGTTGTGGCAAGTCAATAATTCGGTAACTTTTAGTGGAAAACCTATAGGATCTGAGGAGTTTCTAACCGGATGGTTGAGGTTTTAGGTATTATTATAGATAGACGTCCCAAAGGAAGATCTCGTAAAAGGGGAAATTAAACTATAGAAAAAATAGGATGTGTCAGTATTTAAATTAAGAAGATTTTCAGAAGGAAGTTACAGAAGCATTAAAATAAATTAAAAATTATATTTTGGCTTTGATTTAATAAAATAATAAGAAAGAACTTAATGTTAAGGAGTAAAATATTTCTTATTTTCGCAAAATATTATATATAAAATTACTTATGTTGCAGAAAAGCGAAGAGGAAACAACTTTCAGAAAACCTATCTTGGAGGATTGAGGGGCTTAATCTGTTCGCTTACTTTTGCGACGAAAGGAGGGCAAAATGTGCGAGTTTTGTACTAAACACGGCGAGGGAAGGAAATGGTATCTTCAAATGAAGAACTACGCCGAAGAATTACTCCATGAGGAGCTTTCTGCTGCCCAAAAGGGCATTGTTGGAGCTACAACGCGTTTCGAGTGGAACAATCACTTCTGGGAGACTTTTGTGATACCGGCTATCGGTAGGGTGTCCAAGACACAAAAGGAATTACAAGATGTTCCGTCATCGACTGAGCTTCCTGAGGTTCAACCCAGCGAAGAGGAGCTGGTGGCACATCGGAAGGTCGAACATTTCGGCCAAGTACTGCCCATAGAGGATGTTGAAAGAGTAATAGATATGATAGACTCTATTACGAGAATGCCTTGTGGATGCCGGTTCATCACAACAGGAAAGACAGACAAACGATACTGTTTCGGTTTGGGGATGGACAAATGGAATATATTGGGTAAGTTTCCTGATGCCGCTTCATCCTTGGAGGTGCTTGACAAGGAGCAAGCCAAGAGGATCTTTCGCCAATATGACGAGGAAGGGCTTATACATAGCATTTGGACAGGAGTAACCCCTTATGTTGTAGGCATGTGTAATTGTGATCGTGATTGTGGAGCCTACAAGGGGTATATTGAGAAGCAAGGCGCTCCTCACTTCTTCCGGGCAGAGTACATCTGCCAGATAGATTTGGACCTCTGTACAGGGTGCAAATCTTGTATGAGTCAATGTCAGTTCGGGGCTCAGTTTTACTCATCTGCGCTTGCTAAGGTGTATATCAATCCTACCAGGTGTTTCGGGTGTGGCTTGTGTAGGTCGAAATGCCCAAACAATGCCATTACGTTATTGCCAAGGCAGGAGAGTCCTGAGGCAGCGAATATCTGGCTGAGACACTAGACGTAGTAATAAGGCTCTGGACTCCAGAGCTGACTCGTCAGAGGTAAGACAGGCGTCTCACCTGTCATCAGGTGATATAATTATAAAAATATTTTACATTTATTCTATGACTAGATTGTAATAATTAAATAAATAGGGACAGGTGTACCTGCTCAATAATTCCATAACTTTTAGCGGTAAACCTATAGTATCTGAGGAGTTTCTTAACCAGATGGTTGAAACTTTAGGTATTGCTGTAGATAGACGTCTTAAAGAAAGACCTCGTAAAATGGAAAGCTAAATCATAGAAAAAAATGGATGTATCCCTATTTTAAATAAAGAAGACTACTCCCAAAGGGTTGACACAGGTAGTGGTAGGGGGTTGAAGAGAGGAGGCAAGATAAAAAAATAATTTTATTGGAAAATTTTTGAATTTTAAAATATTTTTTTAGGAGGAAAAATGAGATGAAAAGAACAATAATTTTGGGGTTAGTGGCTGCGTTGTTACTCAGTATCGTGTTTGCAGGTTCTGGCTTGGCCCAGGGTAAAAATGAAAACTTTAATTTACAAATTCTTCATACAAATGATCATCACTCACATCTTGAAGGCCAATTGTATGATTTGCATATTGATGGCGAAAATATTCGCATGCAATTGGGAGGGATGTCCCGAATTGTAAGTGAAATTAATGAACTTCGAAATGAGAATACAATAGTGCTGAATAGTGGCGAGTTATGCGGAACTTTGTATTTCAGTTTATTTAAAGGCGAGGTGGATTTTAAAATTTTCAATATGCTTAAACTGGATGCTTATGCGCTGGGAAACCACGAATTTGATGAAGGCGAAGGACAGCTGGCAAAGCTTATTGAACTTGCAGAGTTTCCAATAGTTTGTGCAAATATTCATCCTACTGAAAGAAGTCCTCTTTTCAAATCGGACATAAAACCCTATGTAATTAAAGAAATAAACGGCGAGAAAGTTGGTATTATCGGCGTTTTAAAAGTTGTGAAAACTGTTGAGTCATCTATGGTAACTGATGCTGTTGAATTTTCTGATGAAATTGAAACAGTCAGAGCTATGGTCAAAGAATT
>Ga0209986_10004983_pt1 | contig 11119 bp, 9 predicted proteins | sample BlataG_FD_183168 | JGI IMG/M metagenome (GOLD analysis project Ga0209986, IMG submission 183168) | Deep subsurface microbial communities from Black Sea to uncover new lineages of life (NeLLi) - Black_00105 metaG (SPAdes) (version 2) | ecosystem: Environmental > Aquatic > Marine > Oceanic >...
GTCAAATTTATCGAGAAAATTCAACATCAGGTAATCCCAGTCCCCAGAAGCGATGATCTCCTCTTTCTCGCGGAAATAATCAAGGATATCCGATGGGTGCTCACGGGTCACATCGATCTCCGGATCTGCACCTTCATGCTTGGCGGAAATGTTGGCGACATGGTCAGCAATTTCAAGTAGCTCACCCCGACGGTTGTAGGGTTGGCGGACGATGCTCTTATACGTCTCGACGATATGGTGCTCGAAGCGCACGACATCCTCGAAGCCGAGTTCCTGGCGAAATTGGGCTGTGATCTCCATGGTCTGGTTATTGATCGAGTTGCTCCAATTGAAGCCAATCAATGGCGAGGAGCCGTCGTCGCGAGAGAACAACTTAGCGCCGATCAGCGTCCATAGAGCGGCATAGGGGTTGTCGTTGCCCATGAAGACTGAGATCTTGAACTCAATGTCCACCCCAAGACGATGCAACATATAGCCGAGCAGCACTGTGCCAGGGTTAATATTAAGGACCTGTCGTACGCCGTAGTTGGTGAAGTAATATAGATATTCCTCCAACCACTTTAACCCGTGTTCGTTCGGCTGGCCGACCCCGCCGAAGTATCCAGTGATGGTCTCTGGACCACCAAGATGGACATTGGATCCATCGGTCCCTTTGGTGTCTAGGGTCTCGACGTAACTGGCGCCGATGATTTGCATGGCCGCGGCGAAGGCTGGCAGGTCTCCGTCGGCTTCCTGCTCTTTCATCCTACGCACCCGGATAAAACGACCGGGCATGAGCATTCCATCTTTGATGGCCCGCTTGGCGATTTGGATCACATACGGGAAATACTGACAGGCGCTGATCTCAAGCGTGACGGCGAAGTCGTCTTTAAAGTCCTGGCCACGGGCTTCGTCACCGAGAACCTTGCGACGGTAGTCTGAAATGGTGATAAAGGCGCCGGAATCACGTTGCTCGATAAGCCAATCAAGGTCTGCAAGGTATGCCGGCTGTGTTTCCTCGACTCGCCGTCGCAAAGCTGACATCTCTCTTGCCTGGGCAGCCTTTCGATTGATCTCCTGTGGTGTGCCAAATTTTGCTACAACTTCAAGGAAATCGTTGATGACGATCATGTTTGGATCGAGGAGAACGGCGTTGATGTCCTCCAGTCGGGAGGTGGGGATCCTCAGTAGGTCACGCAGATTATCGTCCAAGGGGTCCTCCTTCTTCGTCTTCAAAATGGTTGGCTATTGACTCTCAAGCGGTTCACTCGAGCATTTTAATCAGTTGGTCATACTCCTCGTCTGGCATGCCAAACCAATTCTCAGGTTGGGGGAATTGGCGCTCAGTCACCTCCTGAACGTATTGCTTCAGTCCGTTCAGGATGATCTCACCAGCTTCGGCAAAGACCTTAGCCATGCGAGGTTTGAACTTCGGATATAGACCAAACATATCATGATAGATCAATAATTGGCCGTGGGCATGGGGACCAGATCCAAGGCCGATGATGAAGCAATCCTCCGCTCGTTCAGTGATCAGTTGGCATAGACGATCGGGAACCAATTCCAGCAGGATGGCGAAGGCGCCGGCTTGCTCAAGGGCTTTAGCGTCGTCGATGATCTTCTTCGCTTGATGTGCTCCTTTACCTTACAAACGGAAGCCTCCCAACGCGCTGACGCTTTGGGGGGTTAAGCCCAGGTGTCCCATGGCGGGGATGCCGGCGGCGGTGATGCCTGCCATCCGGGATGCCATCTCGGTCCCACCTTCGAGCTTGATTGCATCACATCCAGCTTCAGCCATAAAACGTCCAGCATTACGGATGGCGGATTCAACGCTGGGTTGATAACTCATGTAGGGCATGTCGCCGATCAACCAGGCGTTGGGTGAACCTCTCCGTACGGCCTGAGAGTGGCGGATCATGTCCTCCATGGTTACTGGGAGGGTGCTATCGAAGCCGAGCATGGTCATCCCCAAGCTATCCCCGACAAGGATCATATCGACACCCGCTTGCTCCTGAAAATGAGCAGTGGGGTAGTCATAGCAGGTAAGAAAGGAGATCGGCACGTTCTCGGCGACCTTTTTAAACAGCGTTGGTAATGTGACCTTCTTACGCTCGGTCATTCTTTGCCTCCATGGGTGCATGTCTCAACAAGAATTCAATAGCCAGCGGTGTGCGACCCGCATGACTGTGTCTCTATAGCATCGCCCACCTGATAATGATGAGTTTGGATTAAGTCTAGGTTAAAGCGACGTCGATCACAAGTTACACACATCCTTTTTATCGGATCGTTTATTAAATGTGGGTCTCCTCCATTAACTATGGAATGTTGACATAATTTTATTGCTATGTATGTTATTTGCCTCAAAACAAATTCATCCTATCTACCTATTCCTGTAGAGGCGGCTCCTGGCGAAGCATCCCGTAGCCCTTCGACGGAGCTTGTGCTGAGCATAGTCGAAGTGCTCAGGACCTTCCGGCGAAGCGGAGTGGGCATGCAGCCTACGGTCAGGCATGGGAGCCTGACCTGCTAGAGAATTAGGTGAGACATGTGTTGGATCGGGCATTGTATCCTGCTCCGCTGTGATTGAGGTCAATGTAGAGAAATTACAATTACCCACATAATTTGGAGGAGAACCTTAAATGTTTACCGCTGTCTTCAGCCGGCGAAGCGTATCCTAAAGGGTGCGGCTACAGTTGACTATTTATCAATCGCGATTAGTGTACCTGTGAGCCGCCAAGAAGGGCTGATGTCAAGGTTCTGGGCTCTTCGCCGGAGAAAATCCTCACCTCCAGATCGGGCAAGGTTCGCGCCAAAGCCATCGCTTCTTGAACCTTGTTACCCATCCCGCCGGTTACATCTGGAGCCGCAGCACCTTCGAGGGTGATCTTGAGCAGGTTTTGCTCGGTGACGACCGGTAGGATCTCATCCGACTGAGGATAATCAGCGTAAACACCGGGGTCGAGACCGGCAAGAAGCACTCGGTCAGGCCGTAGATGCTCAGCTAAATAAGCGAAGACCTTTTCGGTTGAGAGTATGGTCGCCCCACGAGTGCTGTCAAACGCGACATCGCCATAAACCACCGGAAGCAGGCCGTTCTCGAGAGCTCTTTTAATCGGTTCGATGGCCATCTCGAGCATTATCCCGTCGTCGGAGATGGCCGAGGCGGAAGGAGGGAAAGCGATTGCCGGAAGCCCGGTCTCAATCAACGCGTCGATCACCAACCGGTTGAGCCGCTGCGCCGCCGCCCAGACCTCGGCGAATCCCAGCCAGTCAGCTGCATTGGAAGCTCCCAGGTGAGTTCCGTGGCGCGCGGCTGCTGTATGCCCGAAAGAGCCTGAACCGTGGCCAACTACCAGCTTCAGCTCAGGCTGCTCCTGTCTGGCCTGGGCGATTTCTTGAGCCAGCCGGGAGAGGACGTGTGGTCGGGAAGTCTCTGGGCGGTGCTTGTCGGTAATCAGCGAACCGCCTAATTTAAGCAGGATCATGTTGACACCTCGGTCCTCAATGTACGTACGGCGCCGGCCTCCCGCAGAGCGATCTCCACCTGGTCAGCGTCGTCGGGGTCGACCATGGCGATCATATTACCACCTAAGCCCGCTCCGGAAAGTTTAGCCCCACTTGCTCCCGAAGCGAGAGCGGCATCTATTAGGACCCCCAGTTCAGGTGAGCTCACGCCGATGTCCTCCAGCAGGGTTTGGTTTTGGTTCATCAATGGACCCAGTTCTTGGACACGATCTTCCATAATGCATCTACGCGCTTGAGAAGCAATCTGGCCAATGGCTTCGAAGGTTGCCTCGTATTTGGGGGTGTTCTCCTGCCAAGCCAGTCTGACCTGGCTGACGGCGACGGCGGTGGGGGAAGTCCGACCGGTGTCACCGATAACCAGGGTGAAAGGGGTCTTGCTGTGGAGGATCTCCGGCTCATCGCCTTGAACGAAATAGATGGGTTGGTCGTAGATCACGACGGTGTTATCGATCCCGGAGGGAGTTCCGTGATGGATCTTCTCAACCTCGAAAGCCAGGGCGGATTGGCGGAGGAGAGGCAGGGGTTGACCGAGGTGAGTGCTCAGCGCGCGAACTACGGCGATGGAGACAGCCGTGCCAGAGCCGAGACCGGATGAGATGGGTATGGTAGAGGTGATTCGCAGGCGAAGCGGGGGGAATGTTTTGGGATCGATTTCGTCCAGCGTTAAATGGATAATTCTGGCTAATGGGTGATCCTGAATTAATTCGTGTAGCCACATATCTAGCTTTATATCCGGCGCTTCGATGTGGATCTCGCCAGGCGCGGTGTAGGTGATATCGGTTACCTCAGCCGTGGCGATGACCTCACGCACCGGGACGGCGATCGCCGGTCGACCATAGACGACAGCATGTTCGCCGAAAAGGATGATCTTGCCCGGGGCACTGGCGGTGGTCATGTGAACCTCATTACAAAATAGGGCTGGTTGATGTGATTCATCTAAAAAAAATTACATGAGTGAGTATTGACTTCACCAGAGTACAAATTGTAGCATACCTAGGGGGACCGTGTCTTTTAATACGGACTAACTCAATTGATAAACAATAATGTTGTCTTGAGGGAATCCTAAGGTTGGATTGTGTATCATAAATACATCTCTCGATGATTTATACCGCCGGCCCATCTCATCTTGGGAGCACAGTTGCTTCCTCGTTTGCATATGCCTAATATTTGCTATAGGCTTAATCAATTCAATTGTAGCCTCAGCGTTGTGGGGAGCCAGGTACTTTCATCGAAGAAAATAGCCCAACTTCGCAGGAGGTAGGGTTGTTCTTATGTTCGTTGGTGACTGGGGTTGGAATAACTGTCTATACAAGTAAATATAACGATTGTTCCATCTAATCTTCTATCTTACTAGGTGGATAGCCACTATACAATATTAGATAGCCGTGCAAACCGAACAACGCGGTCAACAAAACGCAACCCGAAGTAGAGGCAACAAAAATATGCGTGTTCATCATCTAAACTGTGGGACACTTAATCTCCCGCTCGGAGTTGCACTCGTTGGCACCGGGGGGCTACTTACCCTGGCACCTGGAGTGATTCACTGCATGCTGGTCGAAACGGATGACGGGCTTCTCCTGGTGGATACCGGCTTTGGTACGCGAGATTGTATCACGCCCACGCCTTTCATATGGTTGATGATGGCTATGGGCGGCTATCCGCGTGACCTGGAAGAGACGGCGGCCAAGCAAGTCGAACGGCTAGGTTATGTACCGGAAGACGTAAGGCACATTGTGCTGACTCACTTTCATTACGATCACGCCGGTGGATTACCGGATTTCCCACAGGCAAAAGTACATATCTTCAAAGATGAATATGAAGCGGTGACGAAGCCGCAGGATATGTATGAACGGTATCCTTACCGTACAGAGCACTGGTTGCACGGGCCGGACTGGGTAGTGCACTCCTTGCAGGGCGACCGCTGGTTTGGTTTTGAATGTACGCCTCCAGTTAACCTCGGCTCGACCGAGTTTTGCATCGTACCTCTGCCTGGTCATACGCGCGGCCATAGCGGTGTGGCTTTGCGCTTACCAGACGGTTGGTTGCTCCACTGTGGGGATGCTTACACATTCCACGGCGATGTCGATCCAGAAGCACCCTTTCGTCCTCCCTACTACCGCCTAATTAGACCTCTCATCAACTTGAACAGGAGCTTTCGACAGATTGGCAAGCACTCCCCTCGTCTCCGGGCACTGCTGCGTGAGCATAGTGGCGAAGTGCAGTTGACATGTTCACACGATCCGCACGAACTTGGGAAGTTCAGATGTCAGTATTAGAACCTACGGCGGCAGCTTAATATGTCATATACTCGGCTAACACCCGCTGCACTCGACCTGGCTGAACTCGGCGCTTTTCGAGCTTCTCACACGCATCGAGGTTCGTTGGCCGTTCGAAGGTGCTCACGCCGCAGCCGCTAGGCGGGTGAGCTTCGCCGTTAGGCAGCAAACCTATTTCGAAAATGACGTTGAAAAGGCTCAGGCAAACCAATAAATGAATGTGAACAACCATATGCAAACACGGAAGGTCATTCGCGCCATCATTGTCTTCACGCTTTTCCTGTTCTTTGTGCCAGCGCTCTTATTCTTCTCAGCCGGAACAGCGAATTGGCCTATGGCCTGGGTGTATGTGATCCTGTTCCTGGCCTCCACGATTGGCAGCAGGCTGATCGTATTTAAGAGAAATCCCGACACGCTGCGAGAGCGAGCTAGATTTACCGCCTCCGAGGGGACCAAATCCTGGGATCGCATTCTGTTAGCGATCAACGGTCTCTTTGGCGTGGCGACAATGATTGTCGCTGGATTGGATCATCGCTTCGATTGGTCGACGATCATCCCTGAGACCGGTCAGTATCTGGCTGCTCTCGTCATCGCCGGCGGGTATGGTCTGGGCGTCTGGGCAATGGTGGTCAATCGGTATTTCTCAGCTGTGGCGCGGATCCAGCAGGATAGGGGGCAGGTGGTCGTGACAACAGGTCCATATCGAATTATACGCCATCCAGCATATGCCGGGGCGCTCCTTGCCTCTTTGGCCTTGCCGATTATGCTGGATGCGATCTGGTCGCTGGTTCCAACACTGGTCATGGTGGTTGCCCTCATAATCCGCACCAGTTTAGAGGATCGGATGCTCAGAGAAGAGCTGGATGGGTATCAGAGCTATACAGAGGAAACACCCTATCGGTTGATTCCTGGTCTATGGTGAAAGAACTTGAAGAAACAGATTGTCACCATAGATGAAGTATTCAATTACTGCCTAACCACGGCTTGCACCCGACGCGGCTATCGCCGCTCGAAATCGGCGGCCACACGCGCTTGTAGTTGGTCTTGTGGCGAAGGCTCTTTCACGCATCCGCCGCGAGGGTGAAGCCTGGCCGTTAGCTTGCTGATTGTATAAGATGTACGTAGTAGAAAAAAACACTCCATATAAGGGAAAATATTTATGTCTTTAGCGCTATGTATTCAAAGATCCACATTGGCTCTTTCAATTGCTCGATTTATTTTGCGATTAACAGGATGGCGTACCGAAATAATCTCACCACATACATCTCATTATGTGATGATCGGTGCACCCCATACGTCTAATTGGGACTTTTTTGTTATGCTGTTGTTGATGGCTGCGGAAAGCATTCCAATTCGTTGGTTGGGAAAAGATTCTCTCTTTAGGTGGCCGCTGGGAATATTTATGCGCTCGTTAGGAGCTATTCCTGTCAACCGGAGAGAAAGCAATAACCTGGTTGATCAGATTGCTGCCAAATTTGATGAACACGATGAAATAATCATCGGACTTGCCCCGGAAGGAACCCGCAATAAAACATCCCGCTGGCGAACAGGATTTTATTATATTGCACTCAAAGCCGATGTACCGATTGTGATGGCCTATATTGACTATAAAAATAAACTCTGTGGGCTTGGTCCCAGTATAAAACCCACCGGTGATATTCATGCTGATTTTAAAATCATTCGAGAGTTCTATTCGGGAATTGTCGGAAAGCACCCACACAAGCAAGGTGAAATTGAGTTATCTGCAAAATGATGTCTGATTTAATTTCAAGCTAACCCCCGCTCCAGCGGACACTTCGGTTTCGCTTCGCTCTGCAGGGCCGCTGAGCTCATCCGTTAGGCCGCATCCTCGGCTATTCCAGTGGATGCGCGCTACTGAACAGGGGAGGTCCAGCGAATGTCTGCTTCGAGGGTCTTGGGATACGCAACGAAAGCGGTGGGACAGCTGCTCGAGCCATTCACCTACGAGCCACCCAAACTGGGGGAGCATGATGTCCGGGTCTCGGTCACGCACTGCGGTGTGTGCCATACCGACATCCACGCCATTGACGACTACTACGGAATAACCATCTTTCCCTTTGTCCCTGGTCACGAGATCGTTGGGTACGTGTCGGCTGTGGGGCGCGCGGCATCCGGCCTGAAGGAAGGGGACCGGGTCGGCATCGGCTGGCAGGGCCGTTCTTGCATGCAATGTGAGTGGTGCTTGCAGGGCGAAGAGCAGCTCTGCCTGGACATTGTCCCGTCGGGAACATGGGTCCCCTATGGCGGCTTCTCGTCCTCTGTACTTGTGGATAGCCGTTTCGCCTACCCGCTGCCTAACGCCATGCCCTCCGAGGTGGCCGCGGTGCTCATGTGCGCCGGGATCACCGTTTACTCCCCGCTCCGATCGTACGCCGCGCGACCCGCGCAGAAAATCGGCATCATCGGCGTGGGAGGACTGGGCCACCTCGCATTACAATTCGCCCGCGCCCTCGACTACGAAGTCACCGCCATTTCCTCCTCTTCAGAGAAAAAGGAGCAGGCGCTTGCCTTCGGCGCAGACCACTTCATCGTTTCGGACGACCAGACCATCTTGCGGCAGGTTGTGTTCGGCTTCGACCTGCTGCTATGCACCGCCCACGGCAAGATCAACTGGGAGGCGCTGCTGAACACCTTGAAGAAAAATGGCAGGCTGGTCCTTCTCGGCTTCCCAGACGTGGCGCTCAATTCGACCAACCTCGTGGCGCGCCAACTGTCGATCACCGGTTCCTTCCTCGGCAATCGGGCCACAATGCGGGAGATGCTCTCGTTCGCACAGGCGCACGGCATCGTGCCCAAGGTGGAGTTGATGCCCATGACGGAGGTAAACGGAGCGATTCGGAAGGTGAAGGAAAACAAGGCACGCTACCGAATCGTCCTAGTCAACGACACCGCCGATACGGGAGCCTAGACACACTGAATCCTTCGCCCCTTGTGATCGGTATGGCAGCCCCAGTGAACCGATCAAGGACATAGCTAGGAATCTTGAAAAACAAGTGAAGGCCCGTGCGGGACGGCGATCGCCGGCCAACCGTAGACGACAGCATGTTCGCCGAAGAGGATGATCGACTGGCGGTGGTCATGTGAACCTCATTCCAAATTAAAGCTTATAGATGTAATTCACCTCAATTACAATATCGCGAATAATTACTTCGCAGGTTTGTTACATTGCAGCATACGCATGGGAGTAGGAATTTGTAACGGGTCAGGAATTGACGCGATATAATCATAATAGCCGCCTCGATATGCCCGACCCCCTCGGGTATATCGGGGTGGTGTCTTCTTATATGGATTAGCATGATTGATAAATAAGAATGTTATCTTAAGGAAATCTTAAGCTTGGATTGTTTATAATAAATACATCTCTCAGTGATTTATACCGCCAGTCCATTTCAGCTTGGGAGCATAGTTGCTTCCTCGTTTGCATATGCCTAATATTTGCTGTTAGCTTAATCAAGTCAATTGCAGCCTTGGCGCAGTGGGGAGCCAGGCACTCTCATCGAAGAAAAAAGCCCGACTTCGCGGAGGTCGGGCTGTTCTTATGTTCGTTGGTGATAGACACAGATCATCGATTACAGGATTATGGCTTATGCAGACTGGGGCTGTAATATCTACCAATACAAGATAATGTAACGATTGTTCCGTATAGTCTTTTATCCTGTTATACGGGTGGTCCCCATTCAATAATAGTTGAACTAAGCGCTTCGCGCAGATTTCCCTTCCCCGGCTGAAGACTTCCATCAGAAATCACCAACATCAAATCAGAGGCTATATTTCCTGCAACCATTCTATTAGCAGGAGGAATAGCCATGACTTGTTTAAAGCAACGTATGATCGAAGACCTGCAGCTGCGGGGCCTGTCCCCGAGAACTCAGGATGCCTATGTACGCGTCGTGCGCCAGTTGGCGGAGCACTATGACAAGCCCCCGGATGAGATCACCGAGGAAGAACTACGCCAGTACTTCCTCTATCTCACGAATGGGAAGGGTGTAAGCGCCAGCGCCTTTCGGGGAGCCTTGTGTGGCATCAAGTTCTTCTACCAGTACACGCTCAAGCGGGAATGGCCCACTCTCGACCTGGTGCGACCGGCAAAGGAGAAGAAGCTGCCGGTCGTGCTCAGTGTTGAAGAAGTGCACCAGGTCCTGGGCTGCGTGCGCCTGAGGCACTATCGGGTCTGCCTGACGACGATTTACTCCTGCGGCTTGCGTTTGCAGGAGGGGGTCCACCTACAGGTGGCCGACATCGATAGTGCCCGCATGCTGGTCCACGTCCACCGGGGGAAAGGCGCCAAAGACCGCTTTGTGCCTCTTCCACAACACACCCTGGAACTCTTGCGCGGGTACTGGGCCGCTCACCGCAACCCGACCTGGATATTCCCGACCACGCGTCCAGCCGATGTCTTCTCGCTGGCGGCGGCAACCAGGTCCATGGAAGTAAGTTCGGTGCAAAGGGCCTTGAAGGCGGCTGTCGTCGAAAGCGGTCTGCACAAACCAGCTACCGTCCACACCCTGCGGCATTCCTATGCCACACATCTACTTGAAGCGGGGGTGAACCTGCGCATTATCCAGGCTTATCTCGGCCATAGTTCCCCTACGAGCACGGCCATCTATACCCACCTGACTCGCAAAGTCGAAGACCGGGCCGCCAAGGCCATCAACCGAGTGATGGAAAACCTGGCGTGATAGAGCTGGCGGAGATATTCCGCCGCCACGGGCCTGCCTACAGAGAGAAGTATGGAGTTCGCATGCTGCCCAGCCACCGCCGGGCAATGCGGGATATTGAAAGCTGCCGGACGGAAATGCTGGGTGGGCACGTTTACCTTTGCCCTCACTGTGAGCGGAAGCTCTACAGCTACCACTCGTGCAAGAACCGGCATTGCCCGAAGTGCCAGCAGAACGCCGCCCAGAAATGGTTGGAGCGGCAGCAGGAGCTGAGGCTCCCGGTTCCCTATTTCCTGCTGACGTTCACCCTGCCGGAGGGACTGCGGAGGGTTGCGCGGCGGAATCAGAAAACCATCTACAATCTGATCTTCCGCACTAGTGCCGCGGCGACCCAGCAGCTGGCCAAGGATTCTCGCTTCGTGGGTGGGCGGATCGGCATGATCGGAGTGCTGCACACCTGGGCGCGGAACCTGACCTATCATCCCCATGTGCATTACCTGGTACCAGGCGGTGGTCTGGCCGAAGACGGGGAGAGTTGGCACCAGAGCCGGAAGAGCTTTTTCCTGCCGGTGAAACCGTTGTCGATTCTCTACCGGGCAAAGTTCCGTGATGCCCTGCGTGGAACAGAACTGTTCGAGGAAATATCCTCGGAAGTCTGGA
>Ga0209986_10004985_pt1 | contig 11115 bp, 12 predicted proteins | sample BlataG_FD_183168 | JGI IMG/M metagenome (GOLD analysis project Ga0209986, IMG submission 183168) | Deep subsurface microbial communities from Black Sea to uncover new lineages of life (NeLLi) - Black_00105 metaG (SPAdes) (version 2) | ecosystem: Environmental > Aquatic > Marine > Oceanic >...
ATAGCCGGGCTCGTAAAGTTCTCTGAGCGATGCTAAATGAATACAACCCACCGGGCAGTGAGCACATGAAACTCGCCTCGAAAGATACTTCTCGGCAATATTCTCACCTGAAAATTCTCTTGCAATCTCCTCCGGGGCGCTCGCAGATTCTAAATTCTTGTATGCCATCCCACCGATTTTATTCATCTCATAAATCTTCCCTGCCGTGCCTAAATCATGATATTTCTCCATCGCATCTGTTTCAACCACAACATCCTGTATCTCATCGTAAACGCGCTTGTATTCCCTTTTCTTATCCTTTGGTATTTCTATGCTCTTATCTGCGGATATAACTACGGCTTTCAGTTTCTTCGAGCCCATTACCGCACCCAAGCCTAACCGCCCAAAATGGCGATATGTTTCACATACCGCACAGGCATACCTCACCTGTTTTTCTCCCGCTCTTCCAATCCTAATAATGGTTCTTACACCTGCACCCTTCTCCACTTCTCTTAAAATCCTGCCGACCGCTACCGCTTCTATGCCCCAGATAGAAGAAGCATCTTTGAACTTTACTTCGTCACCGTGTATTGCCAGATATATCGGGATGTCACTTGAACCTTTGATGACTATCGCACCGTAACCCGCAAGCTTAATAGCCATCGCACTTCTCCCTCCTGTGTGGCTTTCTCCGAGATTACCGGTTAAAGGCGATTTGAACATCGCTACGGTTTTAGAAGCTGAGGGATATAGTGCTGTAAGAGGACCGACGGCAAAGATTATCGGGTTCCCCGCACTTAGCGGGTCTATGCCCTTCGGACATTCTTCTTCCAAAAGCTTTATCGCAACACCCGAACCACCCAAATATTCATCAAATAAATCCTCTCTGTCCTCTATTTTGTTGTCTTTTTTCGTTAAATCTATATACAGAACCCTGTTCATTTCTTTTGCTTTCGTTAACATTTTCATTACCCTCCTGCTAGCTATGCCTCTGCCTTAACCTCAACCAGACCAATGGCGTTATGCACGCAATAATTCGCGCATTCACCGCAGTATTTACACACGATAGGCTTGTTCTTCTCGGCATCCCAGAAAATAGCGCCCATGATACAAGCTTGCGCACAAAAGCCACACCCTATGCATTTATCCTCGTTCAATATCACTCCTCCTCCTTTTCTCTCCCTTAAAGCACCCGTTGGGCACACTTTTGCGCACGGCGGATTCTCACATGCACGACAGACAACAATCACAAAACCTCTTTCTATTCCACCCGCAGACCTCACTCTTACCGCCGACTTGTCAAACCCGCCTCTACCTACCCTTCTCGAGCATGCAAACATGCATTCCATACATCCAATGCACTTGTTCACATCCAGTGCCGCTAATTTTTTTGCCATCCGTAGTCCAGTAATAATTGTAAAATTGGATAAAGTAAATACTTTTTGTATTTACTCCAACTTCCTCTTCTCCCCGGTAACCATATATATGATGCGAGAAGCGATATTGCACGCATGGTCGCCAATTCGCTCTAAATGCAACCCCACGAAAAGGAGATGACTCGCATTTGCTATGCATTTCGGGTTTTCTATCATTATCATCATCAATTCCCGCCTGACTTGGTCAAATAGCGCATCTATCACATCATCTCGTTCTGAGAAATCCTCCAGTATTTTTATATCTCCTGCCGAAAACGCCGTGAGACAATCAGAAATCATGCCCTGCGAAATCTCCGACATCCTCGGTACGTCAATCAACGGTTTCGCATGCGGTTCATCCGCTATCCTCCGGACAATCACCGCAATGTCACCTGCGAGGTCGCTTATCCTGTCGAAATCCGTTATTACCTTCATGCACGTTCCAATTGTTCTGAGGTCAACCGCCATTGGCTGTTGCAACGCTATCAGTTTCATGCACCTGTTCTCGATGTCAAATTCCAGTTCGTCTATTACTGCGTTTTCTTTTAGTATCTTCGATGCCAATTCCGTATCTCGCTGGACAAGGGCTTTGATGGCGTTTTTCGCAGATTCCTTCGACAGTTCGCCCATCCTCAGCACTTCTCCTTTGAGCTTTTCCAAATCCTCTATGTATTCTTTTCTTATCATAAACTTTTTTGCCCCGCAAAAACCTTTACTAAAAAAATAAGTTTCTTTTGGTAAAGCTTTTCTTTCTAAGAAAAGGTTTATCCGAACCTCCCGGTAATATAATCCTCAGTCCTCTTATCTCTCGGCTTCTCAAATATTTGCGTAGTCTCACCGAATTCTATCAGTTCTCCCATAAGGAAGAAAGCGGTAAAATCTGACACACGAGCAGCCTGCTGCATGTTATGCGTGACTATAACAATCGTATAGTCCTTTTTCAATTCTCTCAGCAACGCTTCTATCCTCGCTGTTGATACGGGGTCCAATGCCGAGCATGGCTCGTCAAAGAGAATGACTTCCGGATTTACCGCCAACGCCCTTGCTATGCACAACCGCTGTTGCTGACCGCCGGAGAACTTCAATGCGATTTCTTCTAACCGCCCTTTCACTTCTTCCCACAATGCCCCTTTCCTCAAACTCTCTTCCACTATCCTATCCAACTTTCTGTTCCGCAGTCCATGAATCCTCGGACCGTAGGCGACATTATCAAATATACTCATCGGGAACGGATTTGGCTGCTGAAATACCATCCCTATGCGCTTCCTCAACTGAATGACATCCACTTTTCCATTGTATATATCGGCTCCGTCCATAAGAACCTCACCTTTCGTTATCACACCGTTAAGTTCGTTCATCCTGTTCAGTGCCCTTAAAAAAGTCGTCTTTCCGCAGCCCGAAGGTCCAATTAACGCAGTTATTTTATTCGCTTCTATTTTTATATTCACTTCTTTCAACGCATGCACTGTTCCACCGCCGTAATAGACATTCAAACTCCTGGTTTCTATCTTACTCATTTTTTTTTATAACCACAAGATTACACAGATTTTCACGAGAAATTGTAAAGATAAAAGAAGTCAGAATTCTGTTTTCTATTCTCTATTTTCTGATTTCTGGTCTTGTGTCAATCTCGTGAAATCTCGTGGTTTATTTTTTCACCCCCTGCTCCCGCTCATACGCCTGACATACCTATTCCGAAGGAACAGAGCGAATACGCTTATCATCAAAAACACTGTGATTAGCACGAGAGAAGCGCCAAAGGTACGTGAATAAGCTGCGGAAGTGTGACCTTGCGTTGCCATCATGTAGATATACACCGGTAACGAACCAACAGGGTCGAGTATTGACCTCGGCAAAAATGATTCCAGACCTGAACCTGCGGTTAGAAGAATAACCGCAGTCTCTCCTATTGCCTTCCCCATGCCAAGTAATATCCCTGTTATTATACCGGGATAGGCGCTTTTCAACACTACGCTCCGAATGGTTTGCCACTTGGAAGCGCCTAAAGCAAGTGAAGCCTCCCTGTAAGAGCGAGGAACTGTTTTTATCGCTTCTTCACTCGCTCTAACTGTCCAGGGGAGAATCATGAATCCAAGGGAAAGTCCGCCTGAAAGCATGGAAATGCCAAAACCGAGATAATAAACGAGAAATATAAGCCCGAACAAGCCTATCACTATCGAAGGTATTCCTGCTAAGCATTCCACAAAGAACCTCACACTTCTCGTCACTACATTATCCGGTGCATATTCTGCAAGATATATTGCAGATGCCACTCCCAAGGGAACCGCAAAAAGCAAACAGACAGCAATTAAGCATAATGTCCCGATAATTTGTGGGAATATTCCTCCGTGCTCGAACCGGTAAGGAGATTCGAGCAAGAAATCAAGATTTATTATCCCTATACCATTAAAAAATACGTAACCAACCACGATGAACAATACCGCTACCGATAGAAGAGCAGTTGCACACAAACCCATTTTTACTATTTTTTCTGCGTTAATCTTGTGTAATCTCGTGGTTTTTATCATCTGCTCACTCCTCTTCTTATCACGGCAGTGGTAATCACATTGAGAATCGCCACTATCACAAACAAGACTACTCCGAGGGCGAACAGCGCATGCTGATGCATCGAACCCCAAGCCACATAACTTATCTCGATGACTATCGTGGATGTAAGCACGCGGACCGGATCTAACACGCTTGAAGGAATCCAGGGTATGTTCGGATTCCCGATGACCATTAAAACCGCCATTGTCTCTCCTACTGCATTTCCCATACCTAAAACCATGGATGCTAATATCCCGGAACGTGCATTTGGCAATATTACCCTTCTGATGCTCTGTAACTGTGTGGCACCGAGAGCAAGCGATGCCTCCTTATATGCTTTTGGAACTGCTCTGATAGAATCTTCGGATATGCTGATGACATGCGGCAAAGTCATTATTGCAAGGATTATCCAACCTGCTAATACGCATTCGCCATAACCGCCAAATGAGTCCCTTATAAACACCACAAGCACCATTAACCCGAAAAATCCCAGCACTATCGAAGGAATTCCGACCAGCATCTCTACACATGGCTTTATAATATTACGAAGCCATCCAGGTGAAAATTCAGCTAAATAAATCGCCGCAGGTATGCCTATGCAAGCCGCAATTGCTAATGCGCCTATTCCTACGATGAATGTGCTTACCACTATCGGGAAAATACCAAATTGGTCGTGAGAAGGCCACCAGGTCATCCCAAAGAAGAAATCCCAGCCCAGTGCTAATGCTGGAATGCTCTCCTTCAACATGAATGCGATGATAAAAAATACGATAAGAGAGGAAGAGACCACGGAGATGAATAATAGCTTTTCTATTATTTTCTCCTTCGTGAGTTCCATCCGTCCAAATTTTAATTTAAATTTTAAACCGCGAACATGCTCTAAAGCGCCCATCTCATTACTTTATCCCTCCTTTTCTCCAACACCAGTTCCTGTCCTCCTTTTGAATACATCCTGTATATTTTGATTGTTCCCTTTTCCTCTTCGTCTATTTCGATCAGGTTGAACGATTGAGGAATATTCCATTTCACGCGGTTCGTGCATGCCGTTCCTGCATTCGTTATTATCATCCCATTCAAATTCCATATCCACGGCACGTGTTTATGCCCGCAAAGCACGAGGTCTGTTCCGCATCGGATAAGCAGTTCGAGAACGTCTCCCGCGTCTATGGGTATTTGTCTTTCTCGTCCGGTTTTAGGAACTGAAATTAAATGGTGGTGGAGAGCAACCACCTTAAAATCATTGGTGTCAAGGCACTTCTCCATCCACTCATATTTCTCTCTGCCCACGTGTCCATCGTCTAAGTCCGGTTGCGTAGAATCCACGCCGACGATTGTTATCCCTTCGTATCGCTCTACTTTCGACCTGGAACCGAAAATCTCCTCAAAACATAGGTCGCCTACATTCCTCGCGTCGTGATTGCCCGGTATCACCACCTTCACCTTGCATTCTATCCTCTCGATATAACTTTTAGCACGCTCAAATTCAAAAGGATAACCGTTTTCTGTTAAATCACCCGTAACAACCACGATTTCCGGCTCTATCTCGTTTATCTTTTCTATCACTTTCTCCGCCAAATCCGGCAGGAAGTGCGGTTCCACGGTATGAATGTCCGAGATGTGCACTATTTTCATGTTTTCGTCTTCACTTCCTCCTTCTGAGCGTTGCATAAGCTATCGCTAACAGACCTGCAATGGCAAATACCGCTTCAAATCCCGGTGTTGACGTTGGTGTCGGTGTTGCGGTGGGCATTGGTGTTGGTGTAGGCGTTGCTTTCGGTGTCGGTGCAGGTGTCACTTCCCCCGTCAATTTTATGTAGCCCATATCCTCAACCACATTTTGTCCTTCTTCGCTCAACGCAAAATCTATGAACGCTCCCTCCAGTTGGCTTGGTTCTCCTTTTGTTATCAAATACAGTGTCCTCACGATTGGATATTTATCTGCGAGGACGTTATCCACTGTTGCCTCTACTCCGTCTATCTTAACCGCTTTCACTGAGTGGTCAACGTAACCAAGGGAAACATAACCAATGCTTTTTTTATCTCCACTGACCGTTGCTCTTACCTCGCCATTCGAGGGCTTCACCGATGCTTTCCCTGCTATTTCTTTCTCAGAGGGTTTCATCACGTATTTCTCGAATACTTCTCTCGTCCCAGAACCTTCTTCACGCGTTATCACTCGAATCGCTTCATCAGCACCTCCAATATCCTTCCAGTTCTTTATCTCGCCGCTGAATATCTTCGACGCTTGTTCCATCGTCAGTTCGCTTACCCCATTGGAGGGATGCACCACGATAGCCACGCTATCTTTGCCTATCCCTACTGGTTTTAAGTCGGGATATTTCTCCATTTCATTTGATTTCACGTCCCTCGATGCCGCACCGATGTCTATCTCACCTGCGCCTACCGATTTTACGCCGTGACCTGAACCACCGCCGGAAATAGATATTCTCAGTGCAGGGTTCTTATCCATGAGAAGTCTCGCGCATTCCTGATTTATCGGCAGCACCGTTGTAGAGCCTGCGATTGCCAGTTTGCCTGAAAGTTCTGCTGGTGTAGGCGCCGCAGCCACTTTTATGTAGCCCATATCTTCCACCACATTTTGTCCTTCTTCGCTCAACGCAAAATCTATGAACGCTCCCTCCAGTTCACTTGGCTCTCCTTTCGTTATCAGATACAGCGTTCTCACGATTGGATATTTATCTGATAGGACGTTCTCCACTGTTGCCTCTACTCCGTCTATCTTAACCGCTTTCACTGATGCGTCAACGTAGCCAAGAGAAATATACCCAACGCTCTTTTCATCTCCGATGACCGTTGCTCTTACCTCGCCATTCGAGGGCTTCACCGATGCTTTCCCTGCTATTTCTTTCTCAGAGGGCTTCATCACGAATTTCTCGAATACTTCTCTCGTCCCAGAACCCTCTTCGCGCGTTATCACTCGAATCGCCTCATCCGCACCTCCAATATCCTTCCAGTTCGTTATCTCTCCGCTGAATATCTTCGACGCCTGTTCCATCGTCAGTTCGCTTACCCCATTGGCGGGATGCACCACGATAGCCACGCTATCTTTGCCTATCCCTACTGGTTTTAAGTCGGGATATTTCTCCATTTCCTTTGATTTTACGTCCCTCGATGCCGCACCAATGTCTATCTCACCTGCGCCCACTGATTTTACGCCGTGACCCGAACCGCCACCGGAAATAGATATTCTCAGTGCAGGGTTCTTATCCATGAGAAGTCGTGCGCATTCCTGATTTATCGGCAACACAGTTGTAGAACCTGCGATTGCCAGTTTGCCTGAAAGTTCTGCTGGTGCGCCTTGCGCGGGCATTGAAACTACCGCTGTTCCGATTGTCGCTATCGCCGCTACTACTATTGCTGCTATCTCTACCGCCTTTATTTTTTCCATATTTTTTACCTCTAATATATTGATAATTTAAAATCTATATAAAAGCTTTTCCATTTTGAAAAAATAGAAAATGATATATACCGAAAGAACAAAGTATGTACCTTTCAATCGCAAATATATATAAAATCGGAGATGAAGGGAAGATGAAAATAGGGGCATCCATTTGTGGATTAGTCCCTCGCACATATCTTTTAAAAACACCTCTCATAATAAAAGAAGATTTTCTTTACTCTGAAAGTATCCAGGATATTAGCCACATCTTCGCATTGGTCCATTGTATCTTCTAAGAGGTCTACTACTTCTTTGAGCACCATTCTCTCAAGGAACTCATCAGGTTCTTTTACTGGTGTAGTCATCAGTATTCGCAGCCATTTCCGGTTTATTTTGTCTGCTTCGTTTTCTAATTCGTTTATCCTTATGCAGCATGCTTCTAAAGTTTTTTCCTCGGCACTCAGATTTCTCAAGCAACTTACTGCCTTTCTTATTTCCTGCGAAGCCTCCAGGATGACGGTGGAAAATTCGCCTACCGGTTCTGGAAGCGTTTTTGGCTGTTTTTGAATGAATGTCAGTCTATTCACCGCTTTTTCAATGCCATCCACTACGTTGTCCAGATTATGCGCGAAATAACGTATATCCGCCTTCTCTTCCCCCTCACGGCTGTGGTCGTAAATCAGTTCCTGTACGATTTGATGAACAACCGAATCAGCTTCGTCTTCCAGTGCATTAAGCTCCTGACTGATTTGCGAAAGTGTTGAGTGATTGGCTTTTAATTCCTCCAGTAAATCCGCTGCTTCCACCGCCTTCCCCGCAAGGTTCTCAAAAAGACCGAAAAATTTCTTCTCCCTCAGCAACGATATGTTCTTTTCATATACCATCGTGCTGTCTCACCCCCGTTTTCTTTTTAAAAGACGGTAATGCCTCCAACACCGCATCTTTCACACTTTTCATGGTTTTTACCTCTAATATATAGACAATTTAAAATGTATATATAAGCTTTTCTATTTTCGTAAAAACCGAAAGTAATATATACCTCCTTTTAAAAATATATAATTAAAAAATAAAATATGTAGGAGGGAAAGGAAAGGGAAAGATGAAAGTAGGCGTAAATTCTCGGCTGGTGCGCGAAATATCAAGGGGATCTTTGAGCCTCTCTTACATGGATGTGGAGCTTGTGGAGTTAGGCTTCGATGACATTCCCTTGTTAGACCGCGCCCTTGAGATAAATCATGCGATGTTGTGGGGACTTGATTCGTTCGACGTTGCGTTCTCGTTACATGCACCCACTTCTGACGCGAGGGAGCCGAACCTGCGGGTTGACCTCGGCAAAATGCTTCGCCACAATTTCAGAGTTATGGAGCATGTTTTCGAGATCGCTTCGCTCTTGGACATCACGCACGTTGTCATCCACGGCGGGGACATCGCCGCGGAGAATGGGACTAAGTTCGCAGGCGTTCCATACCGCAAAGCGTTCGTGAACACCGTCAGAAACCTCAAGGTGCTCGGGGCTTTAGCACGTGAATATTCGGTGACGCTGTGCCTCGAGAATCTTTGCGATGATAGAGTAGGAAGCTTGCCCGTTGAGCTTCTTGCTCTTGTTCATGCCGCGGATGCTGATATTTCCGTGACGTTCGACACAGGGCACGCATTCATCATCGCTGAACGCTACGGCATCCCGCTTAGTGATTTTTTCGATGTGCTGCATCCGTTCATAAAACACGTGCACCTGCACGACAACGATGGCATCTCTGACCTGCACTTGCCGCCCGGCGAGGGGAAAATAGATGTGGGTAGTGTGCTAAAGGACATCTGGGATGTTCAACCCGAAAACGTGGTTCTCGAGATAAGACGCTTCACTGACCTTGAGAATGTAAAAGAGAGCATAAAGGCGGTGAGAGGCGATCCGCTCCTTTTGGAGGTGTTCAATGAATATGAACAAGAATGTAAAATTGTCAATCTTGGGTAGTGATTTGGTAGGAAAAGCAGTAGGGAAGGTATTTGCGAGATATAGGTTTGAGGTGATATTCCACGACAGGAATCGAGCGGTGTTAAAAGCACTCGCTTCTGAGGGCTACAAAGTTTCTTACGACCTCGATGGAGCGGTGAGACGCAGTAATATCTCGTTTATTTGCGTGCCGCCCACGACGATAACCGGGGAATTCGACTCTTCGGAGGTGGAAGAAGTTTATTCAAGAATAACGGCGATTTCCAAAGAAGAATACCACTTAATCGTGTTCAAGAGCGTGGTATCGCCAAAATTAATGGAGAGATTGTTTGCAAGATATAGGTATAGGGATAACCAGAATTATGGGATTTGCTTTAATCCTGAGTTTATCGGGAGCGAGTCAGAAGAGGATTTCGAGAAGCAGCCTGTGGTAATAGGCGGGTTTGACAACAGGGCTTCACAGTCTTTAAAATCGCTATATGTGGAGTTAGAGTGGCGCTCTTGCATGAATTTCGAGCTGTTTATTACAAACTCCTTCGTTGCAGTGGCGGCTTGTGAATATGTCCTCACAGTAGATTCTGGGCAATTGAGAAAAATAATCTGATAATATTTTTTACTCTGTCACAGACCCAACTGCACCACCCAATACGCCGCTCCTCCAATTACCGCTGCCAGAGGAATGGTTATCACCCACGCAGTAATCATTTTCCACACTTCGGACCATCTTATTCGCCTGAGGTTTTGAAAAAATGTCCCTCCTATTACACATTACTGAAGAAGCAACTACATGTGTGGTACTTGCAGGCATACCCGCTAAACTCACTCCTAATATCGCGAGACCCTGTCATATTATCACTTTATCCCAAGAATTTTCTCAAATTTGCTGCTCTTAGAACATACTCCCCTAAATCCCCAGTTTTATTTTCCTTTAATGAACCTGCAATATAATCCGTTATTTCTTTATGCTCTTCATCTGGTTGAAAATCCCCCGGGAATTCTCTAACTCCTGCTTCAAGACATTTTGGCAAAAAACCTGCATCCGGGTTAAAATATCTGAGAGAATCCCTTAAATCATCTTCAAAATTTACATAAACTTCCCTGATAAATTGCAGGTCATCCTCATTCAATGCATTCAAACCAAGGATTTCTGGTGGTAAGCCCACCGAATAAAGAGCGGCTGTAAATGTTATCGCTCTCGGCAATGTAACTCCCCCTATACTACGTGAATAACCGAATAAACCTATATGCAACTTCCTTTTTCTTCTACTCGGAACAGACCTTGCAACCTTATTGATCACCGGTGCTAATTCTATGATTTGTTTTTGGTATTCCTGAGAATACTTCCTGATTATTTCCAAACACCATTCTTCGTCCATTTCCTGAGGCGAACCTGTTTTTCTTTCTTGCAATTTTCTTATGGCTTCTCTAACTTCCTCAGGAGGATTGTCATATTTGAATGCCGATTGAACGGTAAATGTATGAGCGCCTGGATATTCTTTTGCAACTCTTTCTACTGTTTGTGGTCTGAGATTGCCTCTGAAAGGAGCCGAGCCGATACCCACAATAGGATAAATTTCAACACCTATATCCTTAGATAATTTTTGCAATCTTTGAAGAGCTATTTTGTTTAAAAGAACAGCGCTGACAAGTCCGTAATTCATTGCAGGGTCTGACCTTGCAAGAAAAACTCTTTGATACTCTACATTCTTGTCTTGCAAATAATCTTTGGTTATTTTGTGTGCGTCAAGCATGTGTTCCATATCTTCAAAAAGAGGTATAACATTAATTCTTCCGGGCTTGAATTCCCCAATCCCCTCTGCAAT
>Ga0209986_10004986_pt1 | contig 11112 bp, 8 predicted proteins | sample BlataG_FD_183168 | JGI IMG/M metagenome (GOLD analysis project Ga0209986, IMG submission 183168) | Deep subsurface microbial communities from Black Sea to uncover new lineages of life (NeLLi) - Black_00105 metaG (SPAdes) (version 2) | ecosystem: Environmental > Aquatic > Marine > Oceanic >...
GATCTCCGGGGGAAAGATCGACCCGTCGAGGGGATAATCGACGGTGATCTCGGCGAGGCCGTCGGCTAGGTCGGCCCAGGCACGGGCGAGGGCAAGAATCGTCTGCCGCTGCTGGGCGTCGGCGGTGGCGATCAGCTCCACGCCTTCGGCAAGGACCGGGTCCACCCGATCGGCCGGGCCGGCTGAATCACGGTCGCCTCGCAGCCAGGAGACGATGCTGACGATGCTCAGGACGACGACACCCGCGAGGAACAGGGGAAGGGCGATACGTTTCATAAGAGCCATCTCACTGTGCTTGGGGTCTTCCGCTCGAGAGAAACGGCCCTTCGCGAGCGCTTAGATTGATTATTATAGCTACGTGGAACGTGCGGACAAAGGCGAAATCCCGCTCCGGCGGGCCCCGGAACGCCCCAACACAACGCGATCGCCCTGGCGGCGTTTTGCAGTGAGTTCCGCCTCGCAACGGTGTCGCAGCGGGCCTCACCGGGCCGATTCTGGGCAAATTCTCCTGCCGCGCCCGGGGCCGGCCGTAGGCCCAGCCGGCGGGGGCGGCGCCACAACATCTGACGTGAGCAGCACTTGAGCCTTTGTCATTTCGTTGGGCGTCCCCGGCGGGCCTGGCCACCTGTGAGACTCCAGCCTTTTTTGCAAAGGCGTCATTTTTCTGTTGACTCGGCCATACCGCTTGGGTTATATTCGGGTGTCGCTTCTTAGAGAGGTTTAGCTTCTGTCTGTCATATCCAGCGATTTGCTTGCCAAAAAACGAGCAGCGGCGGGAGCTAATCCGGAGTTACTTGAGGTGTGGGAGTTGGATTCGGCACGTGTCCGACCAACGCGAGGTAAGTAGTTTCGTTTCGGAGATTTGACGGAAGGAGTTTCGACATGATTAAGAAACTGTTAGTACTATTGGTGTTGGTGGTCTGCGCCGCAGTCGTGCATCAAGCCAGCGCGGTTATAGTCGGCAACAACACCAAGCTCTATTGGCGGGATAACTTCGGCGCGCCGAACGACTCCTACATCGAGGCTGCCCCTGGTGACACCGTCTTCGCGGCGGTGTGGGTCAACAACAACCAGTGGTCCGCCTGCCGCAACACGCGGATGACGATGTGGTGGGACACGCTTGTGCTTGACGACCCCACGGCCGAGTACCTGCCCTATGCTCACCTGAAGGACTACCGCAGCGGTGGTGGCTTCATCCCCGGCGGTCTGCCTTGGGAGGGCAGCTGGGTGCTGGACTTCGGCGGCAGCAACATCTACATCTACACGCTGGGCGTCGACACCGGCGGTGCTCCGTTGGCCCCGTCGTTTCCCTGGGTTGCGACCTACGGCGCCGATGCGGGCGGCCGTCTGCTTGGCTACTACATCCCGATTTCGTCCTCGGCCGTTCCGTGCACGACGACGTACTTCAACGTGCTGGTCCAGGGCATGAGCGCGTGGGGCAGTTCCTGGGTGTGGTCGGAAGAGCTGTCCGACACGGTCAACACGGATTGGGCTCTGGAAATCAAGATCGTTCCCGAGCCGGCCACGATGAGCCTGCTGGCTGTCGGCGGTGTGCTTGGCCTGATTCGGCGCAAGAAGTAGTCTCTGACAACTGTCCCGCAACTGCGGGATGATGTTGGATAGTATGAACGGGCGGCGGTGTTATTGCACCGACCGCCCGTTTTTCAATTGGCGGTGACAACTCGCTGCAACAGCCGACCGGTACTGCGGACGGGGCCGATTCGTCAATCGGGGGCCCACAGCATTCACGCATATTCGTATCGCGCGGCGGGGCTCCTGTCCCGCCGCGGGGCAAACGCGCTGTAAGTTGGCGGGACAGGAGCCCCGCCAACCAGTGCTACATTTTATCGTGAAGTGCGCTACAGCTCTCGCAGGCGGTTGATATAGTAGGAGTAGTTCTCCCAGGAGATGTCCGGCGAGGCTTGGTCGTCAAGCGTGGGGATGTATCCGCCACCGTCCAGCAGCGGGCGGACCTTTGTGTCGATCGCCTCGTCGATGGCCTTCTTGCCGGCCGCCACCGTGCGGATGCCTATATTGCCCACGAACCGCATGTCCCGGCCGTACTCTTTGGTGAGCTCCGCGGCGTCCATTCCGACGAACTGCTCGCAGGGCCAGGTGACGTTGAAGCCCATGTCTATCAACGTCGGCAGGATCGAGCGAAGGTCGCCGCTGGACCACATCACGATGCTCTGGACGCCGCCTTTTTGAAGCGCCTCGATCACCGGCGGCTGGTGGGGTGTCCAGAACTCGCGATACATCTCCACCGAAATGTGCGGGCCGCTGCGGTAGGCGAGGTCCTCGGCGATGCAGCAGTAGTCGATCTTCACGTGGGCGAGCACTTCGGCAATGATCTTCAGCGTCATCTCCGTACAGTGGGCGAACATCTCGTGCAGCAACTCCGGCTGATCGTAGAACGCCAGCAGGAACCGCTCCAGCCCCATCGAGTACAACCCCAGCCGGAAGAAGTACGGGTGTATCACCAGGCCGATCGGATGGTCGGCGCTATTGTAATAGTCCCACCGCTCGGGCCCCCAGTTGGCGTAGCGCTGCGGCGAGGAGGCGTCCAGGCGCTTGCGGTACTCCAGCCACGTGGCGCGGTCTTTTACGGGGTGGTCGACGTAGCCTTCATAGCTGTACTCGGTTCGGCCCTTGGGCTGCTTGACCGTTATGCCGAAGGAGTTCCGCATGAGAATGTAATCGTCGTCCTCGGCGAGCACTTCTTCTTTGTATGGCGGAACCGGGAAAAAGTTGATCATCAGCGCCTCGGGCGACTTCATGCCCAGCGCCTTTTCCGGCGAGACGCCTTCCGGCAGGCCCTCTACGTGCCAGCGGGCGAGCGTGGCCGCCTCGTAGCCCTCGATTTCCATCAGAGGCAGGGCATCGACGGACTCGAAGTCCATGATCCTGCGGAAACGTTCTCGTGCGTTCATCCTTGCTCTTGGTCAATCGCCGCGGCGTGGCGGGCGGCGGCGGGGTCGCCGGCTGCGTGAATCATGCCGGTTTGCCGGTCGATGTGCAGCATCACGGGCGTTGCGATGGGGCCGTCTGTTGTGGTTACGTTGTGGCCGCGGGCTGCCAGTTCGCTTCGCGCAGCCTGGTCGATGCCTGTGTGCACGTGCAGCGAGCAGAGCTGTTCGCGGGCGTCTGCCCGAACGGCGTCCGGCTTGAATGAGTTCTCGTGGTGGAAGGTGCTGAACCGCGGCGCGGTGACCGCTGCCGCGGGCGTCATTCCGAATTCCAAAAAATTCAGCAGCACGTTCAGCGTGGTCTGGTCCTGCAAATCGCCGCCGGCCACGCTGATGGCGGCGACGGGCGAGCCGTCTTTGAGCACCATCGTCGGCGTGAGCGTAATCCGCGGCCGCTTGCCGGGCTGGATGCAGTTCGGATGGCCGGGGCAGGTGTTCAGGCTTCGCAGGCGGTTGCCGTGCGTTACGCCCGTGGCCCCGCCGTCGCCCTTGTCGCCGAACACATTGCAGCTCGGCGTTGCGGCAACCACGTTGCCCCAGCGGTCGGCGACGACGCACGTAGTGGTCCCGCCCGGCCCGGGGCGGTATGTGCCGGGCTGCGTGACGGCTTGCATCGAGATCGGGTCGCCGGGCCTGATTTCATCCGATGCGGCGGCCATGTCGATCAGCTCCCGCCGGATGGCCGTGTATTCATCGGACAGCAGGGCTGTCATGGGTACGTCCGCAAAGGCCGGGTCGCCGTAGTATTCGTCACGGTCGGCGAAGGCGAGCTTAATCGCCTCTGCGATCACGTGAACGTAGTCGGCCGACAGATGCCCCATGCGTGTCAGGTCGACCCCGTCCAGCAGGCGGAGCATCTGGCACAGGCTGGGTCCCTGCGTCCACGTGTCGCACTTGCACACGGTGTAGCCGCGGTAGTCGATGGTGACGGGATCCTCGACGGCCGTGACGTGGGCGGCCAGGTCCGCCTTGCGGAGGAAGCTGCCCCCCGCGAAGTACCACGCTTCCAGGTCGTCGGCGATGTCGCCCCTGTAGAAGCGGTCCACGGCCGCCTGGAGTTTTTCCTCCCGGCTGCCGGCGTGAGTGTGCTCGGTTTCGATCATCTTGCGGATCGTGACTGCCAGGCGGGGATACCAGTCCTTGCCGCCGGCGTCCAGCAGCGCCAGCGTGGGCCGGGCAGCCTCAGTGAAAGTCTTCGTGCCGTAGAGCTGAATGGCCGTGACGCACAGGTGCATGGCCCCGGGCACGGGGGCAGCCTTGATGTCGCCGTCGGTGGGGATGCCGTTAGCCATGTACCAGGCAGTGGCGGCCGGGTCCAGCGGCGCCCGGCCTAGGCCGGACAGGACTTTCGTTTCACCCCTGGCGGCGTCGTGGAAGATCAGCGGAATCTCCCCGCCGATGGCGTAGTAGCCGTGGTCGGTTATGCTCAGCGCCAGCAGCGTCGCGGCCGCTGCGTCAGCGGCGTTGCCGCCCGCGCTCAACAGTTCGATGCCCGCCGCCACCGCGTCCGCCCCGCCGGCTGCCACCGCGCCGAATCGCCCACTGGCCTGCCACCCCATGTCGTCAATGTCCGAACAAGCGGCTGACATTCGTGGTCCCTTGAGCGCCGGCCCGCGGGGGGTTACTGCTGCTCGGTGAACACTTCCAGCGCGGCGATGACGTTTTCTATCGGCGTGCCGGGCTGGAGGTCCTTGGCGGGGGCCAGGATGAACCCGCCGCCTTTGCTCATCTCGCGGCGGAGCTTGTGGACCTCGTTGCGGATGTCGTCCGGCGAGCCGAACGGCAGCGTGCTCTGGCTGCCCAGACAGCCCCAAAACGCCAGCTTCTCGCCCCATTGCTTCTTGAGCTCGTAGGGATTCATGCCGGCGGCCTCCGGCTGGACGCTCTCCAGCACGTCCAGGCCGATCTCCACGACGTCGCCCATGATGTCGGCTATCGAGCCGCAACAGTGCGTAATGACCTTCTTGCCCTGCGCGTGGATGGCGTCATATATCTTCGCCCAGCGCGGCTTGAAAAACTTCCGCCAGCGGTCGGGCCCGACGATCACGCCGCGCTGGTCGCCCCAGTCGTCGCCGAGCATTATCGCGTCGGCCGGCACGTCCTTGCAGTGGTCCACCAGCGCCAGGAACAGCTCGGTGAGCTTGTCCAGCAGCTCGCCGAAGAAGTCTTCCTCGGCGATGCAGTCCATCAGCACGTTGTTGAACCCGCGTATGCCCCACGACTCCTCGAACAGTCCCCAGCCCATGTAGATCAGGTGATACGTGTCGGGGTTCTCGTCGACAGTTTTCTGGGCGTCGGCCGTGGACTCGGCCGCCTTGGTGAGGAAGTCCTCGATCGGCGGGAACTGCCAGTTATCGAAGGACGGCTCGGTGAGCCCCGGAGTTTCCAGGTGGAACGGGCGGAGGTCCAGCCGCCAGGCCGTGCCGAATGCGTCGTAGGCGATGGGGTTGCCCTCGACGTACTGCCGCATCTGCGTGTCGATCCCGCCGACGGAGGTCATGTACTGCACGATCCGCTCGCGCCAATCCGGCGAGCCGTAGTGCTCGTTGAGCTGCTGGTCGAAGTCTCCCTCAAAGCCGATCGTGTAAGGCACGGGGTGCGTTTCCTGATGGTCGATCTGTGCGATCACTGCCTCGCGTGGCGTCATGGCGGTCTCCTTATCGTTACCGTTGGTGGCATGGTACAGTCGACGGGCTGGGCGGGCAAGTGGCGGGCCGACGACCAGCCAATGCTGCGACCAGGGAACGCGAAAGAACTGTTGCCCTACTTGGCTCTGCAAATCGGTCGCCAAGCAGGCCTGAAGCGGCGGACAGGGCGGGCGCTCAAAGGCGCCAGAGATAAGCGCGTTATCTTACAACGCTTACAGTTGCGTCGCGGGACATCTTCAGGCCTGATCGGCCAAAGCAGCAGCCGCCAAAATCGCCCGAATTCTTGAAAAAAGTGCGACAAATGCTTGCAATAACCGCCATGCGTGGTAGAATACGGGCCAGTTGGAGGCAACTGTACATTTGGTTACGGATGGAAAGGAAGTATGGAGATGAGAGGTCTAGGAATGTGCGCGGCCGCTCTAGTGATTGTGAGTGTCTGCGCCAGCGCAGCTCAGGCAGATCTGTTGGACGTTCAGCTAACGCCCCCGATCCTCGTGACGTTCGACCTGAAGGTTACCTACGACGCCGACGGGGCGGGCAGCGACGGTCTGCTGACCGCATACGGCACGTTTGACCCGTGGGGAAGCTGGAAGGCGCTTCAGGACTACTCGCTCGACGGAGTGACGTCGACCGACAATTACCTGGGCTACTTCCTCCTGACGGCGGTCATCGACAAGGCAGAGAGGAAGTCCGTCAGCGGCAGCCTATGTGTTTCGTCCGATCAGGACACGGGCTGGCTCGGCGGCGGCGACGGCATGTACGGTTGGCTTGAAGGCGACACGGACTTTAGCGGCGGCGACCTGGACACGTGGGAGGTAGGCGAACGCGCCCACTCGACCGACCTGCTGGCGTTCGGCTATGGCGGGTACGGCCTGTTCGACTTTGTCTTCGGCACTGCCACCGGCGACATGACCAACAGCGGCGGCGTGTCCGTCATTCTGGCCGGTCTGTTCGACGGCGAAGGGCAATACTCGCTGCCGGTCGGCTGGGACACCCTCCTGTACGATTTCGAGAACGCCGGAGGCGGCAAGGCCGACATCCCCGAGCCTGCGACCATGAGCCTGCTCATCCTTGGCGGGCTTGCAATGATTCGGCGCCGGCGCACTTCTCGCTCAGCTTAACAAACATATCTCGCTCGAAGTTTAGCAGCACACGCCTCGCCCTATGTGAATACGTGCGGAAAGGAGGTCGGCCCGGAGGGAACCGGCCTGCCGGACAAGGGCATGGAAGCACATCAAACAACCCGTGTGGGAGATATGTACATGCTGACAGAAATGGTAAACAAGCTGCTCGGCCGGGCTACCAGCGACCGGACTGAGCAACGGGAAGCCTCTCTCCCGACACTAGAGAGGCTGGAAGACCGCCTGTTGCTGTCATTGATCGGCGTGGACCTTGAGTTCCCGCAGATGCCTTATGATGCAACGGGTGTTATTGCCTATGACGCGGCGACGCAGACGTTCGACAGCGACGCTACGCCGCTGGCCATCCGCTTCGCCGCTACCGAGGCTGCCGCGGTCATGCCGCCGCGTGATTTCCAACTGCACATTCAGGTGGACAATGCCGGGAATCTCATAGGAGGCGTGGTAGGCGACGATCTGTACATCGAAGGGCAGATCGATCGAGATCGCGACGGCGTGATCGACTACGACGGCGTGCTGCTAACCGGCGAAATCCTGGAGTTCGGCTACCTTGACAGCGGCGGCACGACGGACCAGTACGATTTCCGCTTTGCCATAACCGGCGGCGACTTGGCGCCGCTGTTTGTGGGAATGGACATCGGCGTCGCCATGATCAGCCCGAACTCGACGTTCACCGGTGATTTCAGCGTGAACTTCGGCGGCAAGGCCCAGGGCTCACTGGGAGCTATCGGACCACTGACGCCCCAGACCAGCACGCTGGCCGGCCGAGTGTTCCACGACGCCAATAACAACGGCGCGGACGATGGCGAAGCCGGCATCGAAGCCATCACCGTCACACTAACCGGTGACGGCGTGACGCTGACGACGGCCACGGCGGCCGACGGGTCATATTTGTTCACGGACCTGCTGCCGGGGACCTACACGATCACTGAGACGCAGCCCCTGGACTACGTGGACGGTGATGACGCCGTCGGCAACCTCGGCGGGTCGGTCGGTGATGACGTCCTGAGCGACATCCTCCTGGTCGGCGGCGAGGAAGGCACGGGCTATAACTTCGGCGAAGTGCTTCCTGTCAGCGTGTCCGGCTTCGTGTGGGAAGACTTCAACAACGACGGCCTGATCGACTTCAACGAGCGCGCCATCGAAGGCGTGAGCGTCACACTGACGGGTACGAACGACCGCGGCGAGGCCGTGGACCTGACCGACCTAACAGATGCCGACGGCATCTACGCCTTTGTGGGTCTTCGGCCGGGCGAGTACACGATTACCGAGACCCAGCCGGCCGGCTACGAGGACGGCGTTGATGTGCTTGGCGAAGTGGACGGCGTGCCTGTCGGCGTCGCCGGCAACGACGTGTTCACCGAAGTGGCGCTGGACCAGAACCAGGACGGCGTGAATTACAACTTCGGTGAGAGGACGGAAGCCGGCTCGACCGTCACGGCGGGCCAGACGGCCACCATAGGCTTCTGGCAGAACAAGAACGGCCAGAATCTGTTGAAGTCGGTCGACGGTTCCCTTGGTAGTTGGCTGGCGGCGACGTTCCCGAACATGTACGGGATCAACGCCGGCGTGAATAACCTGAGCGGCATGACCAATGCCGAGGTCGCAACCTTCTACAGGGACATGTTCAAGGCCAAGATCAAAGGCCGGAACGGCACCGTTGAAGGCCCGGCGAAGTTCGATTGCCAGGTGATGGCGACGGCCTTTGCCGTTTACGTGACCAATGGCAACCTGGCCGGAAGCGTCGGCGAGAGCTACGGCTTCCTCGTAGATGACAGCGGCGTGGGCATTGCCACGTGGAACGTCGGCCTCAGTGGCGTGGTGTTCGGCGTGGACGACTACACCGAGATGACCGTGCTGGACCTGCTGCTCGCCACAGATGAGCGGGCCGATGGCGGCATTCTCTACGCCGAGTTCGACGTGATGTATCGCATACTGGCCAACAAGGTCTACTCCGCCATCAACGAGGGCGGCGACATCTAGTAGCATTCCCCCAGGTCTATGTGCGTGGCCCGGAACTGACGAGATCAGTCAGGAGGGAGAAACCGGCGGGTCGGCCATCATCACGGCCGACCCGTTACTCTTGCGCCCTGAGCGGCGCAATACGTGAGCTTCCTGTGGCGCCTACGGCTTTGGCCAGACCTGCACGGCCTCTTCCATCAGCGATACTACGGGGATCTTGTTGGGGCACTTCTGCTCGCACTGCCTGCACTGGTCGCACGCGGCGGGGTCCCAGCCTTCCTCGCCGGCTGCGAGTCGGGCGGTCACGTCCGCACGGGCGGCGTCGGCCGTCGACGGAATCCGCATGTCCGTAAACGCCGCCAACACCTTCGGAACGAGGATGCCCTGGGGACACTCGCCGCAGTACCCGCACGCCGTGCACAGGTTCTGCGGGTTGACGCTCTCGTATATTTCCGCCAGTCGGCGCGTTAGCACTGCTACGGCCTCGTCGGGCAGGGGGCCTGCGGCGACGGCTTCGGCGCCTTCTTCGGCGTGCTCGGCGTAGGTGATTCCGTTCAGCGCCGTCGTTATTCCCGGCGTGTAGGCCACGAACCGCAGGGCCGCTTCCGTCATGGACTTCGCCCCGGCCTGGGCGGCCAGTTCGTTCATCAGCGGCACCTTCCGGGTCAGCAGCCCGCCGGCCAGCGGATTCATCGCCGCCACGCCGATGCCGCGCTGGGCCAGGTAGTCGATCGCCTTCGTCCGGCCGGCGTTGACCGCGTGGAACGGCAGCGTGACCATGTCGAACTCATACGGCGAGTCCTTGACGAAGTGGATGATGTCGTCTGCCTCGGCGTGCGTTGTCATGCCGATGTAGTCGAACAGGCCCTCTTCGTGGGCCTTGAGCACGCCTTCCAGGAAGCCGCCCCTCTTGAGCCCCTCCTGGAAGACGTTATCGCTGTGCACAGCCCAAAGCTGGTACATGTCCAGGTGATCGACGCCGAGCAGTTCCATGGATCGCTCGATCTGCCGGCGGGCCTGGTCGGCTGTGCGTATGCCGAAGCCGCCCTTCGGGTCGTAGTCGCACAGCTCCGTCCCGCCGTTGCCGGGGGAGCTCTTGGCCGTGATGATGAGCTTGCTGCGGTCCAGGCCCTTCAGTGCCTCACCAAGCCACGCCTCGGAGTTGCTGCCGCAGTAGCAGGGGGCCACGTCGAAGTAGTTCACCCCCCGCGCCACGGCCCGGTGCACGGCTGCGCGGGCCGTGTCCGCATCGACCAGCCGCATGCAGCCGAAGCCGAGGATCGAAACGTCCCAGCCGGTTTTCTCTACGCGTCGGTATTGCATGGTGATTCTTTCGTTACTTGCTCGCCGCCTCGGCCAGTTGCTTGCCGAGCTGCTTGCACTTATCCAGCGTGGCATCGCCGGGCCGGCCGGCAGACTCCACCGTCTCGCCGACCTTCGTGCCCATGCGGTCGAACAGTTTTTCCAGCGGCCCGCGGACTCCCCCGCCGCCGCCGTGCGAGTAGAACAGCGCGTACGGCTTTCCCTCCAGGCCGGTCGCGTCGAACTGCTTGGCGATGAACCAGTCGTCCAGGAAAACCTTCAGCCCGCCGGCGATGTAGCTGTAGTAGTCCGGCGAGCCGAACGCCGCGGCGTCCACCTTGCGGTAGTGGTCGATGTCCAGGCGAAGCTCGTTGGTGTTGACCAGCTTTACCTGTGCCCCGACATCGCGTGCGCCTTCGGCGACGGCCTCGGCCATGGCGTGTGTGTTGCCGTGCTCCTGAGAGTGATAGAGAACCAGTATCGTAGCCATCTTGCGCTCCTGCGTCCCCAGGGGACTGTAAGGGCCTGCGCCGCACCGGCAGCGAGAACGATGAGACACCACTATCGGCGACCGTCCGCCTGGCGTCAAGCCCCCTCGGCCTGAGCGTTCGGGCCGGGGAGCGAGCTGAGCCTGTTACCACGGCCGGCTGCGCGATACCATAATCGCACGCGGCCCCGCCGCTGTCAGATTGGAGGCATCATGGCCGATCGACCATACGAGATCACAAGCGACCTCAAACGCTTCGACCGCCGCAAGGTGGCCTTTGCCCGCTCCCGGTCGGACAGCACCAGCGAAGCCCACGACGAGCGGGCCCGCTCGGTCGAGGAACTCATCGCATCGGGCGAGCGAGGCTACGGGCGGGAGGATTTCGCCCTGCAAGCGGCCGCCTGCGCAGCCGACCGCGTGCTCCAGCGCGCCTGGCAGGATGCCGAGCAGCCGCCCGCAGCCGAGCCGTACGAGCCGGACGATTGGGCCGAGTTCACCGCCCGGGGCTCGGCGGATGCCGTTCGCCTCTTGGCTCACCCAGCCGCGGCAGCGATCGAGCCGGGCCCCTCGGCGGCGTCGGGACTGGATCGAATCGCCCAGGGCCAAAG
>Ga0209986_10004987_pt1 | contig 11112 bp, 5 predicted proteins | sample BlataG_FD_183168 | JGI IMG/M metagenome (GOLD analysis project Ga0209986, IMG submission 183168) | Deep subsurface microbial communities from Black Sea to uncover new lineages of life (NeLLi) - Black_00105 metaG (SPAdes) (version 2) | ecosystem: Environmental > Aquatic > Marine > Oceanic >...
TACAGCTCTTCTGGGTTGCCCGCCCCGACCGAGAAGTAACATCTCCCTGAAAGAGCTTAAGCAACCATCTGATGCCATCTTCCGTGAAGGGGTTGCCGCAGAGCTTTCCGGTTACACCTTTGAGGGTTTGGCTTCCTACTACGGCGCCGAAGCCCACGGTGGACCGACGGCGAGCGGGGAGACCTACGATATGTATGCCCTGACCTGCGCCCACCGCACCCTTCCCTTCGGGGCTATGTTGAGGGTCACCAATTTGAACAACGGGGTAAGTGTGGTGGTGCGGGTAAACGACCGGGGACCTTTCGTGGAAGGGCGGGTGATAGACCTCTCTTATGCCGCCGCTCGTCGGCTGAAGATGCTGGATGAGGGGGTGGTGTCGGTCAGGGTGAGGGTGATGTATTGAGGTTTCAAATCTTTACCTGCAATAGTTTATGTAAAAAACCCCGCACTTAACCTGGCGGGGTTTTGAAAAATATATGCTATCGCTGGGTTCTACCTCTCATTCGCCTTATTTTTTACCCCAACCCAGCGCGACTCCTTCCGTGTCCTCCTCCGACGAGGAGAGGTGCTTAAGGGCTTTTTGATTTAGGGCGATTATGGTGGGGTTTTGAGTGGAATTGGAGAATCTGTAGGAAAAGTTTGAGGGCAAGCCGACCGCTTCGCCCTTTTTGTTTTGAGTTCTGTTGGTGGTTTTATTAGAAGGTTACCCCGGCGCTTATGCGGTGGGAACCGCCGAGGTCGGTGTGGGTCTGGAAGGCGTAGTCAATCAGAAACATCTTGATGTGCACCCCGGCGCCGGCGGCGAAATAGGAACGGTAGGCACCGGCTCTGATGGCTAGGGTGTTGCGATAGACGAACTCCGCACCATAGTGCAAATCAAAGCTGAGGGAGCCGGAGGAGAGCTGGGCGGAGTAGTCGTAGTTGTGCTTCTTTATATCGGCGTCAAAGGCGGCGGTTAGTCTGCTCTCAATGGAGGGACAAGGAATGGTGTAGGCTGCGCCTAGCTTGACATTCATGGGGAAGCGGTCGCTTGCTCCCGTATCCCAGTTCACCCTGGAGTGGATGTCCTGGAAATTAGTGGCAAAAGTTAGATTGTCAGTGGGGCTATACATTATGCCCACATCAAAGCCGTATCCGGAGCCGTGCCAGTCTCCACCGCCCTGGCGTAGTATCTTGGTGCTCAAGCCGATGTTGATTCCGCCGAAGAGTTTGCGGGCATAGGAGATGAATATACCCATATCCGCCCAGTTGAATGTGCTTTTTATCTGGGGGCGACGGTTGGGGTCATCGGGGTCGTCCCACTCGGTCTCCTTGATGTCATCCACGCCCACACGGAGAAGCCCTGCGGATACGGTGCCGTATTTTTCATTGATAGGATAAGCGAATGAGAGGGTGTCCACCTTTACCAATCCCTTGAAGGTGTAGGCGTGCATAAATGAGCCCTCGCCGTGTTCCAGCAGGGCTAAGCCGGCAGGATTCCAGTAGGTGGCGCTGGAGTCGTCGGCGATGGCAACGAAGGCTCCGCCCATACCCAGAGCCCTGGCTCCCATACCCAGGGAGAGGAATTCGCCTGCGTATTGATAGGTATCCTCCGCCCGAGAGGTATCCTGGACCAGCAGGAGGGAGAGTAGTAATGCCAGGATGGTTGCTGAGCATTTTCTCATGGCTTTATCCTTTTTTTGGCGGTGATGGCGAATTTCCGTCATCATCAGCGCATCACCACCAGTTTGCCGAATTCTTCTGCATAACTCTGTCCGTCATCGGCGATAATCTTATAGAGATATACTCCGTTGGCAAGTCGGTTGCCGTCCTGGTCACGACCGTCCCAGTATATCTCGTTGTAGCCCGCATCCTGATTGCTGGCGTATATCTCGGCGATCTTCCTTCCGGCGACGGTGAAGACCTGAATCTTCACCGACTGAAGGGCGACCTGGCTTTCAAAGGTGAAGTAGGTATCTGTGGAGAAGGGGTTGGGGCAGACGAGGAGATTTCTCAGGGTGTTTTCACTGCCCACAATTACGGTTACCGATTCAGTGGTGGTGTTGAGGAAGTTGTCGTATGCGGTGACTACAATAGTGTGTTGACCTTCGTTAAAGTCAAGACCGATTGAAGCGGTGCCGGTAGTGGGGTCGTCAAGGGCTGGATTGAAGCGGTGGGTCAGGTCATATGATTTCTCGCCTATCGGGCTGATAATGCGTAGCAGTATTGGTTGAGGGATAGCTATGTCATCACGAGTCTCCGATGCGTCGTCAATAGTGTTGTCAGTTGAAGAAAGAACCCCGCTGGGGTCGGTTATGGTGACCTCCAGCATACATTTCGGGGGAATGTAGTCACCGTCACGGAAGTGTTCTCCCCCGGCGGTGATGGTGATATCCGGTCCTGTGAAATCGGTCTGTGGGGCACTGCCTATTACATTGGTTTTAACCTGGTCAAGCAACACTGCACCGATTCCGTTCTCTTCATCGTAAGCATAGATTTGCAGATGGGTTTCTATGGGGTCATCTTCAGCCTCCCCACAGATGACCGGGATAATGATATCACCCTCAATCTGCCCATCGGTTACGGTTAACTTCATGCTGTTGAGAGGGCGCAGGTGGTAAGCTTCTGTCACTCCAGGGTTATCGCTTTTACAATACCATATGTTGTCATAGATGTTCACCACTGCTATACCATTAAAATTGGGTTGGTTGGTTACCGTTGCGCTGAAATGGAGGTTTTGTCCCCTCTGTATAGTGCTAGCGATAGGACCACAGTTAATTGTTTTGGTGGGGAACGGTGGTCGGACTGCGGGGTCACCCAGAAGGACATGGTCTAAGCGAACTTCCTCATAGCAGTATAGTTTGGCGTAAAGATAGGCTTGCCCCACGGTAATGCACGGGTCGTTCAGTTTGCGGTCGGGGAAGAAGGCTTCATAGAGAAGTCCGTGATAATAATTTTGGGAACTTTCTTGGCCCAGGCGGGTGGAGCCGAAGGTAACGATAGCTCCTCTGTTGGTAGGAACCAGTAATTTCTCCCCACAACTGTCCACATAGTGGTCAAAGTTGGATAGGTTGCAGGACATCATACTGACTATGGGGAATCGTTTGTTATTGGTGAGCAGTTGGAAGTCGTGATATTCCGGATGGTGCCAGTCCTGCCAGGGGCTTTCGGGGTCCACTACAAAATCTACATACAGGTATTCGTGACACCAGACATTGTAGGAGCCGTGACCACAAAATTGTACCCAGGCGCCGTCAAAGTGCTCACGGAGGTAAGGGGTGAGGTTGGCACGGGTATAGAGCTTCCGGTTACCAATGTGTTCAGGATCGTTCCAACTCTCATCCCAATCCATGCTTTCCATATAAATCTTATGCGGTCTGAACCCCAATGGCATAAAATCCCTGATATTGTTCTCGCAGTCCTTGGTGAAAGACCCCGGTTCGTCCGATTGATTATTGTCAGCCACAAAGGTCAATTCAATATGCCAGTCGTCGTATTCCCTTTCGGTCTCATAAAATATTATCTTATCTACGATTGAGGCACATTTCTCTATGTCGTTGGGGCATATTCTGGAAAGGATTAAGTCGGGATAGTATGAGTGGTCGTCGAAGTCCAAGCATGCATACCAATTGTCGTGGGGGTAAGTTTCGGTGTAGTGGGCGGGTATTTTATTCTGCCCGTGATGGATGTAAATGTTGTCGCGGTCTTGTTGATGCAACAGGTGGTCTTTATAATCAAAGAAGGCATCTCCCACCAGAAGGACATACGCAGGAGGAATCTCCCAGTTGTGATAGGCGAAGAACAGGAAGTTGCGAATTGCAGTTGGGTCAAACAAGCCGCGGCCGAATTCCTCATAGACATCCTCGGCTTTGATTAGTTTTGTCATATACCCCTGCGATTGGCGGAAGCTGGCTAACGGTTCCAGAACCTCGATGAAGTCGTCATAGGCGATGATTATGTAGTCCGCTGTATTATTGGGGTCGTGGAGGTTACTGGGGGCATCTGGACGGATATCCCGAGGGAAAAGAGAACTATTATTGGTTGCCCCGGCATAGCGGGTAGTCGTCTCTTCCGCCATTGCCTGGAATTCCGCATAGTATCCCCCCTCGCTGTCACCGGTAATCTCAATATTTTCCAACCAACGGTAGTTGGTATAATCAATTATAAAGATGTTATTGGATGTAAAGGGTCCGATATGGTAGCGGACCATACCGGTCTGATCTGAGGGAGACTGAAAGAGAATCCAGTCGTTTTCCGGTATAAACTCCCGCTTATAGCCCACATCAAACCAGTCAAAGAAGATGCGGTCCTCTTTTAATGGGGGGTAAAAGGTGGGGTCGAAATACTCTTCCACCCAAAAAATATTGGTTCCCTCATGAAATAAGCTGGAATCCACGTTTACCGTTTCTTCAATATATGCATATCCAGCCCAGGATGGGTCGTCGTTCTCATATATCTTGTACTGCTCTATGGGTTCGTTCAAGTAGAGGCTGGTATGATGCCTGTTGTACTGGTCACCCCCAGATCCCTGATATCCCTGAATCCGGAATCTGATGGTCATATCATCCGGTATGTGGTTGGAAATGTTAAAGGGGGAATCATGGTTGGTAATGGGTTGTGATTCGCTTGGGGAGAGAATAAACCAATACCATTCGTCTGACTCCTCGGGTATATCAGGGTCGCCACCTTTACACTGCACCTGTTCCTCGTAGTGTCTCCAGGACATGTAGTTCTCCACCAAAGGGGTCGTGTCCTGGGGGGTTCCATCAACCATCTCCATACGCAGGCCGGGTTCTCCACCGTAGCTCATCCAGTAAACATTGTATTCCGTATAGTCTGATTTAAAGTAATTATACTCGTCATCGCAGAAGGTGGTCCCCGTTCCGAACATCAAGAAGTAATCTCCCGGATCGAAAGAACCGTCGTCATCACCTTCAAAATATATGGGTATTTCAAAGATGTAATCGTTTGCTGGAATCTCATCTGGAGTGTCATAGTATAGCTCACGGCGATCACCGCAGAAAATCTTTATCGTGCGGGGGTCAACCCCCTCTGGACTGAAGCCGTTTTGCAGTAACCATCCATGGGTTACCTTGTAAACCCCGTCGTTTAATATGTATAGCTTAAAGGGAACTCCGTAGGCATATAGGTCGTATGGGGTCATTCCGTCGCTGGTCGGGAGGGATTCTATGGGCTGTTTGAAGAAGGTGGAAGCGGTAGTATAGTTGAGCAGTAGATTCTCCAAAACCTGTTCTATCTCCCGCTCACCCTTGCTAAGCTCCTCAGGGGTGAGAACGCCCTGCGGAGTGAGGGTGGCTCCGAAGAAGTTCACTCGCACCTTTATAGTCTGGCAGAATTCTACACTACCGGTTGCGGAATTATAAACCAGTGGATTGACGATGATCTTTGCAATGTGGTAGCCTCGGCAGGTTCCCTCCTCAAAGAGTTCGGCGTGTAGTAGGGGATACATCTCACCTTTATAGTAGGTTGCGTCGTCCAGGGAATATTCCAATTCCAGTTGGGGAAAGTCCTCTCTGCCCTCAATGGGGTAAGCATAAGGGACGGGTTTTGGAACCGAATCCAATAATATCTGCGATAGAGGTCCTGCCTCTGCAGAGACCTTGACCACGCAGTCCGTGGGAATCCCGATGGCGATTACCTGTGCCGGAAATTCGGGTTTTCCGGGTGTTATGGTGGTGAAGTTGGTGGGGATATAGAAAGATGTGAAGCTCTGACCATCAACCTGTTCTTCTATCATCTGGGGATATGGAAAACTGACCTGGAAGGTAACCCCATTTATATCCTCACTTATCAGCTTTACCTCCACCCGGGGTAGTTCTTCCTCCTCCGAGATTAACGAGCTGAATTGCTCTCCGATTGAACCGGAGCTCAAATCAGTTTTACCCGACGAGAGGTCGGCTTTTGAACTTCCCATTTCATCTTCTTTGGAGCTTAGATTTGATGGGCTGACAGTCTCTCCCCATACTCCACTCAGCAGTATCACCACAAGAAGCGATAGGGATATTAGGGAGGCTTTCTTCATCAATTCCATCTTTGTCTCCTAGTGCATGGTAACGGTTTGGAGATACCGAACCGTTTAACTACATTGTAGCTTGGAATAGCCATCACTTTCAACAACCGTATCTCACCTAATGGTTCCCCACAGTATGCTTGGTCAATCCGTATAATTTGTCAGAATACCATATAAGCTACTAAGTGTCAACTCTTTATCACTGAATCAAGGAGTTCTGCCATCCGCTTGGTCAGTTCGGGCCAGGAGTAGGGCTTTAGCTCCAGATGGGGAACCTGGCTTTGCAGGTTACCCGAGCGGAAGTTTTCAATCAAGTGGCGCAGCTCGCTTTGAACCCTAAAACCCTCGCTTGAGGATACTATGCGGGCTATACCCAGCCTCTGAAGCAGGCGCATGCCTTCGGTCATCGGTCCTATGGCGAGTATCGGTCGCCGTGCCCAAAGGTATTCAAAGGTCTTTAGTAATATCCGGCTCCTCTCCACCTCCTCGCTTATGAGCAGGAGCAGAGCGTCACTTTCCAGGAGCGCCTGCAGTGCATCCCGATGGGGGAGGTAGCCGCAAAACTCCACCACATCTCCGATACCAAAGGATTCAGCCAGGTCAACATCCTCGGAGCGCATCATGCCCAGAAAACGGACGGTCAACTTTTCGCCCAACTTATGGTCCTTCTCTTTCATCCGGGAAAGCTCTTGCAGAAAAATCTTTGCGGAGTGGAGCCCGACAAAATTGCCCACATGGGTCAGCACCATCTTTTCGTTGCCATTCTCTTTCGGTTTCCAGGGGAGCACCTCCGGGTCAAAGCCGTTTGTGATGGTGACAAAACGCTCCCTGGGTTTTTCCGGGTGACGGGCGGAGAAGTCTGCGGTCATCTTCGGGGAGACGGTGGTCACCGCATCTGCGCTGGAGAGCACCAGAGCCTCTAACCTGCGGTTAGCCCACTTGGTGGGGCTGGGTTGGTCCTTTCTTGTGGCACGGGTGGCCCACTCGTCACGGAAGTCAGCAAGCCAGGGGATGCCGGTAACTTTTGAGAGTATGAGCCCGATGAGGTGGATGGATTCCGGCGGAGAGGTGGTCATTATCGCCTTATAGTGACCTGTGGATACCTCCTCAAGCCCGGCCCGGACGGCAAACGGTAACCAACCGAGTTTCTCGTCGGGGATGATGAAGTTCTTGAGTAAGGTCAAAAAACCCCGCTTTGCAGGAGTTATGAACTTCGGCGGGCTGTAGGGACGACCGCTAAGGCGGGCTTTGAACTCCAGCAGGATCCGGGCTAACCGCTGGGGGCAGAGGGAGGGGGTGCGGATAACCCTGCTTTCGGGCGGGATATTATTGAGCAGGGTGGCATCAAAGGCATAATAGTGGAGCGGGTTAGGGGTGATGACCGAACAGTTCCAGCCCGAGCGGGGCAGGAACTTGACCAGTTTAGTCACCCGCTGAACACCACTCACCCCCAGGGGGGGAAAGTAGTAGGCGAAGATGAGCATTTTTTTTGAGGATTGTCGGTCGGCAGAGTCCACAATCCGAACTTTAAAGGGTTTGGGGAAAAGCAACCATTACAAAAGAAACTTACCTGGCACTAATCTCTACTGCCGACCTCCCGTTAGCGTGGGGTGTGAATGTGTATTGCTTCTTCTAGATGGAGTTTTTAACATATTGCTTACCCGTTGTCAATAGGAAAATCGCACCAAAACATCTTGACTTTTCTTCAGTTTAGGGGTATATTTTCTAAAAATAGTCCTGCCATCTTCCTGCAGCTCAACCATCCAAAAAACATCTGAATCTCTCTTCTATGATCTCTTCCTAAAAGGATACCAGTGATACTTTCGGTTATTTGCCGCATTTGGCAAGCCGTTTAACTATGGCTACAATGGAGATACCATGAACCTGCTTGAATTGAAGGAGAAATCGGTCTCCGAGTTGGGCGATATCGCCAAGAAATTGGAGATTGAGGGGGTAGGCTCGCTCTCCCCCCGGGAGCTCATCTTTGAGATTTTAGGCGCACAGGCGAAGGCGGACGGTCTTATCTTCGGCGAGGGAGTTCTGGAGATTCACCCCGACGGCTTCGGTTTCCTGCGCTCACCGGATAACAACTACCTTCCCGGTCCGGATGATATCTATGTCTCCCCGTCGCAGATTCGCCGCTTCGGTCTGCGCAAGGGGGAGGTGGTCTCCGGGCAGATCCGCCCCCCCAAGGAGGGAGAGCGCTATTTTGCACTCTTAAAGGTGGAAGCGGTCAACCACGAACCCCCGGAGCAAGCCTCCCGCAAGGCTTTCTTTGAAAGCCTGACCCCCCTCTATCCTGAGGAGCGCATAAAGCTGGAGCGGAACGACGGGGACCTCTCCATACGGGTCATGGACTTGATTACCCCCATCGGCAAGGGACAGCGCGGGCTCATCACCAGCCCCCCCAAGGCGGGGAAGACCATCCTGCTGCAGAAGGTAGCCAACTCGGTCACCGAGAATCACCCGGAGATGGAGCTTAATGTATTGCTGATAGACGAACGCCCGGAGGAGGTTACGGATATGGAGCGTTCGGTTAAGGGCGAGGTGATTGCCTCCACCTTTGACGAGCCGGCAGAGCGCCATGTGCAGGTGGCGGAGATGGTCATTGAGAAGGCAAAACGCTCCGTGGAGCACGGCAAGGATGTCATCATCCTTCTGGATTCCATCACCCGTCTGGCTCGGGCTTATAACTCGGTCGTCCCTCCCTCGGGGAAGATACTCTCCGGCGGTGTGGACGCCAACGCCCTGCACCGACCCAAGCGCTTCTTTGGGGCGGCGCGCAATGTGGAAGGGGGAGGCTCCCTGTCCATCATCGCCACCGCCTTGATAGAGACCGGCTCCCGGATGGACGAGGTCATCTTTGAGGAGTTTAAGGGCACCGGCAACATGGAGATGGTGCTTGACAGGCGTCTGGCGGACAGGCGAATCTTTCCGGCGATGGACATCAACCGCTCCGGCACCCGCAAGGAGGAGCTACTGCTCACCGAGGAGGAGTTGCAGAAGATATGGCTGCTTCGCAAGGTGCTTGCCGGGGACAATCCGGTGGAGGCTATGGAGCTTTTGCTGGATAAGATGCGCAGGACCAAGAACAACGCCGAGTTTCTGGCGATGATAAATAGTATTTGAGCTGTAGATGTAAGTTAGTAAACATCTCCCGTAGGCATGATCATAAATCCTTGCCTTAATTCCAGATCATCATTAATAACTTTCCACACACTATACCCCCTCCTCCACCTCCCTAACATCCTCCTCCAACTTAAAGAAACGTTTGAAGGCGGGCGGTAGGTCTTTTATCCACTCGTTCAAGTCGGCGCCTATCAATAGCCAGAAGACCTCCTCTTTGGTCACCGTTCGGCGGATGAGACAGGGCTGCTTTTTGAGTATCTTGAAGCCGAAATTGGCGTAGGTGCGCTCAAACTCGCCCCGCTTGGTGATGCCCAAGCCGTGGACGCGGACCGCACCATTTTCCAGGGCGTGCTTGAGGAATGTGGGAACCACCTGTAGCCACAGGCGTCGGTCACGGCGGAATTTTGGGGCTATGTTGAGATGAAAATGGGCCGGATATTCGGCTAGGGGTAGATGGATTTTCCCATACTTGACCATCTCCAGGATTGAATACCACACCAGCGGTATCCATTTCCATCCCAGGCGGTATCTTCCGCTTAGAATCTTCACCGCACAGCGGGGCAGGATGATGTAGTTTACAAGTCTCTCCGAGCGGCGGGTGTCGGTGCACAGGGCAAGATAAGCCACCACCCGCCCTTCGCTTATAGCCACAAAAGTGGACTGGGGCTCATAATCGGTGTAGTAGCTGGTGAAGATGTCGGCGAATATCTCCGGGTCCACATCAAGCCAGGTGTCCAGAGGCTTTCCAAAGACCGCTACCTCCACACAGAGCCTTCGTATTCCCTCCCTATCCTTCGGCTGGTATTTGCGCAATGTGAGCGGCGCTCTGCTCATAACTTCACCCCTCACCCATTTTTACATCCCCCGCAAGGAAAGGCAAGGGTTTTTGAAAACCGGAGTTGTCTTGACCGCTCATTCGCTTTTGTGATATATTGGCTTAATTGTTTGCCGGAGGTGAACGACTGTGGACCACTTCGGCGTCTATATCCACATCCCCTTCTGTTTGGGCAAGTGCCCCTACTGCGACTTCTACTCACTCCCCCACAGGGAGGGGGATATGAGCCGGTTGGTGCGGGCTCTCCTTTCCGAGGGGGAAATGGCTCGGCGCGCTCTCTCCATTCCGGGGCAGGTGGATAGCTGGTATGTCGGTGGGGGGACGCCCAGCAGGCTCCCTGCCGAGCTTTTGGATGAGCTGTTCGGGGGACTTGGCGGAGCGTTCCCGCTGAGCGGGTACGGTGAATCCACCATTGAAGCCAATCCCGAGGACATTACCCCGGCATTTCTGGAAAAGATAACCAGGCTGGGTTTCACCCGTCTGAGCCTGGGGGTGCAGAGCCTGCGACCTCATATACTTGCGGCTCTTGGCAGGCGCACCAGCCGGCAAAAGAACCTTGACGCCTTTGAATTGGTCAAGGATAAGTGGAAGGGAAGCCTCTCCGTTGACCTTATCTACGGTTTAGCCGAAGAGGGGCTTTCCGGCTGGCTTGCGGATCTGGAAGAGGCGCTTCAGTTTTCACCCCAACACATTAGCGCCTATGAGCTAACCCTGGAGCAGGGGTCTCCCCTGGAGGGACTGAAGGGGGAGGATGAGCTCTGTCGGGAGATGTTTCTTTCCGCCCACAGGCTGCTTGAGGAGCGGGGATATGAGCACTACGAGATATCCAACTACGCTCTTCCCCAATCTCGGAGTAAGCACAATATGAACTACTGGCTGGGCGGAGAGTATCTCGGTCTGGGTCCCTCCTCAGCCTCCTTTATCGGCGGTGAGCGGTTCGGCAATCCGCCCGACCTGGACCGCTATCTGAGCGATCTTTTTCGGGGAAGCCCCCCCACCTGCTGGGGGGAGAGACTGGTAGGGGATAGGCGGGGTCGGGAGGCGCTCATCCTGGCGCTTCGGCTCGGTGAGGGGGTGGAGATGGATGGGTTTTCAAGGGTGCACGAGATTGATATTGAGGGGATGGTCAACCGGCCCT
>Ga0209986_10004988_pt1 | contig 11110 bp, 13 predicted proteins | sample BlataG_FD_183168 | JGI IMG/M metagenome (GOLD analysis project Ga0209986, IMG submission 183168) | Deep subsurface microbial communities from Black Sea to uncover new lineages of life (NeLLi) - Black_00105 metaG (SPAdes) (version 2) | ecosystem: Environmental > Aquatic > Marine > Oceanic >...
TACCATAGCCTATTTTATACTTGTCTATAATTTCATTCTTTATCCCTCGACTGTTTAAATCTTCTCTCCTTTTTATCTATTAAAAGAGTTTAAATAAATTGAAAATTAAGATCATAAGAGATAATTTACCTTTCAATAAATTTTTTAACTCTTTTTACTTTTTCTTCATTAAACATTTGCTAGTCAAGTAATCTTTCAAATTCATCATCTATTAACTCACTTGGTAAACTTATCCTTCCCCGTGAAGATGGTGTTAATCCGAATTCTGATGCGAAAGATCTAACAAATTTTAGTGCATTGTTTGCAATATAAACTTCTGGTCGTGATTTGACAGTTCCACTTTCTGTTTTCATTACTCTTCCATTTTCCTCAAGGTATTTCTCTATCTCGATATATATTGCGTAATTCTGGCAAAGTCCTGCAAAAGCCATTTCATCAACAATTGTAAGTAATCCAAGCCTTTCTAATTCTGGAGCAAGCCTATTCCATTCTTTCTTTGCTTCATCAAGTAACCAATCTGGACATTCTGGAGCTATTTGTAGAGGTTTTGGTTCATTTAAATTTAACGGTCTTTTGCCTGGATTTCCTTCTAATATTTTAATTGCGGTTGGCTTTGGTTTTCTGCCTCTCATAATTATTTACCCTTTTTTATCTATTTTCGTTAAAAAACATTGATTTTATAGCGATTTTTGTTAAAAATTTCGTGCCTATTTTTAAAATTTAAGGCTAAAAAATTGAAATGTTAATTTCCCGAAAATTAAAGCGAACCTATCCCGCGGTTTAGAGGATTAAAGTCTGTAGCTTTTTAATATCCCCTACCCTTTAATATGTATTACAATATTTAAAAGGAATATTGTTCTTTAAATGTTTTTATTTCTGGAGTGTGACTAATTATATCCTTAAAATAAATAGTTCTTAATGTGTCTACTATCCCCAACCACCTTTAAGACAATAGTGTCGTAGATATCTTGATGGTTTCCAAAAAATAATTGCACACTATATTTAAATGAACTACACTAAAAATCACCAACCGAAGCAATATAGAAGGAATAATAATGAAAGCAGTTGTATGCACCAAATATGGGCCACCGGAAGTTCTTCAACTTAAAGAGATTGAGAAACCTACTCCTGGTGATAATGAGATTTGCATAAAAGTCTTTGCAACATCAGTAACGGCAAGTGACTGCATAATTCGTGGATTTAAAGTACCAATAAAATTCTGGATTCCTATGGGACTAGCAATAGGTTTTAAGAAACCAAGAAAATCCATACTTGGAATGGTATTTGCTGGGGAAGTTGAATCTGTAGGCAATGATATAAAATCATTTAAAAAAGGGGATCAGGTATTTGGTTTTGATCGTTTCGGGTTTGGCACATATGCTGAGTACAAATGTATACCTAAAGAAGGTTTATTGGTGAAAAAAGCTGCAAATGTGAGTTATGAGGAAGCCGCTGCTGTTCCTTATGGTGGATTATTGGCATTATATTATCTGAAAAAAGGAAATGTTCAAAGTGGACAAAAAATTCTTATTTATGGAGCTTCAGGAGCAGTTGGTACTTCCGCTGTACAGCTTGCCAAGTATTTAGGGGCGGAAGTTACTGGGGTATGCAGTACTACAAATTTGGAATTAGTTAAATCCCTAGATGCTAATAAAGTAATTGACTACACAAAAGAGGATTTTACGGTCAGAGAAGATCTCTACGACCTTATCTTTAATGCTGTTGGAAAAAAGAAAATTAAATTACAGTGCAAAAAAGCACTTACTCAAAATGGAAAACTTATAACAGTCGATGATGGTTCACCGACGTTTCATATTGAAGATTTAATCTTACTCAACGAACTTATTGAAAAAGGACAGATAAAAGCGGTAATAGATAGGTGTTATCCGCTTGAACAAATTGTTGAAGCTCACAGATATGTGGACAAAGGACATAAAAAGGGCAATGTAATAATAACTGTGAATTATAACAATTAAACTTAAATGGGATATAATAAGAATTTATTTAGGGAAAATGAATTCGGGTGAAAGTATACAAAAAAATAAAAATTATTTTTTAAATTAATTATTACATCTAAAAAAAAGGAGAAAAGAAATGAATTCAAACAAAAAGACCGCAATAACTGTAGGAATATTATTTATAGTTGCGACGGTTGTAAATTTATTAAGTAATGTTGCTTTTTTGAAACCTATTCTGGATGCTCCGGATTATCTTGGCAGAATTTTTGCCAGTGAAAATCAAGTCCTGATCGGATCGCTTTTACACATAATTTCTGCCTTTGCTGCCGCAGGTATTGCGATAGCATTATATCCAGTCTTAAGAAAATATAATGAGGGTCTGGCCCTTGGATCTGTCGGTTTTAGAATTACTGAAGGGATACTTTATGTTTTTGGTTCAATCTGTGTTTTATCACTATTGCCATTAAGCCAGGAATTTATAAAAGCCGGAATGCCAGGTACTTCTTATTTTCAAACCTTGGCAAATTCATTGCTCTCATTGCGTGATTGGACCGGTATACTTGCGGTAATTACTTTTGGTGCAGGCGCTTTGATGTATTATGCTATATTTTATCAGACAAAATTAATTCCTCGCTGGCTATCTGGCTGGGGTCTTATCGCAGCCGCCTTATGCTTAATATCAGGTATTTTAGTTATGTTTAATATCATAGACTTTTTTACGCCAGTCCAAATTGCTTTGAATATTCCGATAGGCTTGCAGGAAATAGTTTTAGCAGTATGGCTCATAGCTAAAGGATTTAATCCATCTGCAATCGCTTCCAGGTCTGCAAAACAGATATAAACCAGGGAAAAAATCTTTTAATTGGTTTTGTACCTTGAACTTAAGTGAAAGGAATGGGGAAGATAATTATGGATAATGAAGCTAAAAAGGAAAAAACAGGAGCGCTTTCAACTGCTGCCAAGGTTACCGGCTTATCTGGTTTATTATTGGCTATAATTCTTTTAACCATTGTTTTAGTAGTGGTATTTACAATACTTAATAAAAATTGGGACATATATAATACACCAGAATTTGTAATAAGTACTTCTTCAATCATCTTATCTTTATCCGGAGTTGTTTGCGGGGCTATTGACTTAAAAAGAATAAAAACAGGCAAATCTAGTGAAAAGGGAAGGGTTTTTGATATTGTGGGAATTGTTAGTGGATCAATAAGTCTTGCTATACGATTTATAGTTATACCTCCTATTGTACTTATTCTAATATTAAAGATTTAGCTTAATCAATGAAGTAGAATAAATATAGAGGGAAAAATGAATACAGTTAATAAAACATCAAGAGTTTTAGGAGTCGCATTTCTTCTTCAGGCAGTTACATCTTTGATCAGTGGATTGATTCTGAGGCAGGCATTAACTGTGCCTGGAAACATAAGTGAAACTATGATCAATATTGCGAATAATACCTTGCTGATGAGGGCAAGCATTTTAGGTGAGATAATCACAGCCATTGGAATCATCTTTTTAGGAGCCATTCTTTTTGTAACCCTAAGAAAACAGAATGAAAATATGGCTCTTGTTGCCCTGGGATTTTATATATTAGAAGCGGCGCTGCTTACTGCTAGCAGAATAGCGGCTTTCTCTCTCTTACGCATAAGTCAGGAATATGTAACTGCAGGACACCCTGCCTATTTGCAGACGATAGGAAATCTGGCATTTGAATCCATGAATTTTGGATATACGTTGCTTATGTTGCCTTTTTGTCTTGGCGCAATACTTTTTTATTACCTGCTTTACAAATCAAGAGTTGTTCCAAGAATCCTGTCTCTCTGGGGTCTAATAACAGTTTCCCTTATACTCATAGGAACACTGTCTACTGTATTTGGTTATCAAGTTCCATTTCTCCTATACCTTTCCGTTTTCTATGTCCCCTTTGAATTTGCAATCGGAATTTGGATTTTGGTCAAGGGTATAAATAAAGAATTTTTAGCTAAAGAATAAAATCTGGTAGGACATAGATAATTATTATTTCCGGTATTTAAGTTCTGTTTTTATTAATAATAAGAAAAAAGAAAGACTATATTAGAGTATCTTCAATTAATAAGATTCTATTTTATATTTAATTTGTAACATAAATAAATCTTTGACCGATATTCTGGATCTAACCTTACTTACTCTGATCAGCCAAACAAAACAATTAATATTTAATTTCAATTTTGATTTTAAAAGTTCTTGCTATTGATGGTCTTGGGCAGCCAAGTGTCATATATGAACTTTTATTGTTGAGGGGGGAGGAGATTTTCTTTTCCGCGCTCTAAGAATTTTAACTTGCCTTGAGGAGGCAAGGCAAGGTCTTTTTTGTTTTCATAATTTTCTGAATTTTCTGAATAAAATAGGTTAATTTTGATGTTTTCTTTAGAATAAATAATATCTTTAATTAATCTTTTAACTAAAAGATTTCTATCGACCCCCCTCCTTTTCTCAAGAGAAGAAAGAAAAGATTGAAGAATAAAAAGTATCGTTTCAGAGGAAAATTTTGAGCATACCTTCTTTAGTTTAAATTCTACCCAGCGGTGCGAACCTGAATTTTTTAATTTAGGATTCGAACTAGTTATAATAAAAGCAAATATTCAAATTTAAAATATCTAAATGGGTGAAATTAAGTTTAATATCAAAACCTTTAACTTAAAATCTACAAGATAATTTATGGACCTATTGGTTGAATACTATTAGGCTCCTCAATATCATCTGCTATTTCATATCTTACACACAGTTCATTAGGTGATATTTTGTATCTGAAGCTAAGAGGAATCATTAGAACAGATAATAAGACAGCAGAAATCAAAATTATTGTTATTAATTTTTTCATATTACTCCTTCTTTTAAAATTTAATCCTCTTTGTTAAATTTATTAATTTTTGTGTATGTTTTATTACTTTGTCATAGTTGCCTATTTCTTTATAAAATCTTATTATCTCCCCATATGCACTATGAATAAATACTGGCTGTTCTAATTCTTTAAATATATCAACTGCTTTATTAAAATAAGAAACTACTTTATCATTTTCTTTTTTTACTTCATATAAAAGTCCTAAGCTCATATATGCTACTGCTAACATTCTTTTGTCTTTTAGTTTTTCAAGTAAATTAATCGATTTTTTTAGATCAGATTCTGAATTATCAAGTAGTCCTTTTTCTCTTTTTGCTTTTGCTCTATATAATAGTGCATAGGCTAGTTCTTCTTCATAATCTTTTTCTTTTGATATCTTAATTGCACTGTTTGCTAAATTAATAGCTTTGTCATAATCACCTATATAATAATAAAGATTTGCTAAATTGATATCTATACTAAGATAATTTCTTTCTTGTTTTAATTGTCTATAAATTAAGGAAGCTTTTTTATAGAAATTAATTGCTTCTTGAAACTTTCCTTCTCTTCTGAGTAAAATGGAATATCCCCAATAAGCTGTCGCTAAGACATTATTATTTTCAGCTTTTTTAGCTATCCCTATTGCTTCTTCATATTTTTCCTTAGCACCCTTGTAATTCTCAGTATGTCTATATACTTGAGCTATTTTAGTTGTAGCTCTAGCTTTTAGTGACAGGTCTTTTTTTCTTTCTAACTTAGAATTTTCTTCTATTGCATTGTTAAACATATATAAGGCATTTGTGTATTTTTTCTTATCTCTATAAACTACTCCTGTCCAATAATAAGAATATGCCAAGTTTTTATAGTCTCTTTCTTCACTATAGTATTTATTTGTTTTAATAAGTAGATCTTTGGCTTTATCTAGCTTTTTATCATTTATATATACTTGTGCTAACTTAAGCAAAAAGTGATTTATATAATCACCATTTTTAGCTTCACTAGATATAGATATTGCTTCTTTAATTAATTTATTTGCTTCATCAAATCTTAATGAATCTAATAAAGTGTTAGTTTCTTTTTCAAGATAATTTAGTCTTTCTTTTTCTTCTTTAAATAATCCTGTATCAAAATATTTCTTAGGAAGTTTTAGTTTTTTTGTAATATATGCTCTTACACCTAGAGATAAATCAACATCTCCAGTTTCTATCATACTTATATATTGTCTTTTAAACCTATCTCCTGCTAGATCTTTTTGTGTAATTTTTATCTTTGTTCTTGCTCTTTTAAGCCAATGTCCAGTATTTTTCTTCATTTTATTTTAAATATTTAGAAAGTCAATGAAATTTACTTGCAAAAATTAAAATTTTATAATAAAATTATTTCATTCTATAAAATATATTTAATCGCAAGGTAGGGCGGAGGGCATGCAATTAATATATTTAATTACAGATAACTTAATATATATAGATATCATTAATATATAGCTGCTTAATATATTTTTAAGCGGCTATTTTTATTTTGAGGTGATTATTAAATAAAAATATTTTAGATAAAAGCCACCTTAAAAGTGCCGGGTACTTGCAAAATACAGGCATTTTTAGGTGGCAAAGTATATAAGAAAATATTTTAACATACTTAGAATAAAAAGAAAATATTTAAAACAAAAAATATTTTAATTATTAAAAAGTAAAACTAAAACTAATTAAGATAAACTTGAAATTAAATATAGTAAATAAATTTAAGGAAGCTTTGAAGTGAGATTGCATTCTGGGTACTTATATCTCATGGAGCTTATGGTACAACCGGCCTTAAAAACATATAAAGTTTTTTAGCCGGTTTTTGTTTTTAAAGAATAAATAATAATAATTAATAAAATAATTTAAAAACCTAATAATTCTAATAATTTATAGAAAGGAGGTTAATGTCTATATATTTAATAAATCTAAATTTAAAGTTAAGAAAAAATAAAAATTAAGAAGATAGGAGGTGAAAAAAATGAAAAAAATATTTTTGGTAACAATCTTAGTAACGCTATTATTTGCTGTTCAACCAGCGGTAGCTATGCCTGTGAACTTAGTTGACAACGGAGATTTTGAAATGCCGATTGTAACCGCTTCACAGAAGTGGGATATTTACGATTCTGGTTACATCGATCTTGGCTGGACTGTTGAGTGGAGAGCAGATATTCCAGATAGCTGGGGAGGGTACACAAGACCAGATCCTGCTCATCTTGAACTTCATCGTGGTGTTCTCGGTCTGGCTAACACTGGCCTACAGTATGCCGAGCTGGATACTGACTGGAACGGACACGTCGGTTCTCTAAACAACGAACCCGCCTCTGTTAAGATCTACCAAAACATCCAAACCTGCGAATATGGTGGTTACTACACGCTTTCTTACGCCTGGTCCCCACGACCAAGCCATACTGATAATGAATTAGAGGTTTACTGGGGCGGAAATCTTATTGACGCTCACTCAGGTAGCGGTTCCTCAAACCCAGTTTGGACTGTGGAAACCCATTCTAATTTAATCGGGATTGGCGGTTCGACTCAACTTGCCTTTGTTGAAACTACCAAATCAGATTCGCTTGGTATGTTTCTTGATAGCGTAATTGTTGAGCAGTATGGTAATTGTGGACCGGGAATAATAACCGTTGACAAAACTGCCAGCTCGTATGAAATTCTTGCTGGCGAAACTGTTACTTATACTTACAGCATTGCAAATCCTGGAAACTTTCCATTATCTAACGTAACAGTAAACGATAATGAATGTTCACCGGTTACTGGTCCCACAGGAGATACTAATGGGAATAACTTACTTGATACTACCGAAACCTGGGTCTACACCTGTTCAAAAGCTCTTACTGAAACAACCACTAACACGGCGACAGCGTCAGCCTATGATCCATTTGAAAATGAGGTTTCAGATCAAGACAGCGTCACTGTGGCGGTTAGAAGGAATATTTGTACCGTAACTCAAGGGTATTGGAAAACCCACTCTAACTATGGACCAGCACCTTACGACAGCGACTGGGAATATGTAGGTGAAGACACACTCTTCTTCTCAAGTGGTCAATCGTATTACGAGGTGTTATGGACTGCGCCAAAAAAAGGTAATGCTTATTACATTTTAGCTCATCAGTATATTGCAGCAGAGCTTAACGGCGCTTATATGCCAACCGTAGTCCAAGATGCCTTTAATGAAGCAACGATATTACTTGGAAATCATACACCGGCAGAGGTAAAAGATATGAAAGGTAATGATCCAATCCGAAAAGAGTTTATTGAGTTAGCTGAAATTCTTGATGATTATAATAATGGCTTAATTGGACCAGGTCATTGTTCAGAAATGTAATTTTGAGTTCAAGCGCGCTGCTCGCGCTTGGCGCGAGCAGGCGCTTGGACTTAATGTCCAAGAATATAAAAAGAAAATAAAGGTCGCGTACAGTTTCATGGAGTCCAGGCAGATCAGCAAACGAGCAAAAGGAAGTGCTGCTCGATGGTAATAGCCTTGGTACAACACCCGTAAGACTTGGAACATCTGTATCTGGATGGTGGTCGCAGATGGCTCGATATGAAGATACCTTTATGTTCGCTCTTGAACCCGGCCCACACACTCTCAATTTTAAACACCTGATGGGTGATGGTACGCTTTGGGATTTTGTCAGGTTAGAGACTATCTGTCCATAAAACAATAACTAACTCAAAATAAAGATAATTGGCGGAGTATCCTCGTGGCTATATAAATAGTGAGTAGCGGGGCAGGGTAATATTACCCGAAAATTCAGACCAAGTCTAACAGCTGTTGTATTTGCTTAATAAAAAGGCCGGTAAAGTATAACAATTTAGATGAAGAAGCTGTCTCATCCTCAACTGCCCCGCATCAAAAAATATGGTACCCTTTTTTCATCATAGAAACTCCTATAAAGATTGTATCAAAGAATATACTTAATATTTTCCAAATTATAAGAATTATAAAAAAACAAGCTGGATTAGAAGACTATTTAAGAGGTAACTTAAATGAATTATTTTAAAAAGATATCTCCCAGTCTCGTAGCCTTTTTAATTATTGTATATTTGTCATTTACATTTACTGGTTGTCCTTCAGCACCACCTACTGAGACTTTGGAAGTTACTGAGGAAACTATCGAGGAAGTAACAAAGGAAAGAAACCATCCACCAAAAGCAGTTGCTGGTGAAAATTTAGAGATAGAAGTTGGAGTTTCTGCTCTTTTAAATGGTGCAGGATCAAGTGATCCTGATGGGGATATCTTAACTTACACTTGGGATTTTGGGAATGGTATAAAAGCTTATAAAAAATATGTTTATGTCAAATATGATGAAACTGGCGCATATACAATAACTTTAACTGTTTCTGATGGAGAGTATGAGGATAGTGATACATTAACTGTTTTTAGTTATTTCTGCAAAACAAAAGGTTTCTGAGGAAATAGATGAAGAAGAGACTGCTGAAGTGGCTGAGGAAGAAACTACTGAAGAAACTGAGGAAGTAACAACTACAGAGAAAACTACAGAAGAAACAGTATATGTAACAAGAGTTATAGATGGTGATACCATAGAGGTAGATCTCAATGGAAAAGCTTACAAAGTAAGATACATTGGTATAAATTCTCCTGAATATGATCAACCATTTGGTGATAAAGCAACTCAAGCAAACTCTTATTTAGTTTCAGGCAAGACTGTAATATTGGAGAAAGATGTTTCAGAAACAGATAAATATGGAAGATTACTCCGATATGTATATGTAGGAAATCTGTTTGTAAATGCTCATCTTGTTAAGTTTGGTTGGGCTCAAGCTTCTACTTATCCTCCAGATGTAAAATATTCAGATTTATTTGTTTCACTTGAGAGAGAAGCTAGAGAAAATAATGAAGGTTGCTGGGCTATAACAGAAGAAACTAAGGAAGAGCCACCACCACCTACTAAAATGTTTTTAGGAAGCAAAAAATCTGATGTTTATCATTATCCAAATTGTAGATATGTAAAGATGATAAAACCTGAAAATCTAATATGGTTCACAAGTGTTGAAGATGCAAGAGCTCGTGGATATAGACCTTGTAAAGTTTGCAAGCCACCATAGTAAAAGAATTCACATTTTAGAGAATTGAGGGAAAAAATATATCGTAACTATCCCAATGAAGGATACGTATTAGAAATTTAAAAGAACATAAATGTTGTGGATATTAAAAAAATAAAGAATTAGCAAATAAACAATAACCCTATCCCAACCTGTCAAATAAAAACATATAACATGTGTTTATCACCATTCCACAGTTCCACAATAAGACATGTTCTATACTATCTTGTACCATAAGGATTTAGAGTTCCATATAGCGGTTTGATTATTTTATTATATTGCCAGTCTTGTGAAATAAAATAGGTCCCTGCATATATGCCCTTACTGTGTTTTAGCCTTTCTATAAATTTTTTAACTCTAAGTACTTTATTTTCATTAAACATTTAATCAAGTAGTGCTTCAAATTCATCATCTAATATTTCACTTGGTAAACATATCCTCCCTCTAGAAGATGGGGTTAGACCAAATTCTGCTGCAAATGCTTTAATTTGATTTAAGCATTGCCTAGTAATATAAACTTCTGGAAATACTGCAATATAAGTTGAAATAACTTTACCTTCTTTATCTCTTTTTGGTATTTCATATGTCATTCCATTTTTTTTGATAAATTCTTCTGCTATTTTCCATTTTGCATAACTTTGGCAATATCCTGCAAAAGCAGCTCTATCTATAATGGTTAATAATCCAAGTCTTTCTAATTCTGGAGCAAGTCTATTCCATTCTTTCTTTGCTTCATCAAGTAGCCAATCCGGACATTCTGGAGCCATTGATATTGGTTTTGGTTCATTTAAATTTAATAGTCTTCTTCCTGGATTTCCTTCTAATATTTTGATTTCTATTGGTTTTGGTTTTCTACCTTTCATATTTATAGGTTTCTTCCTCTATTGGTTCTATAATTACCCTAAAACTTTGTCCAGTAAGTAATTGAAGCATAATTACTTCTTTTAAATATTGTCTGCTTACATCAAATTTGCTTCTTGCACCATCTCCAAGTCCATCAATTGAAATAGCTGACATTATTGGAGGAAGAGCAGCAATGAATACAATTTTATTGATTTTATTACCTTTTTCTTTATTTTCTTCCATTTTATATTAATTTTCCATATTTATAATAATTTTTAAAACGATTTCAAAATCACTCCTCCATTTCGCGAAAACAAACTCGACGCTAGGGCGCGGTCTACAGAGATTA
>Ga0209986_10004989_pt1 | contig 11109 bp, 9 predicted proteins | sample BlataG_FD_183168 | JGI IMG/M metagenome (GOLD analysis project Ga0209986, IMG submission 183168) | Deep subsurface microbial communities from Black Sea to uncover new lineages of life (NeLLi) - Black_00105 metaG (SPAdes) (version 2) | ecosystem: Environmental > Aquatic > Marine > Oceanic >...
ATGTCAGACAGCACACTTGTTCTTTTAAACGTTAATGTAGTAACTTTGAATCAGAAGCAGCCCAAAGCCGAAGCAATAGCGATTCAAAACGGAAGAATAATCACTGTAGGCTCCAACAAAGAGGCCCGAAAATACATAGACAAAAGAACAACGGTGATAGACGCAAAAAATAAGACAATTGTACCTGGTTTTGTTGACTGCCACGTGCACATGACAGGTTTTGGACAGTTTTTGCAGACCTTAAACCTGAGAAACGTAGAGTCCGTAAAAGAGATGCAGCAGAAAATGCGGAAATACGCCCAAAAAAATTCTGAAAAAAGCTGGATTTTAGGGGGAAGGTGGGATCAAGATAAATTTGCTGAAAAGCGTTATCCAACCCGCTGGGACTTGGATGCCGCGGTTGCGGACAAACCAGTCTTTCTCATCCGTGTCTGCGGGCATTTAGGCGTCGCTAATAGCAGGGCTTTGCAGCTGGCTGGCATATCAAGGGAAACAACTGTAGATAGTGGAAAAGTAGATTTGGACGAAGCCACAGGGGAGCCTAATGGTATATTGCGAGAAAATGCTTTAGGGCTAGTTTGGAAAGCCATTCCAAAACCAAACCCGAAAGAACTTGAACAAGCTTGCATTTCAGCGTGCAAAAAAGCTGTTAAAGCCGGACTCACATGCGTCCACTGGATTGTAGGCTCTGCCGAGGAAATACGCATCATACAAAAACTCTATCTCAACGGAAAACTACCCTTAAGGGTTTATTTAGGCATCTCAGCAGACCTACTAGATCAACTAATCGATTTAGGCCTCCTCACAGGCTTTGGAAACGACATGGTCAAGATAGGTTTTGTTAAAGCTTTTGCTGACGGCTCTCTCGGAGCCCGCACAGCAGCCTTGAAAAAGCCTTACTCTGACAAGCTTGAAACAAGAGGCATAATGCTTTACACACAAAGAAAATTGAATAGGCTTGTTTCTAAGGCTCATAGAGCTGGTTTGCAATTGGCGGTTCATGCCATAGGCGACCGTGCCATAGAAGCTGTTCTAAAAGCCTTTGAAAACGCGCTGAAAAAGCATCCGCGAATGAATCATAGGCATAGAATTGAACATTGTTCCGTGCTTAACCCAAGGTTCATTAAGCGCATGAAGCGCTTAGGGTTGATAGCTTCTGTTCAACCACATTTTGTCGTTTCTGATTTTTGGGTTGTTGACCGTGTTGGTAGAGATAGAGCACGCTGGGTTTACCCATTCAAGACTCTTGTGAAGGAAGGGTTGATTGTTACTTCCGGTTCAGATTGTCCAGTAGAACCAATAGATCCGCTTTTGGGTGTTTGGGCTGCTGTGACGAGGAAAAGCTTTGCAGAAGAAAGCCTCACAGTGGAGGAAGCTCTGAAAACCTACACTTTGAACGCAGCTTATGCTTCTTTTGACGAAAACAATAAAGGAACAATAGAAGTTGGAAAGTTTGCAGATCTAACGGTTTTGTCAAATGATTTGTTTAACGTTCCGCCCGACAAGATTAAAAGAGTCAGGGTTGAGATGACTATTGTTGATGGAAAAATCGTTTATTCACGTAGCTCCTAGTTCAACAACTTCGATGCATTGTTTAAAGAAGATTCAACTTTTCTAAAGAATGCATAATATAGCGAACTTGCTATGAAATAGGTAACTGTTGTAAATAGGAAAGGCGTGTAAAAGTCGCTTCCGGTCATCATTGCGCCAGAAATTGAAGCGGTCACAGCGCGCGGAATGTTATCCGCCATAATCATTAAACCGTTTGTTGTCGCGCGTTCCTTTTCTGTTACTAACTCCATCTGCAAAGTAGAGCTCACAGGCCCTGCCATGTTCATCAATGCGCCACGTGCTACATAAGCTGTTGAAGCCAGAGTCAAGTTCGGTGAAAGGGTTATGAGCATGATGAAGGGCATGGAAGAAAATTGACACATCACTACACTTTTGACCTTGCCCAACTTGCTTGATAACAAGGGTGCAGCAAGAACCCCCACGGCTAGTGTAACACTGCCTAGAGCCGATATAATACCTATCTGCTCCATTGTGGCATGAAATTTCAAGTCAAAAAAATTGTTTAGAAGCGGGACTGTGAAACCGGCTCCAAAGCCTATGAGACATGTAGGTATCATGAATTTAGCTATGACCTGATGGCTTCTTATATTTCGCAAGGCTAAGAAATCAATCATTTTTTGCCTTTGCACCTTTTCACTCTCCTTTATCAACAAGATTGGAAAAGCAGCGACGAGAGCTAGACCAACCGAAATTGCAAGAGCTATGCGATATCCGATGGGTGACCCGAAGTCTAGGCCTGTAGGCAAACCCAAAAAAGCGTTAAGTGAATCTGGCATAACCCCGCCAATGTAGTTGCCTATAACGCTCATAATTATCATTACGGCCCAGTTGAAACTGAACAAGTATGTACGTTCTTCCTGCTTACTATTTTCCATCATGAATGGTGCTGACGCTACCCATCCAACCGTGCCTATCAAGCCGGAAACGAGACTGGCGAGAAGAAGAATTGTCGGTTGTAAAGCGACTATCTGAATGAGACTTATGAAGTTCGCCATCAAACCAATAAGCAATGCCTTCTTAGGACCAATGCGTTCGCAAAGTAAGCCCGCCGGCAAAGCCACTAAGCCAGTTGCTATTGCGCCGGCGGAGAACATGTTGCCTATGAAGTCAAGCTGGAACCCAACTTCGGGAAGGTTAAGGTATAGGTTGAATATGACTCCCCAGATTCCGAAACTTAAACCTTGCAGAATGGTTGCCACTAAGTAAAGCTTAGCATTACGGCTAAGCGTGCTTATGCGCTGAACATACTGCTTAATTCCTGAAAGAATCTGCAAAGTTTATTCACCGAAGTTTGAAGTTCGGTAGCATAGGATAGTTTAGAAATAAATACTTTCCGAGATTTCAGCTCTTACTTTTAGAGCAATTTATTTGTGTGTGTTTACGCTAGTTTATTGTGGTTGCCATTAATTTGAATGCAAACGATGCTCTAAGGGAAATAATCGAAACTCTAATGCGTATCCATTCGCCCAGCCGCGACGATGTCAACCGTGCTAAGATGCAAGTTGCTGCTAAATATCAACTTGAGAAAGTGCCTTCAAACTCTGACTTAATACGCATGCTCAAAGCTGAAGAAAAAAGCAAACTTCTGCCCCTTTTACGAAGAAAAGCCACACGCACAATCTCAGGCGTTACAGTAATAGCCGTAATGACAAAGCCTTATCCTTGCCCACAGCCTGAACCATGCGCCTACTGTCCAGGCGGACCACCATTCGGAGTACCTCAAAGCTACACTGGTTTTGAGCCAGCTGCAATGCGTGGACTGCAAAACCAGTTTGACCCATATTTACAGGTTAGAAGCCGCATTGGACAGTTACAAGCCATAGGACACAACGTTGACAAAATAGAGCTAATCGTCATGGGTGGAACCTTTCCAGCAACACCGCTGGATTACCAAACGTGGTTTATCCAACGTTGTTTGGACGCCATCACTGAGATGAAATCGGCCAGCCTTGAGGAGGCTAAAAAGAATGCGGAAACGAGCAGAATCCGTAACGTCGGCATAACCGTGGAAACGCGGCCAGACTGGGCTAAAGAGAGCCATATAGACCACATGCTCAGTAGGGGTGTAACACGTGTAGAAGTGGGTGTTCAAAACCCAAACGATGAAATTTACCGTCTAGTCGGCAGAACACACACGGTCAAAGATGTTGTTGAAGCTACACGCATAATGAAGGATTCTGGATTAAAAATAGTGTACCACCTTATGCCTGGATTGCCTAGTTCGAACACGAAAAAAGACTTAAAAGCTTTCAGAGAGATTTTCACAAATCCAGATTTCAAGCCTGACATGATTAAAATCTATCCATGCTTAGTTTTGAAAGGTACAAAAGCCTACAAATGGTATCATGAAGGAAAATATGAGCCGTACACGAACGAGACAGCAGCCAACTTAATCGTAGAAGTCAAAAAGATTATCCCACATTGGATACGTGTAATGCGTGTTCAACGGGACATCCCGGCGCCATTGATTGTTGCTGGTGTGAAAAGAAGCAACCTACGCCAACTAGTGCAGCAGAAACTAAAAGAGCAAGGCATAAGATGCAGATGCATAAGATGCAGAGAAGTGGGCCACAGAATGCTAAAAGATAAAGTGAAACCCGATCCAGAAAAAGTGAAAATTCTAACTACAAAATATGTTGCGTCTGAAGGAGAGGAAATCTTCATCTCAGCAGAAGACCCAGAAAACAACCTTTTAATAGGTTATTTGAGGCTGAGGATTCCTTCAGAAAAAGCTCACAGACAAGAAGTAAAAGCGAAACCATGCTCCATAGTTCGGGAACTTCACGTTTATGGGCCTCTTGTTCCAGTTGGTGAACACTTGGCAAAGGCATGGCAGCACAAGGGTTACGGTGGCATTCTCTTAAGCGAAGCAGAACGCATATCAAAAGAGGGCTATGACGCGAAAAAGATTTTAGTTATAAGTGCTCTCGGGACAAAACAGTACTATATGCGGTTCGGCTACCAATATGATGGATTATACGTGTCAAAAATGTTGGAGAATTAAGTTATGAGTAAAAAAGAAGAGCTTTCAGGCTACAAGGGTCAAGCATTAGCAGCTATCAGAAAAACTGAAGCTGAAATAGGAGACGTGTTACGTATAACAAAAAACGGACAAGTTTATGAGGGCATTTTGATTCCGCGTTCAGAATACGGAGACGAAAAACACGTCGTCATAAAGCTGAAAAGCGGTTACAATGTTGGCATACAGATAACACCAGACACAAAAATGGAGCGAATAGGAAAGGGAGTGAAACCAACTTTTGCGACTTCTCCTCCCCTAGAACAAAATCCCAAGCTTCCAAAAGTCACCATAATAAGCACTGGTGGAACAATCGCCAGCCGCGTAGACTACAGAACAGGAGCTGTACGACCAGCCCTAACAGCAAGCGACTTGTACAGCGTCGTTCCAGAACTTGCCAACATAGCACGGATAGACGATCACGTACTATTCAGCCTTTTCAGCGAAAACATAACTCCTAAACACTGGACAGAAATAGCCAAGGCGGTCTCAAATCAAATATCCAAAGGCGCTGACGGTGTCGTAATAGCCCATGGAACAGACACCATGGGTTACACGGCTGCAGCCTTAAGCTTCGCACTACAAGACCTCCCAGTCCCAGTAATACTTGTAGGTTCACAACGTTCAGCAGACAGGCCGAGTTCAGATGCAGCGACAAACCTCATAGGAGCAGTGACGACAGCGGGAAAGGCACCCTTTGCAGAAGTAGCCGTAGCAATGCATGAAACAACGTCAGACACTTCCGTAGTACTTCATAGAGGAACAAAAGTTCGAAAATGCCACACGAGCAGAAGGGACACCTTCAGATCTGTGAATACAACTCCAATGGGAAGAGTGCAAAACCAGAAAATAACAATGCTTACAGACGAGTATCGAAAACGCAATTCCGCAAGAAAGGTTACGTTGAAACCGGAATTCGACGAAAAGGTTGTGTTAATAAAGTTTTATCCGGGCATGAACCCGGCAATAATTGATTGGCATGTGGAGGAAGGCTATAGGGGTATGATTCTTGAAGGAACAGGTTTAGGTCATGTCGGCAGCTACATTTTTAAAGCCATAAGAAACGCTGTAGAGCGTAATGTTGTAGTAGGTATGACTTCTCAGTGCATTTGGGGCCGAGTAGACATGAACGTTTATGATCAAGGCCGTGATTTGCTGGCTTTAGGCGTGATCCCATTGGAAGATGTGCTTCCAGAAACAGCCGCTGTCAAGCTGATGTGGATTTTCGGACAAACCAAAGACGTGGAAGAAGCTAAAAGACTTTTGAAAACGAACATTGTTGGTGAGATTTCACCACGAACTCTTGCCGAGGAATAAGGAATGTCCAAAGGGTGAAGCATTTGGAAATAGATTATCAGAAAATCGGGTTGAAAGTCGGCTTAGAAATTCATCAGCAATTGGACACTTCTACAAAGTTATTCTGCAATTGCAAACCAGAATTGTTCAAGGAAGAGCCAGAAATAACGTTTCTTCGTAGGCTTCGGCCAACACAAAGTGAGTTAGGGCAAATAGATCCAGCGGCTTACTTTGAATTTCAGAAAGGAGTGAAAAGTCTCTACGAGGCAAATAGGGCGACTTCATGCCTTGTTGAAATGGATGAAGAACCGCCGCGTCCATTAAACATGGAAGCAGTTGAAATTACCTTAACAGCAGCCTTAATGATGAATGCCAAACCTGTTGACGAAATCCATGTGATGCGTAAAACAGTTATAGACGGCTCGAACACCACGGGCTTCCAAAGAACATGTGTTATCGCCCTAGATGGCGAAGTCAAAGTTGGAGAGAAAACTGTTCCCATTCAGCACGTAAGCTTAGAAGAGGACGCCGCAAGAAAAACTGGTGGAGAAGACAACGTAATATGTTATCGTATAGACCGTTTAGGCATACCGCTAATAGAGGTTGCAACAGCGCCAGCCATAAAATCACCTAAAGAAGCAGAAGAAGTCGCGTTAGCAATAGGAAGATTTCTGAGAGCTACTGGAAAAGTGAAAAGAGGCTTAGGCACAATCCGCCAAGACATAAACATATCAATCCCAAACGGCGCACTCATAGAGATTAAGGGAGTTCAAGAACTTGAATTGCTCCCGCTTGTTGTAAAGTATGAAGTTCAACGGCAATTGAAACTTCTGAAGATAGGTGAAGAACTGAGAGCAAGAGAAGTAAAGGAAGAGAACATTAAAGAAGAATTCATCAACGTGACAACTGTTTTTAAACAAACAAAATGCAAGGTCCTACGCAAAGCCATAGACAAGAAACAACAGATCCTAGCCGTGAAACTTCCAAAATTCAAAGGCTTCCTTAAACAGGAATTGATACCGAGTTTTCGCTTTGGAACAGAGATGTCAGACAGAGCACGTTTCTGGGGAAGAGTTGGCGGCATATTCCACACGGACGAACTGCCAGCCTACGGGATAACAAATGAAGAAGTGCAAAAATTAAGAGAGTCTGTTGAAGTTGAGGATCAAGATGCTGTAGTGCTTGTTGCAGACAACCCAGAAAACGCCAAAGATGCATTAAAAGCGGTTGTAGAGAGAGCACGAGAAGCCATAAAGGGCGTGCCGCCAGAAACGCGAGCACCAAACCCAGATGGAACAACACGTTACATGAGACCTAGACCTGGAGCAGCAAGAATGTATCCTGAAACAGACATTTTCCCGATACAGATAACAGAAGAATATATAGGAAAAATTAGTTCGCAATTGCCAGAGATGCCTGAACAAAAACTGGAACGTTTCATGAAAGAGTATAGGCTGAACCAAAAATTGGCTAGGCAAGTTTTAGATTCCGAATACAGCGAACTCTTCGAATCCATCGTGAAACAGCGCAAAGTCTCACCAACAACTGTAGCTGCGTTCTTAACAGAAACCCTAAAAGCTTTAAAACGCGACAGCGTTCAAGTTGACAAGGTTTCAGAAAACCAGATTCGAGAAATCTTCAACAAAATAAGTGCTGGAGAATTGACGAAAGAGGCTATACCAGACGTAACTGTTTGGTTGTCGAGTCACGAGAACAAAGGTGTTCAAGACGCGATTAAGAGCCTTGGTTTGAATGTTATTTCTGAAAACGAGCTTAAAGCGTTTGTTGAAAAGGTGATTGAAGATAACAGAAGCTTGATTCGAGATCGCGGTGAAAATGGTTTCGGCGTTTTCATGGGCATCATTATGAAGGAACTGCGAGGCAGAGTGGATGCTGCCTTAGTCAGTAGAGTGCTAAGAGAAAAACTGAAGGAATTTGTGAGGGTTTGAAGAATGGCAAAGAAAACTAAAGTTCGAACGATCGACACAATCACGCTGCCATGTGGTTGCATATATCAAGATAAAGGATGGTTATTAGTGCGCATTCATGAATGTAACTACCATAAGCGAAAACGCACAGCAAAACGTCCATACAGATCTAAAGCCGAATGTGTAAGACCGTGAAGAATACTTTCCCTGCACGGGTAAGATATTCGAGTCTCTTTCGCGTGTTTGTTAGAAAAAAGAGGGAAGTTATGTCTGCATGTTCAAATTTCAAGTAGGCAGTACGCTACGTATTAACTGTGAAGAGTCAAACTCCTCTATCAATTCCAATCCTTTATCTGTAGTGCGAAGCAAAGTATCATGCTCTTTAATAAAACCACGGGCTTTCAGAAATTTGATATACCTAGTGAATTGTTCGTAGCTTAAAGAAACCGAGGTGAGTACGTGTGTTCTTCTGATGCCATTCTTTGCAGCTTTCAGAATGGTTACAGAAATGACCAATGATCCCCTTCTCCTAGATGGAAAAGTTGAATTCATAACTCATCCAATAATATATAGATGTATCTACTAGAAAATAAATCTACCCTTTTTATACGCGCCAGCTCTCGAATCAGTCAGAACAGCTAGAATTGACCGTTTATAGCAGAAGCTTTCCACATATAATTTTTGGTTTTCCCTACACAGATTGATGCATAAAAAAATTTCTCTAGATCAACCTAGTATTTTGTTGAAAGAAAAAAGCGAGGTATTCGCAGACTGTTACTTTGTTTTGCGATGTTTTCCTACTCTTTTGTAAGTTTGATTTCCATTGTTGAAACCATTCTTGATCTGTTTTCACCTTCTCTCGCTGGCATTTCCTCTGTTCCTATCGAGATTTTGCGTACTTTCAAGTCTTTGATGAAGCGGTTTCTAGTTATTTCAGCTACGTCAACAGCCGTTGTTATTGCTCGTCCTCGGGCTTTCAAAATTACTTCCTTAGCATCGGATGCCGATAGACTTGTAATGATTGCCAGAACATAGTTCATTGGTGGTTTGCTTCCGATGAAAACAATTCCTGATCTTTCCGCCATTTTCCATCACTCCTTTTATTGTTGATTGCAGCCTGTAACGTTACTGCGTTCCGTTTCGATCTTCAACAGTACAACGTTACTATTCTGTAACACTCAAACTCCCTTATAAATGCAACTAGACAACGGAGCACCCTGAGAATGCCTCTTCTATCGAAGTTTCCGTTAAAGCTTTTTTGTCCTTCAATCCTGTCAATTCTCCGTAACCCACAAGTGTGCATAATCACTGTGTCACAATTAGCTCTATACATTAACGAGTGCCTAACCACAATTGCCTAAAGGAGAATTCAGGCTACTCAAGCCTCTTTATTATGTGGTACCCATACTTCGTTTTTGCAATCGGCGAAATCTGTCCTTTCTGAAGGGCGAAGGCGGCTTTCGAATTCCTTCACCATTTTTCCTCTACTGAAGGTTCCGAGGTCTCCACCGTGTTTTCCGGATGGACAAAGTGAAACTTCCTTAGCAATGTTCGCGAACTTTTCTCCCTTCTTCAACCGTTCCAGAACCGCATTTGCCTCTTTCTCAGTCTTTACGAGGATATGGGCGCAATGAACTTTGTTTGGCATAAAGAGTGATTACATCAATTTATTTATAACAGTTACTTTATTTACGTACAGCATGTGCTACTTAACTCTCTCTAAAACAGATGGTGAGGTTTGTTCATTAACTGTGAGTTGATGATGAATGCCCTATTACGTTTACATCCTTCTTTGTAAAGACGGTAGCTACTACACTGGACAGGCTAAAAACGTGGAACATCGAGTTGAACAGCACAAAAAAGGTCAAGGCGCCAGATACACGAGAATGCACAGGCCTGCGAAAATTGTGTACGTGGAAGAGTTCAATAGCCGTAGCGATGCCATGAAGAGAGAACGAGAGATTAAATTGTTCAGCCACAGGAAGAAGCAACGGCTGGTAAAGGTGTGATAATGCAAGTTTACGGTGGGGTGCTAGCGCGTTCATAAATTTAGAAGCGCGTCAAAGTGTTTCATTTGTAGTCTTTTAATGCGATCACTGCTTCTGGCAGCAACTTTAGGTTTTCACCACAGTAAGGACATACTTTGAATTCGGGCAGTATTGGTTTTCCGCACGTCGGACATTTATTCGGATGTTTGACGTTTTCTTCAAACTTTTTGAATTCCCTTTTTAAGCGGCTTAGCTCAGTCTTCAGTTTCTCGACGTTCTCTGTTAATGGTTGAATTTCTTTGACTTCTGTTCTCACGTTGTACATTATGTCCTTGACTTGTGCCAAAAGCGTGTTGTTCATTTCCACCGTTTCATTCATTGCATCGAGCAGCTCGCTTTTTCCATCTAACACTTGAGCCTCAACGGCGCCTTGTTTTCTAGCGTCTGAAAGTATCTTGTTTAGAAATGTTTCCACGGGATTTTCAAATGCTATTGCACACGTGATTCCCCAGAAAATGAAGGTTGTGATGGCGCTCACGCAAAAATACGTGTTAGGCGTTATAGTCTGTAGTTTCTCGTTTATGAATGGGTATAGTTGAAGAAGCTTGATTTGGCTGTTGAAAACTAGTACAGAAATTGCATCAATTAAGTGTACGAGTGCTACGAAAGTTAGGCTGCTGAAAAGCCATACGCCAATTCCCTTTTTTGCCAAGCGTATTCCTCGTTGCGGGCTTTACAATTACATATTATATCGTGACATTTAATATGATATTCCCAATTCGGAGTATGTCGGGATACGTAAATTCTAAAAGGGGTTAGTGCTTCTTATATTTCGGGATAGGGTTGGTGAATAGGGTGGTTGAAGGTGTGTTGAAGGGGGTTTTCGTTTTTCGTGTGAAGTTGGGTGATTTTGAGGTGGAGATTAGTGGGGGTCGTGAGGAGGTTTTGAGGACTGTTAAGGAGTTGCCGGGTTTGATGGTTGATGTTTGTAGGGCTTTTGAGGTTTCTAAGCCTAAGGCGACGGCTACGCTTACTGTTAAGACGACGGGTGTGAAAGAAAAGGCTGCTGTTGAGAAGTTTCCTAAGATTTTTCGTGTTAAGAGTTGTGGTGAGGCGGTGTTGAAGGTTCTTGAGACTGATTGGGGGAAGTGGCGTCCGCGTACAGTTGGTGAGTTGAAAGGGGCTTTGAAGGCTAATGGGTTGCGTTATCCGGGGCGTACTTTGTCTGGGGTTTTGTTGGGGCTTGTGAGGAAGGGGAAGGTTAGGCGTTGGAAGACTGATGCTGGTTGTGTTTATATTCTTGCTG
>Ga0209986_10004991_pt1 | contig 11106 bp, 13 predicted proteins | sample BlataG_FD_183168 | JGI IMG/M metagenome (GOLD analysis project Ga0209986, IMG submission 183168) | Deep subsurface microbial communities from Black Sea to uncover new lineages of life (NeLLi) - Black_00105 metaG (SPAdes) (version 2) | ecosystem: Environmental > Aquatic > Marine > Oceanic >...
TTCGCCTCGCACCCAAGTCTGTTCGCACAGGTCTCACAGGGGGCAACTCTCTTCATAGGCATCTCCTCATCTTTTCACGTGTGTCGGCACTTTCCAGGCGATTCTCGCCTCTTCGCTTGTACTATCAATTTGTATAGCTCGGGGCGGCGGTATAGCTCAAAGTTGAACACCTCCTCCTTGATCTCCCTACAGAGGTTCAGGTCTATCACTGCGTCTATGAGGTCGTCCTCGTTGGCGTAGGACATGGCTATGACCTCGCCAAGTGGTGACACGATCATGCTCTGGCCCATGAGGACGTAGCCTGGCTCCTCCTCTCCGCAGTGAGCGACCCCCACCGCCCATGTGCCGTTCTGGTAGCACCCGGCCTGCATGGACAGCTTGTTATGGAACTCCGCCAGCCTGCTGTAAGAGATTTCTTTCCTGTAGTGGGTCAAGGGAGTGTTCCAGCCGACTATGACCAGCTCCACGCCCTGGATCCCCATGCACCGCCAGGTCTCGGGCCACCTTCTGTCGTTGCAGATGGCCATGCCGATTCTAGCGCCGAAAGCGTCCCACACCTTGAACCCTGTGTCTCCCTCCTTGAAGTACCTCCTCTCCAGATGCTGGAACCTTTGTCCAGGCACAGGCTCCGCGGTCCCCGGGATGTGGGACTTCCTATACTTCCCTATGATACCGCCTTCAGCGTCAACGAGTATGGAGGTGTTGTATCTGCCGTCTTCGCTGAGCTCAGCGTACCCCAAGTGGAACCCTATGCCTAGATCCTTGGCCCTGTCAAAGAGGGGCTGCGTGGAGGGGCTCGGCATGGACTTCTCGAAGTATTTTAGAATCTCTTCCTCCGTCAGTAGCATCCTCGGGAAGAAGGTGGATAGGGCGCACTCCGGGTAACAGACGATCTCGGCTTTCCTCCTGGCGGCCTCCTCCATGAGGTCTATGAGGCGTTCCACCACTTCCTCCCGGGGCTCGTTCTTGTATATGGGACCGATCTGCGCGGCGGCAACATGAAGATTTCGAGGTGATTCATTCATGGTGAACCGCATCCACCATCCTGCACCGCTAGTTATTTGATGACGAGGCCTGTTTCTCAAGGTACTCGTCGTAGTCGGACATCTCGGCTATGCTGCCTATTATCACGTGGTTCGTGACTTTCTCGCAGTTCGGGCATGTTGTGATCGTTGAGGAGTCTATCTCCCATCTTCCGTAAACTCTGGATTCATGCTCGTGTCCGCAGTCATTGCACCTCAGATGAGCACTCCAACCTGTGATGATTATTTTCTTCATTGTATCTCAATCATCTCCTTTCTTGTTTGTGGTGGGGAGTGTTGCCGGCACTGTAGCAAGGGTTGTTTTGTCCCGGGAGCAGGAGTCCGCCTGGCCGAGCATGATCCAAGGTTACTAGCATAACCCTCCCTGCAACGTTTTCCCCGGTATCCAAGATCACGTGTCTCCATTAGGCCCCTAGCCCTCCCCACCAAAGAATGGAGAGCATCACCGCTTAAGCCTTACGTGTGAAAATGCTAGTAAATTAGACCGTCCTCCAATAGTATTCCATGAATCTTCTCCGCGGCCTCGTGTACCTGTTCTTCGCTCTTTGCACCGGTTATGACGATGCTTCCCGAGGAGAATATCAGTATGACTACCTTGGGCTCATCCATCCTGTAGACGGCCCCCGGGAACTGCTCAGGCTCATACATTATGTTATCCAGTATATCGGCCGCTGCCTCTAGGTCAGCCTTACCGCCTAGATGCGCGGAGGCCACCATGTTCTGGATGACTACATCTGGAAACTTGTTTATTATGAAGCCCGATTTCTTCAGCTCCCTCACCACGTTCTTCACTGCTCTTTTTGCCAGCTTCTCCGACTTGGCACCTGTACACACCATCTTCCCTGTCGTGAAGATCAGGGTGGCCGTCTTCGGTCTTTTCAGCCGAAAGACTAGGCCGGGAAACTTCTTGGGTCTGTACTCGATGTTCCTGAAGTTCTTCATTATTGCGATTAGGTCTATCTTGGTTCCTAGGGCGGCCGTAGCCACGACGTTCTGTATCACAACCTTGTACTTGTTAGCCATTACCAAAGCCCAAGTTCCCCTTTTTCACGCGTTGACACTGTACAGCCCTCCCTCGGGGGCACGCCCTTCCCTTATGCTCTTCGTTAAAGCATCTACATCGTATACTATCCTGCCTTAACTGTTACTAAGAAACCATTCAAGATGTGAAGGCATGGAAGGGAAGAGTGGCCTCACTTATTGGAATGTGCCCGTGAATAGACAGCTTAACAAAGCCTTGGAGGAGGCCATCAGATTTGCTGGTTATAGGACTAAGACAGAGTTCATCAGGGACGCCGTCCGTCGAAGGCTGGAAGAGCTAGGGATCAAACCGGGTGTGAGAGAAACTTAAAGATATAAGCGTCGGGTAATTCCCTCAGACACTGATATAATTTTAGTTTAAGGGATGGGGAGTGTTGCCGGCCCTGGAGCAAGAACTTGAAAACCCGGGGGCAGGACCTTGGCCCTCGAGGACAGCCCTGAGAAGCTGGAGAGGATCCGGGAGAGTGGCCGGGGACAGCCCGCCGAACCTCACCCACCTCTAAACTAGGCACAACCACTAGACGGGCAGATAAGCTACCTCAGCCTCAGGATAGGGTTCAGCGGATGGCGGCTCTGGGACCTCAACGGCTGCGAGTACTTCTGGGGAATAATGGGCTAATACTGCAAAGTAAAGCATATGAAAAGGCTGTTTTGTCGCCTAATTGTTGCGTGTGTGTGGCGTAAATGCATCACCGCTTAAACCATGCATGGCATATCACCTAATTCATAGATTTTCAGAGGTATGTTTCAAGCCTTATTCATATCCTTTGAAAGAACGCGGGTGTATGCATGCCTGGGGTCGCAGAATTTGCATTCATGAACTCTTTCCACATCCAGTGATTTGGCGAATCTCAACGCCTCTAAGTATGTGTCAAAGTAACCATGGCAAAATGAGCTGGCCGTCTCATGGTTTGGCTCCTTAGCATAGCCACAACTGTCTCTATGTATCCTAGCATAATGCTTAACCTTGATCAATCGATTGCTTTCGAGGACGACAAACTTTATCATCTGAACACATCCCCATAATCCGATACAACTATTTTCTTACTACTTCCATTCTGCCGAGCCTAATCCCGTTCCTTTATGTGTACGACATCTGGGACAGTGGGTTCTGACGGTATCAGAAACTTTTATGATCTTTCTCCTCCTTTCTGCTGTCATATCCACATGAGTGACACTTTAGGTAGAACTTGCCCGTTTCATGGTCGAAAGTGGGATAGTTTATACCATCGCATTCAGGACAATCAGGGTATTCATTTGAAGTTATCATAAACATCTCAAACTCTTAACTCATATCATCCTCTAAATCTTGTTTTTTCCTTCCTAGAACTGGATCTCTTAGTCTTGCCTAACCAAGTTTTTTCACAGGTACCGCACTTCCATTCTCTACCCACTTTTCTCACCTTTTTGCTTCCACAACTAGGACATCTTTTTTTTCTAGCCATATCTACTCCAACGTTCGCGTACTACACGAGCTATCCAAGGTGGGGAGTGTTGCCGGCCCTAGAGCAAGGGGATATTAAACCTTGGGAGCAGGGACCCGCCTAGCCGGGCCATGACTATTCTCCCTACAACGATATCCCCGATATCCAGGATCAGAATGATCCATTAGGCCCCTAGCCCTTCCCCCCAAAGGATGGAGAGCATCACCACTTAAGACTTTCACTCGAAGTTAAATTTCGTTAACCTACCAGACCTTCCACCAGGGCTTCTTTTTGGCAGGCCTCTCTTCTACAGGCTCTTCCTTCTCCGCCTCTTGGGGCTCCTCCTCGATTGGCTCCTCCTTAATCTCTTCCTCTTGGGGCTTCTCTTCTTTCTCGTTCTCAGACATTTTCAAACCTCTCAACATTTAATGGGGCGCCCAAGCTTTTCAGCACCATAAAGATTTGAGGTCAGCAGAAAAAGTAATTGAAACCTGCTATTATAGGATGCTAGAACTTCAATTAGTTAATGGAAAGAGGTACCACAAAGGTACTCCTCTACAAACTCGTGGAACAATATTGGTGGATTTTGGTCAATATAAACGAGCAAAAAAATACATAATTCTTGCTCATATTGAAGATATAATCAATGGATCTCCTAATGCTCCAGCAGGCCAGACATTAAAACTTGCAGGAATCAGCGAATCGGATCTGGAGCTTATTTTCAAAGAAGCCCAGGATCATATTTTACTACATGCTGATTCTCCTATTCTATTTCCCGAGGAGATCTATCAAAAAATCCAGTATCAAATAGAATACGGGAGCATCGGAGAACTTAGCAAACAATCAGTGTTTACAAATCCAGTCTATCTAAAAGAATTATGGGATCGTGTTGAGCAATCTGCTGAAACAGATGATAATGCTTTCAAGAGGAGAACACTGGAGTCTCTAGCCCAATATTTGTTTTCAAGCATCGAAGGAATGTATTCAAAACCGTCTCAAATAGCTGGACCTTATGAGTTGGATGGCATTATAACCAATATTTCAAATCATCCGTTCCTATCTAGGCTCGATACCTACATTCCAATTGAATGTAAAAACTGGAAAGAACCGATTGGTTCACCTGAAATAACACAGTTCATTGGAAAACTGAATCTTTTCCAATGTAATAATGGGATACTCCTCAGTAAAAATGGAATAAAAGAAAAAACCGTCAATGAGCTCAGAAAAGACGCTGCTCGAAGAAACGGTATTTACGTGTTCGTGTTCTCAGAGAGAGATATTAAATCGATTCTAAATGGAAACGATATTATCTCTTTACTGATTGAGAAATTTGAGGAACTGAAATTCTCAATAAAAATATAAATTCATGATTAACTGAAAGATTACTCAACCTTCTTTATGCTGCGCGCTTGAGTAAGTGGCCTTTTACGAATGTGCGCGCCTCAGAGGTGAAGCGGTGGACCCGGGTTCTATGAAGCACTTTCGAGACCCTGCGCGCGCAGCTACTCTTTGAATAAAAGATCATAATCATCCAAGACCTCATAGACCTTTGCAACGGATTCATAGACCATACCCTCGCTTTTAGCACCCGTGCAGACAAGCTTACCGGACGCAAAGAGGAGAAGAACCGTCTTAGGGTCACTCATCCGGTAGATGAGGCCGGGGAACTGCTCTGGCTCGTACATCACGTTATCCAGGACATCCGCAGCGGTCTCCAGGTCGATCTTGCCGTGGACGTTCGCCGACGCAACCATGTTCTGTATCACAATCTTTGGTTTGCCCAGGATGACGATTCCATTGTTTTTTAACTCCCTCACCACCTTCTTCACGGCGCTGCGGGCCATCTTCTCGCTCTTGGCCCCCGTGCACACCATCTTGCCTGAGCCGAAGATGAGGGTGGCCGTCTTGGGCCTCTTGAGCCTGAACACGAGGCCCGGGAACTGTTTGGGCCTGTACTCGACGTTCCTGAAAACCTTCATGATATCAAGCAGGTTGATCTTCTGGTCCAGGCTTGCAGACGCTACGACGTTCACTATGTTGATGTCCAGGTCCTCGGGATCTAGTATTGGTTCCTGTGTCATAATTTATTACTCCGTGTGTGGGTCCAAGCATCGTTTCCTTGCGGATAATGAGGATTGAATAAGCGTCATAGGGATACCTTCTACCGGGTTTAAATACGTCACGGTGAACCCGGATTCTACTACGCGCACGCATTAAATATATCTGAGATTACTGGGGAATAATGGATTAAGACTGCGAAGTAAAGCATGTGAAATGGCTATACCGTCGCTTAATTGTTGCGTGTGTGTGGCGCAAGTGCATCACCGCCTAAAGGTTACGAGAAAAAATTATGGGGCGTCTATGATTTTTTATGTGTAGAAAATACTTCTCATACGCGAAAATGTTATAAGCATTTACAATTTAATACCGTTAATTAGTAAAAACATAATCTACATGTTAGATATCACTAAAACTTGGAGACATGGTGATTGGTTAAAAACATAATCGAAACAGGAATCCCCAAAGTAAAACAGTACATGTCTGAAACAGATAGAGCACTACAAGTAAGCGATGTAGCTGAACATCTCGGAGTATCAGATTCAACAGCATTCGGGGTCCTAGACTTGATGTATGCATTCGGAATCGTACAGAAGGAGAAGAGGGGCAGAACCTACTACTTCCTTAAGGATGTCTACAGTGATGAACAGATAATGGCCATGCTTCCCCCCGAGAAGGCCCCCCGTATACCCAGGCCTCGTGGCCGTCCGAGACTTCCCAAGCCTCATGTGAGAAAGGATAGCTTCAAGGATGAATACCTGTCTGCCCTAGAGGAGAAAGCAAGTTCAGGTGAAGGCCTACCCGCCCTAGCATTCCTCAGTTTAACCCAGGAAGAGGCCGCCGATACCCTGAAAACGGAGCCGAAACCCCCTGTAGAACTGGTATCAGCCCTTATGGGCAAGGAGAAGCCTGAACTCCTGATAAAAAGTGAGTCATTCGCCACGGTGAAACATCTACCTAAGAATGTCAGGCTGTTATCACAGGCTGAGACAAGTTACCTTAAGAAACTGTTGAAGTGTCTGGGTGGGGGCGAAGGGTTGGAGAGATATAACATGGTCTTCTCAAAGTTCTCAGCCCTCGAGAACGGGAGATACGGCGAAGTACTCTACTTCTCCCTAGGATCGAACCCATGGGATAACGTCCGCAAGGTTACCGTTGACCCCTCCATCTCGGATTACATGGTGCTGCCAAGCATCGAGGAGAACAGGTGGTCCTCCTGGAACGACTTCCTGACGGGGTTCAAGGAGACCAGAGGATACAGCAAGGGCAAGTACGATGAAATGCTCGACGAGTTCATGGAGTCCGGGCATAAACTTGTTGAGATAACGGTGGAGAACAGGGATACAGCCTATGTCAAGCACATGCTTAAAAATAAGATAACGGAAAGAGGGTTAATGGATCAGGTTGAGGCTTCGAGTGTAGATGAATGGATCTACTTGGAGAAAGTTGAATAGAGGAAAATTATATGAGTGAAGTAAAGTACGATATGAAGCCAGTCCCTGAGAAACGTGCAAAGACTAAACGGGTTAGGAGCAAATACGATCCGTTGATAGACGAATTCATAAAAAGCGGACAAGAACTTGTAGAGATAACCGTCGAGGATAAGAAACCGGGCTACATGGTAACACAGCTAACGAATAGGATCGAGAAGAGAGAACTCGATATAGAAGCATCTCATAGTGGGGGCTTCGTCTATCTGGAGAAGAAACAGGAATAGAATTTTAAATTCCCCCTTTTTTCTGCAAAACATCTTAGTCTTACTAGAGCGTGCGTGGCGCATCACCGCTTAAAAGTTATGAGAGCATATTTTTTATTGCAAACAAGAATCCAAGGAAGTCATCTTTATGGATTGGTGCCTTTCCTCTTCTTTTTTAACTCCTTGTAATAAGCGATTTTACGACGATACTCCTCGATATCCATCTCTCTGAGTATGGATAGGCTGCTTCCGGACCCTCCGCCTATCCAATTGTGAGAGGCGTCAATAGGAAAATCAGGCAGATCCTCGATGTCCAGCCTCCCGTAATTGAACTCTGGTAGCTCCCAGTCGATGGGCTTGAAGCTCTTCCACGTGTACACGATAACGACAATTCCGCCGAGGATCAGCGCCAACGTCATCCTGTTGGTGAAAAAAAGCCGCTCCACCCCGTTGAGCGACTGAGCCGTCTTAGTCACCCACCACGCCCCAAGGAGCCACATGATAAGGAGAACACAAAGGATACTCACCTTGTTGCCCATGTCCTCGTGACGTAAGTTTGCATATGCGTATGATCTAGGGCACCAGCCCAAGACCCCTATGAGCCATCTATATCTACTCAATCATATCCCCGCTATTTTTTCACCTGCTCTCATTTTTAGCCTCTAGCCCGACCCACCAAAGAATGGGGTTTATCGCCGCTTAAAACTTACTAAAAAAGTTTATGGAGTGTCTATGATTATGCCGAGGTCCTCGATGTTGCCGAGGAGGGTTGACGGAAGGACGCCGTCCCACTGTCTGAGCCAGAGGTACCGCGCGTACTCATCAGTCATCTGCCCCGTTATGACCTTGATCGCCTCTGCCGTGGCGTCCGCCTCCAGCATGATCCGTTGGGCCTCTGCCTTAGCCGATATGACCTTCTGCTCAGCCTCTGCGTTGGCGTTGATTATCAATCTCTGAGCCTCAGCGTCGGCGTTGATTATCGTCGCGTTCCTATCCGCCTCGGCCTGTATTATCTTCTGCTGGGCCTCGTACTGAATCCTCACCAGGATATTCTTAGCCTGCAACGCCTCTTGCTCCGCCGTGACCTTCGCCTCTATGGCTTCCATGAAGCCCGACGTGAACTGAAAATTAACGAAGTTCACTGTCTGCACGTTTATCCCGTAAGGCGTAAGCGAGCCATCCAGCTTCTCTATGAGTCTCTGAACCAGCAGTGCCCTTGTTTTGATTAACTCCTCTGCCGTGAATTGTGCAGTTGTTGCCTTCAAGTCCTCCTGTATGATTGGCTTCAGAAGCAGGGTATGATAGTTCATCTGCATGTTCTGGTACATCCTCCAAGCATGGTCGGGCATGACGTTGAAATGCACCGTCAGCGTAGTCCTTATCTCCTGCAGGTCACTGGACGCCGTGGACTCTTCGACTTCCTCCTTCTCCAAAGTCACCTTCATATCGACTATCTCTTGGACGAAGGGAAGCTTGGTTTGCAGGCCCTCACCAAGGTTGACGGGCTCAACCTTGCCCATGGTCACTAAGACGCCTCTGTGACCGGGAGGAACCGCGTGGAAGCAATCAGCGACTGTAACCGCCAAGACTATTAAGATGATTAGAAGAGCAAACGAACGCCCCGGATGCTTCTCGATGAAGTCGGGTATGTAGGGGTTGTTGTGTTCGTCCTTGAAACGGTCGTATTCCTCGGCGAACTGTTCCCTCCTCTCCATCCTTATCTTCGCCCTATCCCTAAGTTCATTGCCGAACCGAAGGTATAGGATGACGCAGACGATGAGGGCTCCGATGACCAACCCAACAAAACTTAGATCCATTTCCAATTCAACTTCCATAACACTATGCCTAAGAAGGGAGCGCATCACAGCTTAAATGTTGTCTATCAATTTTCACTAAATGGGATTACTCACCTTAAATGGCCTCTATCTCCAGGGCGTAGTCCAGAGGCTGACGCTGTGGAGGAGGCCGCCCCGAGACTTGGCGTAATCCCTGAGAAACCTCCTCATCCTCCTCTCGAAGGGACGAGGGTACACCGAGAAGGGTAAGACTCAGTCGAAACGCATCACCGGCAAGGGTCGTGAAACGGTTAAAGGAGACGACGAGTAGCCCACGTCTAACTGGCTACAGCTGCTTCAGATGGTTCGCGTCCACCGTGCGTGTCTCCGCGCAGAGCCGCCGTGCAGCGTTTACACTTCATATGGAGTAGAGATACACAATCCTAAGGTACGCCTTTTTTTAAATATGAGACTGAAGCAAGTGTAATCATGTCAGACACCCAGAAGGTAGTGGTCTCACTTGTACTGGGCTTGATAATAGGGCTAGCCCTGGGCGTGGGGGGCACCTACTACCTGTTGAACAGCCAGGTAAGGCAGCAAGCCATAGAACACGAGGCCCAGTTAACCGAGTTACAAGAACAGCTGGAGACGGTGGAAAGCGGTAAGGAGGCGATAATATACAGCCTCGAGAAAGACGTCGCGAGCCTGGAGAAACAGGTTGCCGAACTCGAGAAAAACGTCAGCCTTCTCGTCCAGGGCCAAGAGACAGAGCTCCAGGAATATATAGATGACCTTGAGGAACAGGTGTCGAATCTACAGTCCCAGGCCTCGTCACAGAACGCCACCATCGCCACGTTGGAGACACAGGTCGAGGACATCGTCGAGTATAACTTGACGCACCACTACCAGTGGCGATTCGAAGGGTACGACCGGTCAATGAACCTGTCGATCCCGTATGAGCTGTACTGGGAGTACCGTAACAAACCACGGCCCACGGAGTGGGAGGACTGGGCGTCAATGTGCAAAGACCCAGGCGACGACGCATACATCAGCCAGATAGCCGAAGAGCTCCTATCGACGGCTTCGAGCGAAGACTTCACAGACGCCGAGACGGTGAACTATGCAGTCACCTTCGTCCACAAGATGCTCAACACAGAGGAAGACATCACGGCACCATGGGACGAACGCCCGAAGTACCCCATCGAAACCCTGGTCGACCTGGGAGGCGACTCCGAGGACACGTCGATACTCACGGCCGCCATACTGCACGAGATGGGGTGCGACGTGGCGCTGATCTTCTTCGAGGACATCAAACACGTCATCGTCGGAGTCGGCCCCGGCGCGGGAATATTCGGCACCTACTACGAGTCACATGGGACACGTTACTTCTTCCTGGAGACGACGGGGGACGGATGGAAGGTCGGCGAGAAACCGACAATACTCGACCCGGAGCAGGTCCACGAGTACCCGTTGAAATATTATTGAGCTGACGGATCTTCGAATCCATAGGTTAACGCGACCAACCAGTATAGGCTTAGATGAACCTATCTCAGCGAGTCAACTGCGAGGTGGGCGCAGACTCTTCGCGTTAGCTCCAGGGTCTTCAGGCTCACCCTCTCGTTGGGGCCGTGAACCATCCGGGCGCTCGGCGGCGTCTCGGGGTCGTAGAGACCGAAGCCGTAGCACTCCACCCCCAGCGGACGCAGGAACTTGAAGTCCGTCTTCCCGGGCATGATCTCGGGGACGAGCGTAGCGCCGGGCATCTCCATCCGTACGGCGCGCTCCATCGCCGCCACGAAGCCGGACTCGACCGGGCTGGAGCCCCCGCCGCTCTCGCCGTATGTTAAGACTATCTCACCCGGCTCCCGGGGCCAGCCCCCCGCCTCGGAGACGGCGTAGTCCACCTGAAAAGTCTCCGGGTGGTTCTCCAGCATCCACCTGGTGCCGAAGGTCCCCTCGTCCTCTTCGTCGCAGACCACCAGAAGCGTCAGGTCCCCTCTGGGCGTGAAACCCGAGCCGCGGAGGTCGGCGAAGGCCTGAACGTGGGCAGTCACCATGAAGAGCATGTC
>Ga0209986_10004992_pt1 | contig 11102 bp, 10 predicted proteins | sample BlataG_FD_183168 | JGI IMG/M metagenome (GOLD analysis project Ga0209986, IMG submission 183168) | Deep subsurface microbial communities from Black Sea to uncover new lineages of life (NeLLi) - Black_00105 metaG (SPAdes) (version 2) | ecosystem: Environmental > Aquatic > Marine > Oceanic >...
AAGATACCAGGATGCTCTGATCGCTTTTTTGCTTAACGGCGGTCTGATATATGCGGCGTATGAGTCTTTTGATGACGATAACAATGCCCTTGGCGGAGTCATTGCTTTTGTTGAATTCGGTTTCTATGCCGGTAACATATACGGCGCCGTAACCAGTGCACATAAATACAATCGGAAAAAAACCGGTCAATTTATTGAAAAATTGAAAAATAATACTAAAATTAACCTTTCGGCCGATGTTAAGAACAAAGGGGTTTGTCTTGCCTTTGAATTTATTTTCTAGCCCTTACATGAGCCGTTTCGCCTGGGAAAATCTGATTGATCGATATGATGCAGTATTAGACGATCTTATTCGTCACTTCTGATTTTGTATCCGTTCACAGAGTTGTTGAGTTAGTGGAAATTCCAAATAACAAATCCCAAAAAACAAATAAATTACAATGACCGAAATTTAAAATCCCAAACAAAAAAACAATCGCTTTGAACCGGTTTGGAATTTGGAGTTTGAGATTTAATTGTAATTTGGTATTTATAATTTGTGATTTAATTGAATATATCTGAAGGCTTATTAATAAAAGGAAGAATCGAAATTTTATGTAATTCTGTCTTGACATAGTATGTATCTTTGTAGTAAAAAATTTGTCGCTGTTAATAAAGAGGAATAAAGATTGAGTATTAAAATGAACACAATATCGCTATGTTGGTGGTGGCAGGTTTTATAGCGAGCCTGCCTGCACACATTTAATTTTTTAGAAATTAGTGAGAGCTGTGGGTAAGGAGAAACTTCCCATGGCCTTTTTATTTTGCAAACACGCCATGGGGTTTTCTCCATGGCTTTTTACTAACTGGAAAGGAGGAAATATGATGAGACAGACCAAGGTGTTTTTAAATGAAAGTGAAATGCCCAGGCAATGGTATAACATAGTGGCGGACCTGCCGACTCCAATGAGTCCGCCGCTACATCCGGGAACAGGAAAACCGGTGGGGCCGGATGACCTGGCTCCGGTATTTCCGATGAATTTAATCGAGCAAGAGGTTGCGACTGAACGCTGGATTGACATCCCTGAACCGGTTCTGGAGAAGTATTGCCTGTGGCGCCCCTCTCCCTTATACCGGGCAAGGAATTTCGAAAAGCTTCTGGATGCCCCGGTTAAAATTTATTATAAGAACGAAGGGGTAAGCCCTCCGGGTTCTCATAAGCCCAACACCGCAGTTGCTCAAGCCTATTACAATAAAGTTTTCGGTATAAAACGCCTGTCAACTGAAACCGGAGCAGGACAGTGGGGCAGTGCATTGAGCATGGCCTGTCAGATGTTCGGCCTTGAATGCCGAGTCTTTATGGTAAAGATAAGCTATGAACAAAAGCCGTATCGCAGGCTGATGATGATGACGTGGGGCGCGGATTGTATCCCAAGTCCAAGCAACATAACACAAGCGGGAAGAAAAATTCTTGAAGAACATCCTGATTCACCCGGAAGTCTCGGGATAGCAATAAGCGAAGCCATAGAAGATGCGGTGGGCGATAAAGATTCTCGCTATTCTCTGGGGAGTGTATTAAACCACGTTCTTTTGCATCAAACGATTGTTGGCCTGGAAGCTCAAAAACAATTAGAAAAAATCGGTGATTATCCTGATATCGTTATGGGGTGTGCCGGCGGCGGGAGTAATTTTGCAGGTCTGTGTCTTCCTTTTGTTCGAGATAAGATCCACGGCAAGCAAACTTCCATTGTTGCCGCTGAGCCAACTTCATGTCCAACCATGACGCGCGGTCCTTTTGCGTATGATTTTGGCGATACGGCAAAGACCACCCCTTTGCTCCCCATGTATACTCTGGGACACGATTTTGTGCCGGCCCCTATACATGCCGGAGGATTAAGATATCACGGAATGGCTCCTATTTTAAGCCACCTGGTAAAAGAGAAAATTATTGAAGCTCGTGCCTTTGACCAGGTAGAAACATTTACCGCCGGTATTAATTGGGCCCGCACCGAAGGTTTTATCCCGGCGCCGGAAACAAATCACGTCATTGCAGCAGTTGTTCAGGAAGCACAGAGAGCCAAAGAAGAGGGGAAAGAAAAAATAATTCTGTTCAACTGGAGTGGCCATGGGATTGTAGACCTTGCAGCGTATGATGCGTTCCTTTCGGGTAAACTGATAAAATATGAGCTTCCGGAAGAAGAACTTCAAAAAGCGCTGGAGAGTATCGCAGGACTCCCAAAACCCTAGTGCGAACCGGAATGGAGTCGGAAACAAAGGATAATAAATTATGCTTGAGCAGATGGAAATCAGATGTCCGAAACTGGGGGGACAGGTTACCTTTGCTTACTGCCTGAAAGAAGCCGGAGAATTGCCTTGCGCTCGCATTATTAATTGCTGGCAGCCTTATTTCCCTGTGGAGGATTATATCCGTAAGCGGTTGACACCTGAGGATTGGAAACGCTGTTTCAATCAAAAGCCAAAAGAGAAAATTTCGACTCTGCTTGAACTCATCGAAGCAGCCAAAAAGAAACCGGTTAAATGAATCATGGGGTATCCTGAAAAGTAATGATATGGTTTTTAAACGCAACGGACAGTTAAGGAAGGAGGATATATGAGATATAATCATTTATTCAAACAATTATTTCTGCTAGTAGTCATTATGATAATCGGGGTTTCTCTACCGTTGGTAAGATCACCTTCCGTACAGGCCTACGATTTACCTTTGGGTATAAATCTCGGAGCCACAAGTTTCCTGGACGGTGGCCCACCAGCGGGCCCCGGGTTTTACTTCACGCAATATGTGCAGTACATCAGCTCGGATGACTTTACAGACCATGACGGTAACAGTCTCCTGGCTGATGCTGAAAAACTTTTTGGAAAATCTGCCGATGAGGACCTGGAAGTCTGGGTCAGTCTTTCTCAATTTATCTATCAGTCGGACAGAGCATTGCTCTTTGGAGGAAAATGGGGCCTCGACGTTATTGTGCCCTATGCCTCAATCGATCTGGATCTGGATATACCGATTCCCCTTGAAGATAACGGCTCGGGGTTGGGCGACATTTACATTGGCCCCTATTTGCAATGGGACCCTATCATGGGCAAAAACGGGCCCATCTTCATGCACCGTATCGAGTTCCAATTAATCTTCCCCACCGGTAAATATGACGACGATAAAGCACTCAATCCGGGCAGCAACTTTTTCTCCTTTAACCCGTACTGGGCGGCAACCCTGTTTATTACCCCGAAATGGACCACTTCCTGGCGCATTCACTACCTCTGGAACGATAAAAACGACGATCCCAACACAGTCGGCGCTATCGACGACACCCAGGCCGGGCAGGCCATTCACCTGAACTTTGCAACAGCCTATGAAGTACTGCCAAAGCGGCTGCGTTTGGGAATAAACGGCTACTACCTCAAGCAAATCACGGATAATGAGGTGGATGGAAAGGATGTATCAAATTCCAAGGAACAGGTGTTCGCCATCGGTCCGGGAGCCGTATACCATTTTTCCCAGGACAACCATCTTTTCTTTAACACTTATTTCGAAACATCGGCGGAGAATCGGCCGGAAGGCTTTCGGTTGAATCTCCGGTGGGTACATCATTTTTAGTTGGGATTAACCAACCCGGATATTTCATGAACTGTCTTAAAGGCGTCTAATACTGCCGGGTCCATTAAGAATCTCCCTGTCGAGCTACAGAAGCAATTCCCACTGTAGCAGACAGGGAGACTTCCCGTGAATCCATCTAGTGCCCGAACGAAAACTAGGATTTTTTGTTAAGATCAAGGAAGACGAAAATTTTAACCGCAGGAATACAGGTAGTATTTCGAGGATTAACCCACCAAAGTTTGGTGGCGGGTTAAAATTTGAGTCTGACGCAGATATTGGCGAAAAAGACAGTTTTCGTTCAGGCACTATCTAAGGAATATCATCATACCCTTTAACAAGAACTTCCCTGGGTTTGGCGCCGTCTGAAGGGCCTACGATCCCTTCTTTCTCCATTACCTCAATAATGCGGGCTGCCCGGTTGTACCCAATGCGCAAATGGCGCTGAATCATGGATATTGATGCCTGCCTTGATTTTGTAATGAGTGCCACGGCATCATCATATCTTTCATCATACTCCAGGGTGTCGGATTCATCTTCTTCCTTTGGCGGTGATTTAACTACGGCCCTATTGTATTCCGGCGTCTTTTGAGCTTTCAAAAATTCAGTGATCCTTGATAGCTCTGCTTCTGATATGAACGCCCCGTGAATTCGCTGAAGCTTTGCCGTGCCCGGAGGAAGAAAAAGCATATCCCCGTTCCCCAGCAGGTTCTCAGCCCCATTGGTATCGATGATGGTCCTTGAATCGGTCCTTGAAGAGACCTGGAAACTAAGACGAGTAGGAAAATTAGCCTTGATAATTCCGGTCAAAACATCCACGGAAGGCCTTTGGGTGGCAAGTATCAAATGAATACCGGCAGCCCTGGCCATCTGGGCAAGACGTGTCAACGCAAGCTCCACGTTCCGTGATGCCGCCAACATAAGATCGGCAAGCTCGTCGATGATAACAACAATATACGGCAGTTTTTCCGAAACTTCACCTTGTTTGGTTGTATTTTCCTGATCTATCTTCTGGTTATACTGCCGCATGTTTCTTGCTTTCTTTTCCGACAGCAACTCATATCTTGTTTCCATTTCTCGTACCGTCCAGAACAAGGCATTGGTTGCTTTTCTTACATCTGTTACGACAGGGGTAATAAGATGGGGAATTCCATCATAATGTGACAGCTCGATTCTTTTTGGATCGATCATAATAAGCTTTACTTCATCCGGCGTGGATTTGTATAACAGGCTGCAAATCATGGCATTTAAGGCCACGCTCTTACCGGTTCCGGTGGCGCCGGCAATTAAAAGATGCGGCATTTTGTCCAGCTCTGCCACCACAGGATCCCCGACGATATTTTTGCCGAGACAGATCGTAAGCTTTGATTTTGATTTTTCGAAAGCACTTGAGGCAGCAATTCCTTTGAATTTTACAAGCTCTCTGGTGGTATTGGGGAGTTCAATTCCAATCACCGCTTTTCCGGGAATCGGGGCTACAATCCTGATACTTGTGGCACGAAGCGCCAAAGCAAGGTCGTCGGTTAGGGTTACTATTTTATTAATTTTTACGCCCGGAGCCGGTTGATATTCATAGGTCGTAATGACAGGGCCGGGCAATACGGCTACCACCTTTCCCTTGACACTAAAATCGTCAAGTTTTTTTTCAAGGAGTTTTGACTGCATCCTCAAATTTTCATCATCAGCAGAAGAAGGTTTCTCCTTAGAATCATCCAAAAGATTTATAGAAGGCAGTCTAAATCCGGGTTCAGAACGCATGAACTCGAATACTTCCTGTCGAGGAACCGGAGCTTCTTTTATAGATCTGGGTCGGGGAGCTTTGATTTTTATTTCCCGCTCTTTTTCAACAGCAAGTTCTTTTTTTATTTTTGAACTTTTTTTTGATTTTTTCCTTCGTTCTTTCCATTTGATAAACAACGTATGTAATCGATCTGCCGAAAAAGAAACGGATCGCCAGGAGCGTTTTGAAAAGTTTGTCAGTGAAAAACCGGTAGCCAGAATCAAACCGATAATCCATAAAAGGACCAGTATAATTACGCCGCCTATAACATTGGAATATTTTACCAGAAATGATTTTAAGAAAATTCCAATGATTCCGCCGGAAGAAAATTTATTTCCAAAAATAATAATGTAGTCATTATATATTGCCAGCAGACTTCCGGTGGTTATAACCAAGAGAATTCCGCCGGTAATGGTAAAAACAATTGCTCTGGAAGAGTGGTCTCGAAAAAAGTGAATACTGGTAAGAAGGAGCAAAATCGGAACCCAGAATGCGCCAAGACCGAAAGGTCCGACAAGAATACCGGCCAGTTGGGCTCCCAACAGCCCAAAGAAGTTGTGAATATGACCTGAAGAAGTGGCATGGTTAATTGAAGGATCTGCCGGGCTGTATGACAACAGACTGATCAGTGTTAAAACAACTAGAAAAAAGAGTGATATTCCGATAATTTCTTTACGCATAGATTTTCTGATAGGAAATTAGTTCCTTAGTTGTAAATTTTGTGCTTTTTGTGGCAAAACTTTTTCTATTCTGCCACTAAGGCACCAAGGCACAAAGAAAGAATAATAAATATATCCTTTGTGTTTTAGTGTCTTTGTGGCAAATATTTTTGGTTCTCTCCGAGCTGTAGGCTCTACGAGCCGGAGGCCGGCTTGTCCGGGCTGGGTTATGAATTGATGAATTCGATTTTTTACCCATTCCTGCTTTTTCTTAAACTTCCAGTATAAAAGGAAGTATAACCGGACGGCGTCTTATGGTAAAGAAAAAAAATTTCCTCAGAGCAATCTGCATTTTTGACCGGATTTTATTGACCCGGTCAGGAACCACAGGGCCGACTTCTTCTACGATCTCGAGTATAATACACTTTGCATCTTCCAGAAGATGGCCTGTTTCCGTTTCAAACACAAAGCCGTGGGAAACAATGTCAGGACCGTGTACCACAATTCCTGTCTCCTCATCAAAAACCATGATGACGACCACCAAGCCGTCTTCGGATAACTTACGTCTCTCTTTGAGCACACTTCGCCCGACATCTCCAATTCCTTTACCGTCTATAAGCACCCGGCCTGTCAAAACATTTTCTCGGACTCTGCCGCCGTTTTCATCAAATTCAATGACCTGACCGTTTTCAACAACAAGAATATTTTCCTTTGGAATACCGACTTGCTCGGCCAGGCGCGCATGAAGAATCAGATGCCGGTATTCTCCGTGGATCGGAATAAAATATTTGGGCCGGGTCAGGTCTATCATCAGCTTTAATTCTTCCTGAAAAGCGTGGCCGGATACATGGATCTCGGATATCTTTTCATAAATAACGTCGGCCCCTCGTCTGTAAAGATTATTGATAATTTTGGTAATCGCCTTTTCATTCCCCGGTATAAATTTCGAGGAAAAAATTACCGTGTCCTCTTCTTTGATCTTTATCTGCTTATGGGCGCCCGCAGCCATGCGGGCCAGGGCCGCCATGGGTTCCCCCTGACTTCCGGTTGTTATAATTACAATCTCATTATCCGGAAAGTCATGGAGCTGTTCAACATCCACCTCCATGTCCTCGGAAATAGTTATGTATCCAAGTTCTTTTGCTATATTTACAGTTGTTTCTATGCTCCTTCCGTTGAAAATGACTTTCCTGTCCATTGCCCGGGCAATATCGACAACCTGTTGAATACGGGTAATATTGGAAGCAAAAAGGCCAACAATAATCCGCCCTTTTCTTCCTGAACAGATCTTTGCCAGTGTTTCACCGACCTCCTGATCGGAGATTGTATATCCTTCTTTTTCAACATTTGTGGAATCCGACAGCAGGGCGAGCACGCCTTGGTCGCCGCACCGGGCAAACTTGTTGACGTCGGTTATCATTCCGTGAACAGAAGTATGACCAATTTTAAAATCTCCGGTATGAACAACAAGTCCAAGAGGCGTTTTTATGGCAATACCTACTCCGTCCACCGCACTGTGGCAGACCCGGATAAATTCGAGTTCAAAAGGACTTAAATTAAGTTTTCCCCCCGGAAAAATTTCATGCAATAAAGCGGGGGAAAAGAAAGCGTGCTTTTCCAGTTTGTTTCGGACAACTCCCAGCGTAAAAGGAGTCCCAAAAATCGGAACGTTAATATCTTTCAGCAGAAAAGGGAGTGCTCCGATATGATCTTCGTGGGCATGGGTTAATACAATCCCCGAGATTTTTGACTTAATTTGTTTTAAATAACTCATATCAGGGATTACGTAATCAACACCCAACATATAGTCTTCGGGAAACATCAGGCCGGCATCAATAATAAAAGCTGAATCGGAATATTCAAAAACCATCATGTTCAGGCCTATTTCTCCCAGCCCGCCCAGTGGTATTATTTTTAGCATAACGGTTTATTTTTTCCATAGGATTCCAGGATGATATTTCTAACCTTTTCCATAAGATCGTCCTTGGTTTTCCTGGTATAATCCAAAGTTTTAATCGGTTTTTTGATTTCGAGAACAACATTTCCTGGTCTAACAAGAATCTGTTTTTTTTGCATGATCGTCCATGTTCCATGAATTATCACCGGAATGATAGGAACACCGGAATCGACCGCCAAAACAAATCCTCCCTTTTTAAATGACTGTATGTTCTGATTATGACTGCGCGTGCCTTCGGGAAAGATTATCACGGACGTACCATTCCTTATTATTTCCGCCGCCTTATTAAGGCTTTCTATGGCAGACTTTCGATCAAAACGATTAATACTGATATAACCGGCCCTTTGCATGGCATAACCGAAAATGGGTATCTTAAAAAGTTCAGCTTTGGCAAGCCATCTGAACTGAACCGGAAGATAAGCCTGAAGAACAGGGATATCAAAATTGCTCACATGGTTTGGCATGTAAATATAAGATCCACTACGATTCAGGTTGGAAAGGCCTTTAACCGTGACTTTGATATTGCTTGCAGCAAGAATGCATTTTGCCCAAATTCTTCCGACTTTGTGCGTTGTTTCACCACCTGTAGTGACAAATGAGGTTAATATGGCTATAACAGCGAAAAAGCCCGTCGCTATCACCGCCCAAAAAATAATAAAAAGTGTTCGTGTCATTAATTATGTTTTAATCCCAAGTTTATCAAATATGGAGTCGGCAAGTCCCATAAGCCAGTTGCGCTGTTTTTCGGTTGCATACCCCATACAGCTGCATCGCATTCTGTTCTTGGTGCGTACAAGCAATTCAAAGGCCACAAGGTTTAATTCAAGATCAGCGGCAACATAAAATGGTTGACATTCTGTATGCTCTTTTTGAACTTGAGTGAGAATGTTTTGGTCGAGCTGAATCCAGTAAACGCCATCCACGTTTGAGGAACCAAAGTTCTCATCCATGAATGCCTTGATCATTTCGTAATCTTTGGGCCTAAGCTCATCAATAACATATTGTTTCATGAAAAATAGAGCTATCACAGTTTGTTTTGCCGTGCAAGATGTATGTTAGCCGGTATGTTGCCAAGTTAAAATGTTACCCAATATCCGATTTGCAAATTAGATATTGAAATTCAAAATCCCAAACCTTATGATCTTGAAGAAAGGCAAACGAATTGAAAAAGATATTTTCAACAATACTGGAAAAACCGAAATAGTTTAGGTCGTTGGAATTTGGAATTTGGTACTTGGAATTTGTGATTTTAAAAAATCCGTTAACGGTTACACTTTTTATTTATAAAACCGTATGATTTCATTCAACATTTATTTAATAGCCTATATTTGTATCTATCTGGCCAGCTTTGCACTATATATTGCCATTGAGCGAATAAATGTCAATTATCTCAAAAAATATGGGCAAAAGGCGCCTGTGGCTTTTGAGGGGATGATTGATGAGAAAGAATTGCAAAAGATCAGCCGGTACACCGAGGACAACATCCGTTTTAAACTATTTCAAACCAGCATCAGTAAAATTGTTTTTCTTTATATCCTCCTTTCAGGCTTCCTTCCATGGTTGGCCGAATCTCTTGCCCGGATGAATTTTTTGATAGCCGGCCTTATCTTTTTTGCAGTGATAGGCCTGGTAGAGATATTGATGGGCCTTCCTTTCGATTATTATCACAGTTTCGTCCTCGAGGACAGATACGGTTTTAACACAAAAACCCTGAAAATCTGGATTTCTGATCTGGTAAAATCCATGCTGGTTTTGATCATCTTGGGGACGTTTCTTGTTTCTGCACTTCTTTTGATGGTAACATACGCCGGGAAGAGCTGGTGGGTCTGGGCCTGGGTTATTTTCTTGTTATTCCAGTTGATTATGACCATGCTCTATCCTACGGTCATTGCGCCGCTTTTTAACAGGTTCACATCGCTTGAAGATTCCGAGCTTAAAGACGGGATTGAACAACTGGCTAAAAAAGAAGGTCTTGACATTGAGGGAATATACCAGATGGATGCAACCCGGAGAACCAGACATACCAATGCATATTTTTCAGGAGTGGGGAAAGCCAAGCGGATTGTGCTGTTCGACTCCCTGATCCGATCACACGGTCAGGATGAAATTCTGGCGATTCTGGCCCATGAAATCGGACATTTGAAAAAAAATCATATTAAAAAACAACTTATCGTCGTTAGCGTTGTATCCCTGTTTCTTTTTTTCCTGGCATCAAAGCTTTTAACCTGGGAGGTTATGTACAATAGTTTTGGTTTTTCAAATATGCCGTGCTACGTGGGTCTGTTTTTGGTGGGCATCCTGTGGGAACCGGTAAACTTTTTTATATCTCCCATCGGGATGGCGATTTCCAGAAAATTTGAAAGAGAAGCGGATTTTTACTCGCTTGGGATTTTAAAGACCGCAAAACCACTCACAAAAGCTCTGAAAAAAATGGCAAAAGAAAATCTTTCCAACCTCAATCCTCATCCACTTTATGTCTGTTTCAACTATTCCCATCCCCCATTGCTCGAAAGAATCGAGTATCTTGAAGCTCGTAAACTGTCCGGGCCCATATCCTAAATTTCGGAACAACCCGGCAAGCTGTAACCTTTAACCGGCTTCCCGTTCAATCAATTTTTTTTTCAGGTCTGAGCCTCCGCCAAACCGGCCAAAGGAACCGTCGCTTCGAATCACTCTGTGGCAGGGTATCAGGATAGGAAAAGGGTTATTTGCTAACGTTGTACCCACAAATCTATAGGCACGGGGACGGCCAACGGCCACTGCGATATCTTTATACGATCTCAATTCACCGTATGGAATACCGGCAGTACTTGCAAGAACGGATTGCTGCAGTTTTGTTAGGCCGCCCGTTTCCAACCATCCCCACGGGGGGTGTATGGGCTTTCCTTTGAAATAATCGATTATGGATTCTTTTACCATAAAGGCGTTGTCATGAAAACCGGTGTTCTGCCGGGCAAAAGTTTCAACGGCGTTAACAAGGCCCTCTTTTTCCTGGCTGGGGAGTAAAATTTTAATGACCGCAAACGGCGTTACACGGTATATCACCGCCATATGACCCAGAGGTGTTATGAAAATCAAATAGCAGGTCATTGTTTAATTTTTTCTTTTAAGGATTAA
>Ga0209986_10004993_pt1 | contig 11100 bp, 8 predicted proteins | sample BlataG_FD_183168 | JGI IMG/M metagenome (GOLD analysis project Ga0209986, IMG submission 183168) | Deep subsurface microbial communities from Black Sea to uncover new lineages of life (NeLLi) - Black_00105 metaG (SPAdes) (version 2) | ecosystem: Environmental > Aquatic > Marine > Oceanic >...
CAAGCTTGCGCAATTCGTGTGCGACTTTACAGTTCAAATTTCTTTTCGGCTTAGAATCTTCTGTTTAATAACTTCACGTTTTTCTGTGGGTAGCGGGCCGAATTTTTTGATTCTTTCCGTAAACCTTGCGAACAAATCTGCAGCTTTCTTGTAAACTGGCAGTGGCACATAGCTGTAGCGGACTCGCATGCTCTTGATTCCAAACTCTGCTAGTGAACGCCCCATCTCAATCATCCGCTTCTTTGTAAACTTTTCATCTATGTCTTGCTGCCCCTCAATCACTAAGATGCCGTCAGCTCCAAAAGCAAAGGCATAAAGCAGATGTTTAAAGCCTAGGATGGCTGTTGATGGAACAGGCACAATTCGAATGTTTTCTGGATAGTTGACGCGGTCAAGTCCCAGAAAGTCCATGCCAGTATATCCAACATTCTTCTCAACAAAAGCGACTATCCTAACCTCATCCGGTTCCTTGTCCATCAGTACACCCCTCAAATTGGCAACTATCTGCTTAGTTGTTGAACTTTTAAAGTCAATAGCCTCTCTTGGACAGACGGGTATACATGCGCCGCAACCAGTGCACATGAAAGGATTGATTCTGGCTTTTCCCTCCTGCATAGTTATAGCGTTTACCGGGCATACAAGGACACAAACCTCACAGCCGTCACATAACTCTTCAATTACATAGGCTTTTTCAGGACTTGTGGTGATATATTCGCTTTTGAGGAATAGAGAAGCTTTAGCAGCAGCTCCCAAAGCATCGGAAACCGTGTCACGGACATCCTTTGGACTTAGGGCACAGCCGCATGCAAAAACCCCAGTAATCAGAGAGTCAACTGGGTCGAGTTTCGGATGCTTCTCTTGAACAAAACCATCTTCACCCAAAGAAAGCCTCATTTTTTCTGCAAGCTCCTTAAGCCCAGCAGGTGGAACCATAGCCGTAGCCAAAGCAACCAAATCAAATTCTTCTTCCGCCACATTTCCCATTAAAGTGTCTTCAGCCAAAACAACAAGTTTGCCATTCTTGTTTTTCCACACTTCAGCGACCTTACCTCGAACAAAAACAACTCCTGCTTCCTCGTCGCGCCAGTAAAGTTCCTCATAGCCCTTGCCCGTAGCTCTAATATCCGTATAGTAAATGTGAACATCTATTCCAAGCATTTTCTTAAGCACAAATGCCTGCTTCAAAGCATACATACAACAAATGCGGCTACAGTAGGGAATGTGGTTTTTGTCCCTTGAACCAGCACAGAGGACTATAGCCATTTTTCTAACGTTGCTGCCGTCGGCCCTTTTGATGTAACCGCCTGTTGGACCCGAGGCTGAAGTAAGCCTCTCCAAATCCAACATGGTTATGACATCTTTGTAAACGCCATATGCGTAATTTTCAAGCTTTTTAGCATCATAAAGCTCATAACCCGTAGCCATAATTATGGCACCAACCTTCAACTCGATTGTTTTCCCTTTGTCTTCTAGGTTTATGGCTTTGGATGGGCAGAGTTGTTCACATTTCCCACATCTTGTGCAAGCGTTAAAATCTATTACATAAGCAGACGGCACAGCCTGTGGAAACTCTATGTAAGCCGCTTTTCTCTGCGACAAACCTTCATTGAATTCGTCCGGAACCGTTACCGGACACACTTTTGTGCATACACTACAGCTTCTACACTTATCAATATCCACGCCTCTGGGTTTCATGAAAACCTTCACATCGAAGTTACCTGGGCGCCCACTAACGTCTTGAACCTCGGCATAAGTAAGCAAATTCACATTTGGATTTCTTCCAACCTCAGCCATTCTCGGAGTAAGGATGCATTGAGCACAGTCAAGAGTTGGAAAAACCTTTGTCAGCTTTGCCATGTTGCCGCCTATGCCAGGCTTTCTATCCACAACATGAACCTTAAAACCTAAATAGCCAAGCTCGAGGGCTGCAGTTATTCCGGCTATGCCCCCGCCCACAATTAAGATTTCTCTTGAGCCCTTTTCGCTTATAGTTTCTAGAGGCTCAAGTTCCCGGCTTCGCTCATAGCCACCTCTAATTAGAGTTATGGCTTTTTTTGTGGCTTCTTCAGAGGCTTTTGGACCATGCGACCATGAACACTGTTCCCTTATGTTCACAAATTCAAGCATGTAGGGATTCAAGCCTGCACGTTCTAGAACGCTTTGAAAAGTGGCAAGATGCATTCTTGGCGTGCAGCTGGCAACTACGACTCCGTCTAAATTGTTCTTCTTTATCTCTTGAATTATCATTTCTTGGGCTGGCTTGGAACACAGGTACTCATGCTCTTTGACTACCGCGACTCCTTCCCAGTTTTTAGCGGCCTCGATAACAGCCTTCACGTCTACAACATCGCCTATGTTTCCGCCACACTCGCAAACAAAAATCCCGATTCTCGGCGGATTTTTCTTCATCAATGGCAATCTCCGTTTTCCTTGGTCTATTTTGATTCATACTAAGGAAAACGCTTAAAAAATCTTATGTTCCATTTTAGGCAAACGTGACATAAAGAATGAACGCTCAAGAGCTTGTTCAAAAACATAAATTGCTTGAATGTATCCAGTGTGGAATGTGTACTGGAAGTTGTCCAGTTTCCAGAAAAGCCAATTTGAACATTAGAAAGTACATGCGGGAGGCTGCCTTAACAGGCAAGCTGACTATTCACCCGCAAGACGAGTTGTGGAGCTGCACAACCTGTTCAACATGCGGTGTCCGATGCCCAAAGGATTTGAACCCATACGAATTTTTGATTGACGTACGAAGCATGGCTGTTGAAGGGGGACAAATTCCGCCTACGATTCGAGATGCGTTGGAAAGTGTTTTCAAAAACGGGAATCCGTGGGGAAGAATCAGAGCTAAAAGGACTGAATGGACTCAAGGCTTAGACATTAAGCACATTTCACAAGGTGCAGAAATCCTTTATTATGTTGGTTGCACACCAAGCTATGATCCGAGAATTCAAGAAGTAGCGAAAAGTGTTGTGAAATGTTTTCAGAAGGCTGGAGTTGACTTCGGAATTTTAGGACAGGAAGAGAACTGTTGCGGAGGCGAGGTTTATGGGATTGGAGAGAAAGGCTTATTCGAGTTTCTAGTTGAAGAGAACATGAAAATCTTCAACAAATATGGCATAGAACACGTTGTCACTAGCTGCCCTCATGGCTATCATACATTCAAGAATCGCTACGAGCAAACAGACTTAGAAGTTCAACGTCACACGCAATTGCTTGCCAGTCTGATCGAAAATGGAAAACTCACGTTCTCAAGGGAAGTGAACAAGAAAGTCATTTATCATGACCCATGTTTCTTAGGTAAGCAAAACGGCATTTATGACGAGCCGAGAAAGGTTATTGAAAGCGTGCCAGGAGTAACGCTGTTGGAGTTTGACCGTTCGAGGGAGAGAAGTCTTTGCTGTGAAGGAGGTGGGGGAAGGATGTGGGTTGACATTCCGGGTCCTCGCTTGGCGGAGATCCGTGTTGGGGATGCTGTGGATTCTGGAGCAGAAATTTTGGTGACTGCTTGTCCGTTCTGTCTTTCAACTCTTGAAGACGCTGTTAAAACCGTGGGGTTTGAAGAAAAAATTAAGATTATGGACGTAGCAGAACTGCTTTCACTTGCTCTATAGGGTGCGCTTTTGCCTGTTTCGTATAAATGAGAAAAAAGGGGAATAGAATATGTTTAGGAAGCCTTCATAGAACGGTCTAAATATGTAGACGCCATCTCATGTTGTAGACAAGTGGTCAAATTGAAAAAACCGTCACAAGTCATATCAGCCCGATTGCCAAAAGACCGCATTAAACAAATCGAACAAATCGCCCACGAAGAAAAAGTAGACAAATCAACCATCCTAGACAGAGCCCTAGAACACTACACAAAAGAATGGGCACTCAAAAAAGCCCTCGAACTCTACAGAAACGGAAAAATCACCTTATCAAGAGCCGCAGAAATAGCCGGACTCACAATCTGGGAAATCATCGACGCACTAGAAGAAAGAAAGATCGTCCTTCAATACGATGCCGAAGACTTCGAAGAAGACATGAAAACGCTTGGATGTGAATAGAATCCAACTAAGAGTAGCCTCCAACTCAAGCCCACTAATCTACTTAGCCAAAATCGGCAGATTAAACCTAATAAAAAACGTTTACGGAAAAATCTGGATACCCGAAGCCGTTTTCCACGAAACAGTCACACAAGGAAAAATCCTCAAAATCACCGACGCATCAATCATAGAAGAAGCAGTTGACAAATGGATTCTCAAAGAAAGAATAAGCTCTGAAACCAATTCAAAATACGCTTTCCTCAATGAGAACAACAAAATCGGTCTAGGAGAAAAGCAAGCGTTAAAACTATGCAAACAATTAAACGCCGACATCTTCATTGTTGACGACAAAGAAGCCAGAAGAGTATCAAGAGTACTAAGAATCAAACCCATCGGAATCTGCGGCATCCTAGTACAAGTCCACAGAAAAGGCTTAATCTCAACCAACAAAGCAGAACAAATACTAGACGACCTAATCAAAGCCAAGTTCAGAATAGACCCAACTGTATACCGCTCAATAATTAAGAAATTAAGAAAAACCAAAACTACCCAAAAACATTCCAAATAAAACTCCCATTTATACTTTCCAACACCAAACAAATCATATCTTATGCTAACACTATCCGTAACTGGCGGTTGAACGCGTAATCTCTTGCTTATGGAAGAGAAATTCTTAATAGAAGCAGAACAGACAGTAATCATGAAAGCAGTGTCATGGTGACAGAAATGGTTGAAACCGTTTTCACCGAGGAAGACAGAAGACACCTAAAAACTCTAGCCCAAGAAATGCCAAAACTCCGATCCCTCGTAGAAAGCCTCATAGAAACCCTGGAAATCCTCGGTGACGAGGAGCTCATGGAAAGCATCAGAAGAAGCGAAAAAGACGTTCAGGAAGGCAGACTACTCGGCTTCAAAGAGCTCCTCAAAGAGTTAGATATAAATGACACCGAAATTTGAGCTCGTATTCACTAAAGAATTTCTACGCAGACTCGAACAACTCGATAAAAAAACGCAACTCCGAATTCTCAAAAAGCTAAGAACCCTTGAAGAAAAACCCTTCGCTGACAAACGCCTAACAGGACACCTCACAGGACTACTCTCGCTACGAATAGGCAACTACAGAATAATCTACCAACTCTCAGAAAACAAGATAATAATTCGAACAGTTGGCCACCGCAAGACGATTTACAAACGATAAACATCCAAGCTTCGTTATACGGCACCTCACCATAACAAGAAAAAAAGTCCTATGGATTAATTTATTTATAGAAAACTCCTATAGAACTATTCACAATAGACTTCATAATAGGGGTGAGGGCTAAACCGTATGCCCTACATTAAAAAAATAGAACTTAAAGGCTTCAAAAACTTCGGACACAAAACCGTTAAAGTAACTCTGGACAAGGGCTTCACAGCAATCACAGGCCCAAACGGAAGCGGAAAAACAAACATTGTAGACGCAGCACTGTTCGCCCTAGGCGAATTAAGCACAAGAAGGCTCCGCGCAGAAAACGCTGCCAAACTGATTTTCCACGGCTCCGAGCAAGCCGGACTGGAAAGAGCAAAAAAGGCCAAGGTTGTAGTTCAGTTTGATAACACAGACGGACGCATACCAGTTGACACGACAACTGTCACAATCTCCCGTGAAGTTAGTAGAAACGGTCAAAGCGTGTACAGGCTTAATGGCAGGAGAATCTCAAGAACCTACATTTTAGAAGTTCTCTCCATGGCAGGGATAAGCTCCACAAGCCAAAACATAATTTTGCAAGGCACAATAACCCGTTTAACCGAAATATCCTCTCCTGAGCGCAGAAAAATCATTGAGAACTTGGTCGGCATAGCCCAATATGACGCTGAAAAGGCTGATGCCGAAGAAAAACTGCAGATAGCAGACATTTCAATACGCACAGCCATGGGCAGAATAGACGAAGTTCAAAAGAGGGTAGACACCCTTGAAAGAGAACGAAACGAACTCTTAAGGTACGCCTTCATTGAAAACGAAATAAAAAAATTCGAAGCTGTGAAGCTGTCCCACGACATAGCACAGATACAAAAACAAATGAAACAAACCTCCTCCCAAACTAGTAAAGTTAAAACAAGAGTTGAAAAACTAAGACAGTTACGCGAGAAACTCAGGTTCAAGAGAAGAGAAATAGAAGGCGAATGGCGAAAACTAAGCTCAGAAATGGTTGAAGAAGGCGGATCACAAGTACTAAAGGTTCAAATAAAAATCGGCGAATTGAAATCAAAAACAACAGAACTAACAACAAAAATAAGCTCCGAAACGGCAAGCCTTGAAGGCTTAAAGCGGGTTAGAGAAAACAACCTTGAACAATACCAATCTATTAGGAAGGAAATTCACGAAAACCGCTTGAAAATCCGCCGTTTAGGACGTAAACATGACCGAGCATCCAACGAGATCGCCGAAAAACAGGCAGAACACGACACCCTTGCAGAAGAATCAGCCCAGCTCTGGGAAAAAATCGGAGACAACAGCAGAAAAGTCCACGAAATCGAGCATAAACTTGACGAAGACTACAAGAAGCTAACATACTTGAAGTCTGAAAACGCAAAAAGCCAAGAAGCCACTAAAATCCGTAGAAGAAGACTCAAAAACCTAACTACACGCAAACAAAGTCTAGCGGCAACATTTGGTGAGCTGGAAAAATCATTAGATGAACTAAAAAAAGTGCAGAAGGAGCAGAATACTCGATTAAGAAACTTGGAGCGAACACTTGAACGAAGAATTGCGCAAAAAGAAGCTGCAAAAACGGAGATTACTGAAGCTGCAAAAATAGCTAAATCAGCCCGAGAAGCCGTCGTGGAGTTCGCAACTCAAAGGGAACTTGCAGCAACAGTGGCATCGGAAGAGAAAGCCCTAAGAAGCATAGAAGAATTGGGTGAGCTAGGCGTTATCCAGGGCGTATACGGTAGGTTACGCAACCTGATCAAAATAGACAGGACGTATAAGCAGGCGATAGAAGCTGCAGCGTCAGGATGGCTTGATGCGCTAGTAGTGAAGGATTTTGACTCAGCTTTCACGTGCACAGAAATATTGAGGAAAATGAAGCTTGGAAGAGTTAAGATAATTCTAACTGAAGGAGTATTAAACCCCAAGTCTCTGGAAATCCCAGAAAAGAGAGGAGTTGATGGAGCAGCTTCATTCTTTGTAAAATGTGCGAAGCGGTATGAGCCAGCCGTCCATTTCGTCTTCGGCGACACATTAGTGGTCTCAAACGACAAGACTGCACTAGCCATATCCAATGAAGGCTACCGTGCCGTCACAGTCAACGGAGACCTATATGAAGCAGGCGGTGCACTGGAAAGCGGTTACTACCGCGCTCCAATAGATTTCTCCACCATTATCCCAAGCGAAGCAGCAATCAAAAGCCTCGACGAAGCTGTTGCAGCCCTTCAGCAGCATCTCTCAAGAAGAAGCAGTGACATAACTTCTTTTGAGGATGATATTGACAAGACTCGCGTTGAAATTGCCCGATTGTCAGAAGCCATAACCACACTTGACAGTGAAATAGCTAGAGTAAAGAGAAGCCTTAGAAGATCAAAAGCCAACATCAAACGAGTAGGCAATCGCATCACACGTTTTGAGAAGGAAATCGAAAAAGAGAAATCGCAGATGTGGATTCACAGAGCTGAAAGAAGTTCTACTCAAAAAGAGATGCGAAAACTCCAGAAGGAACTGGCTCAACTGAGAAAGAAAGCGGACCCCGCTCACATCCAAGAAATGGAGATTGAAAGGGAAAAACGAGCCGAAAAAATAATCACTTTAAGGCAGAAACTAGGCACCATTCAAACAGAAATATCAACGCTTCAATCACAATTCGACAACGTTTTGAGGGTTGGATATAAAAACGCGAAAATTCAACTCTCAAAAGTTGAACAACAACTGAGAAGAGTTGAGAAAGAAGTAGGGGTCGCACTGCAGGAGAGAGAATCGCTGAATCAAGAGGTGACAGAACTGGAAAAAACCCGCATTGAACTCTCCAAGACTGTTTTGTCAGCAAGAGAAGAGACTAAGAAATTCACAGTGGAAATAGATGACATAGACAAAGAACTGCGTAAGCTTGACTCAGAATATGAACCAGCTGACCGTTTGCTGAACCAGCTTCAGCTGAAAATTCAAACATCGTTGATGCATCTTGAGCAACATCAAAATCAGCTCAGACAATTTGGTTACGAGCAGCCATTGGAGGTGACTCTGAAGCAGGTTGAAGAAGCCGAAACATCCATGAGAATGATGCAGTTTGAACTTGAAAGAATAGGTGCAGTAAACCAGCTTGCCTTATCTCACTATGCTGAACAAATTTCACGCTACAAAGAACTCTCATTAAGGTTAAATGAGCTTGAAAGGGAGAAACAGGTAATTGTACAGTTCATGGATGAAGTTGAACGTAAAAAACGCAAGGTGTTCATGGAAGCCTTCGAAGAAATTAATCAAAATTTCCAAGAATACTTCTCGAAGGTCACTGGAGGTGGAAACGCTACTTTGAAGCTTGAAAACATGGATGATCCCTTCTCAGGCGGCACGGACATGATTGTGCAGTTTCCAAACAAACCTTCGATAATTGTAAGTGGAGCCAGTGGTGGCGAACGTTCAGTTGCCGCTGTTGCCTTCATATTTGCTCTCAAGGAGTTTACTCCCGTCTCTTTCTATATTCTCGACGAGATAGACGCACATTTGGATGCTTTCCACGTGTCAAAACTAGCTGACCTGCTCTTGGAAGAGTCAGAGAGAAACCAGTTTATAGTTGTCACATTGAAACCTGAAATGGTGAGTAAAGCACAAAAAGTTTATGGAGTTTATGGACGCAACGGAGTTGCAAACGTCCTTTCAGCAAAGTTTCTAGAGGTGCCAACCTAATGGCTGCAACCATTAAAAAGCCGTTTTATATGCGCCCCCCATGGAACATCCTCTTCGAATTTCACAAACTTGAAAAGCTTACACCTTGGAACATCAACATTGCATATTTGCTTACGTCATTTCTTGAAGAAATGGAAAAGACTGGGCACGTGGACTTCAGGGCGTCAGGTGTAGCCTTGGATTCTTCAGCTCTCATATACTTAATGAAGTCGAAGCTTCTGCTCAAACTTCAAGAACCTCCGCCGCCACCAAAGCCCCCAAAGGACTTCCTCCCTCCACCCTTGTTTCTACCGTTAAGGCATGAATTAACTTCAACAACCATACGACATCTGTTGGAAGTTCTAGACGACGTTTTGAAAGGTGAAAAACTTGCCCGTCTGCAAAAAGCTGTTTCAGAACCTATCCTCCCAACGCCTTCGGAAATTCTGCCGCAATTAGATCTGTACTTGATGCAGATTGAACTGCAAATGGAAAAGCTTTACACTTCTCTTTCGCAGAAGGTGAAAGGCACTGGAATTGTACAGTTTTCAACTCTGGTCAAAGGCGTGAAGCGGATAGAAGCCATTCGCACGTTCATTCTTTTGCTGTTTCTGGCGCAAGAGGCAAGGGTAAACCTGTGGCAGGATGAAGAATCCGAAGAGATATACATAACCATCAACCTCATTTCCCTGGAATCCGAACAGCTGTAAGCTACATTGAAGGGTTCGGGGCATTTTGACGCCAGTGGAATAAGTTCAAACAGTTGTCTAAAGGCTTGGGAATGGTTTTAAACCAATCTTTGTTTAAGGGATAAACCACGGAGAAATAATATGATGATAAAAAGTTTGGTTTTGTATTCTTCTGTTACAGGAAATACGGAAAAGGTGGCTAAGCGAATAGCAGAGGTATTGAGAAGAAAGGGACACAATGTAGCGATCATTAAAGTTGATGAGGAAACAAACGTTGACTTGCTCGCGTATGACCTTGTTTTTCTCGGATCAGCTGTGCATCAATGGCTTCCAACCAACATGTTGATGAACTACGTTAAACGCATGCTAAAAACATATTTCACCTCTAGCGTTATTGTTCCCTGTTGTCCTATAAGACCGGGCAAGTACGCTGTTTGCTTCTGCACCTACTCTGGTCCCCACACAGGCGTAAGCGAAGCCATCCCCGCAACTAAATGGATGAGAGCATTCTTTGAGCACGTGGGATTTACCGTTCTGGAAGAATGGCACACTGGGGGGGAGTTTAAAAATAGAGAAGAAAACTCGACTAAGGGAAGACTTGGAAACATTAAAGGAAGACCAAATGAGCATGATCTCGCTGAAATCGAGAACGGAGTAATCGGAATTCTAAATGCCTTGAAATTGTGTGATTTCAGTTCTTAGATATTTGAAGTTGCGTTTAAATATAACGACAATGACCATTGTATAACGAATTTGGGGTGCTTGCAGTCGAAAAAATCATTGTAACAACAGCCCTAATATATGCAAACGGCGAAATCCATTTAGGACATATCACCTCCACTTATCTGCCAGCTGACATATTTGTGAGATTCTGCAGACTCAGAGGCAACAACATAGTTCATGTAGGTGCCACAGACGACTTCGGAACTCCCATACTTGTTGAAGCTGAACGAAAGAGAGTAAGCCCAGAAGAATTCGTTGATCATTGGAACAAGGAAGACCAAAAAGACTTCAACGACCTAGGAATATCCTTTGACATATTCTCCAAAACAAGCTCCAAAGAAAACATCGAACTCACACAACATTTCTTTAACAACCTTTACGAAAAGGGCTACATCTATAAACAAGTCATATGGCAACCATACTGCGAAAACTGCAAAAAGTTCCTCCCAGACCGCTACGTCAAGGGCACATGTCCCTACTGCGGCGCAACTGAGCAATATTCAGACAGCTGCGAAGAATGTGGAAGGACATTTCAATCAGGAGAAATTTTAAACCCTCACTGCGCTATCTGCGGTTCAAAACCCACAAGCAAACAAAGTGAACATTACTTCTTCAAACTCAGTGATTTCTCAGGTAAACTTGAGAAGTGGTTAGTGGAGAATAAGAATCTTCAGTCAGAAGTCAAAAATTATGTGTTAAACTGGGTAAGAGGAGGCTTGAAAGACTGGGATATCAGCCGTGACTTAGGTTGGGGCATACCTGTTCCTCTGGAAGAAGCGAAGGGAAAAGTGCTTTACGT
>Ga0209986_10004997_pt1 | contig 11097 bp, 9 predicted proteins | sample BlataG_FD_183168 | JGI IMG/M metagenome (GOLD analysis project Ga0209986, IMG submission 183168) | Deep subsurface microbial communities from Black Sea to uncover new lineages of life (NeLLi) - Black_00105 metaG (SPAdes) (version 2) | ecosystem: Environmental > Aquatic > Marine > Oceanic >...
TAATATAATAGTGTGTATAAATATAATAAAATAGTGTATTTTATTAATATAATAGTGTGTATAAATATAATAAAATAGTGTATTTTATTAATATAATAGTGTGTATAAATATAATAAAATAGTGTATTTTATTAATATAATAGTGTGTATAAATATAATAAAATAGTGTATTTTATTAATATAATAGTGTGTATAAATATAATAAAATAGTGTATATATAAAAAAAAGTTGATAGAGAGTGTGAAAAAAGTATGATGATAGGGGGGAACACTATTATCTGAGTTGGGCGGTTTTGCGCCAATGCGGATCTTTGGAGGAACCCTTTGGGGGTTGCGTTAATGCCTTTAGGCATAATGCCAACTTCGTTGGCGTCACTAGGGCTGATGCCCTATTGATTGGCGTTAAGGATCTTTGATCGGCATTAGGATCAAAGATTGTCTATGGTTTTTGGGAAGGCTATGAATAAAAATATCCTTTAAATGAGAGATGTAATAGATTAATTTAAAGTTTTTTTGTTATTTTAATAAAAAATTGAAATGAAATTTACTTAAAAATTATAATTGTATAAAAGTTATAATAAAAGATAATAATGTCTGCAACACCACAAATTGTAAAAAGCGAAGATTTTAGTTCTAAGAGTGTATCTTATTCGGATCCTAAAAAGTTGGGTCATGGAGGACAAGCGATTTATGTAAATTATCAAGGAAAGCCTTTGATTATTCAGACACCGAAGATGTATATGCCATGGGGTATGGGTAAATATGATAGCGGTGATGGAAATGTGAAATATTCGTTGGATATGTCATTTAAGAATATGGAGAACAATGCTAATATGGAGTCATTTTACAAAGCGATTGAGTCATTTGATGAGAAGTTGGTAGATGATGCTGTAAATAATAGTATGAGTTGGTTTAAAAAGAAGAAGCAATCAAAAGAAGTATGTAAGGCATTGTATGCGCCAATGATTAAGGTAAGTAGAGATAAGGATGGAGAGCCGAATGGTAAATTCCCTCCTACATTTAAATGTAAGGTACCTTTTAGGGATGGTGTATTTCATTGTGATGCATACGATCAAAATCGTAATCTAGTGGAGGATGATTTGAGTACAGTATTGGTAAAGGGTGGTTATTGTCAAGCTCTTATTCAATGTGTTGGTATTTGGTTTGCTGGTGGTAAATTTGGATGTTCATGGAAGATTGTACAAATGAAAGTAACACCACCTGCTGGTATTCATGGATATTCATTTATTGACGATAGCGATGATGGAGGAGAGGAAGGAGAAGATGGGAGTGATGAAGAGCTAATGGATGATGATGAATTGGTAGATGATGATGAAGATTAGGAAAAAGTGGAAAACAATATGTTTAAAGTAGGAAAACGATGATTTATGATAGGGGGTTGGTCGTATTAGAGTGTAAGTGAAACTACTATGGTTGCGTAGCTCAGTCGGTAGAGCGTTGTGCTAATAACGCAATGGTCTTGGGTTCAATCCCCAACGTGACCAAATATAAATTTTTTTTTTTTTTTTTTTTTATTTTTTTTTTTTATTAGAATTAAGAGGATTATTAAGCCATAAATTTTCTAGAAATAGGAGATAATTATCAATATTTTGAAATTGTTTTATTCCAATATGATTCCAATAATTGAGATGAAAATAAAAAAAATGTAAATAATCTTGATGTAAAAAATGATATTTTGTTTTATAATATATATAATCTAATTGTGAATATTTTGTTGTAATTTGATTTTGTAATTGATTTAGTTGTTGATTTAAATATTGTAAGTCAGATATTTGATAATTGGCATTGAGGCTAAAGGGATTAACGCTCCGAGGGAGAATAATAGAATGAGTATTTGTAATATTATTTTCTGTAAACCATAATTTGACATGATCTATATCAAATAATTTAATAGAAGAGAAATTATTTATATTCATGAGAAATATAGATTTTGTTTTTTCAAAAATTTGTTGGGTGGAAGAATTAGTTTTATTAGATTTAAGATTTTTAGTAATTATTATTATTTTATCATCTAAATAATTTAAAAATATTTTATTTAGAAAAATATCAATAATAAGATCATAATATTGATTATATTTTTTTTTACAATTTTTTTTTAATTCAGATAAAATTTTATGTTGATATTTGAATTCATTATTTAAAGATTGTAAAATTGAATGAATTTTTTTTTTATTTATAAATTTCTGATTGTTTATATCATTTATGAAATCAAATAATTGTATTTTTTGATAAAATATTTTTAATAAAGGATCTTGAATAAAAAATTGTTTATATAAATGAAAATGAAGTGGTGGGTTGGAAGAGGAAGTAATAATAATTTGATAAGGGATAAGAACTAGGGCGTTGGTACTATCAATGGAAGGGGAAGTAGTATATTCGCTTTGAGCTATAATTTTTTTTATTTGAATAATTTGATATTTCAAATTACCTATTCTTTTTTTATATTTTTGTTCAATAGTTTGTAATTCTTTGTTCATAATTTGATTAGTATAATTTCGAATATTTTGAAAAATATTTGTAGTTTTAAATTTATTTTTTGTTAATTTTTTAAATAAATTATAAAATTTTTTTTTTAATTTATTAGTATTCTCATTATTTATATTTAAATAATCCATAAAATTTTGTGTATTTTTATTTTTATAAATTCTTTTCATTACTTCATTATTCGGAGATAAAGATGTATGAATCATAATTTTATAATGTAATATATAATTTTATTATTTTTTAGAAACATTTTTAAAAAAAAAAAAATTGTAGTCGGCGATCCAAGCATGATAGGGCTTTTGCCCTATCTGAGTTGGGCGCTTTTGCGCCAATGCCGATCAAAGATCGGCGTTAATGCCTTTAGGCATAATGCCAACTTCGTTGGCGTGTTCCTACGTTGCCAAGGCAACTCGGAACGCTCCGAATCGGAAAGGATAGGTTATTGGGGCATGTGCGCAGCCAGCCCCTACGCCAACTCAGATAGGGCTTGTGCCCTATCATATTTTTTTATTAGATTTCTTATCATTTGATTTCGGAATTCATAAGTTTTTGTTTTAGTTTTTCATTTTCAATTTTTAGAGCTCTTAGTTGTTTATTTCTAGAACACAATTGTTCACGAGCATCATCTTCTTGAGATTGAAGAAATTTAATTTCTTGTTTATAATAATAGATATCTTTATTCATTTTTCTAATTTTATATTGTAATCTACTATTTGTTTTAATTAATTTTATTTTATTATATTTTTTATACATATATGGTTTATAATATTTTTCTTTTTGAGAATATGAGTTGTAACTAATTGGGTAATTTGAATCTTTCATTGGTTGTTTATTTACTTTGGAAGTGTTTGTAGTATTTGGGATTGTAGACAAATTAGGAAGACCCATATATATTTGATCCGTTGGCGTAAAGATATTATTCGGAAGATTATTAATATTTTTGTCTAATGGCAAACTAGGAGTCGTTAGATAGGAATTTTGTTCTACAATTGGAACACTTTGATTTTCCAAAGGAAAACTATGAACCTTTGAGGAATTAATGGTTCCACAATTGAGATAGGGCGGATTCCATTGGGACGAGTTGCAAGGATTCCCTGTCATAATTGTTGATGCAGGTTTCAAAGACATCTGCATGGGCGGAGGCGGGGGAGGAAGATTTGCCACATTAGGAAATTCACTTGGTGAGCCGTATAAGCCCTTTGGGCTATAAAATAACGAAGATTGCGAGTCTGGTGAATTATCATTTTTATTAAGAGAAGTAAATGGTTGATTATATAATGAAGAATCTTGATAGGAATTTTTCGGAGTACTATCAGTTCCCAAAGATCCTAATTGATTTGGTTCAGAAAGTGAAATTATATTATTTTGATCCAGATATGAAGCGAAAGGTGTATTATTCTGAGAATTATATTTAGTTGGTGATGTAAATGGTGTAAATGGTTGTGATGGATTAAATAAATTTGTATTTTGATCTAAAGTATTTCGTGACTGAATTGAGTTATTTTGCCAAACACTATCTTTTTGAGAAGGAAATAAAGGATTATATTTAAAAATATTATTTTGTTTATTAGTATTGTTCATATTATCAATTATTTTTTTAATGGTTTTAAAGATTAAAATTACATTCAAATTTTTATTAAAATATAAAAATACTTAAAATAAAAAATTAAATAATTATATAACTATCTTAGAATAATCTTAAATGCAAAAAAAAAAAGTTATAAAAATAGATAATAAGAAAATTGAAAATCTTGTTTCAAAATCATTCATTAGTAATGATAGTATTTTCCAAGAACACGCCAACGAAGTTGGCATTGGCGCACAAGCGCCCAACAATAGTGATATCATAGGAATTAAAACCCCAACGTTACGTGATAAATCTCCATCAGATCCTATTAGCAGTGATCAGTCTTTGTTTGCTTCGCGTCACCACAGGTCTTCCAAATGTTCAGATACCAATGAGAATTGGAATGCGACTTCATCAAATCCGTATCCCTCCAACACGCCAACGAAGTTGGCATTATGCCAAAAGGCATTAACGCAACCCCCAAAGGGTTGCTCCGAAGATCGGCATTGGGGCATAACGCCCCTAACGCCAACTTCGTTGGCATTATGCCAAAAGGCATTAACGCAACCCCCAAAGGGTTGCTCCGAAGATCGGCATTGGGGCATCAGGGAACCGATCGCCGAAGGCGTAAAGCCCCCAACCGAGAAAGTTATTTCAATACAAGAAGAATTAAATAATCCTCTAAACAACGAATATGATAACACTAACAGCATAGTGGAATTTTGCAATAGCAACGAACTATCTATGGATTTTACAAAAAATAATAATTCAAATAATCATAATAACACAAACAATCTATCTACTAAAGATTACTCATGTGATACTAGGATTAACGCCGAAGGCGATCAATTCCCTGATGCTCTATCTGAGTTAGGCGCCGACTCTCTTGGCTCTAGCGAGGTTAGTTTGGCTAATGAATGTGTTGGGCTGGGCGTCCGCCGAGTGGAAAACGCTTGTAACGATAAAAATAATATGATTTCTCTAAAAGTAAATAATGTTACTCCAATAAGTGATTATAGTGATTCAGAAGCCATAGATATTTCATCAAATGAACCTGAAATAGACACTATTAGTCTAGATACACCATTTTTAAAAAGAACAGTTGATGATGAAAAATTATTTAATGAAATAAATAAATTACGGAAAATATCAAAAATATCCACATTTATTGATTTTATATCAGGTTTCGCTTATTTATCTTTAAAATATCAATTTTTTTGGTTATTATTAACAAGTATACCATCCATATATATATTTTGGATTATTCCACGAAATCTAATATATTATAAAAGTGTTCAAGAAAAAAAATTCGCAATTGATTCATTTAAACAAATAATTTTACAAAATAAACATTTGGAATATTATAAAAGATGGCTAATCATTATCTCATTTATAAGATTTTTAATATCTATTTTCGTTTGGATTCAATTAGAAACAAATATATTTATTAATTGTGTTTTAATATTTTTAATATTATTTCCTCTATTTACAAGCTTTATTGTGTCAAGTTTTGAAATGAAATTTCTATCTAAAATTAAAAATACATTAACCTCCATTTAATATTATAAACCACTACAGCTTTATTTATTTATCATTAATCTAAATACAACCAAAAAAAAAATAAAAAGTAACCAAGAATATCAATTTTACTAACTTCCTTTTCACAAAACTAAATATACATTTCTTGATAAAAAAAAAATAAAATTATATAGTATTTTATTACTTAATTGCTAATAAAATATTGTATATAAATAATTAAATATACTTAAGGAATTTATATATATATTTAATAAAATAAAAATGTATGAATGTATTGTTTGTAGTTTTGAAAGCAAATATAAATCAAATTTTGAAAAACATATTAAAACAAAAAAACATTTACGAAACATAAAAAAAAAAAATCAAATAAATTCAATTAATGATAATAAACCAACAATTCAGAATCCACAATCATCTAATAATAATGTATTAGAAAAATATGAAGGAAATTTAGGACAAATTGAAAAAAATGAAAATATACCAATATGGGCTTCAAAAACATTAGAAGATTTTGATACAGAAGTTATTATTGAAGAAGAAGATGATACATTACCAGAATGGTATTTAAAACATTTGGAAGAAACATATGTTAATCTTCATGATATAAAACATAATGATGAAAATGCTTTAGAATTATTATTAGAGAAATTAAAACAAATTGAAAGAGACCAAAGAGAACTTAGAAGAGATGTTAACAAATTAAAAAAAGTAAAATGGGAAAAAACTAATAATACTACAACAAATAATACAACTAATAATACAATCAATGTTAATATTTTAAATAATACAGAAACATTACCATCATTAAAAGATATTTTAGCATTTGTAGAACAAAAAGGAATGGCAAGTATCACGGACAATGGAAATAATATTAATTCCATAAATTAAAAAAAAATAAATAAATTTTTTAGTTTTTTTTGTATTATTTTGTTTTATATTTTTAAAAATAATTTATTGTTCCGCATTCCTATCAATTGTCTTTTCTTCTGGATCATATCTACCAACAAAATCATTATCTCCATCTATCTCATAGATATTATTGGTGTTCGGATCAATTAGATAGTCATTACCATCAATTGTAATTTCTTCAGCACTAATTTCTTCCTCTTCCTCTTCCTCTTGCTCTTCCTCTTGCTCTTCCTCTTCCTCTTCCTCTTCCTCTTGCTCTTCCTCTTCCTTTACGTCTTCCTGTTTCTTTACCTGTTCCTGCACCTCTACCTCTTCCTCTTCCTCTTCCTCTTCCTCTTGCTCTTGCTCTTCCTCTTGCTCTTCCTCTTCCTTTACGTCTTCCTGTTTCTTTACCTGTTCCTGCACCTCTACCTCTTCCTCTTCCTCTTCCTCTTGCTCTTGCTCTTCCTCTTGCTCTTCCTCTTGTACTTCAGAAAGTGACTTCAATGTGTCATCAGCAAGATCCAAAGCAGCTTTTTCTTCAGAAGCGATGATGGATGAAGGATCCTGAGTAATTTGATTAGTTGATTCATCAGTCTTGGCATCCTTTTCCTGCGACTTATTTTTAGTCTTTGACTTCTTTGTAGTCTTCGACTTCTTTTCGGTCTTACTAGGATTTTTCTTAGACTTATTTTCGGTCTTAGTAGACTTTTTCTTAGACTTCTTTTCGGAGGGTTTAGGCTCCAATGAATCGTTCGCCTCGTCGGAGGAATCCGAAACATCTTGTTTTGTTTGACTATTCAATTTACGAACAAGTTTTTCAGGAGGATTGTCCACAGAACCATTTGTGAGACTACCCTTTTCTTTAAGTTGCTTTGCGTGAAGACCACAAAAGTTAGGAAAATCACCATTTTGTGATGAACGCCGGGAACATTGGGGATAAGTACCCTTACCCCAAACAAGTGCGTTACAACGACATTCTGATTCAACAACAGTCTTCTTCCTAGTATTTGTACGCGGACGAGATCGAACATAATCAGACATGATATTCACACTTGTACCATCTCTAGCAAATTTAGAACCATATTTTTCAAGAAGTTCATTATAATCAGTCCCCTCACCTTCAGAAATACGCTTCAGAAGATCACGAGTTGAAGCTGCAGTAATTTGATCAATAATCTCAGAAGATGACAAATTATTAATAAGATCCATTTTGTTAAAGATTCTTAGAAGTTTTGATTCAATACAATGTTTCAAAGAGTACTATGTGGGAAAAATATATAAAAAATCAATTTTTTTTAGGGCGGCAGCTGCTCACCAAAGAACTCTTTAGACAAAGCTTGTAATTAATTAACTTTTTAAGTCAATTGATCTTTTTCAAAGGATTACACAATAAAAAAAAAAAAAAGATATAAGATCTTTTTTTATATAAATGAACGAACTTAGCGTTCAGAGAGAGAGAGAGAGATATTTATTTTTTTTTTTATTCATCAGAATCACTCAACGGCACAATCTTCCCATCATTGAATGTTCCTACATGTTCTGAATCAGTATCATATAAATTTCCAGTGGATTCGTCGTGATAATATGTAATGCCATCAATTTCGATTTCTTCACATTCCAGTTCTTCCTCTTCCTCTTCCTCTTCCTCTTCATCTTCCTGTTCCTCTTCATCTTCCTCATCCTCGTCCTCATCCTCTTCCTCTTCTTCTGGTTCTTCTACGGGAGCTTCTTCCTCTTGCTTTTCCTGAACTTGTTCAGTAGAGTTGAAAACAGTTTGAGTGGGTTGTTCGTCAATATCTTCAGAGGAAGAAGAATCAGGTTTAGGAGTAACCTTAGGTGACGTGGAACTAGATTCGGAGATTTCCGCAGTGGGGGAATCCTCCTGAATGGGAAGTTCCTCAATGATTAGTTCTGAGGAAGAAGCTTGTGATGAATGAGACTCTGCGTTAGGTTGAGCAGTGATACCAGCAGCAATGGCTTTTTCACAGGGTTCGTAGATAGAACCGTTAGTTAGAAAACCTTGTTGCTTCAATTGCTTGGCATGAGTTCTGCAGTAATCATCGTTTTCACCTTCAAAGCCAGAACGCTTTCGAGTACATTGAGGATAAGTTCCCTTACCCCAGGTACAGCCAAGACAACGATTGGAAGCAGGAACCTTACAAGGTTTGCAAATCGGTTCGATTGTTTTCTTCACGCCGATCTTTGATCGGCATTGGGGCATAAAGCCCCCTACGCCAACTTCGTTGGCATTGGCGCACAAGCGCCCAACGGCTTTGGAAACCTTGATTGAATCAGCACTTGTGGTTCCTTGAGGAAGGATCTTCATGAGGTCATCCATGTCAATAGAGAATTTGTCACTGACCTTGCGAAGAAGCTCCATCTCACGAGCTGCAACCAGAGCATTCACAATCTGAGTGCTTGTCATTTGAGTAGTAGCCATTTTATGGTTGTACGAAATGTTTAAGTCGGTTGGTTTGTTTTGGGATTCGCTGTTACTTTGTAACGTTGTTGTTATTGAGAGAAGATATAACAGCTTCAACTCAATAAAAATTTCAAATTTTTTCCAAGCTTGGATGAGTGAAGCTTCCAGTCGGGCACAAACTAAGTAAGTCATGCAAGCTTAAAAAAAATTTGAAATTTTTATGATGTTGAAGCTACATTGTTCTTTATCATATGCACACTATCACATTGCCTTTACAAAGCAAGATATTAAGTTCAAAGCTAACACCAAAAATGGTTGCTCATCAAGTTAATGACACTACTAAACGTGGTCGTGGACGCCCGAAGGGTTCCAAGAACAAGACTACGGATGAAGATGTTGATTTTAACGCGGCAGCAGCTTTGAATGTTGTTTCTGACTCCGAAAGTCCAAAGAAGCGTGGTCGTGGACGCCCTAAGGGTTCGAAGAACAAGAAGACGCCAACTTCGTTGGCATTGGCGCACAAGCGCCCAACAAAGGAAGAAGAAACCAAAGTGGTCGATTCATCCAATACCAGCTCTGATGATAATTCCGAGGAATTCTCGGAGAAAGCTGTAAAGAAGCCTTCTCGTGGACGTCCTAAGGGTTCCAAGAACAAGAAGACGCCGATCTTTGATCGGCATTGGGGCATAAAGCCCCCTACGCCAACTTCGTTGGCATTGGCGCACAAGCGCCCAACAAAGGAAGAAAAAGCCACGACGGAAGAATCATCATCCGAAAGCTCTGATGAAGAAGGTCCGAAGAAGCGCGGTCGTGGACGCCCTAAGGGTTCCAAGAACAAGAACACGCCGATCTTTGATCGGCATTGGGGCATAAAGCCCCCTACGCCAACTTCGTTGGCATTGGCGCACAAGCGCCCAACAAAGGAAGAATCATCATCCGAAAGCTCCAAAAGCTCTGATGAAGAAGCTCCGAAGAAGCGTGGTCGTGGACGCCCTAAGGGTACCAAGAACAAAATCAAACGCGGAACAATGAAATTTGGTTTCCCAAGTTTTGAAGGAAAACATACAATTTATACAGATGAAATGCTTGAAACAATGTAAAAACTAGTTTTATAGCGTAAAAGCAAAATGATAAAGCAAAAAATAATAAATCTTAATAAGAGTTAAAAAAAAAACACAAAAAACAAAAAAAAAAAAAAAAAAAAAAAAAAAAAAAAAAAAAAAATACAAAAAAAACAAAACAAAACAAAATGTTTTTTTTTTTGAATTTACTTATCTAGTTCAATTATTCCCATATTTATAATACTAAATTATTGTCTAAATATAACTCCCGGAGAGTTTTGGCTAAAACTTACATTGTTTATTTTTAACATATTTTTGTAAGATTGTAACCAATCAGATGATGATTTTTTAAGAGGTTTTCCAAATCGTGTCCATTTTTCTAGATTTAAATATATTTCGTATTGTATCATAGTTTTAGCTAATTCTCTATTTTCCTCTTCTCCAAAAATTTCGATTACATTCGTGTCCCTATTATGCCAAATATATGAAGCCCCACTCTCTTCCGTAATTCTTTTAAAATGACATCCTCCTTTTCCGATTAACAAACGAATGATTTCATTTTCAAAAAGACCACTTATTGTGATGTTTTCTTGTCCGCTTGGAGGATTATAATTGCTATTGGTATTTACGCCAACTTCGTTGGCATTGGCGCACAAGCGCCCAACATTAGCATGATTATTCGCAATAGTCATAGTTGTACTTTCGGATTTGCTATCATGAGCAAAGCCAGACTCTATCTCAACGCCCTGGATCGATGGGTTATCTGATGAACCCACATTAGTATCTACTACATTTTCAGTAACAATAAGAGAATCATGTAGTGTATTTTGGAAATCCATAGTTCTGTTATAATTAGATTGTTTGTATTTCAAAAAATGAACAAAAAAAAATCAATTTTTTATAGTCCAACATATGTCTACGAAATATCCATCGGAGGAATCTTAGATAGTTTCTTCTTAGTTCATACAGCTAATGGTTTATCATAGTTAGCCAAAAGGCAGCTTTGCTTAGCCAAAAGGCAGCTTTGCTTAGCCAAAAGGCAGCTTTGCTTAGCCAAAAGGCAGCTTTGCTTAGCCAAAAGGCAGCTTTGCTTAGCCAAAAGGCAGCTTTGCT
>Ga0209986_10004998_pt1 | contig 11093 bp, 10 predicted proteins | sample BlataG_FD_183168 | JGI IMG/M metagenome (GOLD analysis project Ga0209986, IMG submission 183168) | Deep subsurface microbial communities from Black Sea to uncover new lineages of life (NeLLi) - Black_00105 metaG (SPAdes) (version 2) | ecosystem: Environmental > Aquatic > Marine > Oceanic >...
ATCGCAATAAGAGGTATATGGCAAGCCCCTGCTATGGTGGCTGCGGGGAGAATCAAAATAAGATTGCTTTGCAATGAGGAGAAACCGAGGTATCGCTAAGATGACGGCAACTCAACTGGCACATCTTTAGCCTTATCTTTCGGCATAGGGATAATGCCATAGATGGTAAGGTCATCTCCATCCACTACAATTCTATCTATCACTTCCCTTAGAATTTGCCTCTTATCTTCGAAGTCAAGATTAGTTAGAGTGGTGGGGAGGCTCTGGCAAAATTGGTAGAGTTTCTCATCGTTTAGCTCCTGAGCCTGGGCTTTATGTAACTCACTTTCAAACCTCGCCTGTTCTTCACTTAAGCTTGCTTTTTCGCTGTTTATTGCATCCATCTTTCGCTTCAGAGTCGGGAGATCTATAGCTCCTATCTTATAGGCATCGAGCATTCTATCAGCCTCTATCTCCTTTCTTTCTATTGCCTGAGATACTCTGTCCAGAGTAGCCTCTAAGTAGGCACCTGCAGGATGTTGCTCTTGATTTTTCATTTGCTCGCTTATGAGCTTTGGTTGAGATAACAGGTGAGATACGGTACCCCAGACCATTGGCTCCAAACTATCGGCGCGAATGTTTTTGGCGAAGCAGCTTCTTGGTCTGTTGTTACCTGACTTGGAGCTACAACAGTAATAGGTTCTCCCTCCTGTGGTTCTGGCACCAAGTTTGTAGCCACAATTGCCACAAACGAGCACTCCACTGAGGAGATAGTCTCTCTTTGTATTTCGAGAGCAGAGTTCTCTATTCTTTGCCAGTTGTCTTTGGGCAGCCTCGAAGGCCTCTCGAGAGATGATAGCCGGCACTTCGACTGGAATCCACTGTTCTTTGGGCTTTAGTATCTGGATAGTCCCGCCAGCTTTTGTCTTGGCTGGAGCATCCATATGTTTGTTGTAATACCATCGCCCTGCATATGTCTCATCGGTGACGATGCGATATAAGGTTGATCGCTGCCACCAGGCTTTACCTTTCCGAGTAGGAATACCTAGTCTTATTAGTCTCTGCTGGATAGCACGCAGCTTCATACCATCTTTGACAAGCCAGCCAAACACCATACGCACAACATCTGCCTCCTTTGGTTCTATCACATGTCTGCTGTCAATCAACTTGTAGCCGTAAGGAGGCTGACCTCCGGGCTGCTTTCCCTCTTTCGCTTTCCTCAGTTTGCCTCTTGCAGTCCGCTCCAGTAGCTTTGTTCTCTCATATTCAGCAAATATCCCCTTCATGCCGAAGAGCATTCTATCCTCAGGGCTTTGCCCTACAGATTGGGTAACAAAGTTTAGCTCGATACCATGCCTTTCAAACTCATCAACCAGTACCATAAGGTGGACCAATTTCCTAGAAAGCCTATCAGGGTCGTAGACTATGACAGCATCTATCATCTTTTGCCTGGCACATTCCCTCAATTCGCTAAGCGCAGGACGATCTAAGACTGCCCCACTTATACCTTCGTCTATAAACTCCTTTACCACTTCAAGATCATGCGCAACAGCAAGTTCGTGCATACTTTCTAGCTGGGATGGGATGCTGTAGTTCTTAGTCTGGTCTTCTGTGCTTACCCTGGCATAAAGTGCTGCTCTCATTTCTTACCTCCTCCTCGGTTTCCTTTGTCTCCTGTAATCAAGCGAATCGGCCTCAATCAGCCACATATAGCCTAACTTTCTGGCCTTTATTTTCCGTTGCCGTATAAGCCTACAAATCTGGGATTCAGTGAGCCCCAGGTGCCCACTTGCTTCCTTTACCGTTATCTCCATAAGTACCCCCCTACAACCTACTATACCAGATACCTGGAACAGAGTCAAAAAACTTCACTTCGGGGCTGGCAGTGAGTTTTTAAAGCCCTCTTCGAGGATTTTACTAAGCTCCTTCTGACGGGAAACGTTGCTAGAGCGCCCGCATATGGGGCAGTATTTCCGGTCAGCTTCATATTGGGCGTAAAATCCCTTTCTGCCTTCTCTCGACTTTCTAACAATGACGAAATCCACCCCACACTCACGACAAGTCAGGACATCAAGACTGTCCCACGTTAAGCTCCCTATGACATACTTTTTCAAGAGATCAGCATCGTATTTTCGCTCTCGTGCTGTCTCAACTAGAAAAGGAATTGAGTCCAGGAATTTCTCCATCTCGGGTGACTCATTGGCACCCACAAAGCCAACGAAACTCTGAAACAATTCAAACATAGGGCCTGCTGCCGAGATCTTTGCTTCTACATCTGCGAGCAGTTTTGCCTTGTCCTCTATCTCCCTGTCTATCTTGGGAGCTTCCCTTAGCTTTTCTTCCATCTCCTCGTTTTTTCCCTCCAAGTGTCCACACTGCTTTTCTAGAGCCGTTTTTCTGGTCTCCAAGGTCTCAATGCTGTCCTCCAGCTTTGGAATGTAGTTCTCTAGATGTTTCCTTTGGCTTTCCATAACTTCAACAGTTTGAGCGATGGTCCTCTTTAGGGTCTTCAGTTCTGTCAACTCTTCCTGTAGAGCCGTCTTCTTCCCTGATAACCTATCCACTTCGGCTCCCAGCTTTGCTTGTCTCTTCCTGGAGTTTTCTAGCTCCGATCTTAAAGAAGCTGCCTCAATTCCCATAACTTCGATTGCCTTATCCAGCGAGCCGTATTCAGCCAGTTGCTTTGCAAACCTATGAGCATCAATTGTTTTGATGCTCGCTTCCATAGGTTCTACGGCATTTCTGAAATTTTCGAAGCCAAGACCCAACTCCTGAATCCTCTGGTGTCCTTTGAGATAACCTTCCAACTCATCATCGGTAACACCCAGTTTTTCCAATGTCTGCGCCATTGGCTCGAGCCTTTGTATTCTATGCAGCGTCAGGTTGGCATCGTTCATCCTTTTGGCTACTTCTGCCTCTATCGCAGCTCCTCTTTGTTCCGCTCTCTGATCAAGCTCCTTGACCTCCTGTTCCTTGTCCTTCCTTACCATATCCAGCTGCTCAATGCTCTGGCGAAGGCTCTCATTCTCTTGTCCCAGGACAGCATTGCCCTGCTGTAATTGTATGCTTTCAGATGACAGGTGCTCAAAATGGGACACTATCTCTGGATAATCCCTGCCGGTATCAGCTTCCAGTTTAACAAGCTTCATTGCTGCGGGTACAAAATCAGGGGCTTTCAATTTTGAAATCACCTTGACCAATGTTCTATGCTCCTTCGGCGAAACTCCGATACTGTTGAAGTGCTTCAGGATACTCACTCCGCCCTTAGCCTCTTCCATAGTCAACCGGTTCTTCCAGAGGTCTGTGGCTAGACTTCTCAGTGAATCTACTTCATGCATTATCCTGTACCTCCTGGCGGCTGCCATAATGCCCATATGATCAGCATCTGCCTTCAGTGTTGAGGCGCAACGGGAAACAGTGGCCTGATTGACACCACACTCCTCTGCAATTTCCGCTTGCGGCACCCCACTAAAGAAGTGCTGAAGTATCTTGGAAGCTTTGTGTGGCGAAATCTTGACTGTCACTATCTCGTAACCTCTTTCTCTATTTTAGAATTTGGAAGCCAAATGTGCAAACCCCTTTTATGCAGTGTATGCTGAATATGCAGTGTATTCCTGGCCTGTGGTCTGCCCTATTGTTTGCTCTATCGTTTGCGTCATAGTAAACTTGACGCGATCGTGGTATCATACTGTATCTAATTTTCATAGTGTGAAAAGCAGGATATGAAAAGGAAAACTCACAAGCCACCCAGCAAGATAAAGTATGATGAGTCTCACCCGACAGTGAGCATTCGAGTCACACGGGAGCTCTATGACCAGCTCAAGGATCTCCGGGAGCATAGCGGCAAAAGTCTAGGTGATATTTTAAGGGAAGCACTAGAACAACAAGCACCCTCAACCAAGAAGGCCTACCAGTTAGGATATAACACTGCGAAACGAGAGTTCGCCGTCTCTTACAAATGCTCCGTCTGTGGAGGAAACATAACAGTAAGTTCCACACAGGAAAAAGAGGCGATCGCCGGATACATGAGGGGACATGGGTGGGCACATAGCAAGTGTCTCCGATAAGGTGGCATAGCAAGGCGAAACTGCGAAGGATGTGAACTTCGCATGTAAGATAGAGTCAGGCTTATTGGCATGTACGCACGAAAGAATTGAACGAAACGATGGTTTGTGTAGTTAGGTAACAAAACAGGCTATTGTGCAATATAGGCACGTTTGCTTATGCACCGGGATTCAAGACGCGCCCGACGAAGATAATAGCGCCCGTCTCAATGTCGCGAATCAGGAAGATGAAGGGGCGGTCTATGGTGACTTGCACAGTAGATTCGGGTGGTCCTGCTGATGGTGCCCCACTCACTGCGGTGGCGGCAGCAGCCTCAGTGCCAGCTTCATCCACGGCAACGAATGCCTTGTGGACAACGCCCCATATGAACAGTTCAGGACTACCGGTCATTCCGGAGAAATCCGCTTCACCAAAGAAAAAGGCATCTGGCATGCCCATCCCAGCGAGGATATCATTCAAGCTGAATTGTGAGTCGAATTCAAATTTAGGCATCGTCAACGTGACCCCAGTAAGTTGCAGGTCGCTTATGATGTCATAGACCTGCTGGGCCTGAAGTCCTTCTTCAAAAGCCTCGAACTTGCCGGACCCGGGAAGCAAAATAACCATGGAGAGTTCATCGCCATCATATAGCAGTTCAACTGCCTGGTATCCTTCCCCCTCGGCATAACCGAATGACTCCGTCTGCTTCATCATCGGCACTGCTACCTGCCCACCGTCAAGCAGGTAGAACGGGCCGTCTGCTGTCATTTTCTTATCGAAAGGGTGCTCCCAGGCAGCATTGAAGTAGATAGCATTGGTCAGCACAAAGCGGGTGAGTTCATTAATCACGCCCGGCGGGATGAGGTCTTTAATGTGACCTTCCGTCTGGTCACTGACCCACTTGTTGATAGCAAGGCGGGACTTTTCCGCCTCCGTTGTGAAATCCAGTATTCTCAGCCCAGCACCGTAGTTCTCGGCCAGGATATCGAGAAAGGCGGGAAGGAACTCATAGTCCTTTTGCCCCCAGATGGCATTAACAATGTTCAGCTTGAAACCTTCCCCATCCTTCCCTTGAGCACCTTTACCACTGCTGGCAAGTTCGGCATCGAGCCAGTTAAATGCCGGGTGCAGCTTATCCTGTCCAAGCAAGAAATGAAGAGTATCAGCCATCTGCTGAGCAGTTTCGCCGCGCGCTCCGGCATATGTCATAGCCAGTGCCAGTGAGATGCTGTAGGGAGAGTAGAAAATATTACCCTCCTTCCCTTTGAGCGCCTGATAAAGCTCAAAGGCGAAGGCGCTGTTTCCTTCGACCAGTAATGCTTGCTCACTCGTGCTGACATCGAGTGAACGTATACGATGTTTATCTGATTTGAGCAGCTCGCCTGGTGCCGGCTGAGTACAGGCTATCAGCGGCAGTAGCAACACTATGACTAATACGGCTATCAACTTCTTATTCATCTCATTCACCTCCGGCGCTGCTACCACACTGCATTTTCAACTTACCACCCAACACCCAATTGCCCTTCTTTATAAATCCTCATTCGCCTTACAGTACTCACGATACCATTATATGGCTTAATTGTTAGAATTTAATTAAGAAATAGTCCTATATTGCGCCATTGTTAGGTTTCTATTAAAGAAATTGTCAGTAGTGTTTTGTGCAGCGCCCAAGACATACTATAGAGCTAAGGAGTCACAAAACGCTATTTCGTTGAATGCCCCGAATAGGCTAGGCTAACAAAACAATGAGTGAATGTGACACAGCGATGCAGTAATCTTTGTAATCACATTAAAGACCCCTGAGCATATTTCAACAGTTTGAAATGTATTTGCCACTCTTCCACTGTTCGTATTGGATTCAATCAGTGCCAACCGTTTCTAAAGGATTTATGTTGACCATAAGTACACGATATCCAGATATCGATTCGCCAAACTGGTAGCCCACGCGGATCCAGTACGTACCCGGAGGCAGGGCTGGAGTCGTCTGTACCTTGAGAGTTGACCGATACTGGTTCCGTGGGTATGCGGTGAACTGGGCCGGCTCAACCGTAACGTCCAGACCAGCGGGCATTGGAATCTCTGCGACACTATCCTCACTCTTGACTCTTCTAACAGTATAGGTCAGACTATCAGGTCCGTACTTGCCCGTTGAGAGGTTAACGTTCACTTCCTGGAAGCTACCAGCGTCAAACCGAACAGCGGGGGCTATCGCCCAAGCGATTCGGCTGTCAGTGAAAGTAAGGACAACCGAGTCCAGTGTTTCGTTGACACTTGCGATGAAGTCTGATAGGTCAACACCATTGAAGTCTAGCTTGAAATCCGGTTGGCCTGCGCCATACACGTTGTTGTCGCCCATGATCCGATTCATCGAATAGACCTTATCGTCGATGATCTTGTATCTTCCCCATGGTCCGAGGTTGTTGTACGACATGTCGGCGTTCAAGAAGAGCACCCACCTCTCTCCTGCCTCGAAAGGTGGATCCTCGGCCATACCTTCTACCCAACCTCCCCGATCCTTAAATGCCATTTTAGTGAGAATGATTTCCTTGCCTATCTTGCCTTTCAGTACCTGGTCTATCCTGAAGGCTGACCTCGCATCGTAAATCGTTCCGTCCCCCCATTCAGTGGGTACGACATCGATCACCCTATCCACAGTCCCTACCACGATAACATCTGACGAGTTACACAACTCACCCATATCCAGGAAGCTTGACACATAGCTCGCTGAACCAGAAGGCCCGGGGGCGAAAGTTATGGTTGGAGATGATCGAGGTATTATTCCTGCCCCCCAGAGCACCCCAATTGCGATAGCAGCCAGCATTACAGGAATCGCCGTCCGCCATGCTGGTCTGCTCAGAATGCCGTTAATACGTTCCCGGAAAAAACTCCTTGACTCGATGCGCCGCCTAACGCCATTCCATGCCTGTGAAGTTGGCTCAACTCCGTTTGCTCTCATCCTTAGCGCCTGACATAGCCCCTCTCTCGTAGAGGCTAATACTCTCGTTTCTTTTCGACACTTCTCGCATACGGAAAGGTGTGCCTTAATAAGCTTTTGTTCCTCAGGATTTACTTCTTCATCTATGTAGGCTGTCAAAAATTCGTTTATATCTTCACACTTCATGATTTCCTCTCCTACTCTACTCGAGTGCTTCTCTTTGTTGCATATCGAATTTACCTCGCAGCAGTTTAAGCCCATGATGAATTCTCGATTTGACCGTCCCCAGGGGAATACCGACCGTTTGTGCTATTTCTTCATATGACAGGTCGCTAAAATACCTCAACACCAGTACGGCACGGTGTTTAGTATCAAGCGAATTCATCGCCTCAATAAGTCTTTCGTATTCCTGTTTACTTACCAAAATTTCATCGGTGAACCTGGTTTCTGGTGTATCGATCCCTTCCAAAGGTACAAAAGGCACTCTTTTCCTACGCTTACTTTCCAGACACTTGTTTACTGTGATTTTATGAAGCCAGGTAGCAAGTTTGCCTTTATCAGGATTATAAGTATGACGAAACTCCCACACCGCTACGAATACCTCCTGTAGAATATCCTCCGCCTCTTCCCTGCTGCCAGTAATAAGATAGGCACTCTTGAACACAAGATTCTTATACTGCTGAAATAAGACTTGAAAAGCAGTTGCATCACCCGATTGCCATTCATTACTGGTCAGGCCTTCCATCAGTACCACTATATAAGTATATGCAGCGTCGGGCAAAAAAGTTCATTTTGTGCGTTCCAAATTACTGGGGAATAGGGACGAAGATATGTCTTTTGTTGGTTGTAGTGAGCTAGACAATCCCGAGTTTTGGTTAGTGAGTGCTGAACAAGAGGCCGATGACGACTAGATAGAGTTCCGCGTCAGAAGGATGAAGCAATCCGTAAAGACTTGCCCGTAGGAACAGCATAGTTGTGGATAGCACAAAAAAGTGTCCCGAGCAACCTCCCCTTCTTTGGTTTCCTCCCCTCGTCCTTTCGGCTTCCGCCTACTCAGTCTCGGTTCTTCGTCCACCAACTTCGCGTTCGGCTACTTGGGACAACCTTAATAGTACCACATCCATCAATAATTTGTCAAATTTTCGTTCCGAAGCCCTGAAATGGACATTAGTTGATACTTATATGACCAGCAAATACACATTCTCCTATAACTAAGCTCCTTTCTCTGCATTGCACAAAAGTCAGAATTGTGCAGCGGTAAGTAGAAGTGGGATTGCGGGGGCACAATAACATAGAACTTTTGCCGTTCAGCGTGCGTGTTTAATCTGGCATGATCACAATACAGTATTTCCGCTGCGCAACGAGATAACAGAATACGCCAATGTGACGTACTAAAAAAGCCCCCAGAATGTTCCCTCCCACATCTGCCTTCCGGGTCACCCATCAGGCAAAGGACATTTGCTATTTTGGATGCCATGTTTTCTTGCGAAAATAGCACCAGTATAGCCCCAAAGCGTAGCACACTAACGTGACGGCGAAGTAGAGGTGAACGGCAATGGGATCAAGAACACTCAGTAGCTCGCCGGTATCGCCTCGGCTGCTGGCCAACCCGCGGCCGTAGCTGTAGGCACTGTTTAAGAAAGGTGACAGCATCCCGATTATCAGTATATTAATCCACAGCCACCTGCGCCGGGGTTTAGCTTCGAGAATGATCAAGAGGGCAACGAAGAAGGTGATCAGGTCACAGAAGTAAGGGGCAGCTGTGGCAAACCAGGTCGAGTAACCCCAGTCTACATACCCCCAGTGGAATCTGCCCAGGTCGAAGTTGGCCCAGAATACGAACTTTTTGACCTCGGCTCCCTCCGCCATTGCTGCAAGGGCATGGCTTCCCTCGTGCCTGATCGTGCCGATGGTCTGGTAGACAGGATACGCAAGAATCCAGAGAAGGTCCTTTCTCTTCATCTAGTGGTGCTCAAGACCCCAGCTTATATTATTGTCTTGCCTCAGTCATACATTTCAGGCAAATGTGCAATTTCACGCTCAGGAATATTGTACTTGTGCCCCAACCATCTAAGCTGCAGTTGCATTAAACAACGGACTGCCAACTCAGGAAGGGATAGGTCTGCTCATGAACGATATTCCAGGTGTAGGCGGGGTTCGTCTCGCCAGCATCAACGGCGGTTATGTCCCACGGCTCGTCCAGCCCTTCCGTTGAGGTGTCTGTGAAGGTGGCGATGTCCTGCATTTCCGCCGTAGTCTTGCCAGTCCCGCCATCACTCTCTTCCATCCCCGAGGTTACCGTGTCCCAGAAGGAGTTGCTCACAGTGCCGGAACTGCTTCCCACCAGACCGCCAACACGCGAGCCGCCAATCACGCTGCCGCTGGAGTAGGAGTTGCTCACAGTGCCATGATTAGATCCCATCGGACCGCCAACATCTCCTTCGCCAATCATGGTGCTGTTGGAATAGGAGAGGAGCTCAGCGGCCAAAGCATTAATGCCCACAAGACCACCAACATAATCACCGCCGGTTACGCTGCTGGTGGAATAGGAGTTGCTCACAGTGCCAACATTCCCACCCGCCAAACCACCAACTAACTCATCGCCAGTCACGCTGCCGCTGGAATAGCAGTTACTCACAGTGCCCGAATTATGTCCCACCAGACCGCCAACCACCTCCTCGCTAGTCACAGCGACGTTCACCACCCCGACATTTTCGATGACGCCTCCCTCATCAACAAGGCCGAAAAGCCCGACATAATTTTCGTTAGGGCGGTGGATAAAAAGGCCCCTTATCTCATATCGCTGACCGTCGAAAGTCCCGGTAAATCCGTAAAGAGGAATTCCAATGGGCTGCCAGCCCTTTCCCTCATTGGCTGTCGCACTCGCCAGCTCCTCATAACCGTCAGTAGCGGAATCAAGGTCGTTCATCAAAGTATGGTTGCCAGCCAAGTTGTTCCTGATGGCATCCAAATCATACCAAGTCCGTATTTTCAGGTTTTGTGAAGGAGGAGTGTAATCGTCACAACCTGCCATCCCGGCAATTAAGGCCACCGTAACCAAAAAGATGCTAACTCTGGTCAAGTAATGGCGTCTCCTCGAACTAGGTATTATCTTCATAACCTATATTCGCCTTATAGTACTTATTGTACTAGTATATGATATCAGTGTTAAATTATCATTAAGGAAATTGTCAATTTTTTTTACGCGGCGCCTAGGACGTGTTATAGAGTTAAGGAGTCACCACTGCACGAACATAGGGATGTTTGCCTTTCCATGCGTACGTTACTGTATAGCTATTTCAAATAGATTTAACGGCTAAATCACAGTCTTACGGGTGGTAGCCGCCGACATCGCACTGCCTGTAGTATTTCAATCCCACCGTGTGAAGTTTGCCTGCGGCGACCATGGGGAAGTATTAAGTAAAGTTGGCGGTGATAAAGTAGTCGCCGTTCATGGTGATGGTTGTCGCGGCAGCGTTGACATCGGCGATGGTTCCCACATCGCCAGTCCAGTTGGCAAAGCGGTAGCCATCGTCGGGGGTAGCCACCAAGTCGACCACTGTTCCCTCGTCATAGGCAAATATTCCCTCTCCAGGTTTGGTCACCTCGCCGCCTTCGGTGCTGGTGATGATGAGGTTGTATTGAGGTTCAACCGCAAATTTGGCTGCGATTAAGTAGTCGTCGTTCATGGTAATGGTGGTGGTGGCATTATTAACATCGGCGATGGTGTACACATCGCCAGTCCAGTTGGCGAACTCGTATCCCCACAAAGCCTCGGCCGTCAGGTTGACAACTGTTCCCTCGTCATAGGTAAAAGTCCCTTCTCCAGGGGTAGTTACCACCCCTCCAGCGGTATTGGCGATAATGAGGTCGTACTCAACACCGCCACCATCACAGCCTACCATCCCGGCAATTAGGGCCGCCGTAATCATAAAGACGCCAACTCTTGCCACGTGATGGCGTCTCCTAGAACTAGATATTATCTCCATAAACTATATTCGCCTTATAGTACTCAGGGTACTATTATATGATAACATTGTTAAATTCTCACTAAGGAAATTGTCAATGGTTTTTGTGCGGTGTCCAAGACATACTATAGAGTTAAGGAGTCACCACTGCACGAACATAGGGATGT
>Ga0209986_10004999_pt1 | contig 11093 bp, 9 predicted proteins | sample BlataG_FD_183168 | JGI IMG/M metagenome (GOLD analysis project Ga0209986, IMG submission 183168) | Deep subsurface microbial communities from Black Sea to uncover new lineages of life (NeLLi) - Black_00105 metaG (SPAdes) (version 2) | ecosystem: Environmental > Aquatic > Marine > Oceanic >...
CCCAAGTCGGCTTGCCGCCGCGCGGCCCCAGCATGGCAGAGGGCGACCCCGTCACCGCGGGGAGGCCGGCGGTCCAGGACGAGACGCGCGGCCGCGGCGAACGCTGACATCGCCCCGGTCCTGGGGGCAAGGCGGGAGTGCGCTTCCCGGCCGGCTTAGTTGGCGCGGTGGCCGATGATGTTGATCGAGGAGATTGCGAAGTCTTTCAGATCCCCGGTGACTGGGGTGTCGGAGGCGATGATCGCGCCCTGGCCGGGGGAGTTGGTGACATCGGCGACGGCCCCGGTGGGGGAGCCGAACTCGGTGATTGTGATCGTCATGGCGGAGGCCAGGACCGGCGGCTGAACGGCAGTGACCACCTCGTCACGGAGGCTGTTGGTTTCCTGCGTGAGGCGGGTTTCGTCAGGGTCATTGAACTGGTATTCCACCGTGGCGGCGGTCTTGTGCTTGACCCACTCGTCGGACCCGTCGGGGTTGACTCGATTCCATCCCGGCACGATCGACACCCCGGTCACGACGTACCAGTTGTCGAACTCCACTCGCAGCACGGTTCCGGGAACGCCGTAGGCCGGGACGCACATCCACGCAGTGTTCAGGTCGAGGTCGAAGGCTTGCTTGGGGTCGGTGGAACCGGCGGTGCACCGACTGTCGGCGCGTTTGATCCCGATGGGCCCGTCGGCGCCGGGGGTGAGGCTGGCGGTCGGTGCGGTCGCTGACTGGGTCATGGTCGGCACGCTGAAGTTCGGGTTACTGGCGGGCGAGGACGCGGCGGATCCACTGTCATCGTGGTCGGGAAGCGCCAGCATCGCCACCAGGGTGACCGCCGCTCCGGCCGCGCCGATGGCGGCCAGGCGGTGGGTACGGCGCGACAGATCGAACCGCTTGCGCCCCGTTGTCGGTAGCCCCTCGGGGGCGCTGGCGGGCTCGATCTGGGTGGCGTGGTCCTGGCCGGCTCCGGACTTGTCAGCGGTGTCGTCCTCGTCGGTTTCGTCGACGTCGGGCTGGACGTAGGCGCCCCGGCCGCTGGCGGTCAGAAGTGGCTGGTCGGTGCTCGCCATCATGCGGCCCAGCTCGTCGAGGTCGGCTTGCTCCTGGTCGGACAGCGCCCGGTTGTAGCGGTCATCGCCAGCGTCAGGGGCGTCGCCGGCGGCCGGCTCCGCGCCGCCGTCTGCTTCGTCGGCAGACCATTCGCCGTAGCCGCTGTCACTGGCTTGGGCGAACTCGCTCTCGACGGGGTCGAACAGTTCGGGGGCGGCCATCAGCGCATCGGCGATCGCATCTCCGTGGCTGGCGTAAAGATCCTGGGTGCTCATGTTGCCTCCCACCTGGCCGCGGCCGCGGCGACATCGTCGGCGTTGCCAGGCGCCGGGTTGGCTCGATCTTAACCGCCGGAAAGGGCGAAAGGGTCAGGCCACCAGCGTCGCATCGCCAGTGGCGGCCTCGGTCGCCGCCGGAGCGTCGGCCGGCCACAGCGCCTCGATGCACGCCTGGGAGAGCTGGCCGCTGTCGGCGGCCACGCCGTCGCGGATCCGCCGCAGGGCGCGTCGAAGCCGGGTCTCCAGGCTGTCCTCGCTGACTTCGAGCCGGTGGGCGACTTCGCGTACCGGCAACACCGCGGAACCGCCGAATCGGACATCGAGCGCCTGGCGGTCCTGCGCGTTCAGCATGCCCGTTGACTGCGCCCAATCAAGCACGATCGACGCCGTCAGGCACTCGTCGAGATCGACGACGACGTCGTCGCCGGCCACCTCGCGCATCTCCTCAGGCTCGACTGCAATCTCTGTAGGTGCCTGATGCTGGTTGTGAACGGTGCGCAAAGTGACCCAGTAAAGCTGCGCATTGAGGTGCGGGTGATTGACCTTGGCGCGTGCCACTGCGTGGGTCAAAAAGGCGTCGACGGTGACTTGGAAACGCTCATCGTAGGACTCTCCCGGTGCGTGCCGGCATACCGCGGCGAGCATCCGGGCTTTCGCTCCGAGGAGCACGGTGGTGGCCAACTGGGTGCCCTTTGCGTGCGCGGTAACGAGCAGGGAAGTGGCCTCGGTGTTGTCACTGCCGACCGCATCGAACAACCTGTCAACGCTGTCCAGCTGCAGCTGCGTGAGCCACTCTTGGATGGTTCCGGTGTTCGATTTCAGGACCGCGGTTTGTCGAGCGTGCGACTCGAGAAGCCGCGCCGGCCCGGACAGTTTGTCGGTGGTGTAGGTGCTCATGTCTGCTCCCCGTGGTGGTGCGCGCCGGTGTGGCGCAGTGGATAGACACCAGCTTCGGAACGGGAGTTGGCAGGTCCGTCAGCAACGACGTGAAACCGGGCGTGAAACCGGAAACCCGCGACCGATCACGTGTGTGACCTCAGTCACATCACAGGAGGGGGAGGGGGTGTGAGCAGCGTGATCACTGCCGCCTGCCCCGCAGGGGAGTAAAAACTGAAATGGTTGGCGACGGAAATCGCGGCCCGCACTTTTCACGCGATCGCCCCGGTCGGGCTAACTCGACGCCGGCCCAGGAGGTCACCGATTCACAAACCCTCCACGCGCCACGTGGAAACCACGTGGCAGCCCCGTGGCTGCACCGTGCAGACTTTGTGAACGGTTTTTCACGCATCACGTGACTGACCTGCAACAAAGGTTCGGCACGGCTCGTGAAATCATAAAATGGCCCTGACCAGCCGAAACGGGCTGCAGCAAAGAAAATGCCGCCTGCGAATAGGCGGCTGAGCTGGGGAAACATTTGATCCGGCGAAGCGCGCTCGGGACACTCGGCCCTGGCGGGCCTCAGCCCCGAGCGTAGCGCGCAGGGCAAGCAAATCTGTTATTCGGCGTTTCGCGTGTCGCAATAACTGATACGAATGCGCACTGGATGGCGCTGGGGCCAGGCACCTGGGGGACCTGCAACCACCGCCAGTATGCCACCGCTCGCAGGGTGCGCGGGGGACGTGGGCGGGGTGTGTCAGCCGGGGTTCCCCGCGGCGCCGGCTTACTGAAACACCGTTGGCGCCGGGTTGCGGTTGGCCGGATTTCAACGGCCCCCGGTGCCGCACCGGCCGCCGACCCAACGAGGATCCGGCGAGTTGGCGGCGATCTGCGGAGCGCCAGCGCGCTACAGCTGTAGCGCCTGCGAAAAGTTTTCACGCCGGATTTGACGGAAAACAACACCGCCGCCGGTACTCCCTACATAGAGGGCGAGGACCCACCCTCGCCGGCCCGCGGAAAGGACCCCCATGGGACAGGTGCACTCCCTCTACGCCACCCCCGATATCGCCACCGCACGCCGATTTTCGCGGCAGATCAAGCTCGCCTGCGACGAGCTCTATGAGGATCCGTTCAGCCGCCGCGCTCGCGCCGCTCTGCTGAAACTGATCGTCGATGACAGTTCCGAAGCCGACGCCGCCCTGGTGCGTGCCCTGGCCCAGATGACGCGCTGAGGAAACGGCGGAAGATCCCGTGAACGCCACCGCTAACCACTCCCCGAAGACTTTCACCGATCTGGTGAAACCGGTCGACCGCGACCAGTTGGTGCGCCGCACGATCACCGGCTTGGGCATCTTCGGGGGACTCTTCGCACTGCTGTCCACCTTGGTGTGGATGTGGCCATCGGGCGGTTCGACCGACCCGACTCCAGGCAATGCCAGTGTTCCCGCGGCCACCTTGGTGACCGGCTTCGCGCGTGACTATGTGAGCACCTATCTGTCAGCGAAAGTCGGCGACGAGGAACAGTTAGCGCGCTATGTGACGGTCAAGGATCTTCAACTTCCTCCGGTTGGCGCGGCGTTCACCGACACCGATGTGGCGTTCGCCAAGCAGGTGTCAGTGACCGACGATGGTGTCGCAGTGTGGACGGTGACGGTGTCAGGTCTGGTCAACGGCAACACCGCTGCCGACGCGCAGCGAACCTTCTATCGGGTGCCCGTTGCGGTGTACAACGGTGCGCCGCGGGCGGCAGGGCTGCCGATGCAAGTTGCGCCCCCGGCGGTGGGTGTGGACCTTCGCTTGGGCTACCGCAACGCCGTGTCGCTGAAGTCGCCGCTGGCGCAGACAGCGGCTGGATTTGTCACCGCCTACCTCACCGGCGGCGAGGATTTTTCCCGGTTCGTCACCGCCGACTCCCGCGAGACGCCGATCATTCCCGCCCCCTACATGCGAGTGGAAGTGATCTCGGTGGGCGCCAATGTCGGCTCCGACGGCAACAACGCGACGCAGGCCGAGGTGTACGTCAAAGTGGCCGCCCGTACCAAGAACTACACCCTGACGTCGTTGGCGTATCCACTCTCGATGCGCACCGTGGAGGGCCGCTGGCAGGTGGTGTCGATCAACGCGACTCCGCTGCTGCAGTCCCACCCTCAGGCGGTCAACGAAGACACCCCATCGACGACGCAGACGACGACCGCTCCGCCGCCGGCGGAACGGGGTTGAGGGTTAGAAAGGAACACCCATGACCCAGATCGAGATGATGCTCAACAACGTCTACACCCTCGGAATGCGCGCCGGCGGCGGCCTGCTGGGCATCTGGGGGCTCTACATTTTCTTCAAATCGCTGTTCGGTGAAGGCGGCCGCAACCCCGCCAGGATCGTCGTTTCCGTGCTCATGATCGTGGCCGCCGGCGCGATGTTCCAGCTGCTGCCGAAGCTGGTGGAGATCGGCAAGGACACCGGCAGCCAACTCGGCGGCGGCGGATACTCGATGCCCGCCCCGGCCGGAGTCGACGCCATCGCGGTGTCGGGCCTGACCGTGCACGCCGCACTATGAGGGAAGTCCGGGTGGCGACGTCCGGGCGCCGGTTCCGCACCTACGTCGGCACCATGCAGGGCCGCCGGCTTCCCGGCGGGCCGCGCCCGATCGAGCAGATCGTCGCGGTCATCATCATTGTGATCGCCACGATGGCGGCGGCGATGGCACTGCCGTATCCCGCCCCGGCGGTGTTCGCAGTGGGCGCCTTGGCCGTTATCGGCGTGACCATGCTGATGGGTCTGATCAAGTACGACGGCATCCCGGTAACCACCAAAGCGCTTCGGGTGGCCGGGCTGCTGATCGACCGCAAGCCCACCGTTGTGGCGACTGAGGAGATTGCCCGCCAGGTCTCGGCCAACCCGGCCGCGTTCATCGTCGTCGACGAATCAGGGCTGCTCGAAGCAGCGCCGGCGGGGCCGCGGTCATGAAACTGCGTCAGCCCACCGCCGCCCGTCACGGACACCTGCAGTGGACCCACCACGGAGCGGTGACCGCTACCTATTTCGTGGAGCCGCTCGACTACGGGCTACGCCCACCGGACGACAAAGAGGCCATCGCCGACGCGCATGAATCGCTCATCCTGGCCTGCCCGGACAACACGGTTCTGCTGAGCATCCTGGCCCCACTGGACCTCGTGGATGTGATGAACCGAGCGCTGGAGCAGGTCAACTTGCAGCGCACCCCGGACTACATCAAGGAAGTGGTGGCCGGCTACCGGCGCATCGCCGAGATCGCCCCACTGACCCGCATCCACACCCTGACTCTGCCGATCGGCAAGCACCGCGTTACCGGCCAACCCGACCACGCCGAGGTTGCCGCCCGACGCGCGGCGGCCGCGGAGCTGCTCACCGTGTTAGACGCCGAGTCGAACTTCAACCTCACGCCGGTCCCGGAGGGTCTGCTCCCGTTCGTCTGGAACCACAACCTGATGCGCGGCGCCGCCCTGGAGATGGCCCCGCAGAATCCGGCCCAGGCCTCACCGAGCGCCACCCCGGTCACCACCTTCTTCCGACCTGGAATTCTCGACGAGGGGGCCCGCACCGAGAAGCGGTGGCGCGACAGTTTCGACCCCGTTCTCAAGGCGATGGTGCGTCTGGACGACGGCCAGGTCATCGACAGCTACCAGGCGATGTTGGTGCCGCGGGCCTTCCCGCCGGTCATGGCGTTCCCTGGCAATTCGGAGTTCCTCTCCATCCTCGACGGGATGTCCGGCATCGGAGTGGACTGGGCGATGCGGATCCGCCGCCGCGGCCGCGAAGCCGCCATGGCACTCAACGAGAAGATGCTCGGCAAGCTGGCCATCCAGATGGGGGAGCGGGACCAAAGCGTCGGCTTCCACACCCAGGAGATCACCCGCAAGATCCAGACCCTGGCCTCCCATAACGACGCTCTGACCGTCAACGAGAGCGCCGAGGAGGTCGAGTTCACCACGGTGCTGGCCGTCGGCGCATCCACCACCAACGAGCTGGCCCGCACGGTGGAAACCCTCAAAGCGAAGTTCCGGCGTCTCGGTATCCGCATCGACGCCCCGCTCGGGGTACAGCGTTCCTTGTGGATGCTGTTCAACCCTGGGGCGCCCAGCGCGGAGGCCTACCGCGACTACAGCCACATCGTGTCCAGCCCGGACTGGGCCGGGATGGTTCCGTTCACCACCGCTCGCCTCCTGGACGACACCGGTCCGATCATCGGCGTGAATCTGCTTTCCGGGCTGTTTGAACCGCTCCATTTCAACTTCGCCGGCAAGGTGCTGTCGGATACCTCTCCGGCGATCGCGATCGCCGGGGAACTGGGATCGGGCAAGTCCTACTTCGTCAAGACATTGCTGGGCATCATCGCCGACCTGCTCGGTCAGTTCCTCGTCATCGACCGCAGCCCCGCCGGAGAGTACGTTCCGCTCCTGGAGTCGATCCCCGGCTCGGTCATGGTCAGCCTCGATGACCCCGCGTTCACCCTTGACCCCCTGCAGCTGTTCGCCGACCCGCAGGCCGGCCGGCGGATCGCGTTGGACACGATTCTGCCGCTGATCAACATCCCGGTCGTCTCCGGACCTGGGACGCTGCTGTCTGAAGTGCTGCGCCCCGACCACCGGGGTCGCCACAACCTGCGGTCCCTGGCCGACGTCCGTGACTACCTCGCCCGGCGCGCCCACACCGAGACCGGCCGCGACGCCGAGGATCTGCACACCTTGGTCCGCGCCATGGACGCGGTTGAGGCCCCGACCCTGTTCGGCCGCGGACTGACTCCGATGCCGATGGGTGCCACCGCGACGGTCGTACGAACCCACACTCTGGCGCTGCCTACCGTCGAGGAATTGACCCTCGGGCACGCCTACGCCAACCTGCCCTGGCGCAAGCGACTCGGCCACACCCTCTACGAACTCGTCGGTCTGCTGGCCAGCGAACAGTTCCTGCGTCCGGGCCGCTTCGGGGCCCTGGTCGTCGACGAGGCCTACCACCTGGTGTCCACCAGCGTCGGCCGCCAGGTGGTGGAGGCCTTTTGTCGAGATGGGCGGAAACATTCCGCGGGCCTTATCTTGTCGAGTCACGACCCCCGGGCGGACTATGCCGGCGCCGCCCACAACCTGATCCCCAACCGGTTCGCATTCCGTCACCGTGACAAATCTCTGGCGGCGGGGACGTTGGAGTGGCTCGGGGTCGATATCGAACGCGACGGCTACCTGATCGACCAACTGCGCACCAACACCTCACCCCCGAAAGGTCCGCGCGAGACGGTGGCCACCAACCGGCGAGGGGAGTGCTTCATCGCCGACGGCCGCGGCCGCATCGGCCGCGGCAAGATCCTCGGCCCGGCCCGCGCCGACCGCGCCCTCGCGGTCTCGACGACCCCGGACAAGGCGGTCCTGGGATGACCCCGCCTATCGCCTTCACCCACGACCCGTCACTGCCCTGGCTGGCGCAGGCCCTCGTTCGCGGATGGACCTGGTCCACCGCCACCCGGCGCCGCCGCGTTTGGGCCGCCCCGCTGTACCTGCATGCGGTGGTCTACGCCGTCGCACTGCTGTTCCCTCCCGCCGCGGCCGCAACGGCCGGGACCGCGCAAGCCACGCTGATGGCGTTAGGTGTTGTTGACTCCTATGGGGTTCCGCTGTGGAAGTACACCTTCACCACCGATTACGGATCGGTGATGGACTTCGGCACTCGCGCCACGCTGGCCACCCTGCTGCAGATCGAAGCCGGCTTCTTCGTCGCCATCGGCGGCTTCGCCCTCTGGCTGCTGACCTATGCGATCAGTTTCGAATTCCTCACCACCCTGGTCACTCCGGTGGCCAACCTCGCCCAAAGCTACGCCGGACGGATCATTCCCGGGATCGCGCTGATCGCGGCCATGGTGGCCGGCCTGTTCGTCGCGTTCAACATCATGCGCGGCAACGCGGTCCGCGCAGCCTCGCAAGCAGCCGTGGCAGTGTGTGTCGCACTCGTCGGCGCGGGCCTGCTTCATTCACCGATCAGCTGGGTGATCTCCGAGAACGGCCCCTTGATGGCGGGCCGCAACGTCGCAATTGGGTTGGGGGCCAACACCGTTGCCAGCTCGCAACAAGCGGCGGCGTTGCCCCGCCAACTCCAGGGAGTGCTGGCCACCGAGTTCGTGCGGCAGCCGCTGCAGATGTGGAACCTCTCGGCGGTCGCCGACGACACCCCGGCCTGCGCTGCGGCCTGGTCGGCCGGGGTGCAGTCCGGCGACCAGGATCGGATCAAGGACGGCATCGCCGCCTGCGGCGCCCCGAACTCCGCGCAGATGAAGGACGCGGCCGACAATCCGACGGCCGGCCAGATCGGCACCGGCCTGATGCTGTTGTGTTTCGTGGCGGTGTTCGCAGTGTTCTGCATTGTTCTGGGGCTGCACATCATCGGAGAGTTCTTCCGCGCGGTCGCCAACGCCTTCCGACTCCTCTGGGACGCCGCGGTGGGCGTCATCCCCGGCGTCGCGCAATCAAATTTGGTCAACACCTTTGTGGCCATGATGTTTTCGATGGTGGCGATGTTCGCCTACGTCACCTTCGCGGTGTTCGTCGGCCAGGTTGTGACGGAGACCTTCCGGTTCGCCGGCAACGGCATCGTCGGCATGCTTGGTGCCCTGATCGTGATGGTGCTCGCCCTTGTCGCAACCAGAAGGGTCTCGCAGGGATTGAAACAGGGCAGTGCGGCCACCACCGCCAGCATCCTCAGCGGCCTCGGGGCTCCGCCGGTGCCGGAGAAGACCAACATCCTCAAGGAGAAGTCGAACTCTTTCCTGCGCGACGTCGGGCAGATCGGAACCGGCGTCGCCGCCGGTGCGGTCGGCGCCAAAGCCGTCAGCCACATCCCCGCCCTGGCGCCCGGCCTGCAGCTGGCCGGTACCTACCTGCCACATCGCCGCAAACTGCGCCATGCCAGCAAGGGCGCCGCCCAACACCAGAAGGCCGCCGCGAAGGCCGCCAAAGCGGCGGCTAACGCCGCCGCCCCCGCCACCCCTGCCGCACCGGCGACGACCTCGGCGGCCGGACCCGGATCCAGTCCGGCCGCGGCGGGGAGCTCCGCCGCCGCGCAGCCCGCCCCGACAACCGCGGCGGCGGCCCCGCCGCCGGCGTCCGGGCCCACCCTCTCCCCGGCCGCCGCCACGGCCGTCCAGTCCGGCCCCCAGTCCGCCGGCCCGCCGCCTCCTCCCCGAACCGCGACAAACGCCGCCGCACCCGCCCCGACCAGCGTCGATGACACGTCCCCCACCCGGAGCCTCGTCAACTCCGGCATCGCCCCACCCGCGCCGCCAGTGCCGGCCGCACACACCCCGACCAGCGGCGATGACACGTCCCCGGCCTCACGGCCGCCGGCCACCGCCGCGGCGGCGCCCCTCCCTGACCATGGATCCCCCCAGTCCGCCCCGCCGGCCCCGGCCCCGCATCCGGCAAGCCCCGTGAGCAGGCCCGATGACACGTCCCCAGGCTTGTTGCCGCTGTCTCCGCCGCCGTCCCCGTTCGAACAGCCCGCCACCCCACCTCGCCCGAGCACCTCCGGAGCCACCCCGATGCCCCCACCCACCACGGAGGAACGCGCTGATGACTGATACCGAGACCACTCGGCGATCCTTGACCGGGACCGCCGCCACCGCCGCGGCCGCGCACGGGTTGCGCGCCGCAGGGGCAGCGGTGGTGACCGCGGCGGGCTGGCCCGTGATCGCCGGCATCGCCTTCGTCGCGGTCACAGCGGCTTTGATCCTGCTGGCCAGTGTGATCATGTCGATCAGCCGGATGAACGCCGACCAGGCGACCTTCATCTACCAGTGCCAATCCAGGCTCGGGGCGGCGGTCGGCACCACCGCTTCGGTACAGGTCATCACCCGCGTCGCAGCGCCCGAGACCAGCGGCGCGACCCCGACAACGAGCTACGAGCTGCGGTTTCTGCAGCCCGAATCCAGCATTGGCCCCTCCACCGCCCCAACCTCGACATCCACACCCGCGACCACCGCGGCGGCGGCCCCGCCGCGCAACCCGTACGCAGCGCTTACCGCTGCGCCGGACGCCGACGCCCGCACCGCGGCCTGTGTTGACGCCATGAAGACCGGGGAGTTCGTCGCCCCACCGCTGCGCAGCCCCGGCGATGAATCCGGCCGCGCCGCCGCCGAGCTGGCGATGCGCCAGGTCGGGCTGCTGGCAACCCCCAGAGACGGAAGCACTGCCGGGCCCACGAATCAGGCGTTTTCCCCAGCTAACTTGGTGAAGTACGTCTACTACCAGGCCAGTAGGGGAGAGGTGATCATGCCGGACACCCTCGCCGCCCAGATCGGCGTCGGTCAACGCATCGACCCATCCGCGATCAGCCCCGGCGATCTCGTCTACTACGCCTTCACCCCCGACAGCGGCCCCACCGCCGTCATGATCGCCGTCAGCCCGACCGCCGGCATCGACACTTCCCAGCACAACCGCCCGATCGCGGTGGCGCCGATTCCCTCCGGCAACGTCATCGTCAAACGCCCGCGACTGGAGGCCCGGTGAGCGAAGACGTCCTCGACCCCACGGCGCCGCCACCGCTTCCGGCCGGACTGGGCGCCGATTCCCCGCCGCCGTCTAGCGACACCAACAACAACCGGCGGCCACCGATGCTGCCCATCATCCCGCGGCTCCCCGGCCCGGCCCAGCCTGCTTCGACGACACCCCCCTCCGGCGCCACCCCGGCCGCACAGCCCCCTCCACCCGGACCCGCAGCCCCTGCCCCCGCCGCGAAGCCCACCCCAGAACAGCCCGGACAATCCCCGCCCACTCCAGCCGGGATAGCCCCGGCGGCGGCCGCCGACGGGGCATCAGGGGACAAGACCGACACCGCACCCGGCAAAGACGCTCCAGCCAACGACGACGGCGCCGGCCGCGCCGC
>Ga0209986_10005001_pt1 | contig 11090 bp, 6 predicted proteins | sample BlataG_FD_183168 | JGI IMG/M metagenome (GOLD analysis project Ga0209986, IMG submission 183168) | Deep subsurface microbial communities from Black Sea to uncover new lineages of life (NeLLi) - Black_00105 metaG (SPAdes) (version 2) | ecosystem: Environmental > Aquatic > Marine > Oceanic >...
CGCCTTTAAATCCAAACGAGCTGTTAAAGTCGTATAACCTTTCACTTGCTCAAACTCTATTGTTTAAATCCACGGGTATGAGCATCTCGTTTAAAGGCAATTATAAAGAGATTTTTCGCGCAATTAAATATTTTGGGTTGATGTATATTTCTGAAGGGAATAAGATAAGGGTTGAAGGTGCTTCGTCATTGCTGAAATTGAGTGAGCGGTATGGCACGTCACTGGCAAAATTGCTTCCCGTGATAGTCAACAGCGATGAATGGGAAATAGATGCCGAGATTGTTATCAGGCGTGATACACCGAGGATTTATCATTTTGTGATGGACAGCAGGAGTAAGAATTTGTTAATGAGCAAAGAGAAAGCGTCAAAAACTACGTTTGATAGCGGGATTGAAGAGCGGTTTTATCATGCGTTTTTAGCCTCACCGGCATCGAAAAACTGGGAATTGATAAGAGAGCCGGATGCGGTTTTTACGGGCAAAGCCGTGTTCATACCGGATTTTAAGTTCATGCATAAAGAGATGGAGATAGAAACATATTTTGAGATCGTGGGGTTCTGGACTGAGGAATACATCAGACGGAAGTTGTCAAAACTCAGAGCTATGCCGTTCACTATGCTGGTGGCGATTGATAAGAACCTCGCATGTTTTAATTCTGCAAATTTTGAGTTGGGTCTTAATCAGCCTGTGATATTGTTCAGCAGAAAGGTTCCGGTTGGTGATGTGGTCAGGTATTTGGCGAAGATTGAGAGTGAGGAGATAAAGAGGGAGGTGGAAAGGTTGAAGTTTAGGGGGACACAGATAGAACTTGAGGGCGATATAATTTCCATTAAGGATATTGCCATGCGGTATAATGTAGGTAAAGAGGCTGTGAGAGAGTGTTTGAATAACCCGGGTTATGTTGTGTTTAAAGAGGTGGTGGTTAAAAAGGGGCTGTTGAGCGAAGTGAAGGAGAAACTTGTTTCTATAAATATAAAATCGTATGTGGATGCACGGGGGATTATTGAAGATAAAGGGTTATTAAATCCTGATGAGGTGTTGGCGGAAATCGGGGTTAGGGTGAAGTGGAAGGGGTTGGATGTGGATGAGGCAAGGATTGAGGTGGAGTAAGGGGGTTTCTAAAAAATCTTCTATATAAAGGATAAAAATCATCTTCTATTCGTAATCTCTTTGAGTAATACTTCCAGCCTTCTATTTCTTTTGTTTTTGTTTTTAATTTCACACTGCCAGATTGTAATCACGTTCCAACCTTCTTTTCTCAATGTTTCAATGTTTTTTTGGTCACGAGCTATATTTTCCGATATCTTCTTTTTCCAGAAATCAGTATTTGTCTTAGGTAGCTCGGCAGCTTTGCAGTTTTCATGCCCATGCCAAAAACAACCGTGTACAAATATTATCGTTCTGTATTTTGGTAAAACTATATCGGGTTTTCCAGGATATCGTTTGTCGTTCTTTCGATATCGGAATCCATGGGAAAATAGGAATTTACGGACGGTTTCTTCGGGTTTTGTTTCCTCCGCCCGAATTCTCGACATTATTTCGCTTCGCTTTTTTTTAGAGTAAATATCCGTAATCTGAGCACCCCCTAAATCACTAAATATCTATGCTTTCTATTCCTCTTCTGTTTCAAGTCCCACTAATTCTATACCAACACGTGAAGCATGACTGAAGGCTGCGTTCGAAATTCTTTGCGTATAATTTTCTTTTTGCGTTGCTAAATAGTCAAGTTTTATATTTCTTCCTGGGAAAATGCATTTTATCGACTTAGTTATATCATTATCTTTAGGCTCTATGTGAATAGTAAATGGTATTTTTCCCCATTGTATACATACAATATCTCCATTCTCTTTTATAAACGAAATACATCCTGAATCACCTATTTCCAAACCTTTACGAAGCTTTAGTTTTTTACCACCAACAAAATTAAGGGAGTCTTTGACTTTTTTAGGGCGAAGGCAGTCGCAATGAGAAGTTATACATAACAAATATGAATAGTCCTCTTCTGGATTTTTCTCTTTTTCATACGTTATTAAAAATATATCTCCAAATCGGATTTTTCGTTGGTTTTCCCAATCAATTCTTAGGACTGAATAATAATAATTCAATTTTGACAAATCGTCTATAAAATTTTCCGGGGGTTCTTGCAGCTTTTCTAGGCCATCATCGATATTATTCCTATTTTTATATTCGTCCAAAACGGAAAAAAGAGCGGGACTTTGATCGAGAAGAAAAGAAGATAACTCTTCCTTCCATATATTTTTTAAAAACTCGTAAAATCTTTCTTGTTCGTCGGTATCTTCAAAACTTTTCTGATGTTTAAAGAACGCTAATTCATCTATTTCGTTCAGATCTTTCCCGATGATTGATGATCTGTCCCGATACAAATTTCTCATTTCTAATCCTAAAAGTGCGAGAAAATTACTCGGTCTTTTCCATATCGTCCTCGAGAGATCAGAATACACTTCTTCGGGTGAAACGACATCGGATTTGATTCCCTCCATAGTTGACAATTTTTTGGTCGATATCTTTACTATGGTGTTATGTATCAAAAAGGCGTATTCCTCATCCTTTACAAGGTGTATGTCAATGTCTGAGACAGGTTTTTCTCGTAATTGACTCGGATTCAAAAATATCCCGAGGAATTTAAAGAAGTCGTCCCGAGTATTGGTGGTAAAGACTTCTTGTCCTATATTACAGAGTTGTTCATAGAACTTTCCCGATTCCTTCAAATCAATTTCCAATTCTCTTTGAATGTATTCTAATATCTCTTTTCTGATCTCCTTGCTCTTATCCGAATGTACCAAAATTTCTTTACACTTTTCATTCATTCCCCTGAGGAGTTTATCCGGGTCTTCTACTTCGGATAGTTCCTCCAATTGATCACATAAAGATTCGTATTTTCTTCTCAGATCTTCTGAGGAACTCCCGGAAAAATACGCATAAATATTTAAAACGACTTTGTCCAGATCGATCTCTTGTGTGTAAATATACACGAAAGGCAGACTTTCTGTTCTTACAGCTTCGAGGAGTATCTCTAACGCATCCTTATAAGGGGGATCGCCATCGGTCAATTCCCAATCCAAGATTAAAAGATCCTTATTTCTCAGAATGTTTTCTTTCTTATTTTCCCAATCGTTTAAATCAACGTATTTGTAAATGTCTAGGATACAGTTTTGTGTTTTAAAGCTTTCATATAATTCCTTCGGTATTTTGAAGCTATCCTTTTCGGGATCTTCTGTAGGCGTATACGGCTCTTCGAAGGCGTTATCTACACATACGGCAGAACAAATAGAATCGCTAACTATTTCTTTTGCTACAGTGTCAAAATCCATCCTTTTTCTCCTCCATTTTTTCTATAATAAAACATGCTCCACCTAATTTATTGAACTTCTTATCATTGCTTGCGTATATTTCGTAACCTATAGTGTGGAGATTTGTTTTGGCAAGGTATAGCCCAATCCCTCTTCCTCCTGGTTTTCTAGTAAAGAAAAGAGCAAAAATCCTATCTAAATCTGCGTATTCTATTCCCTCCCCGGAATCCATTATGAGGATTTTTCCGGTCTCATATGAAATTTCTATTTTTCTATCACTTGAAGGGATTAACCAATAAAGTGCGTTATTTATTATATTAATAAATGCCGGTTTAATTACGGATTCATAAGTATAGAAGACATAATCATCAAACGAGGAATCAGTCGTAAATGTGATACGATGTCTTTCAAATCTTTTTGCGAAAAATATTTCCAAATATTTTTTGATTTCCGAGCCGTTTATTTCGGTTTTAGTTCTCTTCATTGTCCGATATAGAGGTGTTAGAAGCTTGTGATTGTTCTCCAAATGTTCGAAGGCATCGCGCAGTTGTCTGTAGTTTTCTTCAATTTCCGGTTTCTTGCTGGTAAATCTTTTGAAGAAATCGATCGCTTCCGACATTTCGGCGTAAAGAACGTTAAATTGATGGTCTATTATTTCTATGGCCATACCGAGTTGAGCAAGTTCATGTAAGGCCTCGACTTTTTCACTGATTTTTTCGTATTGTTCCTTATACCAACCCACAAGTAAATCGTCGTCAATATCAAAACTCAAACTTTCGACATGGTCAACAAACGAACCGTATTTTTCTTCTATTTCTTCCTTTATCGCATCGTAGATAGTTCCTAATTGCTCAATACGCCTTTTTAATTCTTCATTATCTTCATTACCGGTGGGTATTAAATGTCCGGTTTTTTCCGCATACACATCCGGGAATGTTTGTAAATCCTCCTTCATCGGGGTATCCAAATCTTCAATAGCATTGGTAAATCTTGCTCTGTAACCTTTTAAAGTAGATGAGACGTCTCCTCTGAAATCGTCGTACCGCTCTTCAAATTCTTCCTTGAGATTTTCCTCCGAAAGTTTTTCATGGATATCATAAATTAAAGCATTACAAGCTCCGATTAATTCTAAAGCCTCATCATATCTCTCCCTATACTCATGATACCTATTTGTTTGGCGATCAGTTAATTCAATTCTTCTCGGCTTAACCAGCTTTATATTTCCCAATTCGATCTTTTTCGATCCGATTTGGGAAATGTTTTGTGAAACTTTGTTATACAAGATAGTATCTTTTTTACTTTCTTGCTCTAAATCTGTCAGCTGTTCTTTAAGATCATTGGTAATCATATCCAATTTTTCTGAATTCTCTTTTAATTCTCTCTTAAACCTCGTGGCGGTCATTTTGCTTCTTTTCTTTTCCGCCCTGAGTATTCGCTTGTTACGTTGTTTTATAGCCACTACTTGTTCCTCACGCAGAGTAGGGCCAAACTTTTCTCTATCCTCTGGGCTTTTAGTTCTAAAAAATCTGAAGGCTAAATCAGTAAAAAATCCGATTAAATCTTCTTTAAACTCCCGGTAAGCTCGATTTTCTATGAAGCCCTCCCTACCGGCTTTGTCTCTTAAACCAGGATTTTTATTTCGACTAATTTCGATATAGCCGAAAATTCTACGATGGCTAAATTGGTAATAAGTGGCGCTTAAGCTTCTTCTTTCTTCGAATTTTAAGAAGTCAAAGTCAGTTCGCCCATAAGGGAGGACCCTAAACTTATCACGATAAAGGTAAAGTCCACCGAAATGGTGGCATTTTTTCATAATTATATCCCATTTTTCTCTTGGTAATATGGAACTTTTATGCTCTCCTTCTACAAATCCGAACTCGATTTTTAAAGGCCCGTACGGTGTTCGCCCCGGTGGTCTTCTCGGCCGGAATTTTTGTTGAACGATTTGATTAAAAACTTTCAGTTCCCCCTTAAAAAAGCCATTTTCGTCAAAAGAACCGGTAAGATAGTGGTCCGAATTTTCGAACATGTCCTCTCTTGCAAAAAAGTTTTCCTTTGCAATGAGGTTGTATTTGCCGCTGGAATCATGTATGAAAAAACCGGTTTTAAACAGTTTTTCTTCTTTAAATGAATTATTTATTCCGCTGAGAGAAGAACGTAAGTAATTTATAGCCGGATCGCCCCCGATGTCAATTCGATCGCCTTTGCTCAATTCGGTTAATTGGTCATGCGGATCAAAGACGATAAAAATAGTCCCATGTCTGTCTTTCCCATAGAAATCCGATTTTATTCTTTCTACCAAAAAATCCGGCAAATAAAAATCATCTGTATCTTTCGAAATCGTATCGGCCAATGGTTGGTGTTCTTCCCAATTACCGGATCTCAGATTTTGCTTGAATTCGTTGACGAGTTCAAAAAGATTTTTTTTTATGTCGCTAGAAGATGGGATTTCCTTAATATGAATATCAATGTCATTCAAATAGAGGTTGTAATTATCCAAAATTCTCCAATCTATGAAAAGCGCCAAACAATTTCCGTTCTTTTTCTTCGTAATCATGAACATCTTAGGCCCGAGATACGAAACGGACAATCGTCCTATTCCCTTCTCACCCATGGGTATTCTGATTGGTTTGCCGAGTCTTCCTTCTTCGGTTAACGGTTCGGCGCCTCGTACCCTCGAATCGGTTCCCAATACTATCCACTTTTCTTCGATATCTGTTTTCGACATTCCGGTTCCGTCATCGGATAGTGTAAAAACAGGCGAATTCAAACCTTTATATCCTAAGAGATAAAGGTCACAAGAGAGGTTATCGGCATACGCATCGTATCCGTTCTTCCAAAGTTCGCAAATTGCAGTCGGGAGATCTGCTATTTGACCTTTTCCCAAAAGGTCGACTGCACGTGCTTTAGCTCGAAATGACGGCATTTTCCCAACTCCTTATTATTGTTATTCCTATGCGTTTGGCAAGTTCCGGTGGAACCGCATTTCCTATGTGTCTTGCTTTTGTAATGATACTGGGATATTTAAACTTGTAGGTCTTCGGGAAGGTCTGTAAAGTGGCGCCTTCCCTCAGCGATATTGCTCTGTCTTCCTCTGGATGGCCGAATCTTCCATTGGACAAACTATGGAATTTGGTCGTTATCGTCGGACCCGGTTTATCCCAAAATATTCTCCCGTATACGTTTCTGAAAAGGTTATCTTTGCCCTCATAAGCGGGTATCTGGAGTTCCTGATCATCTTTCCAACACATACGAGTGCCGCCGTCTTTAGGTGTCATACTTATTCTTCTCTTGTTCTCCTCGGAAAGGGCTGCGGAAGTATGAATGAATTCGGTATCGTCTCTTGTACCGGCCTCTATCGGATGAAAACCGTTGTCAACACCGATAAAATTCCGAACTATCAGACTATCATCTGTTTCCTTTTCAGGGAGGCTTATTTCTCGAGCTACGCGACTCGCCATTAACAGATATCTTTTCCTGGTTTGCGGAACACCGTGGAGATATGCATATATTAAGTCATGGTCATAAGAATACCGCTCATTATCTAAAAAATTGAGAAAATTGGACAGCACGTTTTCTTTTTTGTTTGTATATAATCCGGGGACGTTTTCGATAACTACATAACCGGGCCTAAAATATGCAACAAATCGTTGAAATTCTCCAAGTAGATTTTTTGTTTGTTTGGCCTTGTTTTTATCGGTATTTATTTTTGTCCAATATTGACACGGACTGCAACCGATAAAAATCAAGGACTCGTCATTTTTTTCTATACCCATTAGTTCGGCAAGTTGTTCTTCGGATAATTCATGAATGTCTGCTTCGATGAATTTGGAACCGTGGTTATTGATCTCATAAGTTTCTTTGCAACTCGGATCGTTATCAATTCCAGCCAAAACATCAATTCCTGCCTGTGATAAACCGAAAGTCATCCCTCCGGCGCCACAAAAAAAATCAATCGCTTTCAATTTCTTTCTTTCCAAACGATTCTTCATATATCCCCTCCAATCCCGAACAGTTCAAATAACCTTATCACGATTTATATGTCTATCGGTAATAACTGATATTTATATCCCTATCCTTTCAATCTTATTCGGTAGTAGCCACTAACTTTACTTCATATATACCATCTTTTAGTCTCACTCATTTTTTACCTCCATACTTCCAATTGGGTGAAGGTATATAAATAACTTGCCATACCTCCAATAGTTTTTCAGAGACAAAAGAATGAACCACAAGAAAATTAGTCCCGAAGCAACCCACAAAATCAATTTTTTATAATTTCTTTGTCGGTCCTCCTTGTATAAAAAACATAGACCTGCACAACATCCTAAATCAACCCCCTCTCCTTCATACTTGTATATCCCTTATTGGATACAATAATGTGATCATGGATTTTAACCCCTAAAATCTCCCCAGCCTGAACTAACCGCTTTGTTATCGCAATATCCTCCTGACTGGGCTCAGTATCACCCGAAGGGTGATTATGAACCAAAATAATCGATGCGGCACGGTCCACAATAGCATCCGAAAACACCTCGCGCGGATGCACCTGATTAGAATTCAAAAGCCCGACCGTAACAACCCTATTACCGATAACCTCATTTGCACCGTTCAAAGATAAGCAAACAAAGTGCTCCTGCCTCTTGTCGCAAATGTCTCTTACAAAAGGCAGAACGTCAGATGGAAAGGTAATCTTGATCTCGTTTTTCCCAAGATACCGTCTGGCAAGCTCAAAACTGGCAAGAATCTGGCAGGCTTTTGTTTCTCCTATGCCATCAATGTTTATTAGCTCTTCAAATCCGATCTTGTCAAGATTATCTTTGAATCGTCTCTCTATTTCTGACGCCACCTGAAGAACGTCCTTTCCCGGGAATCCTCTTCCAATGAGAACCGCGAGTAATTCGACATCCGAGAGCGAGGATGCTCCTTTTCTTATCAATTTCTCCCGCGGTTTGTCTATGTCTGGAATATCGGAGATTTTCTTCATCTTATTACTCAATTGTAATCTAACAACGTTTTCGATTTTCTTTTTTGCGCTTTTTTCATTTCTTTCTGTTTCGCCCTTTCTTTTTTGATCCTTTCCAGCAGAACGCTCGCAGGCTCGTTATTTGGATCCTGTGGCACCAGTTCACCTCGGAATGCCTTTGCGAGGAGGGATTTGGTAAGGTTATCTACCTGCGAATTTGCTTTATTATAGCGGTCCTCGATGGATTTTACAACTTTGAAGAGAGTATCTACGCACCTGACGATTTCTTGTTGTTCTTCAAGGGAGCAAAAAGGAATTTCAAATTTCCCTAGTTTTTGGGCGTTGATGTTAGACTGGCTGACTCCATCTGTTTTGACTTTAAGGCAATGTTCTTTTGCCTGGGTGGTATTTAAGCAATAGTTCAGATAGCCCGAGTCAAGTTCCTGGTAATTATTAATCCTTATCAAATATCCTGCAAAGATAGCGGAACGTTCACCACGATAAATAGCAGTCTTTCCAACTAACTCTGGACTATTCGTTCGATTGAAAAGGACAGTTCCAGGTTCTAAACTGTATTTTTCTATTTCCTCTTCATTGGAGGTATAAACGAGGGCTTTCCAATCAATTTCTCCATTTTGGAGATTTCCCATCCTTAATACAGGGATTTTACCTTCTGGCATAGATTTTTTAGATGTACCATATTGAAATGAGTTACATAATTCATCTAAAGTAATATATTCCCAACCGGGTGGTAGTGGAACCGAATCTTGTTCCTCTCGATACGAATAAATATCCCTGATTCTCTGCTTTTTTGCGGGCGTATCAGCTTCGTCTAACCTTCTTCTAAAGATGTACTCTAATAGTTCCCTTGCAGGCTTCACGTCTGGATGCTCTCTACGCCAGTCCTCTGTCAGCCGCCCTGAGCAAGCAGTGGCAAGCACGCTCTGACGGAATTGCTTAATAAGTGCCGGGACTTTGGCCAAGTGTTCTTTTGAAGCGTTCGCTTGTAACAAGAGTTTTTCGAGTTTAGCGACGATGTGGCGTTGTTCGTTAAGAGGGGGGAGGGGGATTTTTGTTTCCTCGAACATCCCTTTTGTTACATGAACCATTCCAGTGCCGTGTGTCTTTTTCTCTAACTCACGGAGTACATACTTGCTAGCATAGAAAAGAAATTTTTTCGTTACAAGGTCATGATTCGGTTCTACGCGGAAAATGTGTTGATTTAATAGTGCATCGCTTCCATCCCAAATAAAGACTCCTAAACTTGCTGACCACGAGATCAAAAGATCCCCATTTTTAACATAATACCTGTCTTCTACTTCTTTTGAACATCTATTAAATTTTGAAGACGTTCCCGTTAAATTTTGAATTCTTATTATTGGCAATCCTTTATCTTCCCATTCGGATGGTTTAAAAGCTCTTCCGTTAATGTACCTCCCAACATCGCCAAGAGTTGCGAATGCCCATCCCTCCGGTAACTCATACGGCTCTTCCATCATTCACCACCAGAACTGTTTTCGTTGCTTTCAAGAAGTAACACTACCTCTTGAAGACCATCCACCGCAGCTTCGAGATGTGTTATTGCCTCGCTAACAAGTTCATCGGGTTCAGGCAAATCCTCTGCATCCTCCAACGACTCGTCCTTTAGCCAGAAAATGTCCAGGTTGTAACCACGTTTCTGGATTTCATCCGTGGTGAAATTCTTGAAACGCTCTGTCTTCTTCGCCATTTCTTCTCTCTTTTCCAAGGCTGATGCAGTGATAACATTGGGGTCAGGACCGTAACATTCCTCAAACTCTGCAAAATGTTCAGGAGTGAGCGGTCTCTCCTTTTTTGTTATGCTCGGAATATTTGTTCGACCATCATAAATCCAGACGTTCTTTGTTTCGTACCCTCTCCTGAAGAAAACGACATTCGCTTTTATACCAGGTGAATAAGGTGTAAACGTTCCCTTAGGTAGCCGTAAGACCGTGTGAACATCACAGTCTTCCATAAGTATTTTGAAAACATCACCAGCCTGGTCACTGAAAAGACAATTGTCGGGGAGAACGATTGCCGCCCTTCCCCCTTGTTTTAGTATCATCATCACATGCTGGACGAAATTCAACTGCTTATTTGAAGTTGATATCGTGAAATCATCGCGCACTGGCGCCTGATTTGCTCCTTTTGTTCCGAAGGGTGGATTCGTCAAGACCACATCATAGCGCTTGCCCGGGTCAGGTTCGTAGATCGAATCACCGAGATGGATATTCGCCTCCAAACCATGTAGATAAAGATTCATGAGACATAAGCGGCGAGGGCGTGGAACCAATTCAGTTCCATAATATGTGCGATTTTTGATTCTCTGCGCATCTTCTCGTTTTAGTGCCCCTTCTGTTCGTTCCATAAGCCATTCATAAGAACTCATCAAAAAACCGCCTGTACCAGCCGCGGGGTCACAGATGGTAAATTCATCGTTTACTCGGGGGTCCGATTTCATACATCTGACAATAGATTGTATTAATATCCGCGGCGTGAAATATTGCCCCGCACCTTTCTTTCCCTCACTTGCCGCTTTTTCTAATAGCCCTTCATAAGCCGCTGCCTTTACATCTACCTTAAGACTTGTCCACTCTATTTCATCAATGAGATAGACCAATCGCTTGAGATTGACCGGATTGGTAAACCGGGATATGGCGCCGCTGAAAATATCACCCAATAAGCCTTTCTCTTTTCCCAATCTTCGTAAAAGGTCAACATAAAATTCGGTGAGGTCTGTCCCTGACCTGTCTTTTATTGTCTTCCAATCGAAGCCATCGGGCAGTGGAATTCCGC
>Ga0209986_10005002_pt1 | contig 11089 bp, 5 predicted proteins | sample BlataG_FD_183168 | JGI IMG/M metagenome (GOLD analysis project Ga0209986, IMG submission 183168) | Deep subsurface microbial communities from Black Sea to uncover new lineages of life (NeLLi) - Black_00105 metaG (SPAdes) (version 2) | ecosystem: Environmental > Aquatic > Marine > Oceanic >...
CGACAGGGGTGAAAAAGTGGCATGCTATCCTGATATTCGTAAATTGCTAGAGAACAAGGATGTGGATGCAATATCTGGAGCCACCCCGAATCACTGGCATGCACTTTCAACAGTTTGGGCATGCCAGGCAGGCAAGGATGTTTGTGTGGAAAAACCTGTTTCTCACAACATCTGGGAAGGCCGGAAAATGGTTGAGGCGGCAAAGAAATATAACCGTATTGTGCAGGCTGATCTGGACATTCGTTCCCATGAGGTTATGTACGAAGTCATTGATTATATCCGGAGAGGGGAACTGGGTAAAATTCTACTGGCACATAGCTGGGTTTACAAACGACGCAAAAGCATTGGTAAGGTCAAAGGTTCGGGCTATGTACCAAAAACGGTGGATTATGACCTGTGGTGCGGACCTGCTCCGAAAGTTCCGATGCCACGAGTTAATCTGCATTACGACTGGCATTGGCAATGGGATTACGGGAACGGGGAGATCGGTAACAACGGACCCCATCATCTCGATGTTTGCAGGTGGGCCCTGGGACAAAATGGCTTGGCCCCCAGGGTAATTAGCTTCGGCGGACGGTATGGATACGATGACGATGGAGAGACCCCAAATACACAGATAACAGTATTTGATTATAAACCTGCACCCATAATATTTGAAGTGAGGGGACTTCCCTCCAGGTCAGGAAATGAATTGATGGATCCTTTCATGGCTAAAAGTAAAAGGGGCATGAATGTTTTTCATACACCTGAAGGTTCCAGCTGGAATCATGCATCAATTATTGTTTGCGAACATGGATATATAGACCTTGGATATATGATTGCTTACGATAAAAATGGGGATCAGATTAAGAAATTTGAACCCATTAGCGGAAATTCATCAGCTGCGAATTTTATCAAAGCCGTTCGCAGCCGAAAAGAAGAGGATATAAGGACCCCTATCCTGGAAGGTCATTTATCAACTTCCCTTTGTCATATGGGGAATATCTCATATCGGGTCGGCAATGATGTGTCATTTGAAGAAGTCAATGATGTCATCAAAAAGGATGTGGAGGTTATGGATGCCTTCGAAAGAACAAAGGAACATCTCGTAGCAAACGGGGTTAACATTAATGAAAACGAGATCAGGCTGGGACCCTGGTTGACGATGGATTCTGCCACTGAAAAGTTTATAGGTGAGTATTCAGACCTGGCCAATAAATATGTTAAACGCGAATACCGTGAACCTTTTGTTATCAGGGATCAGGTGTAAATAATCCAATATCATGAAAAAGCATACATTCTTCCCAGTTGCCTCTATCCTGATTGTTTCATTTTTAATGATGGCCATGGATGGCATGGGGCAAATGGGGTATTCTAAGGCTCCCGACGTAGCAACAGTACTTTTTGACGGTACTGATTTTTCCCATTGGACAAATTGTGATGACGGGAAGGTCAGGTGGAGAATTGTGGACGGTGCAATGGAAGTAGTTCCTGATACACTGTACAGCTGTGAAAGAATCCAGGGTACCAAAACCAGGGAGAATTTTAAGGATTTTCAACTTCATATCGAATTCAAACTGCTTGAACCGAAAGCAAATTCCGGGATATATATTCACAGAAGATACGAGGTTCAGATTTCCAATACATATAAGCAACCTGATAATAAATATATGGGGGGCAGCATATACAGGCAGAAACTGCCCGACGTTAATATGGGCAAACCTGTAGGAGAATGGCAGTTGTATGACATTATTTTCAGGTCACCCCGGTTTGAATCTAATGAGTTTGTCAGCCGTAAAGTAGAAGATGCACGGATTACGGTGATCCACAACGGGGTCGTAATTCATAACAATGTAATCGTACATGATAAAACGGGGGTTGGCTTCTCTGAAACTCCTGACCCCGGTCCGATTATGCTTCAGGATCATGGATCCCTGGTGCAATTCCGGAATATCTGGATCATTCCATCAAACTTGGAAGGTGCCGAATAGTTCTAAATTTTCGGAACAGGTACTAATTTGGAATACACCATAAAAAAAGATCGTATAAAATATATTGAAATGAAAAAATCCGTCGTCAACCTATGTTTTATTGTTCTCAGCATGATTCTGTTCAATTCTTGTAAACAGAGTTCTGAGGAAGATCTGGCCAATTTTAAGGCAAAAGAAATTATTTCCACTTATAAAGCCGTATTTATGGTGCCGCCTGAGCATGTTCCTTCCTTTAAGATTGTGGACGGGCCGATTACCGGTAACGGCGATATTGGCTTGACGATAAGTGGCAAACCGGATTATCAGAGATACTGGATCTCAAAAAATGATTTTTGGAAATCGGGTCCGGACTTTAAACAATGCGGGCCGAGTCTGATCGGTGGAATTGATATTCGTATCGGTGAGATGAAAAATGCTTCTTATCACGTGGAGCAGGTATTGTATGAGCCTGTGATCTCCTCGGAGTTCTCCCTGGACGATAATATCGTAAATATGGATGCCCGGGTGGCGGCAACTGATAATGTCATTGTTCTGGAACTCAATGTTAACAATAAACCAGTTAAAGTAAATATAGACCTGTGGGTTAAAGACGGATATGGATCAGAAACGGAAAGTGGACGGGAAGGAGATATATTTTGGGTTACCAGAAAATTCAATACGGATGATCTCCTATATCCGACAGAAGGTACAATCGCCATTCGCTGTCTTGAATCAGACGAGAATTCTTTCATAGTTGAACCCGGAAAACCTAAAACCATTATAGCATCCGTGATTACCAACCACGAGTCGGAAACTTATCCTGCAGATGCCAGGGGAAAGGTGGCCGGAATAGATCATAATGAAGCCAACAGACTGAAAACTGAACATGAGAAATGGTGGCAGTCGTTTTGGGCAAAATCATTCGTGGAGATTGAAGATAAGATTCTTGAGAAATATTATTATGCTTCTCATTACATTATGGCATGCTGTAGCAGGAATGTTAACTTCCCTCCCGGTCTGTACGGGAACTGGATTACCATGGACAGGACAGCATGGGCAGGTGATATTCACCTGAATTACAATCACGAAGCTCCATTCTGGGCACTCTACTCGTCCAACAGGGTGAAACTGACGGATCCTTATGATGCTCCTTTACTTGAACATCTGCCCATTTTCAGGGAAAATGCAAGAAAGTATTTAAATAAAAAAGGAGCTTATGCAAGTGTTGGAATAGGTCCCAAAGGTCTGACATCCAGTTTTTTTGATAAAAAGGGGATGGATGAGGTCTACATGAAGAAATACGGAAGCGGGTCGTATGATGATATTACAGGACAGCCTATGTTCCTGGGCCAGAAAAGCAATGCCATTTTTGCATGCATGAATATGATCCTGAGGTATTATTATACCTATGATGAGGAATACATCAGGAAGGTTTATCTATATTTGTCGGCAGTGGCTGAATTCTGGGAAGACTATCTGCAGTTTGAGGATGGCAGATATGTTATATATGACGATAGTTACGGAGAAGTAGGTCCGTGGCAGGGAAAGGGCTGGAGAGACGGTTACGGAGATTTTAACCCGATAAATTCATTGGGGTTTCTCAGGGTATTTTTTAATGCTATGATCGAAATCAGTCAGAATTTTGGCATTGATGAGGGCAAGCTGGAAAAATGGGACCATATTCTTACCAATCTGAGTGATTTTCCTGTTTATACCGAAAATGGGAGGAAGCAATTCCGTGCTGTTGAAGGAGGAAACGGCTCCTCATCTGACCTTGTCGGATTAAAATGGCACATGGTGCATGGTTTGATATTCCCGGCACCCAATTTTGGGTTGAGTTCAGATCCTGAAATATTGAAAATGATACGTGAGGGAATTGATGAGTGGAATGACCGAACCTGGCTGACCAGCGGCAATTCGATACAGTCCGCCCTGATTGGTGCGGTCCGGGTAGGTTATGATCCCGTTTTCTTGATGGAAATTGCCAGGGAAAAAATTGAAAAATATGCCTATCCAAATCTATGGATCTCGGCAGTAGGAGGAGGCATTGAAACTTGCAGTGCCATACCCGGTATGATCAACGAGATGATGTTGCAGAGTCATGACGATATCATCCGGGTTTTTCCGGTATTCCCGGCTGATCAGAAGGCATCCTTTTACCGGCTGAGAACATTCGGGGCATTCCTTGTTTCAAGTGCCATCGAAAACGGACTTATTCAGTATGTTATGCTGGAAAGTGAAAAGGGAAGAGAATGCCAATTAATGAATCCCTGGCCGGGAGAAACGGTGATTTTATACCGGAATGGAATAGAGAGCGAAGGATATTCGGGTGAGATCTTGCAGTTTACAACAGAACCAGGAGAGAAACTTACCCTGGTTCCTGAAGGAACAAATACCAAAGAAATCAAAGTATTTGGAAGCAATATATAAAACATGGTATATTATGAATAGAATCTACCTTTTTGCCTGGATCATTGGTTCGATTACAATATTGTTTGTTTCATGTAAGGGCATACATCCGGAAGAACCTGCAGTAGAAAAATCAAGAGAGATAATTTCAAGCTATAAAGCGGTTTTTGCTGCTCCTCCGGAGCATGTTCCATCTTTCCATGCCGTTGATGGTCCGATTACAGGCAACGGAGATATTGGCCTGACTGTAAGCGGATTGCCCGAGGTACAACGGTATTGGATATCGAAAAATGATTTCTGGAAATCGGGACCGGATTTCAGACAGTGTGGACCAAGCCTGATCGGTGGTATTGATGTCAGCATCGATGAACTGAAAGATGCCTCCTATCACGTTGAACAAATTTTGTATGAACCTGTCATCAAATCCGAATTTTCCTTGAAGCAGAATACCGTGAATATTAATACACGGGTACTGGCTACCGAAAATATGATCGTACTGGAGATTAAGGTGAACAATAAGCCTGTTCAAGTGCAGCTTGATCTTTGGGTTAAAGACGGATATGGATCAGAAACGGAAAGTGGACGGGAAGGAGATATATTTTGGGTTACCAGAAAATTCAATACGGATGATCTCCTGTATCCGACAGAAGGTACAATCGCCATTCGCTGTCTTGAATCAGGCGAGAATTCTTTCATAGTTGAACCCGGAAAACCTAAAACCATTGTAGCATCAGTGATTACCAACCACGAGTCGGAAACTTATCCTGCAGATGCCAAGGGAAAGGTGGCTAAGATTGATCGAAGAATACTAAACAGATTGAAAACCGAACATGATCGCTGGTGGCAGATGTTCTGGGCGAAATCATTCGTGGAGATTGAAGATAAGATTCTTGAGAAGTATTATTATGCTTCTCATTACATTATTGCCTGCTGCAGCAGGAATATTAATTTTCCGCCCGGACTTTTCGGGAACTGGGTCACCATGGACAGGCTGGCGTGGGCAGGTGATATTCACCTGAATTATAATCATGAAGCCCCCTTTTGGGCGGTTTATTCATCCAACCGTGTTGCCCTTGCCGATCCCTATGATGCACCTTTGCTTGAACACCTTGATATCTTTAAAGAGAATGCCAGAAAATACCTGAACAAGAACGGAGCTTATGCCAGTGTTGGAATCGGTCCCAAAGGGTTGACATCCAGATTTTTTGATAAGGCAGGGATGGATTTGGTTTATGGAGGGAAATCCGCTAACGGATCCTATGAACATCTGGCAGGCCAGCCCATGTTCCTGGGACAGAAAAGCAATGCAGTCTTTGCAAGCATGAATATGATCATGCGGTATTATTACACTTACGATGAAACATATGTCAGGAAGGTTTATCCCTACTTATTTGCCGTGGCGGAATTCTGGGAAGACTATCTATCCTTCGAAAATGGCAGGTATGTGATTTATAATGACAGCTACCATGAAGTGGGTCCCTGGCAAGGGAAAGGGTGGGAGAATGGGTATGGGGATTTTAATTCCATTTGCTCACTCGGTTTATTAAAGGTGTTTTTCAAAGCCATGATAGAAATCGGAAGGGATTTGAATGCAGAAAAAGACAAACAGGGAAAATGGCAGCATATCTATACAAATTTGAGTGATTTTCCGGTTTACGAAGAAAATGGAGGAAAACGTTTCCGGGCCTGTGAAGGAGGGGACGGAGCTGCAAAGAATATCATCGGACTGAATAAAATCACGACACATGCATTAATACTTCCGGCACCCAATATCGGCCTGAGCTCTGATCCTGAAAAAATAAAAATGATACATGATGATATGCAAGAATGGAGTGATGATATATGGTTGAATTTTGAGATGCATACGATGTTCAACGCCGCTGCAAGAGTCGGTTATGACCCTGATTTTCTTCTTTCCAGGGCAAAGGAGAATGTACGGCATAATTCCTACCCGAATTTCATTTTTGGAGCATTGGAAAACCAGAGTGGGGTCCCGGGCATGATCAATGAAATGATGTTGCAATGTCATGGCAATATCATCCGGATTTTTCCTGTATTCCCGACTGATCAGAAGGCATCCTTTTACCGCCTGAGAACCTATGGAGCCTTCCTGGTTTCAAGTGCCATCGATAACGGACTCGTTCATCATGTTTACATTGAAAGTGAAAAAGGCAGGGATTGTAAAATCCTGAATCCCTGGCCGGATAAGCTGGTGAGGGTTTATCGGAACGGAGAAGAAGCCTCTCCTGTAACGGGAAAGGAATTATTGTTCAAAACAGAGGTTGGTGAACACTTACTTTTGGCTCCGGAAGAAATGGATGTGAAAGCAATGAGCCTTTATTAAAAAAAAATAATCAAATAAAATTTGATAAATATGAGAAGAATTATATTTATTGTAACTAGTGTATTGCTTATCAGCAGTTATTCTTATTCGCAAAATACCGAAAAGCAGAAGATCGGAGTTACGCTTCATAAGAAGGAGAGAACTGACGACAACTACAGGCTTTACTCAAGCAGGAATTTAACTGCAGCTCATTTGATTTCTCCAGAAGGCAAATACGTTCATTCATGGTATTACCCTCATTTGGAAGATACCGTCACTTCTAATTTTGGTGGATTTGGAATGAGCTGGCATTTTGCAGAAATGATGCCAAACGGGCATTTACTTGCTGTTGTCAAGGATGAGATGATCATCGAGCTGGACTGGAACAGCAACCTGGTTTGGAAGGCCAAACTTAGGGCACATCATGATTTCGCAAGGGATAAGAAAGGGAATACTGTAGTTGTATCCCGGAGGGATCTTCCGGATCCATGGCATGTGGGTCAGGTCATGGCATTTGATGAACTGGTGGAATTTAATAAAAAGGGTGATACAGTACGGATCTGGCATTATGAAGAACATATGGATGAAGTTGCAGAACTGGTAAAGGAACCAATACCTCCTTATGCAGCCTGGGGTGACTGGCCACATATCAATACCTGTGAAATTTTACCTAAAAATCCCGTTGCCAAAAAGCATAAGAGATTCAAAGCCGGGAACCTGCTGCTCTGCGGAAGACACTCAAATACCATTATGTTGGTGGAAAGAAAATCAGGCAAGGTTGTCTGGGCATGGGGACCTGGCGTAATCGAAGGCCCACACATGCCGACAATGCTTGCAAACGGAAATATCCTGATCTATGATAACGGGAACCATACTTCAGAAAACTCAAGGGGCTATACAAAAGCAATTGAGATAGATCCGCTGACAGGACAGATTGTCTGGGAATACGGATCAAACAAGGAATTCTTTTCTCCTGCACGGGGTTCTGCAGTCAGGTTGACGGGTGGCAATACCTTAATTGCCAATTCAGATAACGGATGGTTTTTTGAAGTAACCCCGGATGGGGAAAAGGTATGGGAATACTACAATCCGGACCTGACAGGAAGAGGATCAAGAATGGGCCTGTACAGGACACTAGCCTACGAGAAAGCATCGGTTAATGACCTGATAGCAGAAAATGGTAAAATCTATTACGAAAGAAACGGCAGGGATGAATTTACTCAGAAGTATGCTTTATCCGGAAAGCTTATGGAAGTAGTCAATTGGATAGAAACGGGTTACCTTGATAAGGCCCACAGCTACATTTACGAGCATGGAATGGTAGAACTGGGTGACAAAGAAGGTCATTTTTTGTATAGCTTTTTATATGCTGCCCGGAGGGATGTTAAAAAATCTATGGAAAGTGCTGCAAAATCCATCGAGGCAGGGATGCCCAAGGCTGCATTCTCTTTGGAATTTTCTGACCTGTTCAAGCCACTTACCATTCATCAAAAGTTCAATGATCTTTAGTTACAATCTGATAGGTAGGACCTGGTTGAGGTCTTCATTATTTTTCTGATCACTCTTTAATCATAGGGCATATGAGGTCGATATTCAAATTTCTTGTTCTCATTTCAATTTTGCTGCCTGTACTTTTTCTCATCCTTACCTGCTTGTCCTGTACCGACAGGAAAGATCAAGGAAACTGGACTTACCTTTTCAATGGAGAAGACATTGACGGTTGGGAACAGAAAGGAGGAACCGCAAAATATTATGTGAAAGATAATGCCATAGTAGGAGAGACCGTTACAGATTCTCCAAATTCATTTCTATGTACAAAAGAAATTTTCAGCGATTTTATACTTGAGCTGGAAGTTTTTGTGGATACCTCGATTAATTCGGGCATTCAGTTCCGCAGCAACAGTCATCCTGAATACAGAAATGGACGTGTCCATGGTTACCAGGCCGATATTGATCCTTCCTCCAGGTCATGGAGCGGAGGAATAATGGAGGAAGGCCGCCGCCTGTGGATATACCCCCTGGAGGGCAATAAAAAAGCAATGAAAGCCTTTAAAAAAGACCGTTGGAATAAATATCGCATCGAGGCATTCGGAAACAGTATAAAGATATGGGTAAATGATGTTCAGACTGCAAATTTTATCGATGACTGGGATTCCAGCGGCTTCATCGGTTTCCAGGTGCATGCGATTGATGTGGAGAATCAACCCTGGAAAAACGGAGCAAAGTGCAGGTTCAGAAACATCAGGATACTGACAGAAGATGTTGATCGATATATTACCAGGCCGGGAGATGATGCAATCGCCAAAGGTTCCCTGGTTACAAATCTTACCAAAAAGGAAGAGAAAGAAGGGTGGAAATTGCTTTTCAACGGGTATGACCTTACTGGATGGGAGCAGAAAGGGGGGACTGCCAACTACTATGTTAAAAATAAATGTATCGTAGGTGAAGCTGTACCGGATTCTCCCAACTCATTTTTATGTACCGATCGTGAATTCGGGGATTTCATTCTTGAGCTTGAGGTAAAAGTGGATTCCTTTCTGAATTCAGGAATCCAGTTCAGGAGTCACAGCCTTCCGGAATACAGGAATGGCAGGGTGCATGGTTACCAGGCCGAGATAAATCCGGTAAGAACTTCAAGAAGCGGGGCCCTGTTTGATGAAGCACGGCGCGGCTGGATGTACATCCATGAAAGGAATGCAAAGGAGGGAAATATATTTATACAGGGGGGATGGAACAAATATCGCATCGAGGCATTCGGGCATTCCCTGAAAATCTGGGTGAACGGGGTACAGACAACCAACCTGATCGATGTCCGGGACACGGCAGGATTTATTGCCCTGCAGGTGCATGCCATCGATGCCAGTAAGGAACCTTGCAACGTGGGGGCTACTGTGATGTGGAGAAACATACGTGTCTTATCAGAAAATGTAGAAATGCACTTGAATGAGCCCTGGAATGAGATTGAACAAAAAGGATCCCTGACTGATGATCCATCGGAAATAAAAAATCTCTATGACAGGTATCAACAGTTTGTAAACGAACTGGGATATCCTTTTTTTAAAAAATATAAAGAAGAGAACAGAAGTGCCCCTGTTTCCGGTTACATTAATATAAAATGCCAATGACATGAAACAATTAAAATTATCATGCTTATTACTGTTTTTTCTATGGGAGGGAGGGTTAATCTTCTCGCAGGATACAGATCTGAAAGTTTTTCCCGGAGCGGATGAAAAAACACCCTCGAGATCTCAGTATTTTTCATGGATCAATAATACCAATGAAGGCAGTACGGAAGAGCAGACATTGAAGAACCTTGCATTTTTTCAATGGTTAAACGACGAATATGGGATGGTGCTGCCGGCTGAAAAATACGGAGAAAGTGCGGTATCACGGGGAGATATGCGGACACGCCTGATCAGTTTGAGGAACCTGGACTGGAACCCCGTAACCTATTCCATAAAACTGGATGAGGAGATCGGTCTGGAGCGTGGAAATAAAATTGAATTGAGACAATACCATCCAACGGGAAAAATGATTTCTATAAGATTCGATGGTAACAAGCTTGAACAGCCATGGCACAGGAAGCTGGGTGATCTGCATCCCTGTCCCGTTCCGGAAGATGCGGAGGCCCTTTACGAAGCTACCTGTTTTGCATTGCATGCAGGCGATATGCCACGGCCGGAATATCCCCGTCCCCAGTTCGAACGATCCGACTGGATCAACCTGAACGGTGAGTGGACATATGTTTTCGATTTCGGCAGATCCGGAAGTCAGCGCGGATTTGCCGAGAGCAAGGGTTTTGATGATAAGATCCTGGTGCCATTTTGCCCGGAAAGCAAATTATCCGGGGTGGAACATAAGGATTTCATTGAAATGATGTGGTATCACCGGAAAATCAATGTTCCGGAAAGCTGGAAAGATAAAAAAGTACTCCTGCATTTCGGGGCGGTGGATTATGAATGCGAGGTGTTTATAGACGGAAAATCAGCCGGAATCCATTACGGCGGCACTTCCTCATTCTATATTGAAATCACCCGGTTTGTCAGGTTTGGAGAAGAGCAGGACCTTGTGGTATATGTGAAAGATGAACTTCGTTCGGGAGACCAGCCCAAAGGGAAACAAAGCAGAAGCTATAAATCAAGAGGGATTATGTATACCCGTACCACCGGGATCTGGCAGACAGTCTGGATGGAGCCTGTTTCTGCAAACGGATTGCTGAACTGTTTTGTGATTCCGGACCTGGATCAGAAAAGGTTTATCATCCAACCCAGGTTCCACGGACTGGAATCCGGACAGAAACTGCGCATCAGCATTATGGACAATGACAAGCAGGTCGCGCGCAAGGAAATAATCGCCGCTGACGGCATTACCTGTGAGGTGCCCCTGAAAAAGCCAAAAACCTGGTCAC
>Ga0209986_10005003_pt1 | contig 11088 bp, 23 predicted proteins | sample BlataG_FD_183168 | JGI IMG/M metagenome (GOLD analysis project Ga0209986, IMG submission 183168) | Deep subsurface microbial communities from Black Sea to uncover new lineages of life (NeLLi) - Black_00105 metaG (SPAdes) (version 2) | ecosystem: Environmental > Aquatic > Marine > Oceanic >...
TATACAGTATCCTATAGATCACAGAAAGGGGAAGTTCATCAAACGTTATCAAGAAAAAAAGATCTGGTCATAATTAAAAAAAAGTACTAAAATGAGTGAATTTAATATTGGAGATATAGTATACCACATAGAGAGACTTAATTGGCGTGGCGTTGTTGCGGAATGTTATGAATGTGGAGATTGTCGTGTCCGTTGGACGAGTGAAGGTGGAAGTAAACCATTTTTTTTGGTCCATCGCTCTAAAAGTCTTGTTTTGATTGAACATGGCTATGTTTCCGATTTTAAAGAAAGAATAAGAGAGAGAATAGGGTGAGTGAATTCGAAATTGGAGATAAAGTAGTTTTTGCCCATGGTGGTAAAGGAAGATCCGGTATCGTTGTTGCTTTTGACTGTGATGGAGATCCTTGGGTCGAATGGTCTGATCATAGTAGGGGAGATTATTATAATTCACAATTATTATTATATGAACCTGGATTTTGGTCTGATTTCCAAGACAGAATAAAAGAAAGACTTTTTTAATTTTTTTGCCGAAAAATATATAACGACTGCTATAATGAAATAGACAAGGTTGGATGCATTGTTTATGGGAAGGCTGCTGAAGTAGGGGCAGAGCCGGATTGGCGGCGAGGTTGGGGCCAGCTAATCGATGCGTATTTAGGCGACTAGTTCAACTGGAAGAGTTCACTGTTTACGAAGGAGTGAAAAATGGTCGTACTGATAGGTCAAGAAAATGCGATATATCAAGAAGTAATAGCTGGACCATTTCTTGATCATTATTTTGAAGAAATTGTTGCCACTTTTGATACAGAGGAAGATGCGAAAGATTATATCGAGAAATCAAGATTGAAAACTCCTATAAAACAAACTTATTTCGCAGATACAGTATTTAAAAAAGGTAGTGTGCTACATAGCTGTGTTGACGCTTGGATTGAGAGCGATGATAAAATCAATGTGCCACATAATCCTAGTTTGACAAAATAATACACTCCTATAGCTAAATTGGTATAGCTGCGGTTTTACATGCCGTGAAATTTGTCCTAGTTCGAGTCTAGGTAGGAGTATTTGAAGAAAAAGAACGAGTGGGTATGGTATTAATGGCCTAGCATATTTGTATAAGCCGGATTAGTTTAGTGGTGAAATCGAACCTTTCCACGGTTAAGTCGTCAGTTCGATTCTGACATCCGGTATTTTTTTTGCAGGAGAAAAATGATGAGAGAATTAACAGAAGATGAAAAAAAAGTATTGTGTGAGCCATATGATGATAGTGAATGGATGGCTATTGAATCAACAATACAAGAATTGGCTAATTTGGAAGTAAGCACCTGTTGTGGTTTGGAGGACAATCAATGTTTTAAAAAATTGTCGGAATGTGGATATGGCAACAGAAAAGTCTGAGGTTGGTATCTGGCCGGAGATTGCTTTGATGACATTTGGTCAAAAGTTGTCGAAGGCATGTTCCATATTGAATGCGACAATCCAGATGACGCTATGAAGATTGACGATATTGCCCAAGAAGGTGATGGTTCATTGAGAGAAGAAAGTGAAAGTCAATGGCCTGGGTTTTGGGAATTTGAAATAGAATAATTTGCCTCTATAATTTAATTGGTAAAATAATCGACTCTTAATCGATAGTCCCCGATTCGATTTCGGGTAGAGGTATTTCAAAGGAGTGAATTATGATTTATATTGAATGTCCTAACGAGATGACGGAAGAAAGTCAACAACAGCCTTCTCTTTTTATGGCCGGAGGAATTACAGGATGTCATGATTGGCAAAGTGAAATGGCAGAAAAACTCAAATACGAGAATATCACTTTGTTTAATCCAAGAAGAAAAAATTTCGATGTCAATGACCCAACAATGGAAGAAAACCAAATCAAATGGGAATATGATCATTTGTCTAGTTGTGATGCTGTGTCTTTTTGGTTCACACCGGACACTCTTCAACCAATTACTCTTTTTGAATTAGGGACATTTTGTCCCGTTGTACCATACTTGCCAATGGAATCGCACATCGAGATATTCAGGCGTGTTTTTGTCGGAGTTCATCCTGATTACAAAAGAATTTCTGATATCAAATTTCAATTAGGACTAAGAAGGAACGATATAGAAATTGTTTTTGATTTTGACAAATTAATTTCGCAGATAAAAGAATGGTGTTAGATCCTTAATCGTAAAGGTTTCTTCTGGAAGTCTTCAGGATTTTATAGTTTGACTGGAGAGAAGCTTACAGTCTCTCTTTCTAAAAATAAAGTTAAAAAAGTAGGATAAATATAGAATTTCTATATTTTTCTATTCAATAACTAACTGTAGGATGTATGAAAATAGTCGTTAAAAAAATCAAGAATAGCAAACGGTGGTCATGGATTGCGGATCGACCTGGACTCCCTGGCTCACCTATTGTCGGCTATGGAAAGATATGGCAAAATGCCCTGGCGAATTTAATTTGTTTGGACCAAAAAAATTTGGGCATAAAATAGAGATTAAAAATCCTGACAATGATGCTATAATGTAGTGAAGGAGATGGCTATGTTTATGTGCCAAATTTGTCACGCCAGATATTCTGTAAAACTTGGCGGTGATAATTGTTGTAAAGATAAAAAATCTTCGGTAGAATTATTCGAAAGTAAATTGTGTCCTGGATTTTTTGTTCCATGTGAAGATTGGTTAAAAGGTAATGCCAGAAGGGATATATTGTGGTCAATTAAATATCTAAGAGATCGCTATGCTACAGAAGATGAAAAAATTGTCTATACGGCTTGGTATGGATATTTTAAATGCCAAGAAGAAATAAAAAAATCAGAAATTAAAGGAGATACTGATGTTTAGATGTGGAATTCGTGGAAAAAAAATGCAGAGTGAAGAATGTGCTTTACACTGCTGTGATGAAAAGAAAAAGCCCGATGAGGTTCATGAAAGTGAACTGTGTCCTGGATTGTATGTTGAATGTGAAGAGTGGATAAAAGATGACGCAAGAAGGGCTATATTTTTTGGAACAGACGGAAAACCTTTACTCATAAAACACAAGTATTCTTGTGATGAACGTTATGTGTTTATGGCTTGGTATGGATATTTTAAAGGCACTAGAGAAATTGATGATAATCCAGCTTTGAATAGATAATGCTCCATAATTTAATTGATAAAATACCTCACTCTGAATGAGATATTCCTGGTTTAAACCCAGGTGGAGCAATTAGAAGGAGTTATAGAAATGTTGACACTGTTGGACAACGACTTGTATAAACTGACAATGATGCAGGCAGTTTTTGAACTGTATCCTGATGCTGAAGTTGAATACAGATTTACAAATCGAGGAGTAAAAAGAGAAGACGGAACAGTAGATAAACATATGGCTACGGAGGATTTTCTTAGGAGGCTTCGTAGTCGAGTTGAAAGTCTGCGTGGTGTTCATTTTGATGAAGCCGAATTGCATTGGTTGAAAACTCTTGGATTCTTTATCTTTAAGCCTGGATTTTTGGCTTTTTTGCGGACTTTTTCTCTCAATCCTGATGATGTCTTAATCACTCGATGTCAGGGTGGAAGCGATAGTCCTCTATCAATAAACAAGTCATGGAAAATGCCTGAACAGGAATTGGTCATTCGAATTACAGGTAATTGGTATGAAATAATTCTCTGGGAAGTTCCTTTGTTGGCAATGATTTCAGAAACTTATTACGAAACTGTTGATAAGGATTGGAGTTATATTGGACAAGGAAAATCCGCAAGAAATAAAGTTGACACCCTTGAACGTGGTGGATGCTATTATGCTGATTTTGGGACTCGAAGGAGACGTAGTTTTCTAAATCAAGAGAATTTTGTCGAGACTGCCAGAGAACATACTGATGGCCACTTTATTGGAACCAGCAATATGTATTTGGCTATGAAGTATGGTTTGAAACCGATAGGAACTGCCGCCCACGAACTTACAATGGCCCATATGGTTTTAAGTGGTATCAAACATTGTAATAAATATGCCATGGAGGCATGGCAGAAAGTCTATAATGGTGATTTGGGAATTGCCCTGACAGATACTATTACTTCTGAAGCATTCTTCGATGATTTCGATCCTATTCTCAGCAGGTGTTTCGATGGAATTCGTCAGGATTCTGGTTGCCCTCTGACCTTCACGGATATGGCTGTTGATCATTATAAGAAATTCGGAATTGATCCAAAGACAAAAACAATCATTTATAGTGATGGGTTGACTGCGGAAAAAGCGGTGGAAATCAAAAAATACGCAGATAAGAAGGGGATTAAATCAGGATTCGGGATTGGAACTTTTTTCACAAATCAGGCGTTTATTGATAGTCCCGCTTTGAATATTGTAATTAAGATGTATTCTTTGAATGGCGTTCCTGTTGTGAAGTTGAGTGATTCTCCCGGTAAAGCAACCGGTGATCCGGATGCTATAAGAGTTGCGAAATGGATTGTGAATGGAGAGAAGTTGTAAGGATAATATTTATTGGTAATAGTTAGACTTGTTTATTAATAATATTTGTGATAATGTCAAGATACTTTTGGGCATTTTTTGGTTTAAAATATACCAATTTGCTTGAATCAATGATGCAAAGTTCAATGTTGTTTTCGAGACACGCCTGAAATTTTCTATTGTCGTTATTTTGTATTTGTGCTAATTTTTCCTGTCCATGTATTGGTTCATAATGGTAAATACCGTTTAACTCAAAAGCTAAAGAGAGTGATGGAATATAAATATCAAGTTCGGAGTTTATTGCATCTTTACGATTAAAGTGAATTTCAAGATTAGGGTATAATTGAGTAAGTTGTTCCTCAAGATATTTTTCTAATTTAGAACGACGAGTTCCGGTTGTTTTATGAGTATTATTGTATGTTGCTGCACAGGATTGACAACAAAATTGATTTCCCGATCTGCTTTGTTTAATTTGTGATGGTTGTCTGGTGAATTTTTTATTGCATTGTTTGCATTGAACTTGTTGTCTTGGATTGTTGGTTTGTGTCGTATAATTAAAAACTTCTTTCATGGCATTATGCCATGAACCAAAATATTTCTGTATAGTGCTGGCATTTGTGAATATCGTTGAATATTCGCGTATAGTTGGTATTTTATTTAATTGTTTTTTTGCTTTTTTAAGATACTCTGTTAATTTGTTTTTTGTGTACATTGAAAATTTTCTCCTGTATAGACCTATAATGTAATACCACAACAATTGTTTGGAATCCTTTTTTTAAATCCAGGCGTGGTAATTCGATATAGATTTGGGTATAGTGTAGTGGCAGCACATCATGCTTTGGACATGATAGCGGAGGTCCGAGTCCTCCTACCCAAGTAATTTAATTTGCAGGAATAGTTCCAATTGGAAAAATAATTCTTTCGTGATGAATAGTTATGGGTTCGAATCCCGTTTTCTGCTTTTGTAGGAAGAGAGAAAACAATGTTAACAAGTGATGAAGGAAGACTGTTAAAGAAATTCAAAAAGACAAAGAGACCTCGATATTATTATCATTTGACAGATGATATGAGTTGGACGAAGAATGTGGTATTAAAGCCAAGGGTATCTGGTCCAAAGAGGGAATACTGTGAGCCTGATGTCGGTCGAATTTGCGTTGGTCCTACTGTGGCTCATTGTCTTGCATCCACTGTTGTTGATTTGGGCAGGATAAAGGTTTATAGGACGAAACACAAAGTTCTTGCAACTTGGCCTGTTGGAATCAGAGATTCTCGTTTTACGAGAGAAAAATGGTTGAGATGTAAAACTGAATTTGTCTATATTTGTGATGTTCCGAAAGAAATTCTTGATAAGGCATATAGGTATGACGGTCGTTTTGGAGATTGGAGTGAGTTGGTTGATAAGATCGAAAAAATTAAAGGAATATTGAAAAAATATAATTTTCCCGAATGTCCTTGATACTTCGTTTATATTTTTTCCGCAAAAAAAGGAAGGGATTACAAAAATATCTTGTAAATAGAGATATAACATAATGCGGAGAAAAATAATATGAACTGGTATAACAACATAAAAACCCATCAGATCATTATGGATTATTGGGGAGTCGCATCTGATATTAAAATTGCAGGTTTTTTTGGTGGTGCTTGGGATATTTTGTCGGGTGGTGTTGGTGCTATTGCTAATGCTTTATATGTAGTCGCTAAGACTCCATTTGTGGCTATGGGTATTCCCTTTGGTATTATTCCCCACGCATTACACGGAACTAAAGCAACTCCTGAAGAAAATAAAGATTGGGAAAATATAGCAAAAGCATTGGGCAAAGTTTTTTCTAATGCCGCTAAAACTATTGGTGGCATTGCTAAGATGGGATATGGTGCAGGTGAAAAACTATATGATGTTGCAGAATGGGTTGGTGGACAAATGATTAATGTCATTCGAGCTTTTTCTAAAGATCCAAAAATGATGGAAGCCGGTGAACAGGCTACTCAACAAGTAAAACAAAAGATTCTAGGATTCGGCACTCAATTACAACAGGCAGCATAATTTGAACTGGTATAAGCAAGCAAAAATCAGAGAGATGTTTAACATTCATTATCCAATGGATGTTAAAACCGCTGCCATATGGTTTAATTTGTGGCAAGGTATTAAAAAACTTTTCGAAGGTCTCGGCAATCTTTTATTTGGTTCTTTACAAGCAGTTGTCAGTCCCATTAATACTGTTATCAATCTTCCCTTGTATAGTTTAATCCCATTCACTCCTTTATTGAATGATAAGGAAGAATTGCCTGGACAGGAAGATCCCCGTGCTGAAAAATATATGCATTGTAGTGGTGTAATGGGTATAGTGTGTGCTATCGCTAATTTATTCCGTGCTGTATATAATGGTTCAGAGGCTGTAGTTAGATTTGGTTTGGCTGCTGGTGAAACCGTTGGTTTAATAACGAAAAAGATAAAATCGTTGATATCAGAAGATAAGATTAATAGCACCGTTGATAATGCTGTTAATGATTACATCAATGAAGACAAAACAGTTGATGGAAATGCTTTGCGTTTGGCTGCTGAAGAATCTAAAAAAGAGATTTCAAGTAAATTTATGGACTGGGTTGATAGACTAGATTATGAGATGGGAACTTTGATGGAAAAACATGTAGTTTCATTGGCATAATTTATGATTTCAAAATATAGAACCATTTTTGTATCAGATGTTCATCTCGGGTTAAACACTTCAGTAGAACTTATTGATGATTTTTTGAAGAATAACACTTCCCATTATCTGTATCTTGTAGGAGATATATTTGATTTTTGGAAATTTGATAGGTCATTTTATTGGTCAGCCAATTATAACAAGTTTTTAAGAACATTGATAGATTATGGGGAAATAGCGAATATACGTTTTATCCCCGGAAATCACGATCTAACATTAAATGATTTAGCTGGCTTGGCTTTTGGAGGAATAGAGGTATGTACTCAAACCACGTATACAACATTATTTGGGAAAAAATTGCTTGTTTGTCATGGACACGAGTTTGATTCTGTTATTAAGAGAAATGTTCAAATAGCTAAACTCGGTTGTTTTTTTTATGATATATTGGCAAAAATTGATATTATGATTGAAAAGGTTAAAGGTTGGTTTGGTAATTCAAGAAAATGGTCTTTGGCTTCTTTTCTTGCCCAAAAAGTTACAAACATGTTGGTTGATCTCGATAAATTCAAAAAAAATGCTGTTGAATATTCGTTGTTAAAGGGGTATGATGGTATTATTTGTGGACATACTCATTTTGCTAACATAGATATTTCTGATAAATATATATATCTCAATTGTGGAGATATAATCGATAATCAGACAATCTTGGTTGAGCATTTATTAGGTGAATTTGAAATAATAAAATTATCTTGATTTTTTGCCGAAAATATCATTTCATAGCTATAATGTAGTAAACGCTCTCACAGTATGATGGTCATACGCTGGTTTTGTAATCCAGAGATGGGAGTTCGATTCTTCCTGGGAGCTTTAGAAGGAGACAAAAAAAATGAGTCATATAAACGATGTTATAAGTGCTTTACAAAGAGCGGTTGATGCTCAACATTCTCACAATAAGGCCATGGCAGAAGGAGATGGCGTTTCTTGGGATTATTATGGATATTATTACATCAAGGATATGGAAAACGCACAAAAAGATTTTGAAAATGCATTAACTGATTATATTGATGAAAAAATCGATGAAAAACTGAATTATATTGATGAAAGAATCGATGAAAAACTGAAGGAGAAAAAAAATGGCAATGGATAGTGATATGAAAATGCTGTCAATATTTTTTATATGTTTGGTTGTTATGATGGTTGGAATGATGTTATGTGGAGTTTTAGGTGATTGCGTAAATCACGATGTTATTTTAATAGAAAAGCAAATAGAATTAGAAAAGTTGAAGCAGAAAAATCCCGTGAAGGAAGTGAAAGAAAATGACACACAAAGGCAAGACAAAAATAGACCGACAAGTAATCCTACGGGCTTGTAGAGAGGCCAAAAAATCTTCTGTGAAAAGAGGAAAAATTGGTGCTGTTCTTTTCACTGATAAGGGGCAGATTATTATTTCCGCACATAATTCCAGTTTTTGGGGAAATAAGAAAATATTTACAATTCATGCTGAAGAATTTCTTCTTGCCAAGGCAGCAAGAATGAAGATCTTTGAAAGATTTGGAGATACTAAACTCAACATGTTGGTTGTCCGATATAAACCTAGTAGCAATTATATGGCAAATGCGAAACCTTGTCTTAAATGTCAAATTTTGTTGAAAGAATCAGGTATAAAAGTTTTTTATTCGAATGAAAAAGGTTTTATTGAAATGCTGACATTTGAGTGCTATAATAGAGTGGCAGGAGAAGTTGTATGAAAGCCTACGAAATGACAGTATGGGGCGTCCTTCCCAATGATAAATTCGATTTTCCTCCTGATAGGGATAATCCCGGTCAATTAATCGGGCTTCTTTCAAAAGAAAATATACCGTGTGTGGCAGTTTTTCCTTCTGCCGATGCAGCAATTGAATATGCGAAAGAGAGAGTTAAACACGAAGAATACGGAACGGTTTTTCGTTTTTATCCTGCTGACAATATAGAGTTAACTAAAATGGTTGCCGCTGCAATGTCTCTTGTGCCTAAGCACGATAGAGTATATGCTATCTTTATTGATGTTTGGTTTGAGATTAAAATTTAATGAAATCTATAAAAAAAATTCTCAGTTTTATCAGTGAATATACCTTTTCTATGTTCGCATTGATTATGCTTATTGGGATATATATGTTTGGTGAGATTAACAGTATTATGGGAACGAAGACTGATGTTCGTGAAAGATTTTGGGATATTTAAATATGGCTCGGTAGTGTAATAGGCAACACGGACGTTTCATGTGCGTCAGTTTGGGGTTCGAGTTCCCACTCAGCCATTTTTGATGGTAAAATAATATGGACTTTAAAATTGGTGATAGGGTGCGTTTTGGAGAAGGTATATATAAAGATATATATATATTGGAACTGTTATTGATTTTACTGTCAACGGATGTTTACTTATTGTAAAATGGGATGATGGTTCTGATTTTGACCTCCCCATAGCCTATTATCACAGTGAACTTATTTATGCTGGATGGAATGATTTCAAGGAACGAATAAAAGATAGGATTTCATGAGTAATAGAATGGAGATTGGAGATACGGTCACTTTTGATATGTCTAATTCTGTGGAAATTGGAGTAATAACAGATATAGATTATCAAAACGTAAAAGTGCATATTCGGTGGAATGATGGTCGTGAACGGATGTATACCCGCTATGATAATTTGTCAGGCTTGATGCGTGTTTCACGATATGGGTATTCAGATTTCCAAGAACGAATAAAAGATAGGATGTCTTAATTTTTTGCGGAAAAATAAAATGGAAGAAATATCTGAACAAGAAAAGTTAAAACAAAAAGTAAATCCAGTTATCGCTGTCCTTTGTTGGATCGCATTTTTTCTTGTGTGGTTTATTCTAATTGGAGTTCAAGCAGTTTCAATGGCCTTATAAAGGAAATAATAAAATGACTAAAAGCCAGAGACATCAAAAAAATATTGTGCTGAAAAAACTTTACACTATATCTGTGTATGATGAAAAAGGTCAACCTGTCCAGTGGACAGGGAATACCATACCGAAGAATCCGAAAAAAGATCGGAATTACGAGTTCGAAACTCATCCTGCTTTGGACTACGACAATGCAACACTTGATCTAACAAAACTTCTTACTCCTAGTTTTCTTATGTTAATTAAAGAAAACAGAAGCAAGTATGATAAGATTTTTATTGATTTTGATACATATGACGACCATTACGTAGGATATGCTAAGGTGATAGGCCGTCGTTTGGAGACTGATGTAGAATATGAGAAACGCTTGAAAAAGGAAGAAACAATTAGGGCTTTAGAAAAATCACGCAAAGAAGAAAACGAACGAAGTCGTAAAGTACAAGCCGAGCAAAAAGAATTTGCGGAATTTCAAAAATTAAAAGAAAAATATGAAGGTGAAGAATAAAATGGTTAAGAAAATAAGTGGAACATTAGAATGGGCGGCAAAAACGGCAAATTGTTGTCTCGGATGTGAGCACAACTGTATCTATTGTTTTGGGAGATATAATGCTATCAATCGCTGGAAGACTGTTGCCAATAGAGAAGAATGGACGAACATGACTGTTATTGGTAACCAAGTCAATAAGAAATATTTAAAGTATAACGGAGTGGTGATGTTCCCGTCTACTCACGATATCACCCCAGCGGTATTGGTCGATTGCCTGAAAACAATTAAGAATATTTTGTCTCCAGGGAATAATATTCTTATCGTAAGCAAGCCTCATTTGGAATGTGTAGAAAAAATGTGTTTTGAATTAAAAAAATATAAGGATAATATTCTTTTCAGATTTACAATTGGAGCATTAGATAATAAAATTCTCAAATTCTGGGAACCTGGGGCACCTACATTTGGTGAGAGATTTAATTCTCTTCAACATGCTTTTAACGCAGGATTTAAGACAAGTATTAGCTGTGAACCTATGCTTGATTCTAATGGTATCCTCCAACTCTTTGATGTCCTTGTACCCTATGTAACTGATTCCATTTGGATCGGAAAAATGAATAATATTCGT
>Ga0209986_10005004_pt1 | contig 11088 bp, 10 predicted proteins | sample BlataG_FD_183168 | JGI IMG/M metagenome (GOLD analysis project Ga0209986, IMG submission 183168) | Deep subsurface microbial communities from Black Sea to uncover new lineages of life (NeLLi) - Black_00105 metaG (SPAdes) (version 2) | ecosystem: Environmental > Aquatic > Marine > Oceanic >...
TAACCCTTATCCCGTTATCAAGCAGATACTTTACAAGAGGCCAACTGACAAGCCCTGCTCCAAATACAAGTGCATTTTTCATATCCCCTCCAAGATTAAAATTTAAGCACTCTGTGTCCTCTGTGGTAAATCCATTACTTTATCTTCCTACAAATTGCTCAAGGTACTTATAATCTGGAGTTAACTTTCCCCCATGAAGAATTAGTGCCCTCTTTATCTCAGCGGGAAGCTCAATCTCGTCAAGATTTACCCTGTAATCTGCTGATACAATTGCTGGAACAAATCTCTTTACCACCTTGCTGAAACTCTCCGATGATTCCCTCGGAAGTTCACATGGAAGGTTATCAACTGCCATTATTACAATTCCGCTTCCTTCAAATTCAGAGGTAGCAGTTTCTTTTTGAGGGTCATATGTAAAGACAGGTATACCCGGATCCGTTGTGTGTAAAGTCACCTCAATTGCCCCTTTAATGTCACAGGATATATCACCTATAACCTTCAATCTTGGGTTTTTGTCAGTGAAAAGACGCCTAATGTCACCCTTTGTGACAAGTCTTGGGTATTTGAGTGTCCAGTATATGCAGTTCATCAGTATTGAGAGATATGGTAAGTACTTATGAAATTTTGACCTGTATTTTTCAGGGTGATTGTAATAGTCATTCAGTTCAAACACATCATCTGCAGAGACAGGTTCAACCATATCTTTTTCTTTAAAGACCACCTTGTACAACTGTTTTCTCTCATCAGTTATCTTTTCAATCTCCTGGGGTGAGACTTCTTCTATTGGTAAGAGGTTGAGTATCTCCTGGACACCCCTTGACACATTTCCATAACCTGCGATACCAATGATACAAGGAGTAATAAAGGAAGGGAGTCCATCTCTGGCTATCCTATCTCCAATATTTTTAATTGCCCTTTTTATCTCCTTTAAACTGCTATATTCGTGAGTTTTCTTTATCTCGTTGAATGGATTCTTAATGCCTTCAAACGAGAGCCTCTGTCCAAATGCCCAGAGTGTATCAATTATTCCTGCAAGTCCTGCAAACCTCCCAAAAAAGACAAGCCGTCTGCCATTCTCATCTGTAATCCTCTCATAGTCAACCAAATTGCACTCAAGTTCCATCATCCTTTTAAGCATTGGCATATTATGCTCTTGTCCTTTTATGACATGGGCAAAGAATATGTATGTTTTTCTCTCTTCAAAAAATTGCGCAGGTATCTCTTTGACACCAAATATAACGGGACAGGAAGAGAGATTTTCTTCTGTGTGGACTCCGACTTCCTCAAACTCCTTCTCCTTGAATGCACGAATCTCTGAGGGTTGTATATAAAATTCTATTCCCTTCTTTAGAAGTTCCCTTATATCAGAGGGAACAAGAGGCACCCTTGCCTCCCATATATTTTTATCCTCCCGCCGAATACCACAAAGCTTCCTCATTCCTCTCCTCCGAGTTTTCTCATCGTCCTCTTTATCTTTTTGACACACCCTTTCGGGGTCGTATTTATCTCTCCACCAAGAAATCGCAGAACAGACCAGCCATAACTTGTAAGTTCGTTGTTCCTCTTTCTGTCCTTTTCGTGTGCATTCTCTCCCGAGTGGAATTCTTTCCCATCACATTCTACATCTATCTTCCCTTTCTTGCAAAATATGCCAAAGTCGAGGCAGTAGGTGTTCTCCCCCTCTTTCACATAGAATTGTCTTTCGGGCAGGATTCTTTCACTCTTCATTTCTTCATACAACTTCTCTTCTATTGGACTGGATTTATACAGATCGTTTATCTCCCTGGCATCAAGTAGCCTCTTAAGTGTAGTGGATATAAAAACTATTCTTCGCCATCTCAGGCTTGGTATTGGGCTCTTTAACTTTACGAGGTCATCCACAAATATCTGATAATAATCCTCATCCCTATTTGGGTGTTCTACCTCTTCGGGATAGAGCTCTATTCTCTTTTTTATGGTATATCCAAGAACGGGAGCATAGTAATTGACAACCCATTTCTCATCACCAAACACTTTCGTCTGATAAAATGCGAGATATTTAGTAAGAGTAGTAATCTTCGGTGCACTCGTTAAGGGTATATGATACCAGTGCTCTTTCACTAATATATCCCAGTCTCCCAATCTTGGGACTATACATACAAGCACTATCTCTTCCATTTTTATGTGGATAAATCAATGCGGATTTATTATTATACCACAAAAATTCTGAAAATGCAAGTTTTTTCTTTTCTTAACAGGGACTTTAACGAGACTTGCACGAGATTTCAAACAATCCCCAGAACTGTAACTGTTTTTTTCCTTGACTTTTCCCTGTTTTTATATTATAATTAACATATAAAAAAATTGGGGGTCAGGCTGAAAACTGAAATTTAGACTTGACAATTTGGGTTTATTATGATAAAATTTATATATAATAAAATATTTTCATTGAATATCCTTGTGCGTTTTATCATATTATTACCCCTGATAATAGGAGAGAAAGCATATTTTTTAGTTCAAGGTGATAGGAGATTTTTTTAAATTTATATGTAAAGAAAATTGGAATGGTAACCAAATAAATGAAGAGAATAAGTGAACAGAAAAAGGAATAAGCAAAGAGGTTTATATGCCTATCATGAGCCGTGATTGTTATTTTATTAGTACAGATAAACCTATGTTGGACATAGAGGAAAACAAAGGAGAACACCTAATGAGAAACATGAAATCACGTTCAATCCGTCGAATATCAGTAACGAAGTTGTTTGGAATGTATGACTATGACCTCGCCGCTTCGGATAGCTCGTCTGAAACAGAGAAACTCCTTATTCTCTACGGTGACAATGGAAGCGGAAAAACAACTATCTTGAAACTTGCATTTCATTTGCTTGCGCCGGAGGACAATGAAGGACACAAGAGCAAAGCGGCTCCCGTCCCCTTCAGGCGTTTTGAGATTGACCTGCACGATAACAGTAAGATTTGGGCCGAACGGCCCCGAGGAAGAGCCGTAGGAACCTTCTCTATGGGGATCAAGACGGGAAGGAAAAAAGAAAGAACGGTTGAGTTTGTTGCTAATGAGGAACTCAGTGTCAGACCGACTTCTCGGAAGCATGATGCTCAGATCCGTTCTTTCCTAGGCGCTCTTGCTGAGCTCAGCATCTCCCTGTACCTACTTTCTGACGATCGGACACTCCAACTCGCTGGCAGGGACGAGCGAAGGCCTTTGCACTACAGCAGAGAAGTCGAATCTGAATGGATCTACATGGATGCAGAAACCAGACTCCGCACTGAACGTCATCGCCAAATTGATCCGGAGATCATTGCGCAACGTCTTCTAGCCCAGTCCATCAGGCGCGTACAGACTTGGATCCAAGAAAAGGCAATGCTCGGTTCATCACTTGGCGAGTCTAGTGTAAATGCTCTCTATAATAAGATTCTTCGCGGTCTGATCTCTCTGCCGCGTGTCGAAAAACCATCTCCTGATAAATCCAAGAAGTCTATTCAGAGTCGGGTGAAGGAACTTGAACTACAATCCAAGCAGTTTGCTAAATACGGCCTCCTCCCCGAATTCAGTGGCAGCGAAATTGTGAAAGCGGTCTCACTAGCGCCAGATAGCCAGACTGAAATCATCACGAATGTCCTCAATCCATACTTTGAAAGCCTCGAGAAGAAACTTGAGGCGCTGGCGGAGATTCATGCGCGAGTGGATTCTTTCGTTGGCATAATTAATCGGTTCTTAACGAATAAAGTGCTGACATTTAACCTCCATACTGGACTAACAATTGCCGCGGCCAACGGGCAGCCATTGGGCCCTGCTATGCTGTCGTCTGGCGAGAGACATCTCTTGCTTCTCTTCTGCAATAGTCTTGTTGCGGCGGATCGCCCAAGCATTCTGATGATTGATGAACCAGAACTATCGCTGACCATCAAATGGCAACGAAAGCTCCTTTCATCCCTGCTTGAGTGCATCGGAGATAATCAGGTGCAATATGTGCTTGCAACACATAGCATGGAACTTCTGGCTCAGCATCGTCAGAGAGTCATGAAACTTGAGAGCATCACGAAGTCAAAGGACTAATCCGTGGAGATGAGAAAGACAATCGAGGAATTGGTTGCCCTACACTCTTTAGAGCCTTCACTGAAAGACATCTATGTGGAAGGCACCAGGGACAGAGAGTTGGTTATGTGGGTTCTTGATGGGCACCACATTAGTGATATTGCCGTCTATCCCATTGACATTGTCGATGTCGATGCTGACACGGTCAAAAGTCATGGACTGGATGTCGGATCAAATAGATCAAGAGTTATTGCTCTGTCCGCAGAGTTGGCCAAGCAGCTTTCTCCTGAGTGTTGCGTTGTCTGTGTTGCCGACCGAGACCACGAGGATTATCTCCCTTCAACGGTCCGCAACCCCTTTCTTGAGTTCACAGACTACAATGCGACCGAGCTCTATCTTCTGCGACACTCGACGATTCGAAAACTGATTTCACTCGTACTATCGGGATTTCCTCTTTCACCGGGTCAACTCACAGCACAGATAGTGCCGATTCTCGAAACTCTCTACGTCCTGCGCCTTGCCAATCAGATGCTCACTTGGCACATGGCTTGGGTTGACTTCGCGCGATACGTGCAGGTTGACGATAGCATTACCTTCAAATCCGATGCCTTCTGCAAGGCTTACCTTGTGGCCAACGGCAAATGGTCACGAAAAGCCACATTCCAAAAGAAGGTCGAGGAAGGCCGATCAATGCTTAAAGAGGACCCTCGGTTTCGTATCCGCGGTCACGACATGACACAACTGCTCTATCATGTGGCGAAGAAGTTGCGACCACGTCGGAAGTTTGGGGACGTGGCCACGTTTGAAGGAGCATTCATGGGATGTCTTGAACTCTCGGAGCTTTCACGCGAGAGGTTGTTCGCACGTCTCTTGGCTCTTTAGAAGAAACGGGAGACTGAATGTCCAACAAATGCATGGACGCATACAAGTCAAACGCCCACGTTTGACTTGATGGTCATGCAGGACGTTAGGCCGATTGCGAGGGCACTATGACCGATCATCGAAAAGCCTATTCCATCGGATGGCTGGTAATTCCAGCGCCGAATCTAGAACTAACCAAGTCGTTCTATGCTAATGTGTTTCGCTTCGAGATTTCAGATTACAGTGACACCTTTGCAGTTTTTAAGGCGGGCAACATCAGCGGCGGCTTTGATAGCCAACTCGTCCCTTCGACCGTCAGTACTAGCTTCTCGATAACCGTCGAGGACATACCCAAAGTATTGGAGGCGATTACAAAGAATGGCGGCAAGGTACTCCAGCTCAAGTATGCACTGGGGCCGAATGCGGGATTTTATGCAAAGTTTGAGGACCCGAATGGTAACGCCTATGAGCTCTATTGTGACATATAGGTATAAGAATCGACCTAACACGGGATGAAGCCGCCGCACTTGCGATGGGCATTCTATAGGCTTGAGCTATCGCCAATCGGTTTGCGTCTAATCGACGTGCCTTTTGGTGTCGGGCGGCGGCTGAGCTCCGGTCCGTTATATCCCACCACACTTCCCTTTTATTTTTCCCTTGACAAAATTATGAATATGCTGTATAATATAAGGTGTTGTACGGTTAGTAAAAGCCGTGATTGTAAATTTATTAGTACAGATAAACCTAGGTTAGGCCGCCAGCACGCAGGAGACGAGAATATGAGTGTCACACGAACGGTAGACCAACCTTTTCCAGTCAGCTTTGTAAGTGAGGGCTCAAATCTCAAGGGATGGTTCTATCCGGCAACGGGAATTGGGCCGTATCCTACTGTGATTTTGCTTCACGGATATCCCGGAAAAGATGGAGATGCTTTGGGCCTGGGAGAACGAATGATGAAGGAAGGCATTAACGCCCTGGCCTTTAACTATCGAGGTACGTGGGGAAGTGAAGGTTTGTTCACGCATCAGACCGCACTCGCAGACGTCAGCTCAGCAATAGCCTATTTGAAGACGTCTAGCCTAACACAAAAGCAAGCAGTAGACGCCAACAGAATCGCGGTCGCGGGCTATAGTTGGGGAGGAGGTATGGCATTACTGGGATCTTTAGGTGATCCGTCCGTTCGCAAAGTCGCCTATATCGGCGGGACAAATCTGGGTGAGTTCGCAAGACAGATAAGGGGCAATGAGGAATTAAGAAAAGCCCACGAACAATTCTTGGATGAAACCATGAGCGAATCAGGTGTGGCGCACGGTCTTGGTGGAAAAGCCAGTCACGTTCTATTATTCGAGACAATAGACGATTTTGATCTCGTGAAACATGCCGAAGTACTTGCCAGTAAAGATATTTTGCTGATCGGGGGATGGCGCGATACGGACTACTACTCTACCCTCGAAAGTCATGTCCTTCCTCTCTTTAGAGCTTTGCAGAAATGCGGAGCTGAGCGGCTAAGTATTGGGGTATTTGATACAGACCATTCCTTCGCCGGTGTGGAAGAGGAACTGGCAAAACGAATAGCATCTTGGATCAAAAATTAGAGCAAAGGTAAAGCACGATAGTACGGATCAATGGCGGCCTAACCCGCGCGTGCAACCGACATTACTCCGCTTCGCAACGCGGCTGAAACGCGAGCCGTTATCTGACTATGGATTTATACAAAGCATGAATGGAAAAGGTAACAGTTGAATACATATGTTTATTATGCTTAGAGATGTTTTTGTATCTTTTTTGCGGATGATAATTAGGAAAAGAGAGATATATGGCAAACAAAAAGACATTTAATGATCTTGGGCTTTCAGCAAAAGTACTGGAGGCAATTGATAAAAAGGGGTTTGAAGAGCCAACCGCAATTCAGGCTATGACTATCCCTGTAATGCTAAGAGATGATACTAATATCATCGCTCAAGCCCAAAATGGTACAGGCAAAACAGCTGCATTTGGATTATCTCTGATAGAAATGGTTAACACAGATTCCAAAACAGTTCAGGCACTAATTCTAGTTCCTACACGAGAGTTAGCCATTCAGGTATCAGAAGAAATCAATTCACTCAAAGGAGACAAGGATATCAAAATAGTACCAATATATGGTGGTCAATCTATTGATCAACAGTTACGCAGATTAAAAAAAGGTGTGCATATTGTAGTTGGGACTCCGGGTAGGGTAATTGATCATCTTAACAGAAAGACACTAAAGCTTGGAAAAATCGAGCACCTGATACTTGATGAAGCAGATGAAATGCTAAATATGGGATTCATCGAAGATATGGAAGAAATAATGAAGCATACAAATCCTAACAAAAGAACGTTATTGTTTTCGGCAACAATGCCAGGAAAGATAAAGGACCTTGCACATAAATACATGGACGGTTATGAGTTTCTTACAGTTAAGACAGAGCAACTGACAACTGATCTGACGGAGCAAATATACTTTGAGGTAAAAGCCTCTGACAAATTTGAGGCACTATGCAGGATAATAGATATTGAAGATGATTTTTATGGTTTGGTTTTCTGCAGAACAAAGAGTGATGTTGATTCTCTTGTAGCTCATTTAATGGATAGAGGATATGACGCAGAAGCTATTCATGGAGATTTATCACAGGCGCAAAGAGAAAGAACTCTAAAAAAATTTAAGAAACAAAGAGTCAATATTCTTATAGCAACAGATGTTGCAGCACGTGGAATTGATGTTCATAATCTCACCCACGTTATAAACTATTCACTACCTCAAGATCCAGAGTCGTATGTTCATCGAATAGGCCGTACAGGAAGGGCCGGGAATGAGGGTACCGCTATTACGTTTATTACTTCTAGTGAGTATAAGCAGCTGATGTTCATACAGAGGATCGCCAAGACTGATATTAAGAAATCAAAAATACCAAAGGTAATAGATATTATCGAAGCCAAAAAGAAAAAAATATATGATGATCTGACTACTATTCTTGAAGATGAGATTGATACTAAATATCATAACTGGGCTAAGGAATTGCTTGAGGATAATAATCCGACAGAAATATTAGCTGCTATACTTAACTATTGTTTCGAAGAAGAACTCAATCCTGATGCCTATGGTGAAATAAAAGAGGTCGGTGCAAAGGGGAAGCAACTTGACCAACAGGGTAAAGCAAGACTTTTTGTCGCACTTGGTAAGAAAGACAAGATTAATGCCAGAAAACTTATTGAGCTTATTACGAGCAGAGTCTCAGTTAAGCCCAAACATATCAGAGACATACAGGTAATGGACAAATTTTCTTTTATAACTGTTCCTTTTGAAAAAGCAGAGAAAATCGTTGTTAGCTTTAAAGAAAAGGGTCAGAAGCCGCTAATCACTCATGCCAAGAAAAGAACAGATAACAATGGCATGCAACGGACGCGCGGGGTACACCGTTGATGCCCGCCGTTATGTGAGAAATAAAAAATGAAAACCATATATTTTGATTCGTATGTTTACAACCGTTTAATTGATGAAAAAAGGTTACGCAAAGAAATATTAAAGCTTAAACATAATAAAAAAATTGAAATATTATTTAGTGATTACCTGTTTAACGAATTGGCATGTATATTTCTAAGTAACCACGGTAAAGGTTATAAAATTTTTGAATGTATTTCAAAGTTAATTTCTAATCGGATATTAAAACAACGTGAGAGCTTGATAAATGAAGAAATTGTTGCGTTTGTAAAAGAAGCTGCTAAGCCAGAAATTTGTCTGCCCGACACTGAGGCGTGTGAAAGGATCACGGTCATAAACCGACTTGCAAAAATGGAAAAACCAACAAATCCCGATTCGCTTTTAGATATTTTAGTAAAAAAGAACGAGAATTTAGAAAAAATGCGCGAAATTGTTCAGATATATAATGGGAAAAAAGATTTTGAACAATTTCAAAATTTTGAAGAATATTATAAAACTCCAGATGTAGGCATTGCTGAAAATGATTATATTAAAGAACTATTAGAAACAAAAGTTATTAGAAACTCTTCATCGGAAATTGTCCAAAAAGTAAAAAATAATCGATGTAAACTGCCCCATTTTGATGCTTATTTAAGAATGATTGCTGCGTATCGTTTCGCTCTTTTTAAAAAAAAGGAAAACAATCCCAAAGGAAGGATTAAGAAAACTGACCGTGGAGATGATTATGATATGCGCCATTTTACATCAGCCGCAACCCTTGATGTCTTAGTGTGTGATAGGGAATTTTTACCTTTATTGAAGTGGGTGTATCCCAATAAATCGTGCGTAATATTGGATAATTTATTAAAAACAATTAAAAACACATAACAAGTCAATGCACCCGACTTTTTCCCGCCGCTTCGCTCTGGGAAAAAGCGGGTGATTTCCGATGTTAGAAAGCTGAAGAAGAATGAATAAGAAAGACGAGATTGCAGATATCAATGAGCGGCACTGGGAGAAGATGGTGAAAGAGGGCTGTGGTTTCACGCGCCCGTGGCTGGATTTGGACTTTGCCCTCGTTCGCCAGTATGCGGAAGGTAAACTGGAATCTGTGCCAGAGCAGTTGATTGAAATCTACCCCACCACGGTTCTTGCCGACGTCGAGGGTAAGGACGTTCTTTGCCTGGCATCCGGTGGCGGCCAGCAGTCAGCCGTGTTTGGCCTTCTTGGCGCGCGGGTGACAGTGGTGGATCTGGCCGAGGGACAACTGGATGGAGACAGGAGAGCAGCAGCGCACTACGGATACGAGGTCGCCACCATTCGAGCGGACATGCGGGACCTCTCGTGTATAGGTGATGAATCCTTTGACCTCTATTCACCCTTTCTTCACTATAAACTTTTTTTCTTGACTTTTCCCTGTTTTTATATTATAATTATTGAAATGAGAGGCAATAGAATCAAAATAACCCGTGTTATGACTTTATTTGACAAACAAGAGACTTAGGTATTAACATAGTTTGTAAAATATGGAACTTGAGTTTATGTACCCATTTTATGGAACATAAAATTCTAGAGAAATGATACTTTTATGCTTTAACCTTCAGTTTTTAATGGAGTTAGTTAATTCATTCATAAGGAGTTTATACGGCCAAATTAACCGTGTTTGCTTTTTGTATTAGTATACCTAAACTAAGGTTCGGCGTGGATTTTGAAATTATAGACGTATGGTAAAAGATCTACTCACACGACTATCATTTACGAAAGAGGGAAGACTGATGCGGGCTGCTCTCAACGGTCAAATTGACAAAGTCCGCTCTCTTCTAGAAGCTGGCGTTGATCCAAATTGTAGAACTAAAAATGGTTATACAGCACTGATGGGAGCCGCACTAGAAGGCCATGGGGCAGTTGTTGAATTGCTACTTCAAGCTGGTGCCGATCCTAACATCAGATACATAGATGATCGGACGGCTCTTTTCGGTGCAGTGCATCAGGGACATGTGGAAGTCGTAGAGATTCTACTCCAAAAAGGTGCTAATCCAAACGTCAAAGAAAAAACTCAAAATCAAACACCATTATTTTTTGCAGTCGATCAAAATCACCCGGGGATTATTAGGCTTTTGATCAATGCCGGAGCTGATTTAGAGGCCAAAGAGAAGGTTGGTCAGTATACTCCTCTGTTCTTTGCAGTTCTTAGGCAAAACACAGAAGCCACAAAAGTATTGCTTGAAGCAGGTGCAAATCCGTATGCATTAGGAAACGAAGGTGAGTCAGTTTTAGATATGGCGGAAGACTTACGAAATCCAGTAATTAGTAAACTTCTTTCTGAATCAATAGAGTCTTCAGAATATGAGCAACCTAAAAAACTAACAGATTTCAAAAAACTACAAAGGTTGGTCACGGAAAACAAGGTGCGATTATTAATTGATGAAGACTTGCCTTACAATGTTCCCATTAGTCTGTTTAGTTTTGAGAGACTATATTCCAAAGGAAAAATGTGGCTTGAACTCACTGAAACACGTATGAATATCAAGTATCCCGAACCTTGGGAAAAAATTCTGAGACACTGCTAAACATTCATTTGTGGCCTTTTTGGGTGCCATAATCACACATTATATGTAAACGCCTAACCCCTGCGTGGAGTCGGACGCGGTAAACCGCGCCGCTCACGCAGATCGTTAAGCGCGCTCATTACTCAAAAGCCCCCTGAGGTGCTTCCGTCCGAGGACACCTGGTAATAGATTTTGTATTGAAT
>Ga0209986_10005005_pt1 | contig 11088 bp, 9 predicted proteins | sample BlataG_FD_183168 | JGI IMG/M metagenome (GOLD analysis project Ga0209986, IMG submission 183168) | Deep subsurface microbial communities from Black Sea to uncover new lineages of life (NeLLi) - Black_00105 metaG (SPAdes) (version 2) | ecosystem: Environmental > Aquatic > Marine > Oceanic >...
GCTCAAAAGCTGCTCTGAAATCTATGAAACCCCAAGGCTATGGTAAGATCATCAATATTTCATCGGTCGTGGCTGAGATGGGTAATATTGGTCAGGTCAATTATGCGGCCTCCAAAGCGGGAATTATTGGCTTGACTAAAGCTCTCTCACTCGAATGTGTGCGATACGGCATTCTTGTAAATGCAATCGCGCCCGGTTTTTGTGCAACGAGAATGACATCGTCGATTCCAGAAAAAGTAAGAGAGAAAATTATTGGAAAAATCCCTCTAAGACGTTTTGCAGATCCAAAGGAAATAGCTTTTATAACGCTCTTCCTGGCGTCTGATGAATGCAGTTATATGGTGGGACAGGTGATCTCTGCGAACGGAGGCCTTCATCTATAGGGTGATACAAAGACAATGGCTGGAATAGAATTTCACGAATATGTGGAAGGAGATATGCATACAATTCTATCCCTATTCAAGCTATTAATTAGTAAACATAAACATCCCTTTCAATGGCAATGGAAATTCTTGTAAATATTTCTATGAGCTTTCCTGGGCCAACGGAAGGATGACAACGAAGCATGCACCCTTGGAATGCTCATCTTTCACCCTGTCCGTAACCCAGAGCGAGCCGCCATATTGCGCGACGAACTTCCGGCAGGTGCTCAGCCCAATGCCAAATCCTCTGGCAAAGCTCGCAGCGGGCGCTACGGATCCAAGGAATATCTCCTCCTTCTCCTCATCGGGAATGCCTCTTCCATAATCGGATATATCGACAGCGCATGACAACCTATCCTTGTGCTTGATCTTGCTGAGAGCTATTTCGATCTTCACCTCTTCGCTAGGAGAGGATTTCACGGCATTGTGGAGAATGTTGAAGAAGATCTCGTCGAGCATCTCACCCGTCAGTGCGATAAACTCTGGCTCGGTCGAGTCAATCGTGATCTCCAGCTTCTTGCGCGGGAAAGCCTTTCTGAGCGACTCAACTGACTCTTGGAGCATCTTGTTCAGGCTGACGGGCTTGAGCTCCTCTACATCCTCCTGCTCGGTCTTTGAGATTTTTCGAATCCTGGATAGAAGGGCGCTCATTTTATCCACGATATCATTTGCCTTTGCGAGCGTCTGACGCGTTTCCGCATCTATCCTCTCATCCTGAATCAGCATATCAAAGTAGGAGCAGAGGGGCGTGCTAAAATTGGCAATATCATGCGAAAGCAGGTCGAGATACAGCTGCGCTCGATCCTTCTCGCGCTCCATATCTGCCATCAATCCGGCATTCTCTATCGCCACAGAGGCCTGCTGAGCGAACAATGAAGCGACTTCGAGATCCTCCGCCGCAAAGCCTTTCGGATGCTCGCGATGGAGCTCTATAACCCCGATCGCCTGTCCTTTCGATAACAGTGGTACACCTAGAAATGCAGCACCACGCTTTGGCACTCCTTCTATCCAGCCATATGCTGTTTTGCTATCTGCCAACACATCAGACACAATCTCCGCCTTTTTATTGAGCAGGATATCTCCCGTTATTCCCGCCTCAGAAAGCGGGAATTCCCCCTCGGCTATCATTTCCTTTGCATATTTTCCGATTGCATATGCCGCCAAAAACGTATCCTTCGCTGGATTGTATAAGTAAATCCCCAAATCCATGCTGGGAATGAGCAGGTTAAGCTGTTCAAGAATGGAGTGTATAATCTCCTCGGATGTCAGCTCCTGTTGCAATCTCAGGGATGTATCAAACAATCCTTTCTTGATCTCCGACATGCGTCTCATGCTGGCAAGGTTGGATATCTGCGCCATCCACCTGCCCAGCTCGAATGCCACGAGATTGAGGATTGCCCTGTCCTGGTCGCTCAATCTCATCTTCCTTTTAGAGAAGAAGACCATCATACCGAACATTTTTTTCTGGGCTCGTATCGGAAAGCCAACTATCGATTTGAATCCCTCTTTCTTCGCCGCAGCCTGATAACGCTCATGCATCTCCTTCAGATCTGCATCCATTTTGACCATCCGCTGGATTATCTTTCCATCGGTGGCAGTCCTAAGACTCACTCTCATTGCCAGATCGACTGCCTGCTTCGGCACATTGCCGAACGATGCGAGAACCTCGACGCGCTTTTCCTTCCTGTGAATACCGAAGATGAGCCCTCCATCGACATTGAATGCTCTCGTAAGCTCGTCCAGAGATGATTTCGCTGCATCAGTTAGGACATCACTCGTGAGATATGATTTAGCCACTTCGTTCAATGCCATAATACCCATGTTCTGCTTATTCAGCCGATCTTCATTATTCGCCTTTGATAGGAGGGATAGGGCCAATATCCATAAGAACGCGCCAACGGTATAGAATTCGAGCATCGACCCCGTTCCGGTCGTGGGGTCTTCAATAACACGAAGCGCTAATACGGCCGTAGCAGGAGCGATGATCAGGAATATGGATGCGAAGAGCAACCACGGGAGACGAAACCTTTTATTTCGTGCAAATAGAATTAAAAGTATGGCCGTTCCGCCGGAAAAAGTTGCAATGGCAGCATAGAGGGTCTCTGTTATCGCATTAATCCCTCCTGAAATATGCCAGAAATGTGCTGATGAAGATAACGAATGAGCCAATAAGTAACATTGTGGGTCTTACAATCTCCATGACTATCGTCGGAAGCTCATCGATAAAAATCAAAATCAATCCAGGTATGATGAGCAGAGGAAGGCCCACATATGCCCAAAGAAGAAGACCGTGCTCTTCCAGGTCCTTCCGCAGGTATATGGTGAGTGCTAAGCATGCGATTACGAATAACATCAATATGAGCTCGCCCGCATCCATCACAAATACCTCATAGCATAGTTGTGGATTTCATGGACATTCATTCCATTCCTCCACTTGGCAGTTGGCAGTGAACGGAGACTATAGACTCCCGCCAATCCCAACGCCTCAAGATTCCCAGCTCCAATATGGTCAGCATCGTCTGCATGGCCACAGACAAGACATAGAAATTTTTTGGCATTGCGATTTCCCCTATCAATGTTGCCACACTCGGGACATCTCTGCGAGGTCTTCCAGGGATTCTTATACTGAATGGAGACCTCCTGTTCCTCACAAATCTGTTCCAATCGAGTGCCGACTTTGGCATAGTGCCAGAAAGATAGGAGCCTGTTAGCGCGCCGTGAGAACTTCCCACGTTTGCCACGCTTCACGTGCTTCAAGTTTTCCATGACAATCGTTTTGACGCCCGTGAGATTGAGTTGTTTTAACAATCTATTCTCCTCGGTGGTTATGAAATGCTGATATGATTTCCGGCGCTTTCCAGCTACCTTGATTTTGTCCTTCAACTCCGCGCCGATGTCCTGGCCGTCGGATGTATAAAGCATTGAGCGAAAACCACGGTCGATTCCTATGACCTTTCCCTCGGTCCGCTTCGATGGTCTTTCCTTTTCGAATATGAGGTCGATGAACAGGCCGTTCTCGTTGTGACCAAGCCGGACGGACTTACCAAGTATCCAACCATTTTCTCTGAATTTGTTGGTATGCTTCATCCAATTGAACGGTACAACCATCTTTGGTATGCCAGAACTGAATTTCAGGCACATATCGAATGAACCGTGGAACTCTTCGATGGTCACGAAACGAGAATCGAGATTAGCGACAGGGCGGTGGAACCGGGGCATCCGTCTTTCTCTACGGGATCTCTTCCGCTGGGATAGTATGACCTCTTTGGCCTGTTTCGAGACGCATTGGGCCAATCTCGCTGTCACATCGAATCGTTCTCTGATAGAATCGGTGAAGGATTTGACAGCAAGCTCGTTCGTGATTTTTCCAGTCGACCACAATCTCACGATCGAATAATTCAATGCGTTCGAATAATTTTGAAGAAAGACCCTCAAGAATCCCGCCTTGGATATGTTGAGGTCGTTCAGATAGATCCTGGATGAGCGCCTCATCCAGCCAGAGTTGGTGCGTTTATGTTTTTTTATCATCTTGAAGCTCCTTTATAATTCTCTCAGTCTTGCGCCTGCTTCTCCTCAATCCATAGAGCCTTGCGCAGAACGATGTTATAATCGAAACGAAGTCCTGCTTAAGATCGTCTTTATCATTAGGTGATTCATTCACTATCTCAATCCGTTTACCGTGTTTTTTGAATACCAGGGAGGCATTCATATGGCCTCTCTTGGAATGTGCTGGAATTTGCCGGATTGGTTTGTCTAGTTATGCCTTGCTTATTGATAACTCTTATTGCTGATATTTATACACTGGAAGCTGGTATTTCATTATTAGGAAAAAACGATCTCAATCATTCCTGAAAAAGTAAATCTCGGAAATATTGAATAGCCCATGTTGATATCCCAATGAGGAGGACGGCAGTTAATGGACGACGAGCTCGTGAAGGCACTGAGGTCCCTACTGGGCGAAGAACGAGTATTCATCGAAAAGAGCGATCTCGTTCCCTATTGTTTCGATTATTTCGGGAAGGAATCGTACGAAGATCCTGGAATCTGGCCACTCTGCGTCGTCCTTCCCAAGACCACTGAGGAGGTAGTCGGAATTGTCAAGCTTGCCGTAAAAAACAATACTCCAATAGTACCCAGAGGCGGTGGATCCAACCAGGTCGGAGGGGTGATGCCGATTGATGGAGGGATAGTCCTCTCGACCGCGAAGATGAATAGAGTGGTCGACATCGATCCCATCAATCTGACAGTAACTGCGCAGCCCGGCGTAGGCCTGAGAGAGATGGACGATATCCTCGAGCCCCACGGATTAATACTGGCTCAGGAGCAGGGGAGCTATAAAACGGCGAACATTGGCGGTGCAGTATCCACTAATGGCATAAGCGCGCGCAGCAACAGGTATAGAGATATTGGCGATAATGTGCTGAGCCTGGAGGTTGTTCTTGGGGATGGGAGAGTACTTAGAACGGGAAAGCAGGTCTGCTCACACAGCTCTGGCTATAAGCTACATAAACTGTTCATCGCGGCCGAGGGCACGCTTGGAATCATAACTGAGCTCACTCTCCAGATCATGCCAAAGCCGGAGTCCGAGACTGCGATTGGAGCAGAGTTCGATTCGTGGCCTCATCTCGAGGAAGTCACCTTGAAGATGCTCCGAAGCGGAGTGAATTATGCGGGTGGAGACAGCGTAACTACCCGGATGGAGGACGGAGCTATCAAACATATTATGATCTTGGGACTTGAAGGGATAAAAGAAGAGGTGGAATCGCAAGAGCGTATTTTGAAGCGTATGCTCGTTGAAGACGGCGGAAAGCTCATGGATCACGAGAAGGCTTGGGACTTGTGGCGCAATGTGAGAAAATACTGGTGTGGTGTCCCTCATCCAGAGCTTGACGAGAACGATCTTGTCGTCGCTCTTCCGTTACAGCATTATGATACAGTACACGAGAAGTTCGAGAAGGAGATATTTCCCAAATATGGCCTGTTTATGAACGAGGTGGACTACAAGGTCATAATCATTAGTAGAAGACATTTGGTCGTCTTTTCCTTTTTCTACGATTCCGCGAAAACATCGCCCAAACAGCTCAAAGAGGCGTTCGGCGAGATGATACAGGTGGTTTCTCAGTACGGAGGCTCAGGGGCGGGATGTCATGCAGTTGGCACGCTCCTGAGAGACCATCTCCCTCTGGAGTATGACGAGGTGGCGATTGAGGTAATGCGCCAGCTCAAACGATTGTTCGATCCTCACAACATCTTGAACCCCGATAAGAAGATTCCGTAGGCTGAAAAAAAATCTAAGTGACTACACTTACCCAGAAGTGTACTTCGTTATAGTATTCGCCGTCGATGTACACCTTCACCATTATCTGCTGGTCCCCGGGAACTGTCGGACTCACGGACAGATTGAACGCCTCTTTTTCCATATTTTCCAATGAGGTCATGAACTCATTTTGCAACACATCATCGACAAAGAACTCCGACTGAGACTCGCCCACGAAGACCTCAACGCGGAAATCGGCAATTTGCCCATCGCCGTTCATCAGCTCAAGCCTGAAATCTATCCGCTCTCCCACTGTGCCGTTCTGCGGCAGGTTATCATCGTCATCGGTTGACATCAGAATTATGTGAGTCCGTGAGGGATGCTCCGCGGTAATTATCAGATAGGCGAAGGCGGCAGCCACTATGATTCCAAAGGCGAGCGCCGTACCGACAATCGGATCGATATCCTCCTTTTTCGGACGGACGATCTCCACCTCGATCTTCCTGTTCTGAGGATGCCTCAGCCTGTCAAATATTAGTGCTCCCAGAGTAAGCGCGAGAAGGGATGCTAAAGCGCTCTCCGTTGTGAGCCTAACGGTGAGAGCCAATGTAAAGGCGATGAGTATCGTTGCCAGAAGGCTCGTACCTATCGATATCAACATGAACATATCGAGCTTCAGATCACGCCCGAAAACCAGCCGGGTAAGAGCATAACCCGGCAGGAAGAAGAGCAGGAGAAGCGCGAGCGCGAAAGTAATCGGTGAGCTTCCGAGAAATAACGAGGAGGCGACAGCGGCAATGCTTACGAGGCCCGTAAGAGCCCTCAGGATATCATCCGAAAGCTTCAGCTTCAATAGGAAACACCGCGTGAATTCTTTTCTATCCCTACTATCAGCATTTACCGCAGCGCTCAGAAACTATTTATAAGCCGTTTTTGTGGCCTAAACCCTGCCTCTTTAGGGGCAGGATACGGGCCACCTTCTGAAAGATTACTTTCACCCATCTCTCCTACAAACATTTGCATGCTTCCAAGCATAGACGTAATATTGCTATGAACCGAAGCAATACATTCAAAATCATATTCAAGCATCCTGAAGTCGTAATAGATAGAGCTACAGGTTGTGCTACGCTCTGGAACAAGCTTAATTACAGGCGTAGGCAAAGCTTTTTCGAGGGCGAGATTAACTGGGAGGCCAAGGATTTCTATGACGAGTTCAAAGGTTGGGTCGGGAGTGCTACCGCACAGCAAATCATCAGAAAAAACTCCAATGCTTGGAAAGCCTTCCTTGCTTTGCTGAAGCAGAAGGCTAAAGGAGCACTTCCATCTCATATTCGAAAGGTCAAGCCTCCAGGCTATTGGAAAGATAGAGATACTGGCAAGCTCAAGCTCATCTATATTGTTAAATGTCAGAATTACAAAATCGAAGGTAAGAAGATTACATTCCCGTTCAAGCTCAAAGGCAGGATTAAAGGTAAACTTCGATGGAGTGGTAAGCAGAGAGAACTCGAACTCATCTACAATGGCAAACATTGGATTGCCCATCAGTCCGTAGAGACTGAGCAAATTAGTCAAATAAGTGGACAAGCCAAAGCTTATGTGGATATTGGAGTTCGCTATCCGATTACCGCAGTCATCAATGGACGAGATACCTCGATTGCCTACCGTGGAAATGAAATGCTCTCTGACTGGTGGTACTGGAATAGACGCATTGCAGAACATCAATCCACGCTCAAATATGTCAATAATAGACACACATCCAAGCGATTGAAAATGCTCTATCGAACTCGCACTATGCGACATCGAGATGCTGTGAACAAACTTGTCTACAGTTTCGTGCAGGAATGCATCAAATATAGTATCAGTGAGATTTTCGCTGGCGATCTGACAGGCATACGGGACAACGGCTCTAAAGGCAAAAAATCCAATACGATGATAAACAACTTCTGGAGCCATAAATACCTCATGGACAGGCTTCAGTACACCGCTGAAAATTATGGCATCTCAGTCAAGCTTGTGGATGAAAGAGGTACAAGCAGTGTTTGCCCGAAATGCAATAGTAAAAGCATCGTTAAGCGAGGCAGACTATTCAAATGCAAATCCTGCAAGTTCGAAGCCCATCGAGACGCTGTCGGGGCGATAAATATAAGCATTGCTCAAAATGGGCAATGTGGTAACTGGCTGATGGCACAGCCGGAGGTTGTAAACGAATTTTCAACTTCGTTTCATAGCAACAACCTTAAAGGAATCTCGGTTCTTTAGGGTCGAGAGGATGTCAACCGTATTTTAAGCTTAAGTAGCTGGCTCCGATGCTCGCACTGGATTTATTTCGATATAATGCTAGGCTGAAGGCGTTAACTTTCGCTATTGGCGTGTGCGTGGCGTTCATTGTCGGATCATTTGCCTTTGCGAACGGTCTGAGCTCCACGGTCGAGAATATCACCACGAAGTTCGAGAGCGAGGGTGCACTTGCCTTCGAGGGCGACGATCTCTCCTCGAGCGTTATCGATCTCTCCCAGCTGAGCGCGGATAGAAGCTATGCAGCGGTCGGGCTTTGCGTCGCGACGGTGAATTCCAGTGGAGATACGAAGATATTCATCGCCGTGAGTGATCCAGGTTCAACTCTCCCGCAGAACTTTATACCGCCAGAGGGAGAAATTCTCGTCGGCTCATTGGAATCTCTCGACGGTCTTCTTCTGCTGAGCAGTTCCGAAGGGGACGTTGAGCTATGGGCGAATCAGACATATTCATCCGCGCTCTTCCCTGCTTACTGGAATCTGATCCGTTGGGAGGATCTACTGAATCTCAGAACCGAGCTGGAGGGAAAAGCATCCTTCCTCATCTTCAACACAGTCGACAGCGGATTGGTCAGCTCTCTGCAATCTCAGGGGCTGTCAGTTCAAGAGATGACAGGCATTCTGAGCTACTTCTCCGCCGGCTCTGAGGAGGTGGAGACTGATCTCTGGCTCATAATCATCCCCTCCTCATTCGTTGTCGCGATGTTGGTTTACTCCGCAGTGGCGATGGAGGTGAAGGACAGGACGAGAGAGATCGCCATCCTGAAGACCATGGGCGCGAGCAATCGCAAGATAGGCGGCATCTTCCTTTTTCAGGCGACGATTCTCTCGATCTTCGGCGGGCTGGCGGGCATCATGATAGGCATCATCGTCGCCTATCTGATATCCACATCCTCATCAATCGTGATCGAGAGCTCGCTCTTCTATCTCATGGTAACTGAATACTCGATGCTCGTGGCCTTTCTCAGCTCGGTGATCGCCGGCCTGGCAGGCTCTCTGGTCCCGATATACAGGGCGACTCATCTTCGGGTCAGGGAGGCGTTGAAATGATCGGAGGAGATGCAGTTGCTGCTTAGGAAAAGGACGATCATTGCCGCCTCCTTAAGTCTCATCATATTTTCCTCAGCTATCTCAGTTCTCATGGGGATTGGAGAAGCGCCAAGATCGTTCCTCGGAAGCCAGGATGTGTATGTGATCACGGATAAGGGTACCAATAGCGTGATCAACAGCAAACTGGACATATCTCTTGCCGATCAGCTGATAGAGCTCGGCATCGTAGACGATGCAAGCCCGGAGATTTTCGCCTTTGGGGAACTTCGAGGCAGTGCGGTTGTGATTAGAGGCGTGAATTTCACGAGCTTTCTCGTCGTAGAGGCGCCACAACTGATCGAGGGAGAGTTACCTGACGATAGTGATCTCTCCAACGCTCTTGTGGGCAAGCGTCTCGCAGAGCGCATTAATCTGGCTATCGGGGATCGGATTCCGCTCGTCGGATCTTACAATCCATCGGTCGCCGAGGTGGAGATTCGCGGGATAATCGAGAGCGGCTCCGGGATAGATGACGAGCTGATTGTCTCATTGCCTGTTGCTCAGACGATCTCCGGAACGCCGTCGAGCCAAGTATCTATCATCCGCGTTCGGGGCGATATCGAGACCCTGGAGAGCATATTCTCCCCCGGAACCGCGAGGTTCAGCATTTACGATCTCTTCTTCCCGAGCAGAGAGATAGCGGTCAACTCCACCATGGAAATCGCCATTTGGCTGAAGAATTGGGGCGGTGCAGAGGGCGTAGCTGAGGTGAGAATTGTCGATGAGACGAGCTCCGTAGTTCTCCTCGAAGGGGAGTTCAATCTATCGGCGGGAAGCAGCATGAAGCTGACAACGAACTTCTCGTCGGAAGCGGAAGGAGAGCGTATCGTGACAGCATATCTGAGCGGTACCCTACCTCAGAATATCTCCGCCAATATAACGGTCAGAGGACCATATCTGACAATAGTAGCTCCTGAGCAGGTGGCTGAGTTTCATAACTTCAGTGCGCAGGTCATTGATCATAAGTTATTAGCAATTCAGAATGCGACCGTGTCAATTGACGGCTACTCCTACCTGACAGATGTCGATGGTATCTGTCTGATCGATGCAAATATCTCGGAAGGCGATTACAACATAACCGCGAGCTTTCCGGGATATGAAACCGGCAGAATGGGTGTCGAGGTAATAAATTCCTCATTATTGCCTCAGGTGCCGGTCATTGAGGCATATGATCTCGAATTGCTTCCCGAGACGGTTAAAGTCGGAGAGAATTGCACAGTTGCACTTTATGTTCAAAACCGCGGGAACACGAGCGGTATGACGGCAATTCGGCTGTTTATGAACGGCAATCTATTCAGATCTCAGGTGGTATCTCTCGAACCCCTCCAGGCCACGGTAGTGTACTACAATGTATCATTTTCCACCTCCGGAGAGAGGCTCTTCTCCACCGATTCGATATCGAAAACTCTCACCGTCGAATCGACCTACCAGATAAACCCAGATATTGTCAAGCTTCTCCTGACATATGGCAACCAAGGTTCGATAGATCCCTCGAGAGGCGATCTGATCTATAACACCGCCAAAATATCCGAGGGAAACATAGTCATCGTGCTTTTCTCTCTGGCGCTTCTCTCCGGAACGCTCGTCACGCTGGGAGTTTCCATTATCTTCATGAAGGAGATCAATGACAACATTCGCGTCATTGGCATACTGCGCTCTATCGGTGCGTCATCGAGGCAGCTGTTGGGAATGATATTCCGCGAATCGATCCTCCTCTCGCTTCCCGCGGCATGCATAGGCATAGTTGGGGGAATATTGCTCGCGCTATTGGTCTCCGCCTCGGGTAGGCTCATCGCCTTCGGGCATGTGATCGAGCCCGTAATAGATCCCACTTTTCTCATTGCGGCGGTCCTTGGCTCAATGGTCATCTGCGTCGGCTCCTCTCTGATTGCAGGTCTGAGCGTCTCCCGGAAGAAGGCGATAGGGATGATACGCGGCCTGGAGGAGGAGATCAGCGAATACCCGACGATCGAGGAACTGCTGAGGGATAATGAATGAAAAAGAAGAGCCGGAGCATCCTCATACC
>Ga0209986_10005007_pt1 | contig 11083 bp, 6 predicted proteins | sample BlataG_FD_183168 | JGI IMG/M metagenome (GOLD analysis project Ga0209986, IMG submission 183168) | Deep subsurface microbial communities from Black Sea to uncover new lineages of life (NeLLi) - Black_00105 metaG (SPAdes) (version 2) | ecosystem: Environmental > Aquatic > Marine > Oceanic >...
CCTGCAGAGAGCACAATTTTTTAAATGCCCCCCGGTCTATGATCGATCAGTTTCCCCATGCTCCTCGAGCGATACGTAATACCCTTGAGGTGGCCAAAAGGTGTCTTGTGCGTTGGGATTTTGACCACATCATATTCCCTCGTTTTAAGCAGATGACAGACAGAGAGGCCTATGAGACCCTCTGGCAGTCTACCATAGAGGGTTGCAGGCGTCGATATGGAAAGCTCACCCAAACAATCAGAGAACGAATAGAATACGAGATGAAGATCATTCGGGAGAAAAACTTTGCCCACTATTTTTTGGTAGTGGACGATATTACCAGAAGGGCTCCTCGGTCATGTGGCCGTGGAAGTGCCGCCGCATCCATCGTCTCATATGCCTTGGGGATCACCCATGTAGACCCCATAAAACATCACCTCTTCTTTGAACGCTTTTTAAACCTAGGACGGGTGGACCCCCCGGACATCGATGTGGATTTCGCATGGGACGAACGGGATCAGGTTATTGACTATGTCTTTGCCAGATATGGAAATCGAAGAACCGCCATGGTGGCCAATCATAACACCTATGGAGCCAGATCCGTTATCAGGGAGGTAGCAAAGGTCTTCGGCCTCATCGAGGCAGAGATCAGCCGGGTAACCAGCAAGATAGGTTTTGGCTGGCAGCTGAAGAAGATCTGGAGGGAACTGGCAGGCCATCCCAAAATGAGGGGAATCGAACTCAGCAAGCCCTGGGATGAGATCCTCCGTGCCGCGGTTCAGCTCGAGGATCACCTCAATCACCTTTCCGTCCACTGCGGTGGGCTGGTGATTGTGCCTGATGAGGTTCGACGCTACTGCCCGGTGGAAATCTCTGCAAGTGGGGTGCAGGTGCTCCAGTGGGAAAAGGATTCAGTGGAGGAGGCAGGGCTTGTCAAAATAGATATCCTAGGCAACCGGAGCCTTGCAGTCATCCGGGATGCCCTTGATCTGGTGGAGAGTAATTACGGCAGACAGATTGATTACACAAGCTGGAACCCCATTAATGACCCTAAGACCGTAGAGGTTTTTTACCGGGGCGAGACCTTTGGTGTCTTCTATTTTGAAAGTCCCGCCACAAGGCAAGTGCTGAAAAAGGTCAGCTCAGGGTTTAGCTTTGAGGAGTACTTAAAACTGGATCACTTCCATCTCAATGTGGTGATCACCTCTATCATCAGACCAGCCTCAAACCAGAGTATCAGAACATGGATATCCAGGCTTCATGGTCAACACTGGGATATACTTCATCCTCTCTTAAGGCCTGTCCTAGAGGAAACTCTGGGGATCATGGTATTCCAGGAGCAGTTGAGCCAGGCGGCTATACACCTGGCCGGATTTGATCCCGCAGAGGCAGATACCCTGAGAAAGGTGGTCAGCAAAAAACATAAGGAAAAGAAACTTCGTGACTTTTATGCCCGATTTGTTCAGGGGGCCCGGGAGCGGAAAGTCAGCATGGAAGTAATAGAGGATGCCTGGCAGATGATGATGGGCTTTGACGGTTATAGCTTCTGCAAACCACATTCGGCCAGCTACACCTTGGTGGCCTACAAGTCCGCCTATCTCAGGGCCCATTATCCGGCCGAGTTCATGGCATCTGTCATCTCCAACGGCGGGGGCTATTACTCTACATTTGGATATCTGTCAGAGGCAAGACGAATGGGGCTCGCAATCCTACCTCCTGACATCAACCAGAGCGAGATCAAATATACCGGCCGAAACAGAGAGATTCGAGTCGGTCTGATGCAGTTAAAGGCCCTATCCCGGGAGGGACGGGAATCCATCATCCATGAACGCTCCAAAAACGGACCCTTCACTAACTTTGAGAATTTCCTGCTTAGAGTTGGCCACCATCTTCATCTCCAGGATGCGAGGATTCTGATTAAGGCAGGCTGTTTTGATAGTATCGCCAGTGACTTGACAAGGCCCTCTCTGATGTGGCAAGCCCTTCAGTTCTTTGGCGGCGAACATCAGGAAGAAAAGACCCCTACCCTCTTCTCCGCACCTGCCTCCCAACTCCCTATAAAACAACCTCACTACCCAAAAAGTCTCATGCTGAAACATGAGTTGGAAACCCTGGGTCTTTCCCTCTCCCACCATCCCCTTGAGCGCTATGAGGGGATCTTGAGGAACGTAGACTATGTGAGGGCTTATGATCTCAACGCCCATGTGGGTAAAACAATAACCACCATTGGGTGGCTGATAACCGGCAAGACAGTGCATACCAGAAATGGGGAGCCCATGAAATTCGTCTCCTTTGAGGATATCACCGGCCTCTATGAAACCGTGTTCTTTCCGAAAGCATATAATCAATTCTGCCACATGCTGAATGAGATGCGACCCTATATCCTCAAAGGCAGGGTGGAAAAAGATTTCGGTTCTATAAGCCTGACGGTGAGTTGGATAGGGTTTCTGGATAGATACAAAACAAAGTCCTCCCACTCTTCCAACGAGGGTTCAGATTTTCGCCCTCATTTGAAGCCAAGTATCTGTCCGGCCTTGTGAGGATCACTTAAACAAAGATCCTGATTATCCCACTGAGACTTATGCCTCCTGATTTCAAAAGAGGCCATAGTGCTGAAATTGACAGGTTCGTCAAAATCCAGCCAAAGTAGCACTGGAGTATTCCCGCTCGCCTCGCCCGTCCGCCTCACTCCGCTTGGTTGGAGGGTGGGCCTGAGCTAGAGCAACCCGCCTGCTACTGCGAGGCACAAGCGGAACGATGGCGTGCAGGCACAGGTTCTGACAGCATAGTCCAACCCGAAAACCTCATATCTTGATATCTTGTGGCCCCTTTTCCCTCAATACACAAATCTATTTCATCCTATACTTCCAATCTAACAAAGGGAATTCTTATCATTTGGACTCATAGAACTTACAGGAATCAGGCAAAAGTAGTGAAATAATCTTATAAAGAAATCGGGCTTTAAGTACATGGTCAAAAAATGAATCTGTCTTTTTTCTTTCAAGTATGGTATGATTCGAAAACTAATAGCTCTTGCAAGGAGGCACACGATATGAAAACATTAAGATATTTCTTTCTCATCATCTTATCTTTTTCCGTAGTAGTATTTACCGCATGTGGCGGCAGTGGAGGTTCAGGAAGCCAATCGAGTTCCTCTAGTGGTATCGGGACAGTTGCAGTTTATCTGGCCGACGGTCCTGCAGATGAATATGAGGAACTCTGGATAACACTAACTGAAGTAGCACTAATCCCTCCTGAAGGAAGCGGTCGTAGTAACGTCATCGTATATCAATCAGAGGGATATAAAGTAGATCTTCTCTCTTACCGTGATGATGAGGATTTCCTGCTCACGCTGAAACAAATTCCTGCGGGAATCTATAAGAAGATCAGGCTTGGCATCAGCGACATCGATCCGGTTGGAGGTCCCTGCACCGATATGGAAATTATTAAACTTCCCAGCGGAAAAATCGATCTCCTTCCCCGAGAAACATTCGAGGTTGAACCAGGTGAGATTCTCGCGATCCGGCTGGATATCGACGCAAACAAGTCTATCAACCTCCATGCTGCCGGGAATTCCGAAAAGTGTATCTTCAGGCCCGTGGTTTTTGTTGATATTGAAGAACCGGTTGAGTGGCAGCTGCGGTGTCCTCGTATACTTAGAGGAAAGATTGCCGAGTTAATTGATATAGATGATGATAGCGATATTGAAGGTTTTAAATTGGAGCTACCCGGAAAGAGAGGCACTCTTGATGTATATCTGGCAGATGATACAGTAATATTCAATGATGATGGACTGCCTGCTCTTGAAGATGATGATGGACTGCCTGCTCTTGAAGAGGGACAGTCTGTCTGGGTGAGGGGGAGACTTGATTCAGAGGGACATTTTCAGGCATCGGAGGTTGTCGTAGGGGATGTTATTATCCTCAAGGGTTCAGTTGAAAGCGCCGTTGATGAACAATATGATACATTTTCACTGGCACTTGATCCGGGGCAGCCGGTAATCGATTCAACTATATCTGTGGCCCTTTCTGATGGGACTCTTATACTCGTGGGCTGTGAGAATGAAACCGACAGAAGTGCCATTAAACCGGGGATGCCAGCAAGAATTGCCGGTAAACTGTCCATCAAAGGCCAGCTTCTGCAGGCAGTGGTGGTTTTTCTCCGGCCGATTTCAGGAGAACTCATCTCAATAGAGCCGGCTGTTCTCGGCATAGATTTGGTTATTAAGGTTAATGAGAATAGTTCTGTTACTGTATTTCTTCCCGACCATACACCGATCAGCCTCGTCGGTGACGGTGAGGTACCAATTGGCCTCCTTTGTGAGGGCAGATATGTGTATGCGGTCATTGATCATGAACAATCCGAACAACTGTCAATACTGACTGCCAGCGAGATAAAGGTACAGTTCGATCATCTGAGTGGCTTGGTAGATGACATTGACGAGTCGGAGCGTACTCTAGTTGTTGATAGCAAAACAGTCTATGTCCAGGATAATGCCACGATTTTGGATCTTAGCGGAAACGTTGATAAACTTACAATTTTTGAGAAAATTGAAGTAGGTAACAAAGTGAATTGCTTTGGTCTCGAGGATTGCTCAGATGATAACGAGTTTTATGCATTTGTTATCCTGATCGCTGAAGATTAGAAAAGAACGGTTTATATTTTTCAGCAAGAGACTTGAAAAAAATACTATTAAATCAAAAGAAGCGCAGTGCGCGATCCAGGAGGAAAAGGCCCTGCGCTTTTCATTAATTTACTTTAAAACATTTTTTTTCAAGGCCGTCCTGCCCACATATGCCTCCTGAATCTTCGGGTTTAATTTTAATTCCGCTCAAGAGCCGCTGATTGTTAATATGCTTCCGTTTTCAAAACCATATCCTTTTAGAGTGATACTGAGAGCCTTATAAACATTCTACTCCCCAAGCAGGATGGAAGTTCCCTGCTGATTGATCTCACGAATAATATTAAATATCTGATTCATCAGAATAGGTGCAAGACCCATGGAAGGTTCGCCCAGGAGTAACAAATAGTGATCTAGAATACCCCATTCAGGCTTATGCCCCTTGATTTCAAAAGCGGCCATAGTATTGAAATTGACAGGTTCGTCAAAATCCAGCCAAAGTAGAAGTTACGCCCAAAAGTCTCCATAATTGAACACATCTACTGCTCCACCTTTGGGAGCATTTACAGACCCTGACAGCATAGTCTAACCCCAAAACCACATATCTTGAGGCCCCTTTTCCTTTACACACAATGCTATTTCTCGAGGTTCTCTTACCTAATTTTAGAGATAGCTACCTCAAGTTGGCCAAAAAGACTACATAAGGCAGGATAAAACCATTTATTCATTGCAATTTTGATCATCGGATATTAATGAGTCTATGTGTTTTAAATATCAACTACAGCTGCCATGAAACGTAAGTCAAATATTTCTGCAAATAGTGAGTCACCGCGCATAGAGGAATTGAGAAATGAGGAGCCATTAAGCTATAGTGCTGCTAAACGTGAGTTTTAACGTATAAGAAAGGGAAATCTATGAATTACAACTATATTATATATGAAGAGAGGCAAAATATAGCCCTGATTACCTTGAATCAACCTGAGAAACAGAACATCCTATCCTTTGATCTTATACAGGAGTTATCTGGATGCTTGAGACAGGTGGCACAGGAAAATAGCGCTACGGTAATCATCGTAAAAGGAGCCGGAGATAATTTTTGCGCAGGACATGATCTCAATGATATTCTTCACCAGGATATAAGTAATATTCGCCATCTATTTCAGACCTGTTGTGATCTGATGATACTGATACATACTGTTCCTCAACCAGTAATAGCACAAGTTCACGGCATCGCCACTGCTGCGGGCTGCCAGTTGGCTGCCGCCTGCGACCTGGTAGTTGCAGAAGAAGGAGCCCAGTTCGCAACACCTGGTGTACAGATTGGTCTTTTCTGTACCACCCCCATGGTCCCTTTAAGTCGAGCTGTTGGAAGAAAAAAGTCACTGGAGATGCTCCTTACCGGGAAATTTATCAGCGCTCAAGAAGCAAGAGAATATGGCCTGGTCAATCGAGTAGTACCCAAAGAAAAATTAGAAAAAGAGACATGGGCTCTGGCAAAGGATATCGATCAATATAGTTTAGCGATTGTAAGCCTGGGCAAGCAGACCTTCTATCAACAGATTGAGATGGCTGAGAAACAGGCCTACCAGTATGCTAAGGAAGTTATCTCAGGAAATGCTCTCATGGACGATGCCCTGGAAGGCATGTCAGCCTTTTTAGAAAAACGCCCTCCCGTTTGGAAGGACAAATAATGCCAGAGATGCTAGACACCCTGGTATTGTTATGCAATAAAATCACGTCTCATGCTCGACAGATAACAATAAATAAGGCTACAGGAAGAAAATGAACGAGAATGTAGCTTCACTCAGATCCCAAATTGGTGCACTGCTTTTAATGACAGGGATCTTTTTCTTGAATTTTATCTCAAGGATCATACTTTCCCCATTGATGCCTACCATAGAAATGGATCTCGGGATCGGCCATGCAGAGGCTGGATCCCTATTTTTACTAATCTCTCTAGGCTACTTTATCTCCCTCGTGGGATCTGGGTTTTTTTCATCACGATCTACTCATAGAAAGACTATCGTTTTTTCATCTATAGTCCTTGGTATAACACTTCTCGCCATTTCATTCAGCCACACTTTGCGGGAGGTCCGTATTGGCTGCATAATAGTTGGATTGGCTGCTGGGCTTTACCTCCCCTCTGGCATCAGTACCCTAACTTCCTTGGTGAGTTCTAAAGACTGGGGTAAGGCCATTGCCATTCATGAACTGGCCCCCAATCTCAGTTTTCTCGCCGCACCCCTCATTTCTGAGGCCCTTTTGGTATGGTTTACGTGGAGAAATATCCTGGCACTGCTCGGATTGGCATCTGTATTCGTTGGGCTGACATTCGCCCGCTTTGGAAAAGGCGGAGACTTTCCTGGTGAGCCTCCCAGCCCATCTAACCTTAAGAGTCTTTTAAGAGAACCATCGTTTTGGATAATGATAGTGTTTTTCAGTCTGGGCATCAGCGGCTCACTGGGCATTTACGCCATGCTGCCTCTTTTCCTGGTTTCCGAGAGGGGGATGACTCATAGTTGGGCTAATTACCTGGTAGCGTTGTCTCGGATTTCAGGACTTGGAATGGCATTTCTTGCGGGCATAGTGACGGACAAGCTTGGCCCAAAGGTTGCTCTCGGAGGTGTTTTTTTGCTTACGGGTCTTCTCACTTTGCTTCTTGGTATTGTACCCGGATCCTGGGTTGTGCTCATCGTTTTTCTCCAGCCTCTCATAGCAGTTTGTTTCTTTCCACCAGGATTTGCAGCGCTCTCTCGAATTGGACCACCACACATTCGTAATATCTCAGTTTCCTTAACAGTACCTTTTGGCTTTCTCTTAGGAGGAGGGGCTATTCCGACCTGGATTGGGCTTTTTGGAGATACAGGCAATTTTAATTTAGGGATTGCTCTCGTAGGTGTAATAATTATGGCGGGTTTTATTCTCTTGCGCTACCTCAAGTTTCCTGATGAGTAATGCCAGCCAGAATCCCTCTTGTCTTTCATTCTAGTTCTTAAAAACAGCTTATTGCTGATATACACGCTATAGTATTTGAGATAGGGCTGTGTAAAAATATAGTTTATTAGAGCTTATTACTTGAGAGCTGAGAGACCATAACTTATTCTTCATTTCATCGTTATATTTACTTTATACACGTATCATATGTATAAGAGAAGACCCTGAGGTCATCTGCCTGCCTTGTCTATTAATAACATACACTTGTGACGAACTTTAGGGAATAAAGAGAGAGATCAAACTGGTGATAGGGTGTCAAAGGCAATGGCAGGCCACCACCTAGAAGGGTCAACGAGGCCTCGGAAGATAAGGTATTGAAAATGAGCAGACACAGGCTCTTTTAGTATTGTCTCACTCCAAAACCGCATATCCTGTGGCCCCTTTTCCCTTGACACATAATCCTGTTTCTTACTATACTTTTTGGTTAAACAAAGGGAATCCTTCAATTCAATCAATCAATTCATGAATACGCCTCAGGGAAAAATTCTTTATCCTTATGTACTTGATCATAAACCGGGATTCTTTCTCAACTGGTTTCTCTACAGGCTTTTTAAAAGAGTAAGCCTTAGTGAAAGCATGAAAAAAGACCTGAAGCAGATGCACAGAGAAGGTACAGTAGTCTATGCAATCAAGTATAGGGGGCAGTTGGATTACCTTCTCTACCATTATAATTTCCGCAGAAAACGTTTACCGTATCCCACAATAGCCTTTGACCTCAATATTTCTATGCTATTACCTTTTACCCGCTTCGTAAAAGTTATTGTATCCCAAATTTCCTCTCTGCTTCAGTACGGTCATCTTCCAAGCCCGTATCATTCAGGATTTTATAAAAATGCCATTCAAAAGGGTACTACATCCCTTATCTTTCTTATTGATCCAAAGGGTTTTATCAGGCACTTTATTCATGCAGAAAAGGACCATCTGCAATTCCTCCTGGAGACACAAAAAAATATGGATCGTCCCATTTTTATCATTCCGCAACTCGTCCTCTACAAAAAGACACCTGAAAGGGACTATTCAACCTTAACTGACATATTTTTTGGGTTCAAAGACCATCCTGGCGTTATAAGAAAAATTGTCCTTTTCTTCAGGCACAATCGTCGTGCCTTTATCGACTTTGGCCGTCCCCTGGATCTAAAGGCCTATTTAGAAAACCAACCACCTACAAGGCCTCTCCATGATATGGCTGCAGAAATGAGGCAGATGCTTATCAATAGCATTGACAAACAGAAAAGGGTGATTCTAGGACCGATCATGAAATCCAGACAGCAAATCAAGGAATCGGTCCTTATGGACGAAAGCGTCAACAAGGAAATTGATATACTGGCCTCTGGCAATGAAAAAAGGCTTAAGCAGCTTAAAAAAAAGGCTGGGGAATATTTTGAAGAGATCGCTGCAGATTATAACATGACCTATATACAGGCTTTTATTACAGCATTAAATTGGTTCTGGAAAAAGATCTTTGAAGGGGTAGATGTGGATATGGATGGCCTTGCACGAGTGAGGGAATGGGCTCGAAAAGGAACACTGATTTATGTTCCTTCCCATAAAAGCCACATCGATTACCTTATCCTCAATTATATACTTTATAATTATCATATGCATACCCCCAGGGTTACTGCTGGAAAAAATATGGCCTTTTGGCCAATGGGGCCAATTTTTAGAAAATGCGGTGCCTTTTTCATCCGTCGCTCTTTCAAGGGTGAAAAACTTTATTCAGAGGTATTTCAAAGGTATATTAAATCACTTCTTGAAGAAGGACACCCTATCGAATTCTTTATTGAAGGTGGCCGAAGCCGAAATGGCAAATTGATACTTCCCAAAACTGGCCTCCTCTCAATCCTGCTTCGTGCCTATCGTGAAGGATTCTCTAAAGATCTGATATTTGTTCCCGCTTCTATAATTTATGACCGAATTATGGAGGAAAAATCCTATCAGAAAGAGATTGAGGGAAGTCTTAAGGAAAAAGAAAATTTCAGGCAGATCATAAAAGCTAGACGCTTTCTAAAAAGCAGATATGGAAAAATTTATATTCGATTCAATCATCCTTTTTCATTAAATGAGTATCTGTCTCAAATAGATTCATCAATAAAAAATGTTCCCCGTCACCTGGCCTTTCATTTAGTTCAGTCAATAAATGCTGTCTCTCTCGTAACACCTCTTTCGCTAACCGCTACGGCCATTTTAGCCAATCACCAGAGGGGATTCCATTTTTCAGAACTGGCTGAAACAGTAGACATTCTTTTAAGATTTATAAAGAGGTATAACGTCCCCACGGCCTCCACCCTTGTTGATTCATCAAAAACAATGGAGGGAACACTATCACTGTTAATCAACCAGAGGGTTGTTGATTCTTTAGAAGATGCAACAGGAGAGGAGGAAACTTTTTACTATGTAGATGACGATAAAAAAATAAAGCTTGAATATTATAAAAACAGCATCATCCATTTTTTCATTCCCCACTCCTTTGTAGCAATATCGCTTTTAACTGGTGCTGAAGAGGAAAAGGATCTCAAATCAATTATTTCTGACTATGCCTTTTTGAAAAATCTTTTTAAGAACGAGTTTGTTCTTGATGAGAAGGAGGATCTCCAAGAAAAAGCCATCTCTTTAACGGAATATTTTCTGGATTGCACCTTTTTATCCAGATCTAAGGGGAATGGGGGATACACAATAACAAAACTCGGTTTCAATAAACTACCCATCTGGGCCGCTCTGTCCAAAACATTCCTTGAATCATACTGGATTGCTGTCAAATCGATGAGCCAACAAAAAAATAAAGATGGTAAAATAGAAGACCTTCTAAAAAATATGAATTACCTTGGAAAACGATTTCATAAACAAGGAGTTATTGATCATATCGGCGCCCTCTCCGAACTCAATTTTAAAAATGCCATAAGCTTCATTAATAAAGATATTCTGAAACTTCAGGGGGATTCAAAAGAAGATAGTCCACATGATTTTGAGAGACTTCCCCAGCTCAGCCAGAGATTATACAAATTATCTCATTACAGATCATAGAGTGCATTTAATTCACTATGCTTATTGCCCTCCTCTCCCTTTGAACTCCCATTCAAAGTCAACTGCCATCCTCAAGTGAAAATGAATTCTTCCTCACTCTCTGAGACCTTTGCATAACTCATATTTTCTTACCGAGGCTGGGCTTTTCTTCAGTTCCGAGGCTCTCGGGCTGGTCTTTTCAGCAACTTATATATGGAGGAGTTTTACCCCCTCCGCATTGCCCCGACACGTCGGGGCCTGCGGTTTCCCCCACTGATAAGTTGCGAAAAGACAGCGCCCTTACGCCAGTCACTTCAGAAAAGTTCACCCTCTTTTCTTGGTTTGCAAAGATTGTCAGGTTGTGCAAAGCTTGCTATATAGAAGTAAGCCTTGCAAACACGTAAAAAAGGCTATACTCGTTGATTTGAGCCAGTAGTGAGCTGGTTAACCCAAATCAAGGAAGGAGCATAGCCATGAAAAGAACTAAAA
>Ga0209986_10005008_pt1 | contig 11083 bp, 9 predicted proteins | sample BlataG_FD_183168 | JGI IMG/M metagenome (GOLD analysis project Ga0209986, IMG submission 183168) | Deep subsurface microbial communities from Black Sea to uncover new lineages of life (NeLLi) - Black_00105 metaG (SPAdes) (version 2) | ecosystem: Environmental > Aquatic > Marine > Oceanic >...
TTATAGCTCTTTCTTCCCACCCGCCCGCCCTATAGGGGCTAGCACCCCCTGGTCTCTCGTTTTAATTTGGGGAGTTTTGGAGAGGCGTCAGCCCCAGATATTATGATAGAGAGTTCAGGAAGGACAAAGGTCGAAGACTCTTCGAGGGGAGGGTCACCATAACCATATAGAAAATGAGGGGGTGGGGTGGATAATTTCATAAATACGTAACTTGCTGTATTAATAAGCTCCGATTATAATAGGTGGAGTAAGCTAGAGAGTAGGTGATTTGATGCAGAAACAGGGGCTGGAGAATATTAGAAACGTTGTTTTATTGTCTCACAGTGGCGCTGGCAAGACCTCAGCCTCGGAAGCAATGTTGTTTACCGCCGGAGCCATTAAGCGGTTAGGCAAGGTTGAGGATGGTACTACTACCTCAGACTATGACCCTGATGAGGCAAAGCGCCAGATTAGCATAAACCTGTCTATGCTCCCCTGCCAGTGGAAGGGGACAAAGCTCAACCTCATAGATACCCCTGGTTATTCTGACTTTGTCGGTGAGGTCAAGGCGGCAATACGGGTCAGTGAAGGGGCTATAATTATGGTCTGCGCTGCCTCTGGCGTTGAGGTGGGCACTGAGCAGGTATGGTCATACTGTGAGGAAGCCGAACTGCCTCGACTTATCTTTATCAACAAGATGGACCGCGAGAATGCCGACTTTTACAAAACCTTGGAGCAGCTTCAGTCTAGGTTCGGCTCTAGGTGCCTGCCGGTGCAGTTACCTATAGGTGCCCAGGATAGCTTCCAGGGAATAGTTGACCTGCTGACAATGAAAAGCTATAGCGGTTCTGAGGCAAAGGAGGCTGAGCTACCCTCCTCGCTTCAAACCAAAGCCGCTCCTTTTCGTGAGAAACTGATAGAAGCGGTGGCTGAGGTTGATGATAGGCTTATTGAGAAGTATCTGGAAGGCGAACAACTCAGCCTGGAGGAGCTTGGCGATGGCTTACGACAAGCGGTAGTAACCGGCAGGATTGTGCCCGTTTTAACTGGCTCGGCTATACAGAATGTAGGACTTACCTCGCTTCTGGATGCCATATGTAATTATTTGCCCTCGCCCAAAGAGCGTGAGGTATCGATTGTTGGTGATTCAGCCAAACAAGCTGAGAGGATTGAGCCCAGTCAGGATGCCCCTTTAGCTGCTCTGGTGTTTAAGACCAGTGCTGACCCCTATGTTGGTAAACTCACCTACTTCCGGGTTTACAACGGCGCCATTAATAGCAATTCTCAGGTGTGGAATGCCGCCCGAGGTGGTGCTGAGCGCATCGGTCAGCTATTTATACTGAGGGGCAAGACCCAGGAGCCAGTATCTCAGCTCGGAGCAGGAGATATGGGAGCGGTAGCTAAATTAGGTCTGACTAGCACCGGGGATACATTATGTAGTCAGGCTCAGCCAATGAAGATTGCCTCTGTTCTATTCCCCGGGCCGGCTTTTAGCCTGGCGGTGCATCCCAAGACCAAGGCTGACCTGGATAAGCTGGGAGCGGCGCTATCCAGATTGTCTGAGGAAGACCCCACCCTTGCGGTGCATCGTGAGGCTGATACCAACGAGACAATTCTATCAGGAATTGGTGAGTCCCACCTTGAGGTGGCAGCAGGGAAAATGCTGCGTAAGTTTGGTGTTGGAGTGAGGCTGGAAACGCCCAGGGTTCCATATAAAGAGACTATTACTGTGCCAGCCAAGGCTGAGTATAAGCATAGAAAGCAGACGGGAGGGCATGGTCAATATGGGCATGTCTTTCTGGAACTTGAGCCTTTACCTCGTGGCAGTGGTCGTGAGTTCGTTGATAAGGTAGTAGGTGGCCGTATACCAAAGAATTATATTCCATCGGTGGAAAAGGGGGTTAATGAAGCCGTTCAGGAAGGAGTTTTAGCTCGCTACCCGGTTATTGACATAAAGACAAAAGTCTATGACGGCAGCTTTCATCCGGTTGATTCCTCAGATATATGCTTCAAGATTGCCGGGGCGGGGGCGCTGAAGAAGGGATTATCACAGGGGCAACCTATCCTGCTGGAGCCGATAATGAATATCGAGGTTACCGTCCCTGAGGGCTTCACCGGTGATATTATTGGCGACCTTAATACCAAGCGGGCGCGGGTGCAGGGGATGAACCCCGGGGGCGGAGTCAATATTATTGAGGCTCAGGTGCCACTGGCTGAGATTTTACGCTATGCCATAGACCTGAAATCAATAACCCAGGGTAGAGGTAGCTATAAGGCAGAGTTTAGCCACTATGAAGAGGTGCCAGCCCACATTACCCAGAAGATTATCGCTGAAAGGCAAGCCAAAAAGGCTTAATCCTACAGCCCGTCCATAAAGTCAATATCGCATCTTCAAGGATAAAGCTTGGGATTTTTATTAGTCCCCTTCTTCCAATTTAGTCAGTTTTGCAATTGTATTGGCGTCTTTAATAGATTGCTCTTGGTGCCCGTATCAACGGATATCCTACCAAGGTCATTTATCAAGGGAGTGGAATAAAGGGAGTCTTAGAGGGGCGTAGCCCCTCTTAAAAATTAACTTCCCCTTCCCCTTATCAAGGGGAAGGGGATATAGGGGATGGGGTTAATATAATCTATCTACCCAGCCAGAAGCTCCTTTATCTTATCAGTCAAGGCGGGTAGCGCTTTTTTCCAGTCGCCCACTACGCCGAAGCGGGCTTCCCTGAAGATATTTGCCTCAGGGTCTTTATTTATGGCTACTATGGTCTTGGAGCCAGAGCAACCGGACATATGTTGGCTGGAACCAGACAGAGCTACAGCGATGTAGAGCTCAGGGGCGATAATCTTACCAGTAAGCCCTATCTGCGCCCCGGCTGGCACCCACTCATTGTCACAGGGAGGTCTGGTAGCTCCCACCGCCCCCTTCAGCATCCTGGCCAGTTCCTCTAACTGCTCGAAACCTTCAGCACTGCCAATGCCTCTGCCTCCGCTTACCACCACCTCAGCATCCTCAAGCCTTATCCCCTCTACCTTCTCTGCCACCTTCTCCAGCACTTTGGCTCTTATTGCCGAGGGGTCTAGACCGGCGTCAATAGTGATTACTTCCCCTTTTCTTGATTCATCTCGTTCCAGAGGCGCCATTGCCTTGGCTCTAACGGTAGCTATCTGGGGGTAGGACTCACAGACGAAGACGGCTTGAGCGTTCCCTCCGTAGACAGGCTTGGTCTGCAGCAGTAGCTTTGACTCGGGGTCGATAGCCAGCTCCAGGCAGCCCATAGAGGCAGCCGTGTTCAGCCTGAAAGCTAGTCTGGGTGCCAGGTCACGACCGATAGAGGTCTGCCCCAGAAGGAGAATCTGGGGTATCACCTGCTTGACTACCTTTTCCATAACTGATACGTAGGAATCTGTTTGATAATCTTGGAGCAGTGTGTCATCAACTACATAGGCTTTATCAGCGCCAAAGGCAATAGCTTCCTGAGCCAAACCGCTTATGCCACTGCCTACTAACACAGCGGATAATTCCTGCCCCAGGTCATCAGCCAGCTTTCTACCGCAGCCCAATAGCTCGGTGGCGATTGCCGCCAGTTTTCCTTCCGTAGCCTCGCAAAAAACCATTACACCTTTATATTCAGCCATAGATTTGCCTCCTTAGTTGACATAACTATAAAAACAATTCTCAAAGCTAATCAGATACGAATTGTTTCCCTAAATTTTTTTTATAGTATTTTGGCTTCCCTTAGCTTTAAGGCTAGATTAACCGCTGCCTCCTCAGGGCTCTCCCCTTCAACAATCTCACATTTCCCTTCGCGAACTGGTTGGAATAGCTTGAGCAGCTTGGTGTGCCTGCCAGCAGCCCCTATCTGGGAGACCTCGACCCCTATATCGGCTGGTTTCCAGATAACCGCCTCCTTCTTTTTAGCCCCCATAATCCCCTTTATGGTGGGGTAGCGAGGCTCACCAATCTCATTGCTTACTGTAATCAAGGCAGGCAAGGATACCTCAATCACCTCATAGCCCTCATCAGTTACCCGCTCTACCCTTGCCTTACCATCGGTGATGTCTATTTTCTTGGCTAGGGTTACACTGGGTAGCCCCAGGAGCTCGGCAATGCCTGAGCCTACCTGTCCAGCATTCCAGTCAGAAGCCTCCCTGCCACAGAAGACGATATCATAGTCAGCGAGCTTTTTGATGCTCATAGCCAGGGCATAGGCTGTTGACCAACTATCGCCCTCATCAAAGAACTCATCCTCCAGTAGGATGAGCTCATCAGCCCCCATAGCTAGCGGTTTTTTTACTATATCTCTGAGCTGGTTTGTGCCCAGGCTGATAGCAGTGATTTTGCCCCCTAGGGCATCCTTAATTCTTAGCGCTGCCTCTACAGCATATTCAGCATAGGGGTCAATTACCGGCGATACACCCTGGGGTGGCACCACCTTATTGCTGGAAGGGTCAATCTTGAAGCTGGCTGGCGGTGCCTCAGGGTCAGTCACTTGCTTGATGCAGACAATCATATTCATAATGCCTATTCCTCCTGCTTACTACTTGCCTTTAGCCTTGAAGTAAAAGCCCAATTGATTAATTTAGCATTGGGGCGGTTGTGTGTCAAGCTGAACTTTGGGTCATAGTGTCGATGTCTATAACGATGCCTTCACACTCAACTGCCACCTCAAGGATGTCCTCGGGGTGCTCTTTGATTATCTCTCTCCCACCTATATCGCCCTTTAACCCGGATAACTGCGCTTTATATTTTATAGAGAAGATAAGTGGGTGTCCTCTTCTACCCTGGTAGGTTGGGATGGCAATACCTTTATCATGGGCATCAAATTCCTCTATTAGCCTATTGATAGTCTGGCTATCAACAAATGGCTGGTCGCTCAGGGCGAGCATAACTGCCTGTGCTCTGCTATCAACCAGGTTTAGTCCAGCCGCTATGGATGTGCCCATCCCCTGATGGTAAATTGGATTTACCGCAATCTTGATAGGTCTGGCGGCTATTCTCTTCATCACCTCTTCGGCTCTATGCCCCAGCACTACGATGACCTCGCTTACCCCGGAACTCAAAAGGGTATCAATTGTTTGTTCCACCATAGTAGTGTTGCCCAGGGGCATCAGTTGCTTGAGCTTACCCATGCGCTTCGATTCGCCGGCAGCCAGGAGTATTGCCGAGACCTTGGTAGAGCTAGCCTCTCTCATCCTTCATTGCCTTTAGGATTTTGTCTGGGGTCATAGGCAAGCTATAAATTCTACCACCAATGGCGTTGCAGATGGCATTGGCAATGGCTGGAATTACGGCGCCGCGGGCGGTTTCACCAACCTCTTTGGCACCAAAGGGACCCTTAGGTTCGTAATCTTGGACACTGATGGTGGTTAGCTTTGGTATATCAAGCGCCCCGGGTATCTTATAGTCACCGAGTGTAGGGTTTATCACCCGCCCCTCCTCAATCACCACCTCTTCAAATAGCACATCTCCTATTGCCATAGCCGCCTGGCTCTCTAGCTGCCCCTCTACATTTAGTGGGTTTATATCAGTACCACAATCATCGGCTACCACTATATGTAATACCTTAACCTTACCGGTCTCTTTATCAACCTCGACCTCGGCAATGGCGGCAGCTAGACCATAGGCATCAGTAAAGCGGCCTCTGCCCTGGGAAAGGGCAGCAGTGCCCTTGAAGCTACCACCCCAGAATCCAACATCTTGCACTGCTTTGGTATAACCTTTGCCTAGGATAGGGTCTCCACCACGCATCTGGATGCCATACTTATACATGTCAGAGAGGGATACCGCCTTATCTGGGTCGGCTTCGGCATAGATACGCCCGTTATTTATTTCTAACTGGTCAATTTTTGTCTCCAGTGCTTCGGCGGCATAAGCTAATAGCTGCTGCTTGGCATCAGCGGCTGCTCTTCTCACTGCTTGTCCTGATACATAGACGCCACCGCTTAGCCAGTTGCCTATATCATAGGGACATAGCTCAGAGTCGCCGGAGACCACAACTATATCGTCTATGGTTAGTCCCAGCTCTTCGGCAGCGATTTGAGCCATAACCGTATCAACGCCACCACCGAATTCTGTCTGACCGGTGAACAGGGTAAATCTGCCATCAGGGTTGAGCTTGATAAAGGCGGCACTGCCAAAGGGGTAGTTATGTCCCCCGGAGAACATACCACCAGTGCCTATGCCCATACCCCTGTTTGGTTGCTTGCCCCACTTCTGTTTCCAGCCACTGGACTCGGCTGCCAGCCTCAGGCACTCTGGGAGACCATAGCTATCCAGTCTGTCTCCATTGGGCAGAATATCGCCTTTTTTTCTCAAATTCTTTAACCTTAGCTCCAATGGGTCTATTCCCAGCTCCTCAGCTATCATGTCCAGTTGAGATTCAACAGCAAAGCTTATTTGTTGTAAGGAGTGCCCTCTCTTTGGTCCGGTGAATAATTTGTTGGTATAAACTCCCACCCCCTCATGCCTGACATTAGGTATGTTGTATATGGCGTGGCGGAAGACATGGGCGAGATACAAGGCGGTTGGTGAACTGCTTCGGTATGCACCAGCATCATCAATGATTTTAATATGTTGTGCCATTATTGTCCCGTCACGCTTGACTCCGGTCTTGACATCCACGGTGAAACGGCGGCTGGTATGGCAGGTAGATAGCACTTCACTTCGGGACAGGATTATCTTTACCGGTCGTCCGGTCTTTTTGGACAGGAAAGCAGCCAGGAACTCGTAGGGAAACAGGCTGATTTTGCCACCGAATGCGCCGCCAACATATGTCTTATTTACCCTTACCTTGCTTATGGGAATGCCCAATGTCTTGGCTAGCCAATAGCGCTTGTGCTCATAGCCCATGTGTGATAACCACACATTTAGTTTTCCTGCGGAATCAAAGCTGGCTAGGGCTCCATGGGGTTCCAGGGCAATATGGGATGTGGTTGGAATCACAAACCTGTCCTGGCGGATATGGTCTGATTCCTTGAATCCCTGCTCGGCATCACCAACGGTTATCGAAACTTGATTTGATATATTGTTTACCGCGTCATAAGGTCTGGCTTCCCGGGTGACACCAAAGTCCTCCCAAGCGGTAGTAGTGGTGGGGACGATTCTATCGTGTATTCTGGGGGCACCATCCTTCATTGCCTCCTCAGGGTCAAAGACGGCTGGGAGTTCCTCATACTCTACCTCGATTAAGCCCAGAGCCTCTTGGGCACTGTCTTCACTGATGGCAGCTACCGCTGCTACCTCCTCACCGATAAAGCGCACCTTATCTATAGCCAGGGGGCATTGGTCGGCGGGATAACGGGGGGTGTCTATAAAACTAAATCTAACTTCTCCAGTATCCTTGCCGGTAATGACTGCCTTCACGCCGGGTAGGGCTTCTGCCTTGCTGGTATCAATGCTTAGAATCTTGGCATGGGGATAGGGGCTCCTGAGGATTTTGCCATATAACATCCCTGGTAGCGCAATATCAACGGTGAATTTTGCCTCACCGGTGGCTTTTAAGCTTCCATCCACCCTGGGTATTGATTTACCGACTACAGAGTATTGTTGCATCGCTTTCACCCTTTCATTGACTTTGGGCTACCTCGAGTATGGCTTCAACTATTTTGTTATAGCCGGTGCAACGGCAAAGGTTGCCCGAAATCGCCTCCCTTATCTCTTCCTCTGTTGGCTGGGGATTCTCATCAAGCAGGGCTTTAGCCGATAGCAGCATCCCCGGGGTGCAGAACCCACATTGAATAGCGCCGTGCCTGATAAAGGCATCCTGGAGTGGGTGTAGCTGGTTGCTCTGGCTCAATCCCTCAATAGTCGAAATTTCCTTACCTTGGGCTTCTACTGCCAGCACCAGACATGAATTGACCGGCTTTCCGTTGAGCAGGACAGTGCAGGCACTACACTCACCGGTGCTACACGCCTCTTTAGGACCGGTCAATCCGATATCGTCTCTAATCACCTCCAGCAGTGTTTTCCAGGGCTCCACCCTCACTTCATGGGGTTCTCCATTCACTGTTAACTGAATCAGTTGCTTCATAATCAACCTTCCTGCGTGGTTGCCTGCTTTAGCGCTCGATTGGTTAATACTTTGACCATCTCTTTGCGGTAGCTAGCCGAGCCACGAACGTCAGATATAGGTTTTGCCTCATCTGCGGCGGCTTGGGCTGCCTTCTGTATCAATTCATCGTCGAGCGCCTTTCCCTTTATTATGTCCTCGGCTTGGCGAGCCCTAATCGGAGTGGAGGCAACCGCACCGAGGACTATCTTGGCATCAGCTATATTTACGCCTTTGGTATCCAGGGTAACCACAACCGCCACCCCCACCACAGCGATGTCTATTGCTGTTCTGGCGGGCAATTTCAGATATACCCCTCGGGTGTGAGGCGGTGGGTTTGGCACCTGGACTTCGGTCAGTATTTCGCCAGCTTTAAGGGCGCTCACACCAGGACCGAGGAAGAACTGTTCAACAGTGACGGCTCTTTCTCCCGTAAGCCCTTTTATCTTTGCCTTGGCTTCTAATCCAATTAGGGACGGAGGCATATCGGCTGAAGGAGCAGCATTACATAGATTACCCCCTATTGTACCTATATTTCGGATGTGGGGAGAGCCGGTTTGATGAGCGGCGGAAGATAGTATGGGGAACCCCTCCCCAATTATGGGTGAGCTTTCTATCGCAGCCAGGGTGGTCATGGCGCCAATCACCAACCCGTCTTTCCGGCTATAGTTTATGCCGTCTAGGTTGGGGATAGCTTTGATGTTGATTATATATTGGGGGCTTATCTCCCTTCCTTTCATTGATACCAGCAGGTCAGTGCCGCCAGCAATTACCCTGGCTTTGCCTTTGTATTTAGCCAGCAGAGAGCACGCTTCCTCAATAGTCTTAGCTTCTAGATGGTCAAATTTGGGCAACTTTAGCAGATAGCCTAATTTTGGAATCGCCATTATCTGGCTCCTTTTTATAGCTGACTTGGTTGGGCATTGGCCAGCTCATGTTTGCTAGCGGTGGGGCTCAAGTGTATCACCCGGTCTATCCCGCTCAAGTCAGGCACGACCTCTATTTCGCCATGGGGGAAGATGGTGTGCAGGAAGGCGGTTACAGCTCTTCTCTGTCCTTGTCCAATCTCCAGAAGCAAAAAGCCGCTGGGTGGCAGCTTGCTATCTACCTGTCGGCATAGCTGGCGTATCCTCTCCGTTCCGTCTGAGCCTCCGTCAAGCGCCAGCAGGGGCTCAAACCTGGCTGGACTCATTGGGGCTAATTCCGATTGCTTGACATAAGGGAGATTGGCTATTATGAGGTCAACAGGCTCAGGCACAGGGTCAAGCATATCGCCCTGGAGGAGATGAACTCTATCTACCACCCCATGTTTTTGGCAGTTAACTAGGGCAACTTCGAGGGCAGCGGCTGATATATCGGTGGCGTAAATCTTGGTCTCTGGTAGGCTTAGCGCCAGGCTGATGGCGATAGCTCCACAACCGATGCCAATCTCAGCTATAGTGAACAAAGGGTGATTTTGAGCCAGACTGAGAGCTGTTTCTACCAGTAGCTCGCTCTCCGGTCGGGGGATGAGAACGCGGGGGTCGACATAGAAATCAAGCCCGTAGAATTCGCGATGTCCTGTTATATAGGCTGTGGGCTCATCATTTAGGCGGCGTTCGACCAGTCGCCAGAAGGCTTCCTCTTGTTTGGGGCTTAATTCATGGTCCAGGTCCAAATATAACCGGGTTCGGCTTATTTTTAAAGCATGCCTAAGCAGAAGCTCGCACTCCAGAGGGGCATCCTCAATATTATTTCCAGCAAGAATGCCCTTGGCGCAGCCGAGAGCCTGTTTTAGGGTCACGCCAGTTGCCCCTCTAGCTGTTTTGACTGGTCACTGGTAGCTAGGGCGTCGATGAGTTCGTCAAGCTCCCCGTCTAGGGTTCGAGGAAGGTTACGGAGGGTTAGACCAATGCGGTGGTCGGAAATGCGGTCTTGAGGGAAATTGTAGGTTCTTATCTTTTCTGCCCGGTCGCCGGTGCCCACCTGTGAACGGCGCTGTTTGCTTATTTCCTCTTCCTGTTTGCGCTGCTCCGAATCTAGGAGTCGGGCTCGGAGCACGGACATCGCCTTCATCCTGTTTCTTAGCTGTGAGCGTTCATCCTGGCAGGTGCTTACTATGCCGGTAGGCAAGTGGGTGATACGGACGGCAGTGGCTACCTTATTTACATTTTGTCCCCCAGCCCCCCGACTGTGGTAGAAGTCAATTTTAAGGTCGTTAGGATTGATAGCTACCTCTACCTCATCGGCTTGGGGGAGAACAGCTACTGTAGCTGTTGAGGTGTGAATTCTGCCTGAAGATTCGGTAACGGGCACTCGCTGCACCCGATGCACTCCCCTCTCATACTTCAGACGACTGAAAGCGCCTTTACCCTTTATCTCAAATATAATTTCCTTAAAGCCGCCTATGCCGCTCTCATTACTATCAATAATATCTATTTCCCAACCTTTGGATTGAGCATAGCGAGTATACATGCGGAAGAGGTCAGCAGCAAATAGACCGGCTTCATCGCCACCGGCTCCAGCCCGGATTTCCATAATGATGTCTCTCTCATCATTGGCATCCTTGGGCAGGAGGGCGAGCTTTAGCTCACCAAGTTGACGGTCTAGTTGTGTCTCTAGGCTTTCTATCTCCTGCTTGACCAGGGCGCCCATGTCTTCATCTAGCCCACTGGCTAGCATTGCCCTTGTTTCCTCCAGCTCCATGGAGGTTGCCTTGTATTCTCTATACTTAGTTACCAAGCCCTCAATACTAGCCTTCTCCTGAGCTAATGTCTGTAATTGCTTCAGGTCAGTTGTAACCTCAGGCGTAGCTATTTGCTGGTTTAACTCTTCGTAATGCCTGTCTATTTGTTCTAATCTGTCCCACATAGCCGATTTGCTCCTACAATGAAATTATAACATAGGCATAGCTAGCGCTCAAATAATCTGGGGATGGTCAGAATAGAAATAATTGGCTCCCCGACGAGGACTCGAACCTCGAACCTAGCGGTTAATCCTTCCAATGCTGGAAGGACCCGCTCTAACGTTCACTGCCACTCAAGCGGATGCGCAATTCCTGGTTTGTTCTACCACGCTTC
>Ga0209986_10005009_pt1 | contig 11081 bp, 9 predicted proteins | sample BlataG_FD_183168 | JGI IMG/M metagenome (GOLD analysis project Ga0209986, IMG submission 183168) | Deep subsurface microbial communities from Black Sea to uncover new lineages of life (NeLLi) - Black_00105 metaG (SPAdes) (version 2) | ecosystem: Environmental > Aquatic > Marine > Oceanic >...
AAGACAGAAAAGACAGAATGATGGACGATGCACCACGCTATTGCCGCATTGTTACAGCATTGTATAAAACGATTGAAATTCAAAAACAAATCGATAAAATTTATCCGGAAATAGAAAAAAATCTTGTCATATTTTAAGAAATTAAAGTATGTCAAATATGAAGACCAAATTCCTTTAATTGTATTTAAAATTAAATCAAGATTATAAAGCAAACAAATAGTTTTAAGGATTATAACGATGAATAAATTAAATCAATATAATAGTGGCTTTCTTAGTAAATTTATAAGAGAAGAAAAATATTTACAGAATCATCCTTTAGAAGCCAATGAATTTGAAAATAATTGCAAGGAAAGAGGAATTATAACAGATGAGAAAGAGTTAGAATTTTTTGAAAAGGAAAAGTTGCTTTTTCCAATATTACGTATTGACCTTCCTATTATTAAAAAAGATGAAAAACAAATTGATGGATTTAAAACTAATGTTTATTCTTCTTATGGTTTTGGAGTAGATTATAAAAAATTATTATCGAATTGGCTGGAAGAAGGTAATTTATATGACCCTTCAATAAAACCTTTTAAATGTTGGAAGAATTATAAAGATGATATTGGCAGGAAAAAGACTGTCAGCTTTTATTCTTCATATCAAATATATTGGTTATCTATGTTAAAAAGAGCGTTTTCATTTAATATAAATTTTATTGGAGATGATATAAAAGTAAGTTCTTTTTTGCCCAGTATTTACGATTTTGAGAATAATGCAACCTTTTCTATAATTGAGATGAAAAAATTTTACGAAAAATTAAAGGAAATATCCGAGAAACAAATTTTTAAAGAATATTTTAATTTTAGGGGAAAGAAAGAAAAATTAGAAAAAGAATATAAAACATTCAATCTATTCCTAAAATTTTTAATTACCATTCAGAATATTTATTACCCGTATGCAAGATCGGGTTCAAAGACTATAAGAATTAGCGGAGACCAAAGCAAATGGTTTAAGATGAAGAAAGATTTTAATTTAGACGATGAATTAAAATATCTAAGTTTAAAAATTGAAGATGTTGCAAGATGGTATTGGATTTTATCAAATGCATCTCAAAAAATGCTCGGTGCTTCCGGGTCAGATTGGGCACAATTATGGAAAAATATTTCTTGGGACAAAAAAGAAAAATTAAAAGGCAATAATAGACTAGGAATTGATTATTTACAATGGGCAGTAATGCTTAAAAGAGTGATTGAAGAGTATTTAGCTAGGGAAATTCCTGATATAGATGAAATAACTAATTTTGGTCCCGAGGATGTTCTTACAATAAAAATCAATAGCTGGAATTGTCAACAACATTCCTTAAGATCTATCAGAAATGGTAGACTTATAGATATAGATCTTGAAGATGAAAAAGTGTTAAATTTAATTTTTAAGAAAATTGTAAAATCAGTTGTAAATAAAACTGAAATAGAAGAAGAATTCTCTAAATTTAAAAAGATGGGATTTTATATTGATTGGTGTGATAAAACAATTTGTTTTAATGAAAAGAAATTAAATATAAAAAATTATTATCATGATAAATATAAGAGGTTATTTTATCTTTCAAATTCTTTTAGATTAGATTACCAACCAAGAGTGATTGTATTTGTAGAAGGAAAAACCGAGGAAAAAATTCTGCCTAAAATATTTAAATGGTATTACGGTGAAATGCCAGATAGTTTGGGAATTGAATTTATTGATTTTAAAGGCGTAGATCAATTATTATCAACTTCAAAGAATGCAGAAAAATTAAGGAAATTATTGGTTGATATACAAAAAGAAGCGAAACAAAAAGTAATATCATCTGAAAAAAGAAAAATATTAAACAAGCTTACGAAAGACTTAAAAAAGGTTAAAATAGTTATTTCTAATTGGACCTCTCTTCTTAGTTACAATTTAGAGAAATGGCAAATTATTCCATTTTTTCTTTCAGATAACGAGGGAAATGTTAAACACTTTTTAGAAGCTGAGGCACCAATTAGATTTAAAGGAAAAAATTATAATATTCCCCAAGAATGGCGTTTTTTATGGGGGGTCGATAATCATAGCATACCTTTTATAGGGGATAATTTTGAACTGGCAAATTTTAGTGACCATGAAATTGCTGCTATACTTAATGGAATATTAGAAGAAAATATCAAGGAAAAAGAAGTTCAAAAATTAAGAGAAAGCAAGAAAGGAATAAATGTATTAGATTCTAGAATTAAAAAGAACAAGGTAAGAATTAATGAAAAATTATTTGATAATATCTTTGACAATTATGAAAAAGACCATGATGATGCTCTATTTAAAAGACCTATATTTAATGTAATTAAAAAAATAATTAATTTAACTGTAAGAAATTATCCACCAAGTGATAGAAGAGTTGAATTAGAAAATAAAAATTATATTGAAAAATTTTTAAATCAGCCTTAATAATATTGCACCAGGGAACGAGTTGTACTAGCTCAATAATTCGGTAACTTTTTCTAATTTTTCGTAATGGGTCTGATAAATTCAGGTTCCCAATGTCTTTTCAAATGATTGGAATATTATATCAGACAGTCCTTTATTATACTTTTATCATATTTTAAGAAATTATGATATGTTAAATTTGAAAAATAAACCCTGTTTATTTTGCCCATCTTACAACTTGAAAGTTGAAATTATAAACATAAAATTTATACATCTTGCTAATAAAAATTAAAAGCGTATCATATTTATTGGATTTATTGGAGAAGATCATGAATTGGGATAATGTCATAGAATTTATCAGTAATATTTACTTTTTTCTTAAAGCATTTAATCCTAGTCCTACATTTTTATCAAATATTGCCGCAATTGAAGCTGTAATTATTGCCATCGCGATTCCTCTTAGTTTGGAAATTGTTTCAAAGATCTCAGAAAGATATCAATCAGAAATTATTTCAAAAAAATTTTTTCAAAGCTGTACAGTTACTTTGTTACCAACACTCTTGGTACTAAATATTATTGTTGCAGTTTCCCTTATATTTTTTGTCAAGGAAAGCCCTTCATCTATGTTGTGGAAAAACCTTGCATGGATAACATTTTTTCTTTTCTTATTTATAGTATTATTTTTTACCTTTGCATTTATTCCAAGAGTAATGCGTTATATGAGAGATACGAAATTCATATTAAAGGAACTTTTTAATGATACAGAAAAATTCTTTAAGTAACAAAAAATATGCATTAAAACAAATAAAATTTATTGAAACACTTGAAGGGATTGGAGATATTTTAGTTTTTGAGACAAAGTTTAGAAAAAACAAGGATGTTATTGAAGGTTTGAGCAGAATTGCGGATATTATAAAAAAATTTCTTTCTATTCAAAAAGACGATCCTGACAAATTTGAGCGGCTACTTTTGTCTCAAGAATTTTTTGAACTTTATAAGAAAAATAAAAAAGAAGCAGAACTTAGATTGGCATTTTATCCTGAAAAACACCTTATTTCTTTCTCAACAGCAGTAAATCAAATTTTAAGAATACATGAAGCTGCTATTGAAGCAAAAAACAATGAAATTAGTATACATGCTGCATACAATTTACACTGGTTACTCGATGATTTTTCTCGTACCCCAAATAATGGTTTATTTGTAAATCAAATACTCGAAAAGCTTTTCGATATAACAAAGATTGCTATCAAATATCAAGATAATTCAATGTATGCTTCATCAATTAATTGGTATATTAGAATAGTTTTTCATAATAATATCAAAAAAGAAGGTAGTTTTAACTTGGCTTATTTAAAGTTATTTGATAAGAATTTTTTCTCTTCAGTTAAATATATTATCTCAGAAAATCAAACTTCGCTTTTTAAAGGATTAGTTTCATCTCTAGTGGATGGTCTTAATATATCTCATGGCCTTATAAATAAAATAGAACAATATATATATTATTTTATTTCACCTGATAGAAAAAAGTTTATTGAATTGAATAAAAGCGAATTCATAGAAAATAAGAAAAAAGAATTAGAAGGTTCCGTAAGTGATTTAGACAATGAAGATAAATTATCTGAATGGTTAAAAAGATTTAATGAGATAAAAGAAATTCTTCATAATAATTTTTTTCAGAATTTTGATCAGAAACAGAAAAAGGAGTGTAAAGAAAAAGAAGAAGACATTATTAATTCCATAACTACAGAATTTAAATATAATAATCTCTTGGAAATTGTTTTTGCTATTGGCGCTTATTGTTCATTTAAACAGAAATATGATTTTATAAAATGTCTTTGGGATTATAAACAACCCGTTGATGCCGATGCTTCATGGGTAGGTCATGATATTATCCCTAATAACTTTGATCAAGTAATAAGTTTATATTTTGGAAAATATCTTTTAGATAGAAAATTTGATTTCTGGGAAGACCATCATGGATCTGAAATTTATTACAAGGAATATTTTTTATTACTTTTAGCTCGTGTTTTAAAAAATATAAAAATAAATGGTGAAGGAAAATATGAGCAACTTGAGAAATATCGTTTACCCAAATTGAATATTTATCGTATAAGCGATTTAGAGCACTCTATTGATGAGCTTGTTGAAACTGCTAATAAAATAAAAGATCGAAAAAAGACCTTATCTATTCTAGGTTTTGATGTTGAAAATATTAATGAATTATTTGATAATAAATTGATTTATTTCTTAAAGATACTTAAAGAAAAAGCACAAAAAAAGATTGAAGAAATTCACAGAGTGCGGAATATTAGTTTAGATAAGGTTAATAAGTTTAAAGAAGATGTAATAAAAGGATTTAATGAAGCGATAGTTTTAAGAGATATTTTTAAACATTATGAATTATATGAAAATAGAATAAAAGAAAAATATAATGGGAAGTTAAAGCGTGTTGGTGTAAATATGGTTGATGATAAAGCTGTCTTTTTCGATGAATGGTATACTCACTATCTTGATTGGGGAATTGATTACGGAAGAAATTTAGCCTCCGGTGAAGATTCGGACATCATTGAAAAGATTGCAAATAATTGCAAGGAGATAAAAGGAAAAGACATTGATAAAATTCTAAATAAATTCAATGATTTATCGAATATTATTATTTTTGCAATAAATTTAGATTTATTTGATTTTTTTAAGGATTCGCATAATTTTATTTTTAAATGGTACAAAAACTGCTCGCGCCTGGATATAAAAGGATTTGAAGGTTGGTATATATTCAAAGAAAAATATATACCTGTTTTTGGTACGCATCAAGAAAAAATTAATAAGCAAATCCTTGTGCTAGATAAAGCAAAATTGGGCAAACTTATTCAATATTCACCTTTGGATGAAGGAGAAAGTGAGAATTTAAGGAAGGGTATATTCTATTTTAGTATACAAAGTTTTTCTGAAAATCCCGAATTAATGAATAGTTTTATTAAAGAACCTCCGGAGTGGTTACAAAAGATCGGAGATGAACAAAAGCAAAGAGAGCATTTACAAAAAAAAGTATTAATTCATATTTTTGAAAGGTTTGAATATGTTAAAAATATTGAATTTGAAGGATATTCATTAAATATAAAAAATACTTAAATTATTGGCGTTAATGGAAAGGCTATATTATCTCAATAATTCGGTAATTTTTTAATTTTTCGTAAGAGGTCTGTTAAGTCGAGGTTTCCAATATCTTCTCAGATGATTTAAAAGGGAACTGAGGGTCAGGCTTCACAACTTCACAAAATACAAAATGAAGAAATGTGAATTTGTGAAGCCTGACCCCATATCTTTATATTTTAGAGGAGATTATCATGTTAACTGAGTGGGAATGTTCTATTTTAGATTATTTTTTTGAAAATGGAAATGTCAAAGGGGAATTAGAAGATTTGGTAACTGATATTTTTACAAAATTTGCTGATTCACTACATAGTCGAAATAAGCATTTTAGTGTTAATAGTCGCTTAGAAGTTAGAGGTACAATTAAAAATTCAATCCAACATTTATTAAAGCTTTTCATTATTTATCAAGAAGAAGGAGTTTTTAAAGTCAAAAAGCAGATATTAGATAAGATTGGTCAGATTAAATCTGAAATTTATTATAAACAATTAAAAGAAATTAATTTTGATTGAGAAATGAGATTTTTCATACGACTAAAATGTCTAATTAGAAGTAATTTGGGATTATCATTTTATAATAATTAAAAAATAAGTTCCTTTTAAGTAATTAGTTATGTCAAATGTTGAGATCTGACTCCATTGGTTCAAAAATGATTTTTATAAGAAAACAAAATAAATAGATAAAGGAGGTAAACATATTTTATGACTATTAAGCATATGAAAATAAGCGATTCAACTATATCAGATGTTTTATCTAGCTTTGGCGTACTTATATTTTTTGTATTTAGTCTATTAAGTTTTTTAAGATTTATTTTTTCAAAAGTTTATTATGTTAGTAAATATTTTAATGAGAAAACAAATAATATTAATATTATTTTAAACCATATTGTCACTTATAAAAATGAAATAATTATTGTTTCATGTATTGTTTTAACTTTATTTATATTATTTAATTCTAAAGTTTATGAAATTGAGTTTAATTTTAGAGATACGATAACACTTTTTATTTGTTTTTATGGACTTTTAAGATTATTTAGCCAACTATTTTTCAGTGTATAGGAGGCTTAAAATGACAAAAAACAATTGAAAGGAGGTGAAATTAATGAAAGAAGATAGTAAAGAAATGCACGAAGAGGAACTTAATTTCTTAAAAGATGAGCTTAAAAGAATAGATGTTGGGATTAAAAAAATTCAATATGGTGGTACTGCAGAATCGGTAGAAGCTCAAATAAAATTATGGGAATTAAGAGAAATAATTATGAAAGAGATCAATAAATTTGTAGATATTTATTTTGCTAGTTATAAAGAAGACAATGAAACATAGAGACTTGTTTCACAAAAAAAGAAATAAGAAGGTGATATCAAAGATATGATAAAGAGAGGGGCATTTTAAGGAAATGTCTTATAAAAATATAGAAGATAAAAGAAAATATATAAGGGAATACATGAGGAAAAAACGGAAAGATAATCCAACTTATGGGAATAATAGTAAAGAATATATGAGGGAATATCAAAGAAAAAGAAGAAGAGAAAATCCAAATTGTGAAAAAGAATATTATAGAAAAAATAAAGATAAATATTTGGAGAGTAATAGAAAATGGCGTTTAAATAATCCAGAATATATAAAAGATTATAATAAGCAATATTATGAAGAAAATAGAAAAAAATTTAAAGAGTATAGGGAAAATAATCGAGAAAAACATAAAGAATATATGAAAGAGTATAGGGAAAATAATCCAGAAAAAATAAAAATTATTGGAGAAAAATATACTAAAACGGATAAAGGTAAAACAGCAAAACAAAAAAAAGATATTAAAAGACGAGCGAAAGAAAATGAAATTATAAATACTTTAACACATAAAGAATGGCTGGGTATTCTAAAAAAATATAAATATAAATGTGCTTATTGTGGAATTAAATTTACAAAAGATAATCCGCTCACTAAAGACCACATTATACCAATTAGTAAGGGTGGACACAATACGAAGGATAATGTTGTGCCTGCTTGCAGAAGTTGCAATAGTAAAAAATGGAATAAAATAATTAGGCCGTTCCAACCGGTTTTAAAAATATAAGTGCAAGTTTTTAGCTAAAATATTGAATTTACGCTTGTCTTTCGAATCTAAAAAAGCAGATGCCTTAAAAACGCCAGGCGTAGGTTTTATTTTAGTAAATTAACGAAAAAAGCCTTATAAATTAATACTCCTAGCTATTTTGAAGATTTTAAGTAAAGGAAATGAGGTTAAAATCTATATTTAGATTAATTCTAAAAGGGGTGAAAGAAAATGAAGTGTCCACTATGTGGTTACGAAAACGAAGAAGGTAGTAAGTTTTGTAAAAATTGTTATATACCTCTTACTAAACCAAGCTTCTCCAATGATAATCCTTATTTAAAGAGAGTAGAAAAAAAAGATGAAAGTTTAGAGGAAGAATGGATTCCTGATATCAAAAAGAAGAGAAAAAAAGACGATAAAATGACTGAACCACGTATCGAAGGACTAACGGAAGAACAAAAAGAAGGAATTGATTTTATTTTAGAAAATCAACTATCAGATTTTCGGAGTTTGGAAAAAGAATTTATTGCATTATTACTTGGTGGAAAATGGGAATGGCCAGAATTCGAAAAATGGCATAAGAAATTTACGGAACTTGATTACTTTCCCTATATGTGGTCATCAGTACAATCTCGTCCTCTAGAAGAAATACCTGAAGCAATACGAACTTTAGATACTTTTGCACACTTATCTCTTGATGCCCGTCGTCTTTTGGTTGGGAATAATGCTGTAAACAAAGCAAATCAAGTTACCATGGCAGTAGAAGATATGGGTCGTAAAGTAGGTATGATGAAAAATAAAACCCTTAAGGTAATTGAAGAGTTGAAAGAATTCAATCTAGCAAAATACCCATTAGAAATAATCGAAAAACTTCCTATATTAAAGGTAGACGATTTAAAGGAGATTTGCGAAGAATATAAATTACCAAAAACGGGAAAAAAAGTGGAAATCATTGAAAGAATAAGCCAAAACATACCTGAAAAAGAGCTAAGAAGCTTATTGCCAAGCGAAGCACAAAGAGATACTGCAAGAATAGGATTCTCTTTATCCCTAAGAGCCAAAAATTATGTTAATTGGAATATTGCAAAAATAAAATTACTAACTCACACTTTAAATTTCATGTCTTATAAGTTAGAGAATGTTAAAAGATATAAACAAGCAGGTATCCAAAAAGTTGAAATATTAGGCTTAGACAATGACCCTTGCCCTATTTGCGCTCCAAAACATAAAAAAATAGTTGGCATTAATGATTTGGATAGTTTGCCTCCTTTCCATCCTGGTTGTAGATGTACTACAGTCCCATACTTTGATTGAAGAAATTATTTTTAAATAGGGAGATAAAATTTGCATAAAATAGCTATTGTAAACTTTAAAGATAGTATCGGGCAAACTACAACAGCAGTCAATTTAGTATATGCCTTATCTCTTAAGAGTTATAATGCAAGTTAATTAAAAAAATATACTTAAAGAGTAACTCTACATTTTAATCCTTAGCAAACATTTATTACTTCTTCTAACTTTTGATACAACTATTTGAGTCTCATCACTTATACAAAAGTTGCGAAAATCGTCCTGTCTGGGGAGTCTGACAATTTCCAGCTCTTTGGCTTTTAGCTGAAGGGTTTTTATATATCAGAATTTGAATATACTATTCTTAATTTCCCGTGCTTCATCCTATACATATGAATTTTTATCTTATCCCATAAAAGCACGCTTTCAGACACCAACCCGGGGAGCCGGGTAGGATTCGAACATTTTAAGCATAAAGAGCATAATTGCATTATCTCAATAATTCGGTAACTTTTTCTAACTTTTCGTAAGGGGTATGATAAGTCCGGATTCCCGACGTCTTCTTAAATTATTAGAATATGGCAGAAGATAGAATTTTTTACGGTTTTATCATATTTTAAGAAATTACAGTATGTCAAACATGAAGATTCACTCCCTCTATATACTCTGCATAATCTAGAAATCTCATCGTATACCACGGCCAAAAACATACAATTCCCATTGTACAACCCAATAAAGAAATAGTATAATTTTAATAATTTATTTAACCGCACTACACAAATTAATTCAAGGGATAGGAAGAATTGAAAATGAAAATTTTAGCAGTGGATTTTGACGGCGTTATTAGCGATAGTGCCTTAAAATCTTTATTTGTGAGCCATAATGCCTATTGCCAATATTTCGGTTCAAAAGCAAAAAGAAATTTTGGTGGGAAATTATTTACCTTTGAGAATTGGGAAGAAATGCAAAAACAATATAAAAAAGAAATGGATTATTACCACCGCTTAAGGTCTTATCTCGAATTATCAGGCGATTTTTTCGTTATTATTAAAATTATGGAAGAGCAGGTTTGGATTAAGAATCAACAGGAATTCATTGCTTATCGTAACCAGCTTCAATTCGATTATGAATTTTTCAGACCATTATTTTTTGAAGAAAAAGAGAAATGGCAGAAAAAGAGTTTTAAAAAATGGTTTTTTCTGTCACCTGTTTTTAAGGAAGTCGTCAAGGGGATTCAGCGATTTTTACAAGAAGGTCAAAAAGTTGTCATTGCTACCTCCAATCTTGGGGAAGCCATTCATCGTGCCTTTCAACCGGAATACCTTGGTTTTAAAATGGACATTGAAGATATTTTCGATAAAAACTTTGGCAAGCATAAAGCAGAGCATATGCAGGCAATCGCTAAAAAATATGACGCTAAATTAAATGAGATTTATTTTATTGATGATCAGCTAAGCTATCTTAAGGGAACTGACGCTTTGGGAGTCAACGTTTTTTTGGCCGGATGGGGTTATTGTACAGAGAGTCAGAAGGAGGAAGTAAGAAAGGAAAAGATTACCGTTATTGAAGAAGAAAAGGATTTTTATCCGGTGTTAAAGAAAGCTTTGAGTTAGTTCAAAAACTTTTATCTAAGGAATGATAAAATTTTTTATTTTACACTAAATGCAGGAGGACAAAAGATACTGGATTCCCGCTTTCGCGGGAATGACAATGGGAACTCGGGAATGACATAAGAGAGGCCTGGCACCAAAGGATTCCTCTCCCGATATTCTGCCCAATGAAAATTACATTTATCAAAAATGTAACTTCTTAATTGTTGAGTATGTTATAATAAATAAAATCTAATGTAACATACAATAATATACCTGCTAAAATTTAAACTTTCAGATTTATTCTTTCTGTGGAGATATCCGAATGGATAATAAGAAAATAAACAGAGGACAAATAAGAGCAATCCGGGGAAGTGTCGTTGATGCTTTTTTTCCACAGTTCCTTCCCAAGATTAATTACCAGTTGAAATCCCACGAAGCGATTATCGAGGTAACGCTTCATCTTGATGCCAATACGGTTAGAGGAATAGCCTTAACTCCTACCCAGGGATTAAAAAGGGGAGATGAAATCATTGACATGGGGCACCCTTTGCAAGTACCTGTGGGGTCCGGATTATTGGGAC
>Ga0209986_10005010_pt1 | contig 11081 bp, 5 predicted proteins | sample BlataG_FD_183168 | JGI IMG/M metagenome (GOLD analysis project Ga0209986, IMG submission 183168) | Deep subsurface microbial communities from Black Sea to uncover new lineages of life (NeLLi) - Black_00105 metaG (SPAdes) (version 2) | ecosystem: Environmental > Aquatic > Marine > Oceanic >...
CTTGCGGAGAGGGCACAGAGGGTTCGTCATTCCGAGCGCAGCCGAGGAATCTATCAAAAACGACATTGCGAAGCAATCTCCTCAACTAAGAACTCAAAACTAAGCACTAAAAACTAAATTGCCCTTGACAGCAATTTCACTTTACGCTATTTTATCTAACTAAATACGCAAACACCCAGAAAACAACACGTAAAAGGTTCCTGACCTCTTTAATTCCCCTCGCTTATCATAGCGCCATCGTATTCCTCTGTCCTCCTATCACGAATTCCTACCGTCCATGACCTGTTTGAGTAATCTGTATTTTTCTGCCGCGATTTTTCTCTTTGACTCGCGTATGTGAATAAGCCCCGGTCCTCCTCTTGCCGGTCTATATGGACAATTCCTCATCAAGAGACGGAAAATCGGAACGCGTCCATTGTAGTTGTTCAAATCGTGAACGGCTTGGTACACGATATTTGCGCAAACGTCTGCCATCTGCAAGCCCAAAGAGTCAGCCGAACTGCGAAAGATTATGTTCCCCCGCAACATCTTACCTAAGTCAAACCTGCCATCATCTATACAATAATTCCTCTCAAACGGATGGTCGGGAGTATGAATTTCCGCAATTGTTGTAAGAGGCCTGCGCTTAGTCCACGCGGTTAGCCACATTAACACCATTTTTTCGAAAACTATCTTGTCTCGTGAGAGACTCGCTGTCCTCACAGCATCCACAACGAAATCCAGATTGTTCCAACATGGGTAGTATGTCTTTTCAGAAGGAAATATAACAGAATGTTCAATTGCTTCCCAAAAACATGAAGTGAGTGCTACCAATCTCAAGCTATCGTTGACACTAAGGTTTCCCCACTGTCGACCTAACTCCTCTATCTGCTTCTGCATTTTATGGTAAACACATTTCTTAGCTTCCTCAAATAGGCGTGTCTTCATGTGCTCACATATGTTACTTGCCTTTTTCTTAGGTCCGATGCTTAAGTCAAGGGTAGTTGGTGTGACGAGAACTTGACCACGGTAGTTATCTAAAAGGCGGCAAAAGTCTTCTCGACTATCATCCCTTAGAAGCTTACCCTTTGGCTCACCTCTATCTTTTTCTTGACTTCCCAAGCGGGAAGCAAAACCACCAAACTCCTCCCACAAGGATGTCTGAACGGTTTCAGGGACGACTAAGCCACAAACAACACCGCACTTGTGCTTCCCGCTTGAAGGAATTGAAAAATCACCAGATTCGTCAAAGAAAAAAAGCATGATTTTATTACCGACTGTCACCGTTTTCTGTAAACTCGCCCAGCCATTTATAGGTGGCTGTCCTTAATACTGATATCTTAGTTATCATTCGATTCCTCAAATAACATATTTATGATTTCAGAGTTCACGATAATTGGTGTTAAGACTTCCGGGAAGATACAGATATTCCCATGGGCAAGGGTATTTCGCAGGTTTGGAATCGCTTCACATAAACCTTCGATATATTTCGAACTCTGCTTAATCCTACAACGCTACATAGATTTTAACAACCAAGATAATCCCTTGTTAGACAAGCAGTTATGGTAGCTATATCAAATATCAAAATGCAAATAGCAAAAACACATAGCAAAATGCAAAATGTTTACTGGTTCTTCCTGGGTTGCGATCGGCCCAATTTTGTCAAAACCAGGTTTTCTGGTTGCAAATCGCTTTTTGAATTTTTATTTGTCATTTTGCATTTTAATTTTTGATATTTGATTTTTGGGCGTATAAACCAATTTTTACGACGTAAGTAGCGTTGTAGTATTAGGTTGGCCAATTGCTATAATGTCCACACACATCGATTGCATCCGCTGAAGCATTGGTGATGAAAAGCCGCCTCGAAAATTTCCTGATTTCTTCCGGCATCCCTCAAGCAGCACATATCAAGCGTTTTCAGGCGGTTATGCCAATTGCCCATCGCCCGGACAATTCAGCAGCAACTTCTTTGACATAGTGCCCCCCATGGGTCATTAAAACCGCTTTTCAGGCAGACTTGCAGAATCTTATCGTTGCCCGAGCGTAGCAGCACCAGGGCCATTTCTATGCGGCGATGATTAATAAATTGATTTCAGCACATCAGGCTGTATAATGGATAGAGGGTATTTCCGAAAATACGTTGTTAACGTGAATAGAAAGGGTGTTTCTATGAAAGGATTTCTGTTTGGCTATCTGATTTTCTGGTTGGGTTTGTTTATTTTCGTTACTCCCGTCGTTCGTGCCGAGGACAAGGCAATTTCCCGCAGTGGTGTCACGATTCGTTTCATAGAGCGAACACGGACGCTGGAGTTTTCCGACGATGAAGCGGGAAAAATATTCGAGAGTGGCATTATCACCGCCGGCCATCAAGGCAAAACGATTGCCACCAGCGATTCCGGAACAGAGTTGAACGTCACCGTCAGGAAAGAAGCCTCAGAACTGGTTCTGGATCTGGATAACAAACTCACGACGACTCTTTGCATTAAAGACACTCCTCGCATTGTCATATATGTGCTGGGTGAAGAACTCGCCGAGGTGAGCTTCCGCGCCAAAGCGGTGGCGGGTCAACGCGCCTGGCCGGTAATTCTGGAAGATACTCAGCTCGGCGATAACAAAGTGGTATCCACGCGTCTGGGGCCGGCGACCTTCGCGGCGTCACAGTCGCTGTTTGATCCAAAGTATGATTTGGCCATGTTAGTTGATGCCGCGGGCGATGTAAGTTGGCAGTGGGATAATGGTTGGAAGCTGCATACCTTTGCAGGGACAGGTCAGAAATTGTTTTCAATGGATTTGTTGAGACATTATTATCGCGATCGCCTGGGAATCAAGTATTACGCTCCGATCAAAAAACGCAGTTACTGGGAAACTGCGCCGGTGGTAGCGATGACATGGTATGGCATCCAGGGCTGGAAGAACAAGCCTGCGCAGAAGAAGGAATGGCTGTATCCGCAGATCGACTGGGTGGCCAAACACCTGCTGCCGTACGCTGAGAAGATGGTGTTTCAGCTTGACGACAGTTACGCTTACTGGGACGATAAGTATATGCGGGACCTGTCCGACTATATCCGTTCGAAAGGTATGATTCCTGGTATCTGGTTTACGCCTTTTACACATACCGCCCCAGACCAGGCCGAGGAGCAGGCCCGGCAACATCCCCACTGGTTCCTGCATGACCGGCAGGGCAAGCTGTTGAGGAATTTCGGAGGGCAAAACTGGGGCTTCCTGGGATTGGCCGGCTACGTGCTGAATGTCAGTAATCCAGAGGTGGTCAGTGGGCCCTACGGCAGTTTTTGGCATAAGGTTAGCGAAACATGGAATTTCGATTTCTTTAAAATTGACGGCCAGCCGCCCGTTAGCAGGCTATATAGCGAGTCCGCCGATGGCGGCGGATTGAAAGGCTATCGAAGTGGATTGAGAATTGCCCGTAAGATCGTCGGGCCCGACAAATTTATCAATGGCTGTTGGGGTACACCTACCGCGGCGATTGGACTGGTTAACGGCTCACGCACCGGAGGCGATACCGGCAACGCAAAACATGCGATCAACGTCATTTTACGCTGGAATTTTCTCAACAACGTGGCATGGTGGTGCGATCCGGACGCTGCTGCCAACCTGTACAAGAGTCCCGTCGAGCCAGCCCGGCTCAACGCCCAGGCACGCGTCCTGACAGGTCAGCAATTCCTCACCGACGATGTCTGGACCAAAGTACCGCCGCCGATCCGGCGCGTCTGGCAGCAGTCGTTTCCCATGCTGGATATACGGCCGGTAAACCTGTACCCAATTAAAGACAATTGGAAAACGTACGACGTATTCGACCTGCGTATCGCCCGGCCATACCGAACCTGGGATGTCGTGGGACTGTTCAACTATGATGAGAAGCCGGTCCGCAAAGAGCTTGACCTTTCTCGTTTGGCTCTTGAAGCGGAGGAAGTCCATATTTTTGAATACTGGAGTTCGACGTATCTCGGCCGCTTCAACCGCGACGCAAAGATCATCCGACCCATGAAAGCGCACGAGGGACAGGTTTTCTCGATGGTTCCTGTCGTTTATGATCGTCCGGCGCTGCTCTCGACCAGCCGGCACCTCAGCCAGGGCGGGCTGGACCTGGAAAATGTTCATTGGCAACAGAACGGTCAAGATTGGATTGTGCGCGGTCAATCAACCCATCTGGTTCCCGGGGATGAATACGTAATGGTTTTCGCATGCGGCCGCTACAGGGTCAAATCCACTCATTCTTCCGATAGTCCGCTGAACGTGATAAGCCCAGCCCCCCGGAGGGGCGGGGCGATTGCCCGATTACAATGTACTCCTCATGCGAATCGCACCCTGAATTGGCAGGTTACGTTTGAACCGTTACGAAAAGCAGCTCTGTCGGTCGAGCCGAAACAGACCAAAAAACTAGGGGAAAACTAGGAAAACTAGAAAATTAATAATCGTATCAATTTTGATATTGTATTAGAAACGTGGCTCAGCGGCGCCGCGGATCAAGTATAGATGGTAAATCCCGGTTATAGTATCCATCTTCCTCACTTCCCGGCATCGAAATGCCCGGCGCGCTTCCAGCTATTCTGCCGCCCCAATCTCGGAAAGGTTCCCTCGGCTCTTTTTCGGATTTTTTGATTTCATTAAACCTAATCAGCAATTCTCTGGCCCAGTACTTCGTTCTAATAGGCATACGCTCAATATTCATCCCATCAAAAGTGTAAAGCATATCAAAATAATGTCTGGGATTCAGCTTCTTTCCACCCGACCAATCGTAATCGTTCACAGGTACAACATCCACCAAAACTGCCCCGGTAGTATAATCAATTGTCTCGGGTACCGTACGTCCCATAATGTCACTTCTAATGCCACTTCTAATGTCACTTCTAATGCCACTTCTAATGTCACTTTCTATGCCCATTATTCTAAGATCTTCCCCCCCATATCCTCCATATACTGAAGGATCTCCTCCGAAAAACTCAGGCGCCGTTTCCCGACGTCTGCTACTTCCAGATGTCGTCTCGGACTCGACAACCTTACCTATAACTTCTCCCTGCTCGACCGGAAAGTCCTTACTGTGCCAATAACCCAACACATACCTGGAGACCTGCACCGTAACAATCTTGGCGGCCTCGTTTTGTATATCACGCGCGAAAAAGTACAACCTCCCCGGAATCTCCACCGCCTCAGTTATGTCAGAAAACTCACTCCACAAAACGACTTTGTTCTTAAACCCTCTATATTCCTCGCTGAACTGATTTGTCCCGGCTATCGGATTAAAAACGCCTAACCGAATTCTGTATCGGTAGCGCTTCTCCGGCTCAACAGTATCATCGTGCGCCCAGAACACCAACGGCTCCCGCATCTTCTCCAAAAGCGTTCTCCTGGTAAGCAAAATCTTGTAAAATTCATTATAAACGTCATTCATCGATGGCCCTCTTCGAATGGCTCTGTCACCTTGCATTCCCGGAAAATAGTTTTCATACGCACCCAAACCCGGGTCCGTTCTCCTTCTCGAACGTTCGGTCGAACGTCTTCCACTGCTCCCGGGGCGGGTGGTTCTTCTCCGTGTTGTGTCTGTGCCCCCATAAGGATCACCCGTCCCCGCTAATCCTTCGGATATTCCTCTACCAGATCTTCCCACCGTACCGAACCCTGACCCTGCACCGGGGCTTCTGGTACGCCGCGAGCCCGACCTTTCATCACGTTCCCTCTCGCGCTCCTCTTCTTCTGCCTCTTTGGCTGCCTCTACGGCTGCACGCTTCTCTTCCATCTCTCTCTCTCTCATATACTGCTGAAACTTCTTATGCACCGAGGGAGGGAACCACTCTTCTCTTGCAGATGCAATTCTGTAAGCCCTCGGCTGCAACAGGTCTATTCTCACTACTCTATCATCAAATTGAAGCAGACGCACCTTCATCCCGCCCGCTGGCAGGTCCTCGACATCTTCTATAACTTCAAACATTTTCCTGCGATGGTCAATCCTGGTTCGAGGCACGATTTCCCAATCACTCCAACTGCCATCGGCCAGCGCCTCTTGCCTTTGCAGCTGCACAGCCGCAAAAACCGGCTTCGCAAGGCACGGGTCACGCCATTGCGCCTCCTGGACATCGCTGCCGGCAAAATTGTCATACCACCTCTCATACAATCCCTTAACATCGAACTTCGCTTCCACAGTTACAAAATCAATATCATTCACCTCTCTCACAGCCTTGTCATAAACAACTTCCTCGTTAATCTCCACGGTAGGGACATAAGCCACTGCCCCGATGTACCCCATTGTCGCTTCGTTGACTTCGCCAATCTCCGGAATAACATATTTTCTTCTGTCCCTAAAGTCCATTGAACTAATAGGCAGTGGCCAGGGAACGCTAACATCAACCTTACTTATGGCCGAGTCGTACAGGTCACGAATCCTACCAATGTTCGGGGCGTATGACTTTGGCGTGGGATTGCTGCTCAGCTTCTCCTCCAAATCCGCAGCTTGCTTGCTTGTTAATATGTGCTCATCGATTTTACCAGGGCCAAACTTCTTATTATCGTAGATGACTACATTGGGACTGAAAAGAACACGGGTAAGAAAAAGCCAGATGCACACAAGCCCAACAACGGCCAAAACTATCTTTTCAATATGTTCTTCGAAAAAATTGTCGCCTTTTTTACTCATTTTTCACCCCGTTAGAAATTTTCCCTTTTCAAATCCCTATCGTCGGCCCAGTATTCACAATCCGCTGCCCGTTGTCTCCGATCCTTCTTTTTTGACCGACTCTGGCTCAATCTCATCGTAGCCTTTTTTGTTAAAGATATATTCACAAATTAATTCCAATTCCACCACGGCATCTTCACCGTAACGGTAGAGATCATGAATTCCCCTATAGCCGTAGGCACCACTGCCTTCTCCGTATGGGGAGATGCCACGAGCTCCTTCATATTCTCCGCCTCCCCGGGCAACCAACCCAATCTCACTTTCTAAAATCGTTATCTGATTATGCTTGAAGATTTGCTCTTGGCCCTTGCCGTCCCATCCCCTGAATTTATGCTGCTTGGCGCTGCAAAGCTGCTGCATAAACGGCAGAACCGACTTGGCGCTAACCACGACAGCAACATTAAAATGCATAACATCAATATCATCATTGCACATCCGCCCCGTCCATGGGTCTGTAAGCCCTTCTCTAATCGAACGAACATAACTGGGCTTAGCGCTTGTAACTGCTCCTCTGCCTGTGTAGCGGCTGACAGGACGCCCCGAAACAGATGGCATGCCGGCACCCATTGCAAACTCGCTGATAGGGGTGAACCATACCCCCAGAAGCCGTTTGGCCGGCGATGTAAAAACGCTGTTCGAGCCGGAATTCATAGCGTCTATCGTATCGATAACATCTTCGATAATCCAGTAAGCTAACTGGTAATACCAGCAATCCTTAACTGCCTCTTCCATCCCGGGATGTTCATATTTTCCCCAGAATTCGTATCCGCCCAAATCAGATGGATTGGCATAGATAAAGGCAGATTCCGCTCTCGCTCGGCAAAGGGCTTCTATTATCTCAGTCCTGGCTCCGCCTAACCTTCCATACAGCCCTCCATACTGCCCTTCATACTGCCCTCCATACGGCCTTTCCAACGAACCTCTCATAAACTCACCCAAACCAGAAGGAGAACGCGAGCCTAATGAGCTCTGCAAACTTTTCTCCAGCTCGGCCTGGGTGGGACACCCACCGGTATTTATACGAGCCATCAGCTTATCTACCGCACCGCGAAACTGCTGGCCGAACTCCTGGTAAAGAGACATAGAATCATCTTTCGGGGCGGGAAATATCTCATAGCTTAATAACTCCCTTTGAGTGCTTTGCCCGGCTAAAAGTTCTATATCATTGGCATCTTCTCTGTGTTTATCCTGATACTTTTGCTCCTCTTTGTACTGCTCACGCGCAACGGCATTTCTACTCAGGGACACAATTTCTCTGCCCCCCTTGGAAATACTCTCATTCGCTATTTGCCCCTCGAGCTTACTGCTCATTAATAGGGTAAGTATAAAAAGAACCGCACCAACCAGCCCTATAACAACCGGCACCAATAGCGATGAATGAGTCTTAACAACATTTAGTATAACATCTTTAAGTTTGGAGATATCCATTTTTACCCCGTTAGAAATTTTCCTCTTTTTAAATCATCATTACTCCGCTACCCCATTAGAAACTTTCCTCTTTTAATTCACTACCTTCTTACAGAATTTCTAACGGGGTTCGCTCACCAACCTGTTTTGCCCTTTGACTCTTCTATCCCGGCACGCCGGTATTTCTCCTTTTAATCACCTTAATCTACTTATTCTTCCACGCCCCGAGGTACCATAGGCACCGGAGGCGGCGGAGGCCGCCGAGACGGCGTAGACGAGCGAGGCAGCATAAACATAGACGCCCGAGGCCTCTCAGGTGCATCCTTCCAGATAAATTTAGCATTCAGTACGAACCAATAGTCATTAACTTTATAAATAATGTTGCCTGCCCTGTCGGTCTTCGGTTTTCCGTCCTTGTCGAGCTCAGCAACCTTACTGACAACCTCCTTTGTCATAGGGTCGCACAAAACGAAAGTCTCCCGAGACCTGGTCTCTTTTCTTTCCTTAGAATTGCCCACTCTTTCCAACGCTTGTAAAATCCTTCCAACAACTGTATTTTGTTGCGTTGTAGTACCCCAACTCACTGGAACCGTGTCCAACTTGAAATGCTCGAGCACTCCCCTCTTGTACAGCGTAAATGGACTATTGACGTCACCAAGGTGCTTCAGTCGAGTAACAAATCCCCATCTATCCGGGTCATCTTCCACCCCCGGAGGGTCCATCAGTCTAAGCAGGTTTTCATAGGGACTGTACCCGGCTATGGTTACCACAAACCCAGACTTTTCTTTAACCTCTTCCTCCGCAGCGCCCATTATTATGCCCATTGCTCTAAGCTGCTCCTCAGTATATTCTGCAAACAGCTCAGCATATCGATCTGCCATAGAGTCATCATAATATCTGCCATATTCCCCATAGGCCCCGGCTCCTCTACCCCTTCCCCCCATCATGGAATCTATGTCACCAAACTGCGCAGTGTTAACATCCTCTACAAAGTAAACTGACATACTCGTTACAAATATCTGCTCTCGCTCCTTGCGGGGAATCTCCATAACAGCTTCTACATCACCAGCAACAAAATCCTTATAGAGCTTCTTCTGTCTGGGATCTTTGGTGTTTTCCTCGTTCGGCAAGGCTGAAAGTATCGTTTGATGCAATAGCGGAATCACGTCACGATGCTTAAAAGGTTCGAATTCCTTTTGTATTCTTGCTTCGTAACCGGAACCTTTCGTTTCTTCAGCTTTAAGATTCCTGTCGGCCCGCTTGGCATCTTCGATACTCCTGCTGTTTTCCTGCCGGACGTCTTCTTTAGCGTTGTAATTGGCTTTGTCCAAAAATGTTCTTGCAAAGGACAGAACCGAAACCAGCAGCACCAAACACGCTGCAGCAGTAAAGTACCTGGCCTTACCTGCCCAGGCCATCGACCGCGCAATAGTACGCGGCAGCAGATTGCTCTCTATCCGGGCCAGGCCCAGACCCTGCAAAGCAAGACCATAAACAACACCAAAGTCGCAGACACCCTCGTGAAATTTCGCCGCCGAGACATCTGAGCTTATCGCAAGCCTCTTAAACGAATCCGGCCTTTCAATAGGTATCTGAACGCTCTGCTGCAGGTACTTCAGCAGGCCGCGCAATTTCGTTCCCCCGCCCAGAGCAATAATCTTCAACAATTTAGCGTTAGGGTTCGAGCTGTTGTAAAAGCCCAGTGACCGCTGGACTTCAGAGGCCAAATCTGTAAAAACCGGCTTCATCGCCTGGAATATCTGCCGGGCATATTTGCTCATTGGAGCCGTGCGTTTTAGTTTTTCAGCCTTTTCAAAATTAAGCTTAAACGTATCTGCTACTGCCCTCGTAAAGGCATTACCTCCTATAAGGATACATCTTTGCCAAACTGTCGACCCCGTGCAGACAACCAAATCCGTATTTTCCGCACCTATGTTAAGAACAACTATGGCTTGCCCCTGCTTGTTGCCGGCAGGGGCAACCAGGTCAGGACGGTCATACAACACGTAGTTATATAGAGCCATCGGCGCCATTTGAACGTAGCCAACCTGTATATTTTCTCTGCCAAAATGCTCTAATGCCGAGCTGACCACTTCATTTTTAATCGCAAAAATACCCACCCTGGTTTCAGGGCTGTCAGTCTCTGTCATTAACTGCCAGTCCCACTGCACATCGTTGATATCAAAAGGAATCTGCTGAACTGCCTCGAACCTGACGATTTCAGGAATGCGCTTCGGCTCGACAGGCGGCAGGTTCACAAACCGTGCAAAACTGTTCTGGCTCGGTACCGAAACAACTATATCATCTTTGCCCAAATCGTTCTGACTTACAAACCTGCGCAAACTCAATGCAATCAGCTCGTCCCTTTCCGCAGTCCCTACTCCGCTTCCGGTAAGAATTTTGCCGTGCTGGATATTATCGAAGCCGATTACTTCAACAACGCCGCTCTCGGCGCTTAAGTGCAATGCCTTCAGGGAATTATTGCCTATATCTATTGCCCAAACCGCCCCGAATTTTGCCGCCATAACAAACCTCCCATCTCATATTGCATTATATATTTTACATACTTTCCTTTACCGATTCTACGAATTTCTGCCTTCTAACCTTAAGAGCAGATTAGAGTTCTCATTCAGGCTGATTGGCTTCTTCTATTTTTCTTTGAATTTCTGCATCTTTTCTCGCTTTTGCTCTTTCTGCCTGCTTACGCAAAGATTCTAATATCCTCTCCCAACGGTCAAGATAATGGGTTGGCCCAAGATTCTTATAGGGGTAATAAAAAAGTGACCGCACTTTTTCTTTTTCAAGAAGTATTTTTGCGAGCTTTCCACTTTTGCCTGTCGGTCCTATGAAGGTTTTATCCTGTATTCCAAAGTATACTTCCCTGACGGTCAGTTCTTCAGGAAAACCATTATAGAAAATCAGACTGAGCTTATCTTTGCTCTTTATATTTGGGTTAGGTTCTTTTTTTTCTGGGCTTGTAAGCAGTAAAATAATATTCCGCATATCA